>Ga0299915_10002279_pt1 | contig 14052 bp, 18 predicted proteins | sample RVTome_13_FD_200263 | JGI IMG/M metagenome (GOLD analysis project Ga0299915, IMG submission 200263) | Soil microbial communities from uranium-contaminated site in the Upper Colorado River Basin, Wyoming, United States - RVT92D227 (version 2) ...
AACCGGATCGAAGGGGCGTTCGGGAACGGGAAAGAACATTATGGACTCGACCGGGTGAGATATGTCGGAACGGAGGGCGCGGAGATGTGGGTTCGGGCAGGCCTCCTGGGGATGAACTTGAAGACGGCATTGCGGAGAGCATAGGAACGAGAGTAATGGTGATCCGGATAAAATAATGGAAGCAAGGAAGAACTATCGGTCGCCGAAAGCATATAAGGCTTTTTCAGCAGACCCTAATATAATCGTTGCCGGCGAACCCTAAAAATCAAATACCTATAGATGAATGAAAAGAGAGAGGTAGACCTATGGAAGACGACACTCAAAAGCTTTCTAAGAAAGGCCGTTCAAGAATCCTGCTTGTCTTAACCTCCATCTACGCACTCTTGTATATTCTTTTTATGGTGACGGAACAATACGGCACTGCCGGGTCCGAGCCAACGGTCGTCAAAATCTTGTTCGCCCTCTTCCTGGTTGGCTTTCTTGTCGTTTGGATGAACGAAGGACTTGGAGGAGCGATCTTTGTTGTCTGGTGGATCGGGATGTGGTACCTGGGCCTCTTCGTAGCTCAGCAAGATCGAGGCGCTGCCGTTGTGATGGGGCTCCCGCTTTTTGTGCTCGCCGTACTGTTCATTATCGCATGGTTCAAGAAAAGAAACGCTGAAATAAGTTGATTCGGCCTTTTTCCAAATATCCCCATTATCTGACGTACGAAAGGCGAAGGCGTCACTTCTTCTTGCCGGCCAGGTGGACATAGAGATAAAGAAAGCCGGGAAGCGCCGGGATGGCGAAGAAATACACTTGCATCACTTTACCCGGAAAGGCGAGCGCGGTCACCAAAATGAGCAGGAATCCGCCCAAAATGAAGAGGGCGGCCGGGAGATTCTTAAACCAGCCGACGGCGCACCCCACGAAGATTAAGAAAAGTCCGGCATTGATTAGATAGTCTGTGATCATACGATCCGCTTTGTTCGAGGCTAAGTAGCTGACTGCTCCCAAGATCCCGAAGAGCGCCAAAAACGCAATAATCGTGCCGAAAACTCGCGCGACCCAACGGACCGCCGAAACCGAAGGCCTGTCTAAAAAGGCGTTCATATCACACCCCTCCTCTCCTAATATCTGTGGTTCAACCTATATCAAAGCGAAGAGGAGAAGTCAATTCGAGGAAGGCCGACCTCTCCCCGTGTGCCCCATGAGTGCCAATAAATACCTCAACCCGCCTACTTCTGACTAACGGTGCGATAGAAACCGAATGCATATTCCGGTCCAAAGTGGCCATCGATTCCGGTCGAAACTGGCCACTGATTCTGGTTGAAAGTGGCCACCGATTCCGGTTGATTCCGGCCATTTTTTTTCTCTTTCCGGAATCTGGAGACGGGGAAGCGATGCTGGATAACTTTGTGTTTGTGGGCCATCATGTCTCTTCCGAGAGAAGGAGGAGAGGATGGCACAAAAGAGGTTATCCATGCGTAAGATTCAAGAGATCCTGCGGCTGAAACATGAGTCCGGTCTTTCCAACCGGGCCATAGCCAGAGCCTGTTCGATCAGCAAAGAGACGGTCAAGGAGTACCTGGCTAAGGCTTCGGAGGCAGGCCTGAGCTGGCCTCTGGGCGAGGAGATGTCCGAGGAAGCGTTGGAAACCCTGCTTTATCCCCCGGTGATCCAGGTTGCAGGCCGGGGCAGGATGCCTGATTGGGCCGAGGTCCATCAGGAGCTGAAAAGGAAAGGTGTGACCCGGCGGCTCTTATGGCTGGAATATAAGGAGAACGGCTCTGACTCGTTGGGCTATTCCCAGTTTTGTGAGCTGTATAAGCGCTGGGCCGGAACGCTCGATCCGGTGATGCGGTTAACTCACAAGGCCGGGGAGAAGTTGTTTATCGACTATGCCGGGCTGACCATTTCCTACATCAGTCAGGCAACCGGAGAGAAACTCCAGGCGGATGTATTTGTGGCCACTCTGGGGGCCAGCTCTTACACCTATGCCGAGGCTCAGGCATCCCAGGCCATGGGCTCCTGGATCGGCGGCCATGTGCGGGCTTTTGAGTTTTTTGGCGGTGTGCCCGAGATCCTGGTGCCGGATAACACCAAAACAGGCGTCACCTCTCCCTGCCGGTATGAACCGGATATCAATCCCACCTACCAGGACATGGCCGAACATTACGGAGCGGCCGCAATCCCAACCAGGGTCCGCCATCCCCGGGACAAAGCCAAAGTGGAATCCGGCGTTCAGGTGGTGGAGTATTGGGTCATCGCCCCGTTAAGGAAAAGGCAGTTCTTCAGCATCGAAGAGATTAACCAGGCCGTATGGGAAAGGCTCGAAGAGCTCAATCTCAGAGAGATGCGGCATCTGGGGAAAAGCCGTAAGGAGCTTTTTGAGGAGCTGGATAAGCCGGCTTTGAAGCCTCTGCCGGAGAGAGTCTATGAACTGGCGGAATGGAAGCGGGCCAAAGTCAGTATCGATTATCATGTGGAATATGCCGGCCATTATTACAGCGTTCCCTATCTGCTCATCCATAAGACCGTCGATCTCCGGGCCACGGAGAACGTCATCGAGGTTTTTTATAAGCCATGCCAGAAAACCCCAGGCTTTTAAGCCTGGGGATGAATGGCATCCCGGAGCGAAGCGGAGGCCGGTCATCTTCATGGCGTGAAACTCCGGCCTTTAGGCCGGGGAGTTTTCATTCCTTTCCCAGAGATAGATCGTGACATCCGAAACATTAAACCTGAGGGAAAGCTGGCGCTTGGTGAGCTTCAAATCCAGCCTCCGGACCTTGATGTAGTCGCCCCACGTCCTCATAAAATCAGGGTATTTCTCCCTGGAGACCGGCTTTTTTGCCTTTAAGGTTAAATGGCAAAAAGGCAACGCAAAGATGGGAGAACAGTGCGGCGGATGGTATGAACAAAAAAGGAATAAGCTATGGCAATTTGAATCCGATAAGCAAATGTTGAGTTCATTATGTGAATAAATAACGCTTGGAGGGATCCTGCTCAGGGCAGGTTGTGCACTATCTTTTACGTTTTTTTAAATGTCTCACTAGCCCAGACGAAAAACTCGTCGATCTTTCTCTCCATCTCTTTTCTGTTTTTGAATTTCGGGATTCCAAGAATCATTGACACATCTTCTTCTTCTCTTGAGGTCAAATAATCTCCATCTTTGAGTTTTTTACGAACGTTCAAGAGTCTCAAGATCTGATCCCTTATCGTGTTTTCACCCATAATTTATGCCTCCAAAGACTCGACCGCTTTCCTCTTTCTCTCCTGATCCGTGGGAGTATGTAAAGCCCGTGGTATTCCGCTTGATTGTTGTTATGGAGCGACATCCGCTCTAAGTCCTGCTCTGTTCGAGAAGCCTTCGGCTCCGGCTCATAAAGGCTGTTTTTTCTGTTCCCAAGAAGCTTATCATTCTCTGAGATCGCTTTCGAAAAACGCAAGCCCGCAATCAATGCATTTGTATTTGCGATATTCGGCTTCTTCGGGCAATTCCCCATGAGCTCCCCCTGGGCCAACGGCAGCTTTATAAGGGAATTCTTCAATATTTATACTTCCACACTCGGGGCATTTTATCTCTTCAGGCATTTTCTCCCCTTTTATTAAATTGTGCCGATTTATTTTGTAGCTATCAGCTACAAATTACCCTGCGCTTCGTTTCAGGAGCCCAGGACAACTCATAAGTTATTCCGATCTTGATTCTAAATACATTTCGGCCTCTCCAAGAACGTCAGGCTGAATATTCCTGAGGTTACGGTTACTGCAAAAAGAGGAGGGACTACGCCAAGGTCTTTATTGTGGAAAGATATAACTATTGTGCAGCTATCGGCTTTGGCTTGAAGATGAAAAGCAGCATGTTAAGAATAAAAAGAACGACAATGCTCAGCCAGAGGAACCAACTTTTTGTGCATGCAACAGCAAAGTTGTAAATCAAGAAAGCGATAATCAGTAAAGCTGCCGTGATAATTCCGCTGTTGATGATCGCTAGATTCTTAACAACATCCTTTAGCGTAAATAAAAATAACACAGCCCAGCCCAATGGAAAAATTCCGAACATACGGAGAAACAGCCCTTGAGTTTCAGGGAGAGCTAGAGCAGTCAGAATTTTTGCGGGCGCTAATGAGAAGATTAGAAACCAGAGAAAAAACAAGCCAACATTAATCCATAGAAAAAATTTCACCCCAGGTTTTTTAGGCATTTTTAAATCCCTCCTTCAGAGAATCTAATGCTTATAATATAAATATGGGCCTAAATATTCAAATGTCAAATATGAGAAGGGTTTTCCACTATTTCTGTGAATAAACTTGTTAAAAAATCGGGGATTTATTCTCTTAATTGTTTCATTTCGTTATAGCTGTGGCATATTGCACAACTTTTGGGCGCTCAGATTGCCGGCTGTGTCAGCAAAAGGGGGGTTGATGGTGGGACTCTCTCCAGCCGGCTAAAGAGATATATAAATATTATAGCATATTTTGACATCTAATTTTACCCGTGCTAAAAGTTTATTAGGGGGGAATTGAAGCAAAATAATAGAAGAGGGATAAACTTCAAATCAAAAAAACAATTATTATATCTAGCAAGAGAAAGTTTCTTTAGAAAAGGAGCTAATGATGATAAAAAGCGATAAAAATATTCCTTTAGTCTATAATTCTGCCCTGGATCTTAGGGAAACAGAAAGGGCGATAAAGTTTATCAAGAGGCTTTTTCGTCGCCCTGTGTTCTCCTCTCTCCCATGCTGCCAACGTCGTCTGATCGACTTCCAATCGTCCGGCCAGCTTCTTTTGGGATAGCCCATGTATCCGCTCATCGCTCTTGTAAGAGACTTCTTTAAAGAGCGCTGAACTGTCCTGCTTGATGTTCAGGCCGCCTGAGGCTATAATCGGGCACCAAGAACCTGCGAATCACGGGAGATTCAATGAGAAAAGCCATGACAGAAAAAAAGCTTCCAGCGCTCGGAAAGATCCCGCCGGCCTTCTTCGACCGGGTCATCTATCCCCGCCTGGGAGCCCGGAACCCCAACATCGTCATCGGGCCGCGGCACGGCGTCGATTACGGGGTCGTGAAGGTCGGGAACACCTACCTTGCTATGTCCACCGATCCCTTCTTCATTGTCCCCTCATTTGGCTTTGCCAAGGCCGCCTGGTTCGCCTTTCATATCATCTTCAGCGATGTGGCTGTCTCCGGTCTGCAGCCCAGGTACCTGGCCATCGACCTTAACCTTCCTCCCGAGATGAAAGAATCAGAGCTCGAGGAAGTCTGGACCGCCGTCCATGAAGAGGCGAAAAAATACGGCATCAGCGTCCTGACCGGACATACGGCCCGCTATACCGGCTGCAGCTATCCCATGGTCGGCGGCGCGACCTCGATCGCCGTGGGCGCAAAAAAGGATTTGCGCGGTCCCCATCGTGTCAAGGTCTCCGACCGGCTCGTCATCACCAAAGGGCCGGGTATCGAAACGACCGGGCTCCTAGCGGTCCTCTTCCCCCACAAGTTTGTGGCCGTCGGCGGAGAAGATTTTCAGAAGGAGGCGGCGGCCGTTTTCTATCAGATGTCCGTGATGGACGACTGCGCCATTGCCCGAAGATTTCCGGACGTTCATGTGATGCACGATGCCACGGAGTGCGGGATCTGGGGAGGACTGTACGAGATGACGCGGGCAGGCGACTACGGCCTGCGTGTCGAGGAGGAGCTCATTCCTTTCCAGCCGGCCGTCAGGAAGACGGCCGGGCTCTTCCGCTTCGACCCCTTCTGCGCCATCAGCGAAGGGACACTCCTGGTCATTGTCGACAAAAGGGAGGCCGATGCGCTCGTAACCGCCTTCAAGAGAAAAGGCATTTTGAGCGCCGTGTGCGGGGAGGTCGTCCCCAAAAAGGAAGGGCAGAAGATCGTCAGCGCCGAGCGAGAGCGTGTTCTAGAACATCCCCAGGAAGATCCCTATTGGATCCTGGCTGCTGAATTTTCGAAGCCCGGCTGATGACCCAACAGAGCAAAGCGCTTCGAAATGGCGAACCCGGCTATCGTTCTTGGATATTCATGGGATTCTTGTGAGTGCTATCAGCATCTGAGATTCTGCAACTTTCCGCACATTTGGTATTGACATAAGGGTGGAGATTTCGTATAAATAACGCAAATGAGAAAGAGAAGGAAAGAGTTATCCGCTCGGGCCAGTTGCCCGGAGTTTTTTCTTTCCTTTTCACCCTTCCTTTCTTTAAATAACCGCAACAATAATGTCCCCTTTTAAGGGGACACAAGCTTGATCTGGACATCTCTGTTTTTTTTCTGGGCCCCATTTCTCTAAAAAAATCAAGAAAGGAGATTTTAAATGTTTGATATAGAAGGATATTTAACCAGCCTGAAATCGGAGGGGCTAAAGAAGAGCGTCAAGATCCAAAGCGAGATCCTCCATACCTCCCGGGATTTTTTGGCCCAAAAGGGGTTTGTCGAGATTCTTCCGGTTATCATCTCGCCGATCACAGACCCCCTGGCCGATCACCGGATTCGGGGAGAGATCGAATGCTATGGGCTCAAATATCAGATTACCAAAAGCATGATCTTCCATAAACAGATTTCCCTCCTTTCTCTTCCCCGAATTTTTTCTTTTTCCCCCAACGTAAGAATTGAGCCAGCGGACAGACAGACAAGCGGCAAACATCTGATCGAGTTTGTCCAGCTCGATATCGAGATGAAAGAGGCAAGCAGGGAAGAGGTTATGAAGCTTGGCGAGGAACTCCTGATCTATATTCTCGAAAATATAAAGGCCACTTGCGGATCGGAATTAGAGTTCTTCCAGAGAGACCTGAAAATTCCGGAATCTTCTTTCCGCAAGATCTCTTACCAAGAAGCAATAAGAATGTATGGCCCGGATTATGAAACTGGGCTCTCAAAAAGCGCTTCTGGCCCAATATGGCTTCTCGACTTTCCGATTGAGAATAGAGAATTTTATGATCGGGAATATCCAGAGAAGCCGGGAATTCTTGCGGACATGGACTTGATCTATCCCGAGGGATTCGGCGAAGCCCTGTCGGGCGGCGAAAGAGAATATCAATATGAAAAAATCAAAAAGAGAATTAAACGGAAGGGAATAGACTTAAAGACGTACGAAATCTACCTTCAGTTTGCTGAAAGGGGCTTATTTCCCTCCGCTGGGTTCGGGATAGGGATCGAGAGATTAACGCGCTACATTTGTGGCCTAGAGCGCATTGAGGAAACGAGGTTGTTTGCCAAATTGCCGGGGATAATAGGGTTGTAGAAACCAGAAGCTGGGCAGGAAATTAAGAAAGAACAAACTCTCCACTCCGCTTCCCCAAAAGAGGGCGTGCCCCGGGCCTTACCAGGAGGAGAGTGGCCGGGTTCAAAGCTGCTTAGAGGGTGTTTTCTTCCCTCTTTTTTTCTCTTTCCAGGCCATAATCGGGGAGTAGCCGGTCGTATTCTTCTGACATCAACGGCGATGAGATCATGAAGTCAGCAGAAGCTCTGTTGCAGGCTACTGGAATATTCCAGACGACAGCGATCCGCAAAAGCGCTTTCACATCGGTGTCGTGAGGGTGGGGTTCAAGAGGGTCCCAAAAAAATATCAAAAAATCGATCGCCCCTTCGGTAATTTTTGCTCCGATCTGCTGGTCGCCGCCTAACGGCCCGCTCTGCAGTTTGACGATATCAAGGTCTAATTCCTTGTTTAGCAGAGAGCCCGTTGTTCCGGTTGCGTATAGTTCATGTCGGGCGAGAAGCTCTCTATTAAATTTCGCCCATTCCAATAAATCACGCTTTTTATTGTCGTGCGCCACGAGTGCAATCTTTTTCTTTTGTCGGATAATTATCTTTTTCGGCTCCATAATTGTTCTTCCTTCCTTGGGTTGCATTGAGCTAGACGGCAAAGTGTCTCGAGTATGATGTATAAAGATGTGTATCTTGACAGCGATGGCATTGGCTCAAGCGTTTCTTCAATTTAGCCGCTCCATTGTTTTGGAACATGATAGGTCATGGGGGAGGCTAAAGTCAACGTGTCAACTCCAACTAGAATCGGGAACAGAAGAAAACAAAACTGGAAGCCGTAGCCAACGGTATCCTTAAGGCTTTGAAGCACACGAGCCATGAGAAGCCCAAAATGGAAGCAGCTTTGCCAGAAGTCGTTTTGAGGGCTGATGTTTTCCTCTCTCCCATCCAGCCAGCGTCGTCTGATCGACACCCAACTGTCCGACCAGCTTCTTCTGGGACAGCCCATGAACCCGCCGATAATGCCAAATTCTGTCTCCCAGGTTCTCGGCCTTTTTCTCAAACGGATCGCGGCCCAGGAACTCGATAATCCTCGGAATTTGGGCCAAAGACGGCCCGACCCGGTTCTTTTCCCAGAGGTAAATCGTGAGGTCCGAAACATTAAGCTTGAGGGAAAGTTGGCGCTTGGTGAGCTTCAAATCCAGCCGCCGGACCTTAATCCAGTCGCCCCACGTCCTACAAATATCAGGGTATTTCTCCCTGGAAACCGGCTTTTTTGCCTTTAAGGTTATATGACAGAAAGGCAACACAAGCGTGTAAGGACGTTTTCCGGGGCATGGGCTCATCGAAGTCCGAATGCACCGAGACCCAGAGGGGAAAAGCTTTTGGAGATGGCCGTGACCAAGCTGGGATTCAGCGCCCGGGCCTACGATCGCGTCCTCAAGGTCGCCCGGACGATCGCGGACTTGGCGGGGGAGACGGACATCGGCACCCCGCATATCTCGGAGGCGATCCAGTATAGAATGATGGATAGAATGCGCTAATCGTGGAAAACGAGAAACGGGAAAGATATCGGCCTTATTTGAATGCGTACTTTTTTTCGCTGAAAAGTCTCAAGCAGGTTTCTACCACCGCTGGATCGTAAAGGATTCCCTTGTTTTCAGAGATTTCACTTAAGGCATTTTCCAGTCCCAGACTTGGCCGATAAGGCCGGTGAGAAGACATGGCTTCAACAACATCAGCTACAGCCACGATTCTGGCTTCAAGGAGAATATCGTCACCGGAAAGGCCCTGCGGATAGCCGGAACCGTTCATCCTTTCGTGATGTTGATGGATTATTGTTGCAACGGGCCAGGGAAATTCGATATCCTTCAGAATATCGTAGCCGACTTGAGGATGAATCTTTATCAAACTGAATTCCGATTCGCTTAGTTTGCTCGGTTTACTCAGAATATCAGCCGGAACGCAAATCTTGCCTAAATCGTGAATGACTCCGGCTGAACGAAGGCCCTCAATCCGATCCTTCGAAATTCCCATTTCTGTTGCTATTGTCCGGGCTAGATCAGCCACTCGCCGCTGATGGCCGGATGTGGAGGGGTCTCTGGCTTCCACTGTTAAGGCGATGGCATTGATTGTTCCATCCAGGGCTTTCCGGAGTTTCCTCATAGTGTCGTTGGCTTCGTTTTCAGCTTTCTTGCGGTCTGTGATATCCCATAAGTAAGAACGTGTGCCGATGCCCGCCCCTCCATTTTTGAGCACAACAACATCCACTTCAAGATAAATGGGAGAGCCATCTTTTTTAATTCCTTTGAATTCATAGCGGGAGGGAATATTTTTGCCTTCCAGCCGGCCTTTATGGTATTTCATGACTCGTTCAACATCATCGGGATGGACAACGGATTGAATAGACTGATTCCTCATTTCTTCAGGCCTATATCCGAACATCTCGGCATACCGCTTGTTGGCATACTTAAAATTTCCTTCTTGGTCATCGATCAAAATGGCAATTCCGGCTTTTTCGACCAAATCCCGATAGCGTTCTTCTGAGTTTCTGCGCACTTTCTCAGCCGTCTTCTGCTCGGTTATATCAACAGCCACTTCGCAGCGAACCATCTTCCCCGAGGGCCAGCGGATGGCCCTGTCTATGCATCTGTAAAAACGCTTATTGAACTCGTTTTGGAATTCCCAGATGTAGGGCTTTCCCAAATTCTCGCCAAAGATGTGCTTATTGGTGCAGAAGGGACAAGGGGAGCTTCTTCCTTGGAAAGCCTTAAAGCATATCTTTCTTTTGGCGCTGCCGAAGATTTTTCTCAGCGCCTGATTGGCGAATAAGACCTCAAAGGTATCGGGGTCGCTCACATAAATGGGTTCGTCGATGCTTTCGAATATCGAAAGCAGCTGCTGACGCTCGAACTTTAACGTTTCCTCGGAACGGATGCGATCAGAGACATCTCTCACCGTGCCCAACACCCTTGTTTTATCCCCGGACAGAACGACGGTATTCACCTCAACATGCTTCGTCTTACCCTCTTTGGTTAACAGCCTGATCGTAAATTGGGGAGGGACGGGCTTTCCCGTTCTTCTCGCGATTTTTCTTCGTTTGATCAGTTTTCTGTCTTCCGGATGAATAAGGCTATAAGAGTTGAAATTCTTATCGTAGATCTCTTTCGCTTTATAACCGGCCATTCGCTCGAACGCCGGATTCACATATTCAAACCCTTCTTGGGGAGCAATGATATAGACGCCGTCAAGAGTATTTTCAATCAGTATCCTATAAATCTTTTCTGGTATTGGGAGGACGCTTTTTATTCGCTTGGGCATCGATGGGCTTATTGTTTTTTGGGTCATTTCACTTCCTTCACGTAAACCTCAACTTCTCAATAAATTTAGTCGGAGAAACCATAGATATATTGAAAATCTTAGAGCTTATTCCAAAGTACGGGTCACGGCCTATCAGTAATCTAGGGAGTTATGATTCCTGGCCGCACAAGCGGCAAGGCGGTCTGAATGGAGAATTCATTATTAACGATGAATCTTACTGAGCTCTTCGCTAAATTTCTCTTTTTCTCTGATTTTGATTTTCTGGATCGTACAAACATAATCGGGGATCTCTCCCAACGAATGTCCAGCGAAAGAAACATTCATCGGGCATATGGCGCAGCTCTCAAGATCAGGGCAAAGAAAACACTTTGTTGCCTTAGTAGAGAAATTATCCATGGACAGCTGAGAATAATTGGAACGTATTTTGGAAAAGATATTTTCGGGCTTTCCCTCTATATGGCCGATATTTCCAAAACAATATTCTTCATATTGAGGAGAATTTTCTCTGTTTTTGAAATAATCAGCGAAGAGAGTGCACCCCCAGATTTTCCCGTCAGTGCTTACGGCTAATCGATCTCTGCCGGCCGAGCAATAAAAAATTCCCTTTTGGTCATCTTCTCTAAAGTTGACGAGTTGAATTTCTCCGCTATTTTTATAACAATCTAATTGAATATTGCCTAGTCTTGCGATTTCTTGCTTGAGTTTATCCAGAGACTGCTCGTCCCAGGATCTTAGAATCGAAAGAGAAAGATTGATGTTCCGAACGCCAAGTCCAATTATGAACGCCATGGATTCTGAAACACACTTAACGCTCTCGGCATCGAACACGCTGTTAATTTCAAGACGGATATTTTGACTTTCTAATAATTTTGCTATTGCCTGGATAACCTTATCGTAGCTCTTTCGATCCCTTCTCATCACCTGAGCGAGCCCATCAAAACTCAGCTCTACCGAAAATAAGTGTTTATCAAGAAACCGGATTTCCTCTTTAGATAGTAAGGCTCCATTTGTAGTCATAGAGAAATGAGGCCTTTTTTTGAACTTTGTGTTTTCGGTGATGAGGAAATTGACTGTTCTTTCTATGAGGTCAAAATTAAGAACCGGCTCACCGCCATAGAAATTGACATAATAATCTTTTGCCAGCCGAGGCAAAAAAAAATCAGCGCACTCTGAGCGGTCGCATACCTCATATAATCCTTATTCCTTTTCTTGTAACAATAGGCACATCGAAAATTGCAGTCATCAGTGACAATTAAAGCAATACTCCGTATTCTCATTCTAGAGTTGTCCTAAAATGTCAGGTTCGAGGTGTTTCTCTCAGGACTTTATTATTAACTTATCGACGGGGCACTCTCTTCCCCTAAGAGGCTGTTTTTCTCCTTTAAATGTCTTTTCCAAATAATCCAGCGCCGCTTCTGCTCTTTTTTTTGAGTCTCCGAGAGGCATTGCTTTGACGGCTTTTTTAAGCTCGTCGATACACTTCTGAACATTCGCCGTTACGCTTATTGTTTTGCTCTTGGCCACCTGAGACCTCCTTTAAGATACTAATTCGTGCACATTAAGATTACGAAAATTGTTATCGATCTCCAGATATCTGTAATACAGGTGGCGCATTTTGCGCAGCTTCGAATTTCCAAAAAAGGCTCTTAAATGAGCACGGGCTTCTTCTCTTTCTCCGAGCCCCATGTATATGGACGCCAACTTTAGATCTCCTGAAAAAAGCTTATATTCTTTAGGGAAAAGCTCGTCGAGTTCTTTGATTATTTTTTTGGCTGAGTCTTTATCTCCTTTTTGTGATAAAATCATGCCCAAATAGCATAAGGCGCCCATCTTATAGTCCGGGGGCGTATCAAACTGGCGGAATATCTGCTCGCTTTTTTCCAAATCTCCCATATAGTATAAAATTTCACCTAACCTAAATTTCGTCATTGGAGAACGATCGTTATTCATAATAATGTTACAGACTTCTGCCGCCCCGCTGAAATCCCTGTTTAGCATAAGAAGTTCCGTGAAAACGATGTTGTTGGTATTATAGGGATCCAACCAAAAGTTCTTTTCCTTATATTCTAAAGCTTTTTTGAAAGCCGCTTCATTTCCTTCTTCTCCAAACTGGAGGAAATACAGGTATCCGACAATAGAATTTAGCTGAGGATCATTTGGATATCTGCTCATTCCCTCTTCGGCTTGCTTGAAAAGGGCATCCTTCAAATTATCGTCAAAGCCAACATCTCTCAACAAATAGATTTCCATGAGCGTACTGTAGTATTCCGGAGGGCTGGGTCCCATTATCAAGGATTTCTGAAGCAAATCTTCTGCTCTTGTCAGCCATCTTCTATCGAAGTTCCAATTAAAATTCACATAATTTGCATAGCATTGTGCTAGTCCTATATATGCAAGGGCAAAACTGGGATCGATTTCGACAGCCTGACTGAAAAGCCGAATGGCGAAATCGTTGCTTTCTTTCGAACATTGTCCGCTGTGGTATTTCCCCTGATGATAGAGGGTCCATGGATTATCATCTGTGATTTTAGATAGAATGTAGTTTCCTTTTAGGTAACTATCGAAGGCTACGGAATCATTGTTCTCTTTGTAATTTGAAACCGGGGGACCTTCATTTTCAACATTTATTCTTAACAATCCATGGATCTTATGAGAGAGGTCATTTAGGACAAGTTTGAAGTCTCTGAGAGAGGCCTCAACGCTCGTTTCCCAAATATGCGCATAATCTTGCGCCCGTAGCAGTTGGACATTCAGGATTAGCGTTTTATCCCGATTTTTTAGCTCCCCCAACAATATATAGTCGACTTTCAGTTTCTGGCAGACTTTTTTAAGTTTTGGACTCGAAGTCGGATGAACAGAAGGGATCTGAATGAGTTTTATCCTATTGGATATAGCGAGATTTTTAAGAAATTCGTTGGTTATGCCTTCTGAAAGATATTCATTAGATTTTGTTGTGCTCGCATTCTCAAATGGAAGAACAGCGATTGAAGGATAATCAGACTCGAGGGGGCGAGAAATTAATATAGGCTTTGATCTCAGGTATAAAATCGCAAGGAAAATCGAGAGACAGGCTATGATAAAAATCAAACCAAAAATTGCCCATTTGTTCTTCCATGTAGAACCACCTTTAACCGTCTTCTTATCATTAGCCTTTTCTTTCAGCCATTGGTCAATTTCTGATTTATAGGCAAAAACCTTCGAACGATGAGAGTTTTTATCAATACGGTGAACGGGCAAACCAAGCTGTTTCTCCCACCTCCAGCAGGTTCTTACTTCTTTCCCCAGGTACGCGGAAATCTTTTTCCAGGAATCAAGGAATTCTTCAACGTTCATTAGAACCCTTTGCGTTGTGGCTAATAGCCTAATAGAAACAGAAATAATTGTCAAATTTGGGTATGACTGTCCTCAACACAAGCGTAATTCTTTATTGCCGTTTCATCCCGACATTGTTACAATCGTTGCTTAATATCCAGGGAGCATGTGCGATCGAAGGAGGCATGATCCCATGGCCCATGACATCAAGAACGGCGCGGC
>Ga0299915_10002281_pt1 | contig 14045 bp, 11 predicted proteins | sample RVTome_13_FD_200263 | JGI IMG/M metagenome (GOLD analysis project Ga0299915, IMG submission 200263) | Soil microbial communities from uranium-contaminated site in the Upper Colorado River Basin, Wyoming, United States - RVT92D227 (version 2) ...
CCCGATAAAAGATTTTCTTATTTTCATTATAATAAGCATGGAGATTCCGGGAGTAATATCCATAAAAATAGGTATAATCATTTATAGGGTCAATGGCCCGCAAGGACTGAGCGATGTGATATGTATAACTCCCCACACCTGTCAGGGGATACAGGAGCGGGATTGTATTAATTACGATTCTCATTTCCTGAATTACCAATCCTCTTCACATGGGTTTCAAACATTATCCAAAAAGGCTAGTTTTTGACCTAAAGAGGTTTTGATGAGCATTTCATGGAAAGGGAAAGTAAACCAAAATATGTAGGACGAACCCCTTCACACACTACTCAGTAAATCATGTACAAAAAGCTATTCACTCAATCGACCCCCTTCTCCCATATTAGCCACCTCGTATCACTTTTTCTGAATTATTTCAAGGATAATCGAATTGTGTCCACAAGCTGAGATTGAATCTCTTGTCAATTTTTCATTGATTATTCGTCATGCAGAACCGGGATCAACTATTCTCAATACCCTTTCACACAAGGGATGCTGTCTTCCCATTGACAAATGCCAATTATTTTTTACCCAGCAGGTGGAGGACAAAAAAAAATACAAAGAGGCCTTCCCTCCCAGATGTTTCGGTCTACATATTATTGCATATTAAGTAATTTTATGATAGCTTTACTCCATGCTTAAATTTTATTATTATTTTATAGCCATTATTTTGCTCCTTGGGACGGCAGATCAGGCCTATGCCTACATTGATCTTGGAACCGGGAGTTATATCGCGCAAGCACTAATCGTAGCAATTGTAGGCGGCCTCTTTCTTTTAAAAAACTACTTTCTGAAAGTGAAAAAATGGACCGGAAGGCTCTTCAATAAGAAGAGCAATGAAAGTTAACGTGATCCAACACCCGGCATCGTTTCGAGATCCGAGCGGTTCCGTTTTTTTCTATGAAGGGCAATTATACAGAAGAATTAACATTTCCTATAAAGAAGATTATGAAGCACTGATTGCCACCGGTCTCTATGAGAGGCTGCTTCAAGAGAAACTCCTCTTACCCCATCAGGAAGTGCAGCTTTTAACCCATGACGACCCCGGCCTTTTTAAGATTATTCAGCCGGAATTTCTTCCTTTTATTTCCTATCCTTATGAATGGTGCTTTAGCCAGTTGAAAGATGCCGCCTTGGCAACCATCAACATCCAGAAAATCGCGCTGGAATACGGTTGTATTCTCAAGGATGCAAGTGCATATAATATTCAATTTAAAGATGGGAAGCCAATTCTCATCGATACACTGTCTTTTAAAAAGTACGTCGACGGCGAGCCCTGGACCGGTTATCGCCAATTCTGCCAGCATTTTTTTTCTCCTCTCGCTCTCATCAGCCACACCGACATAAGGCTGAGCCAGCTACTAAGAATTTTTCTTGATGGGCCGCCCCTTGATCTCACCCGGAAACTCCTCCCCCGAAAAACCATGTTCCGACTCCCCTTGCTCCTCCATATTCATTTTCACGCCATCTTTCAGAAGAGATATTCACGCACATTCTCTGAAAAAAAGTATGGAATCCGCAAGGCCGGGCTTAAAGCCCTCATGCAGAGCCTTGCTTCAGCCGTTAATCATTTAAAGTGGAAACCCCAAGGGACGGAATGGGCTGACTATGATCGAGAAATGAATTATCAGGATGGCGCCTTTGCACATAAGAAGGCTTTAGTCTCCGAATTCATTAAAAATATCAAACCGCGCATGGTTTGGGATCTTGGCGCAAATACCGGGATCTTCAGTCGGATCGCAGCAACAAAGAAGGCGCCTGTTATCTCCCTGGATGCGGACCCCGGGGCGATAGAAATGAATTACCTTTGGTGCAAAGCGAATGGAGAAGGTCATATCCTCCCCCTCGTAATTGATATTACCAACCCCTCGCCGGCCATAGGATGGTTAAATACGGAACGATCCTCGCTCCTCGAGCGCGGGCCAGCAGACCTTGTCATTGCTCTTGCATTGATTCATCACCTGGCAATTTCAAATAATCTGCCATTATCAAAAATCGCAGATTTTTTTTCCACAATCTGCCGCCGCTGGTTGATCATTGAGTATGTGCCAGGAAGTGATTCCTGGGCAAAAAGGCTGGTCGGCACCCGCCGCGATTCCTTTTCAGATTATACTCAAGATAATTTCGAAAGCGCCTTTGCCCCTTTTTTCGCAATTAGATCACGGAAGGCTATTAAGGGTTCTGAAAGGTCCATCTATTTTCTTGAAAAGGAGTAAAAAAGATGAGGCCGAGTGGAATAGGGTGCCGTTCGAACAATCTTAGCAAAACGTTGATAAAGCAGGGGCACAAATGAACCTGGTGGATCGCGAGCGATTAAGGACCTCATTTTTTGTCGTATTGTTTTTTTCCTTAACTTTACTATTTTTTGGACCTGCTCATTTGTATTATACGAATTTGGTTGAATTTTCCTTTATATCTATGACGGTCCTATTCCATTTTTTATTAATTTCAATTTCATGCATTATTTTTCTTATGGTAGTGTTATTTTTTCTGAAACCCATTGTTTATCAGAAAATCGTTTCCTTTCTATTTGTAATATCCTTTTTGCTCTGGCTTCAGGGAAACGTATTCGTCTGGAACTATGGCGTGCTTAACGGTCAGGAGATTAATTGGAATTCATATCAAATATATGGTTTTATCGATGGAATAATATGGTTGTTTTTTTTGATTTTAGCATTTGTAAAATCTGCTTTGATTAGTAGAATTGCTCGTAAAGTTAGCCTAGCTTTTCTGACTATACAATTAATCTCGCTCTTTATGGTGATCATTCATGCGCCAGCAGAGCCAATTGCCAAATTTTATCGTCAAGATATTAAATCGCAGTTTAACTTCTCAAAAGAGAGGAATGTTATTATACTTATTCCTGATAACTTTCAAGCGGATGTTTTCCAAGAAATCATCGATGAAAATATTAATTATCGAAATATATTCAGAGGGTTTACTTACTTTCGAAATACTGTTGGGGGATTTCCCACTACTTATCCGTCCGTCCCATTAATTTTAACGGGACAATACTATGATAATTCAATTCCGATACAACAATTTATAAAAGAAGCTTATATCTCTAATTCTATTCCTTATATCTTGAAAAAACATAACTACTTAGTTTATTTACCTCTAGATTGTACCATATATGTTAATGAAAATGTTGCTTCTAATTTCATAAAAAAAAGACCAGAATTATTTTTGACTTTCGATCAACTCTCGTCTTTTTTTAAAATCACCCTTTTTCGATGTCTTCCTCATTTTTTCAAAAAGCATATTGAGATATCGGGGGTCCCAGAAAAACTAAGCTTTAATTTAAAAAAAGTACCATCCGATTCAGATAATAATTTAAGCGATAATTCAGATCTAAATATTAACGATGATTTAAAGAACTACCCAAAGAAAGATCCAAATAACCATATTAATAGCGACATAGAATTTATTAAAAATCTAATTCTCAAAGCGAGATCTAAGTCGCCCCAATACACATTTAAATACTATCACTTAAGAGGAGCACACCCACCCTTTAGAATTAATGAGCAACTCAAATATGAAAAATTGCCAAATAATCGTTATGGCTATAAGCAGCAAGCCAAGGCCATGTTAAAAATTAGTGCGATATTTCTCGACCAGCTAAGAAAAATAGGTATTTACGATCATTCAATGATTTTTATTATCGGTGACCACGGAGAGTATGGTAATAATATTGGAGTGAAAACCTTGGATTATGCGCAAGGGCCAAATAAAATCGATATTGCCAATCGTTTTGGCTCAGGCATCCCGCTGGTTTTAGCAAAACCTTTCTTTTCAAACGGTGAGCTTAATATATCCAACGCGCCGATTTCTCTATCCGATTTACGAGCAACCATTTTCTCAAAACTTGATTTTAAAGAAAAGATTTCAGGTATTTCGATTTTCGATCAAAAGGATTCGGATATTCGTCAGCGTCGTTATTTAAGGTATACTTGGCAAAATGAATTTTGGGCTAATAAGTATCTTCCAGTAATGCACGAATATGTTGTTACCGGATTTAGTTGGCTTACAGAATCATGGGAGCCCACCTACCGTTATTTTTATCCAGGATCAATCGAGTATCATCCCCCCCCTCTCTATACGTGGGGAGACCGGATCGAGTTCGGCAAGGAAGGAAACGCCAGCCAATATGACATCCGGCATGGATTTTCTCAGCCGGAAGTCGGCAAGACCTGGACCGAGGGGAATATCGCGTCTCTTGCGTTACGGGTATCGCCGCCAGCAACCGACCTGGTTTTGAAATTATCGGCTTGCCCCCTAATCGGGGCAAATCTTCACTCACAAACGGTGAAGATTGCAATCAACGACAAGCCGATCGGCACCTTAAAGATGGGCGCACCGGGAAAATTTTTCTTGTATTCCTTGAAAATTCCAAAATCTATCGTAAATCAGGATGTATTAAAGATCGACTTCTATCTGCCTAATGCCGCCTCTCCTGAAACATTAGGGATAAACAAGGATAAACGCCTATTGGCAATCGCGTTACAATGGCTTGCCATCGATGAGAAGAGATAATGAATGACTATGTTGCTGCGGGGAACTACTACTGAAACTTCATTGGCTTTATTTCATTATAATCCCCAATAAACTATCGTGATCCTAAAAACCGACTCGACTTCAAAAAATAAAGTGTTATTGTATTCTCAAACTGCAAGCTTTTTTGTCCTTGCATCATGCTCTCTTCATGTTTATTTGCTGATGTCCCCACATATCTTATATATTTCCTTAGCGGCCTTATCAATTACCTGCATATCTTCAGTTACGCCCATTACATTAAGTTCCACACTCACCTTATCGATAAGTTCCAACACAGGTTTCCAATATTTTACTTTATCAAGAAAATCCATAAAGTTCTGAACATATTTCTCAGCGCTGAAATTCTCAATAGCAAACTTTTTGCCTTTCGCACCTACGCCGTTTCTTATTTTATCTTCAGAAATTAACCTCTTAAGCGCGTTAAGCAAATCAGCCACCTCCCGGTCTACTCTTATTTTCATAACGCAATCATCCGGAAGCTCGCTGTAAAATCCGGTATCAGTAACGACAACCGGCTTACCATAATATAACTGTTCAATAAGAGACCATGACGCACCTTCCATGGCAGGAAACCTCATATTTACAAAAATGTCAGCATTAGACATATAGGCATAAAGTACTTTGTCTGGTTGGAACCCAAGGAAATTTACAACATTTTTAAGATTATATTTTCGCACAAGAGATCGGAGTTGTGCATAATACCGCTCATGTTCATGAGGACCTATCACTATGTAAACAACTTTTTTTGCCAATTCTTTGCATTCACCTAAAATCTTTATCACCTTATCAATCCTTTTATTTGGATTTACGTGTCCAATAGTAACCACAAGAATCTTGTCCCCAGCTATTCCTAAATCAGTCTTTCCGATCTCACTTTGAAGCATGAAGCTGTAATCTAGATAAAATGGGTGGTACATTACAGTAACAGGACCTAAGAACTTCTCCTTGACTTTATTAGCGTGAAACTGAGAATGGCATATAACACCCATCGCTTTTTCAATTGCCTTTTCAAAAAATGGATAGCTCGTAACCTCGTCAGTATCCCATATAGAAGTGCATCTTCTCTTAATGCTATCAGTGGCAATTTTTTTGCCATTTGCACCATACAGTCTTTCCATTTCCTTTACGTATGAATTTGTATCCCTCTGCCTTAAGTAATAATCCGCAAAGAAATGATGCATTATAAAATCATGTAATATGACCACGCTTCTAACTTTTTTTGAAACTTCGTAAATATCTTTATGAAAATCTAAGTAATTACCCATATTGCAAATCACGAAATCGTATTTTTTAAGCTTCTGCAAAAGATTATCATTTGGCTGATAATGAAATATCTTGAGTTCAGTAGGTAGTGTATTTGTATATTCCGATAGCCATAAGTCAACTTTATAATGTTTGATAAGCTCATTTGTAATCAATTGACTATATTTACCAATTGCACTTTTTATTGAAAAAGGCGATAACCAAGCTATTTTCATCCTATCAAACATCTTATTACATTATCCCAATTAATATCGAGTGATAAAAGTTTCTCGTACCCAGCAGCCCCCATTTTTTTAGCTTTATCTTTATTAGCACATAGCTCGTCCATGGCATTAGCGATTGCCTCTGGCTCCGGAGGAACAATATACCCATTTATACCATTTTCCGCTATCTCCCAAATTCCACCAGAATCTGAGCAGGTAATAACAGGTTTTCTTGAATAAAAACTTTCTAACGTGGGAAAACCATAGGAATCTTCATCGTAGGGGATGTATAAACAGCTTAGTGCATTAGCAAAAAGACTGATCTTTTTCTCTTGCGAAATTTCACCTATTAAACTAACCCTTTTTTGTAAATCATTTTTTTTGATTAAAGTTTGTAGGTAGTTTATATAATTATTGTTGTCAGCTTTTCCAGCTATTATAAGTTTAATATCAGTTTTTACATATTTCATACTCTCAATAGCCAGTGCCTGCCTCTTAATTGTGTTCACTCTGCTTGGGTAAAATATATAGTTTTCAAATTCGTCACAATAAAATTTATCAGCATCATCCAATGGAGGATATAGAGGTGTCGCATCTATGTTATTAAAATTCTTCAATCTTTTTGCAACAACTTTAGAATTTGTATATATTTTTTTTGATTCTCTTAAATACGTATTATCGGACTGAATAATTATATCCCGAATCCTTAATCCTTCTGGGGTAGATGGAATATCCTGATATGTAGTTCCCCAAAGATCATAAACCTGTCTAAATTGATGAAATAACCATAGAATCTTGTTTGGATGTTTTACGTAATAAGCTGGAAATTTTAGGCCTATCAAAATATCGATATCTTCTGATGATGCCTGCGTTAGATCAAGCAATCTGCAGGCAAGAATTTGTTCAGGTATCCTTTCAAGTGGATACCACTTAAATGGGATTTTAACTATTTCTGCCATATGACCATATTCGCAAATCTTTTTTTGTAATTTTTCTGCTAAATATTCAGCGCCTCCATAAATAAAAGGAACCTGACTATTTAAAATAAGAATTTTTTTCATCATCAATCTCTTCTATCAAGATAATGAGCTTTTAATCTTTGAAGATATAAATTCAACGTCTTCTTTAGTAAGACCAGAGTGTGTAGGAAGATTCAGGCCTCTGCTACTTATATTATCTGCTACAGGAAAACGATCGTCACTCTGAAATTTTTTATAAGAAGGCAAGACATGCATTGGATAAAAAAAAGGACGTGTCTCAATCCCATTTTTCCCAAGTAATTGCATAAAGTCATCACGAGAGAATTTCACAGAATCCTTTAACAAGACAGAAAACATCCAAAATGCATGTTTTGCCCATTCTTTTTCTTTGGGAAGCTCTATAAAATCATAAAGCTCACTCAAATGCTTATAATACAAGTTCGCCATCTCTCTTCTTTTATCTAAGTGCCATGAGATATTTTCGAGTTGAGCTAATCCGATAGCGGCCTGAATATTTGTCATCCGGTAGTTATACCCTATGACCGGGAACCAGTAACGACGTTCCGGATCCATCCCCTGTCCTTTTAATAACCTAATCTTTTCTGCAAGTTCATCGCTATTCGTGACGACCATACCACCTTCCCCGCTCGTAATAATTTTGTTGCCAAAGAAACTGAAGGTGCCTATATCACCTATTGAGCCAACCATTATTTTTTTGTAAAGTGCACCATGAGCCTCGGCAGCATCTTCTATGACAAAGAGATTGTATTTTTTCGCGATTTCCAATAATGGATCCATATCAGCAGGATGGCCATATAAATGGACTACGATAATCCCCTTAGTCTTTGCAGTTATTTTTTCCTCTATACGAACTGGGTCAATGTTCCAAGTCTCTGGCTCGCTATCAACAAGAACAGGACGAGCGCCGCAATAGGTAACGGCATTAGCGGTTGCAACATAAGTTAAGGTGGGAACTATTATCTCATCGCCCGGACCTACATCGTAAGCCAAAAGGGCAAGATGGAGCGCTACGGTCCCGTTGCTGCAGGATATCGCATGTTTTGTATTGCAGAAATTAGAAAATTTTTCCTCAAATTCCTTAATAAATTTGCCAATTGAGGAAATCCATCCCGTCTCAATACAATCCATCACGTATTTCTTCTCATTTCCGGTAAATACGGGACACGCAACGGGGATATGCCTTTGCATATAGTTTATACTATTTCCCGCAATTTTTTGATTACCGTAGCAGGGGAACCAAGAGCGAGCGAATACTCCGGCAAATCGCTTACAACTACGGCGCCGGCACCGATTATCGACCATTCTCCTATAGTGATTTTGGGAACCACCTTACATCCCACACCAAGAAAGGAGCCCTGACCAATGCTTACATTTCCCGCAATATTGCAGCCGGGGGCTATATGGCAACCAGCCGCTATGAAACAATCGTGGTCAATAGTTGCACCCGTGTTTATGATGACATTATTTTCAATTACGGAATAGGCATTTATTACAGCGCCCGGCATCACGGCTATGCCTTTATCCAATGTAACTGAAGAAGCTATATATGAATACACGCTAATGGCATTGATCAGCTCAAAGTCTGATTCCACGACATATTTTGAAAGCTTCTCTCTTTTTTTATTGTCACCGATGGCAACAAAGGCATATTTAATTCCTTTGAAAAAAAGTTGCGGCAGCGTCGCGTCATTACCTAAAACAGGCACTCCCGCTACTACCTTGACTGTTAAATCTGCGCTTACACATCCCACAGGGTCATATTTATTAGAACTGTTTAATATATCTATAATTACCTTTGCATGGCCGCCAGAGCCGACTATCACAACCTTATGCATATTACGGTCTCATCCTCTTCCCCACAGCCGCATAATCCTGATAATTCATGGAAGCCTGTTTAAAATGTGCGTCAGGTATCGGGGAAGAATAAATTATCTTAACATTTTCAAAATTATGCCATGAGAGCATAAACTCCATCAAATAAGGTGGATATGGTCTATTGTGAGTAGGATCTAAATAAAAGTTTCCGAAAGCAAGAGGACAATGGGGGTTTATAGTTTCAAGTATAATAATTCCATTGAGTGCTATTTTTTTGCAGGCGGTTTCCATGATATTATTTACATCCTTAAAATCAAGATGTTCGATGACCTGGAACAGCGATACGCCTATAAGTGAATTATCTTCGAGGCTGTTCAAATATTCGAGCGCGTCCGACAATATGACGTCAACGCTCAATTCCCTTCTTGCCAGGTCAGTGGTAACCCTGTTTATATCCACACCTTTTGCCGGGATGCCTTGGTCTTGCAACAAAGACAAAAATTCCCCTCTGCCGCAGCCCGCATCTAAAAAATATTTGCCCTGAGAATTCGTATGTGCCTCAGTCACATAGGGGAGGTAAATGGACTGCCTGTTTTTTATCTCGTCCATAGATCCCCGAAAAATATTTTCCAAACGATAATAAAATGTGTCTGCATAGTCTCCATCATGCGCTCCCTTAGCGGCCATAGCGCCATGGTGTACAACTTCAGCTTTACGGGAGTCCGTTATATAACCTTCTGTTACCAATACGGCAGGGGAAACAATTTTCTGATCTTCTGACATGGTAAAAAACTGGTTAATCCTTGCTTCCGAGACCTCCCCCTTACCCCTTAACTCATCGACCCTGGAAAATAGCTGATTCATCGTTGTCGCAAGAGTATCATCCTTGGCCCTCTGCTCATCTGCCAGGGCAAAAAGCTGGCTAATCTTTCCCGGCGCTTTCAGTATCATATATATGCACCAAAGCAGATATCCGAAAAAAGGGATTCCTCTTATAAGTTTTCTTGCATTTTTATCAGCAAGAGTACGATTCTGAGCGCCGTTATACGTCAGGGAAAGGTAAAACTTTCTTGCAATGGTATTAAGAATGAGAATTTTCTTGATTACATGCTTATATTTTAAGCCGTGCACAACGATCTTTTCCTTAATAGTTTGAGGCCATACTACGATTTTTGGTTCTGTTATTGATTTTAAAATTTCTTCTCTGGCATTTGCAGCAAAATTATGCGTCTTTGCCTTTTTCAGATTATCCTTGATCCTCGCTTTAATCTTTTCGATTGTTATCTCTTTCATTAAAATCTCTTACAGCACTGCATTATGAAGTATAGGCATGTATAGTTTTCTTTGGTTTATCAAGCATCTTGACTTTATGGTCTTCTATCCACATCACTCTGTCACATATCCTCTTCACATCAGGCATGGAATGTGAGACAAAAACTATGGTTACCCCACTTTTCTTAAAACCCGTCATTTTCTCTGTACACTTTTTTTGGAACTCTAGATCCCCCACCGCCAATATCTCATCAATCAACAGGATATTCGGGTCAAGATGCGCCACCACGGAAAACCCAAGCCTGGCAAGCATGCCGCTCGAGTAAACCCTGATCGGCTGATCGATAAATTGTCCAAGTTCAGAAAATTCTATGATCTCATTGATCTTTTTCAAAACTTCTGCTCTGGTAAGACCAAGCAGGACACCGTTGAGTATTATATTCTCTATGCCGGTAAGCTCCGGGTGAAATCCCGAGCCAAGTTCAAGCAGAGGTGCAACCTGTCCTTTTACAAGTACCCCGCCCGCAGATGGTTTTAACACCCCCGCCATGAGTCCCAATATGGTACTTTTCCCAGCACCGTTTCTGCCAATTATCCCAAGGGTCTCACCTTTGTGAACTTTAAAGGATATATCTTTCAATGCTTCAAATCTATTATTCCTCATTGAATTCACAGCTTCGGGAAGATTGAGCAGAAAGTTCTTGATTCCTCCTGTAATATGATGATAAAGAGGGAAGTTTTTACTGACATTGTCGAAGACGATTACAGGCTCCTTCATAACACCTCTGCAAACTTCCAGGAGAGCTTTTTATAAATAAAATAGCCTGTCAAATATGCAGCCACACCGTAGGCAAGGCTGATTGCCAGAAGTTCCAACTTTAGCGTGCCTTCCAGAAAGAGATTTCTCCAGCTTATCATCAGCGGTGCGACAGGGTTGAGATCTATCAGATATCTGTATTTCGCGGGAATCATGGTCTCGGGGTATATGATGGGTGTTACATAGAATAAGAACATGGTGAATATGGCTGTCAACCTCTCGAGATCACGAAAGAAGAGGTTTATGGAAGAGACGGCAAGGGTGATGCCATATGTCATAAAAAGTTGTATGCAAAGCAAGATTGGTATTCCGTAAAACCACGAAAATGAGGGTTGTTTCCCATATACTACCATAAAAAAAACTATTACAGGGATAGCCAGAATAAAGTGTATCATGTCCTGAAGGACTACAGCAAGGAGTGCCACGTTGCGGGGAAAATTCACCTTCTTAATGATGGAGGCATTAGCCAGAAAGACCCTCGGTGACATGTTCACCGAATTGAAAAAACACTGCCAGGGAAAAAGCCCGGTTATTAGAAAAAGGGTATAATTCTCCATCTGAATCCTCATCACTACCTTGAAGATTATAAAAAAGATAAAGGCAAAGGCAAGTGGATTAAGAATCGACCAGACGTAACCCAGGAAGCTGTTCTTGTATCTGACTTTCATCTCCTTCTGGGTCAACACTGTTATTAAATCAATATAATGTTGGATCCGGCTATTGATAATTATCAACGCTCACTCCTTATTCATTCTTTGATAGTCGTCTTCTAATCGTTCAATATCATCTTCGTCAACATAATCACCGTTCTGCACCTCGATGATCTGAAGGGGAATCAGACCTGGGTTTTCTAAACGGTGTTTCACCGCAATTGGTATGAAGGTGCTCTCATTGGAGTTGACATCAAAAACCTCTTCGCCCCTCGTCACCCGGGCCGTTCCGGAGACGACCACCCAGTGCTCACTTCGATGCTGGTGGAGCTGGAGGCTTAATCTGGCCTCCGGATGAACGACGATCCTCTTGATCTTATACCGATCGCCTTTCTCCAATACGGTATAACTTCCCCACGGCCTCTCCACGGTCCGATGGACCAGATGTTCTTCCCGGTTATTCCTTTTCAACGTCTCTACAACCTTTCTCACTTCATGGACCATCTTCTTTGATGAGACAAGGGTCGCATCAGCGGTATCGATGACCACCATATCCTTAAGCCCGATGGTTGCCAGGACACGATCATGAGCGATCACGGTACAATTTTCACTCCCGATATCGATTACGTTCCCCTGGAGGATATTCCCTTGCTCGTCCCTTTCCAAAACATCAGCCAAGGCCGTCCAGTTTCCTAAATCACACCACCCAAAATCAGCGGGTAGTACAAGGACGTCTCGACTTTTTTCCATCACGCCGTGATCTATGGAGATATTTTCAAGAGATGAATAGAGCTCCTTAAAGGTTTCATTTCGCAGATCACTCAGTTCGCCGATCTTTTTCAATCCCTTGTAAAGCGAGGGCAGGTAGCGCTCAATCTCCTTAAGGATCTTCGAGGCCTTCCATACAAAGATGCCGCTATTCCAATAATAGCTCCCCTCGCGGAGAAAGGTCTCTGCGGTTTTAGCATCGGGTTTTTCAAAAAACCCGTCTGCGTGGAAGATCTCATCGGAGGAGCCTTTGAAGGGTTGGCCTGATCTGATATATCCATAAACCGTTTCGGGCCTGGTGGGTACGATCCCAAAGGTAACTAAATACCCCTCCTGTGCCGCCTCAACAGCCGATCGCAGTTTATCCTGGAATTGCTTTGTATCCCTGATGATATGGTCCGAGGGCATCACGACCATCACAGCATCGGATGAGAGTTTGTTCAGGGTCATTGCAGCAAGGGCGACGGCGGGGGCGGTATTTCTGCCCGTTGGCTCTACGATAAAGCGGATTCTCTCTGCATCGTCTCCCAGGGGTTTCAAATGAAAGCGGATATCTTGAGCCAAGATATCCGTTGTAATAATCCATACCTTATCCAATGGAATAAATCCATTCAATCTTTTGATCGCCTGCCGAAGGAGCGTATCCTCCCCAACGATGTTGAGCATCTGCTTGGGGCAGTTTTCCCTGCTGAGAGGCCAAAACCTGGTCCCTTTGCCGCCAGCCAATATAACCGCACAGATCATTTCACCCCCAAGCCAATCTTGTAGTCGACTGCACCAGCGGATCTAATACGATGAGCACCGCTCAGCTATATTCGAGAAGCACGTGCAACACCTTCGCCCAAGACTTCACGTGGTCTGTTATTAACAAAACCCGCTATCTGTTTGAGTTACTCCGGCGTAATTATCGCAAAATTTGTCGTTTTTGGCAAGTCGGTTAGTCGCGCCGGTAGCGTATCATATCTTGTGTCAGGAGCGAAAAAAGGGGGGGTTGACGATGGAGGGCCTTTAAACTTCCATGGGGGAAAAGAATGGTGTAAAAGAGTAATTTCCTTTAATCTACCCACAACTATCGATAGTAAAGATCTGACTGTTCCATCATCTTCTTATCCGGATGGTAGTCTGGGACGATCTTCTGGAGCATCTTTATGATAGCTTGCCTATCTTTGCCACCGACCTTGACGAAGAAATTATCGATATCAACTTTCAACGTGCTCCATTTTACTGGGCTGCTGTTGACCTCGGATATCTTTGAGTGAGGAGTATTTCCGAGGCTTTCTTTTTCGGCTATCAACTCCTCATGGAGCTTTTCACCGGGCCTCAGACCCACAAACTTGATATCGATGTCCTCGCCTAAGACCAGGCCTGAGAGGGAGATCAGGTCCGTTGCCAGGTCCAAAATTTTTATAGGGTCTCCCATGTCCAACAGATAGATCTCACCCCCCTTACCCATCGCCCCTGCCTGAAGGACAAGCTGGACCGCCTCCGGTATAGTCATAAAATAGCGGGTCACCTCCGGATGAGTCACGGTCACCGGCCCCCCACGGGCAATCTGACGGCGAAAACAGGGGACGACACTCCCATTGCTCTCCAATACATTTCCAAACCGCACCGCGACAAACCGTGTTGACCCCTCTTGATTAAACCCCTGGCATATCATCTCGGC
>Ga0299915_10002282_pt1 | contig 14043 bp, 10 predicted proteins | sample RVTome_13_FD_200263 | JGI IMG/M metagenome (GOLD analysis project Ga0299915, IMG submission 200263) | Soil microbial communities from uranium-contaminated site in the Upper Colorado River Basin, Wyoming, United States - RVT92D227 (version 2) ...
TATCCTCTCCCAGAATCAATAATTTCATTGTTTTGAATCCAGTAATGGAGTCGTATCGCATTGTCCCACATAATGAACAGATTAGGGTTAATGATATGAATTGTTTTACTTGCTGCCGTAGGGCCATAATTTTTTGCGATTGGACTTCCATAAAACCAAAAGCTATTGAAAATTCTTTCAATCCTTTCTCTATTTTCTGTAATCTCAAAGTTCAGAATTGAGAAATCCTGTATAACCAAAAGCTCTCGGTGAATTCCTACTACACAATTCTTTAGATTTGATGCAGTTAGACTATCATAATTTCTAAGCCTACATCCCCATTTATTTAGAAATCCAATTAAAACGGATCTTGTTTCGTCAACATTCAAATCTTCAGGGTGGTATCTAAGTATTTCCAGAAACCTGCCGTTTGAAATAACATCAAGATAAGCTTGATTACCACTCAAAGCTTCGCGTATAGCTGTAGGATCCCTCGAAGTCATTGCTGCCCAAATAATATCATCTAGATTAGGCATTATATTTTCCTTACCTTATTGGATCAATAAGGCTCCTATTTGGGCCAGATTTTTTTAAGGTTATTTATTTGTTCCGGTGATAGGGTGCAGCCGGCAAATGCCTCAAAGACTACAATGCCTCTCTTTTTAGATTCCTCACTTATAACAAGACCTCCGTGTACTGGAGTGTCTTTATTTTGCATACAGGCCCCACAGATGAATTGAGTTGGAGTATGCTCCTCTGATAAAAAGTAATATGTGCGGGATTGATTGTGAGAACGAGGTTTATAATTTTCTGCATGATTATTGCATCGACAGCGACCAATCAATTGATCAAAACCTGTTGTCATTTTTGAAACCTCCTTCCCCCTCAACCTTCAGCCAAGGCCAACTTTTTTATGGATGATACCTCTATAGATGACTTCTCTTTACACAGCGATGTAGTCGTACCCTCCTGCCAGTTGCGTCAGCTGCTCGTTGGGCTTCGTTGAGTGTATTGAATGGTCCGTGCCACCTTCCGTTTCTGTCACCAAGTGGATTGTCATGACAGCCCTTACCTTCTTTACAGTTCCCACACGATCCCAAATGAACGACTGCCTTGTGCTCTGCTGTCCAGTTTTCGTAGACATAGAAACCCATTTTTGTCCCTCGTCACCTCTTCCGGCCAACTATCAGGCTCGACTTTTGAATAGAAAGCCGTCCCCAATTCATCTGGCCCAAGACGCATCTCTCAAGAACTTGACTGAAAAGTTCAGTCAGAAATGGCAGAAAACCTTGACTTCAAAATGAAGTCAGAAGTGACTGCCCTGCTTTGAGCTTTCCCTGCCCGCCGCAGCTCCAGCATAGACGGGAACATTGAGCTTCGATCTTAAGGTTATTCTTTATGCCCTTGGCGCTGTGCTTCAGGGCAGGGCCAACTTTTTTATGGATGACACCCTGTCTGGTTTTATAAAATGTGGGATTGCAAAACCTGCCCCTCTGGCCTTTGCTCATGCCTCCCAAAATAAATACCGAATTACCGAAGCCTGACCCCAGGGTCTTTTCCGTGTTCAAGACTCTTCAGCAAGCTTGACGTCCAACTCCGACTTGAAGTTTTTGATCTTGCCCTCACGAAGACTCTGGAAGAAGATGTTGAAGCTCCGTTCCGTCAAGAAAGTAAACTTGTACCGAATGGGACTACCCTCTTTCTTCAAATTCTCATTGACGCGCTCGAAGTGCACAAGAGCATACTCGTTTTTCTTTTTGTTCTCCTCAGAAGGCTCGCGTAGCTCTTCGTCACCTTTGATTTCGATGACAACAATAAGGTTGTCCACTTTGATAAAAATATCGGGATTGAACTTGCCACGCTTTGGATGTTCTCCCCTTTTCCAGGCGTAATCGATTTCATAGAAACGAGTAGCTGTCGATTTAATCCAGCAATCGTAGCAACTGACATTCTGAGACTGAAGCAACATGTTTATGAATCGGCGCTCGTTGTCCGAATCGGCGATGACAGCATTCAGCTGCGTTTTGAAATCGAGACGGTTCTGGACAGATATCGCCTTGTAGCCGCTCCCAGCTTCCGTTGCCTCGTCAAAGAATTCAACCTGCTCATCAAGCAAGGTCTCGCGTGTCTGGTCAGTGTAGAAGACTGTCTTGGTATTCCTCAATTCGGCTGCACTTACACTGTCCGATTGGCGCTGTCTGGTCGAGAGAGTGAGGTAGCTTTCAACTTTCGTCTTGTATCGAACGTTTTCGGACTCTTTGCGCCTCAGAGTACCAAGCGACTGAAGGAACTTCTGCTTCATGCTGTCTGTGGCTTCTTTTGCGCCGATCTTCGCCAACGATTCCTTGACTATCTTCTCAAGCCGCGGGATAGGGAACTTGTCAGTATAGACCGTTCGCATCTTTGGGTAAGGGTCATCGGGATCTTGGGCTTCTTCGAGACGGCGGTACATTTCTTCAGCAACTTCGCGGGCGGAAAACGTCTTGTGCCGAAGCTTAGTCTGCCACTTGTAGCGATCTCCGGTTGCGGCCCTTTCAAACTCTATACTTACATCTTCCGCAGGGGTGTCTGTTGCGAGATCGACGTAACCCTTTGCAAAGAGAGTATACTCACCGGTCATTGGCTTTTTCACTGAAACAGGCTCCAGCGTGTAATCGATATTGTGAAGCTCAAAATGATACGGCGAGTTGTCCACAATATGAGAAGAGAGCCGCTTTTCGATTTCAAGGATCTCATTAACTAGATGTCTGATGCGCGACGCCCAAGCGTCGTGATTGAAAACAGTGACTTCGGGTTGCGCACCTTTCCAACCCTCAGGAATTCGTAAGCCGCGCCCAAGGACCTGTGCGATGAGGAGCTTACTGTTAAATGCTCGTTCTTCGTGAGGAACAATCTGGAAGACGCGCTTGACATCCCAGCCTTCATTAAGCATCGAAACAGAAACAACCCACTCGACTTTGCTTACGGGTCGATCAACAAAAGGTAATTTGGATACATCCGGGGCATTGTTGTAAACAATGAGCACTTTCTCATCGACAGAATCGGGCTTGAGGCCGATTTCTTCAACCATAAATGCCTTCAATTCCTCTGCGACCTCTTTGCATCTGGCAATTGTTGGGGTGACGATAATGGATAGAGGACGGAGTTTTCGCGCCTTAAGTTTCTTTCGTGTTTCCTCGTGCCGGTTGTAGATCAACTGCCATTTCTCATCCGGATCACCGGTCTGAGGCATTTCAGCAACGTAATCGACTTTCTTGACGTAATTCTCTTCCATAGCCTGCCGCAATGAGTAGCGGTAGATGACGTCTGCAAAGTAGTAGTCCCCAACGTAGCAGGTCCCGGAAACACCGACGACATATCGGAATCCGTAGTCTGGATCTAACAAGAATTCTTTCCATCGCTTTATCTTCGTTTCCGACTTGGCTAACTCGTTGGCAACGTGATGCGTCTCATCGTTAAGCACGGCAACACGAGCACCTTTTCCCTTCAGGCTCTCGCGGATTGACGAGCCGACGTGCTCAAGAATGGCGTGATAATTCTCTACGCATATGCTTCCCTCAGTAATGCTCTCACTTGCGTTGATAATGCGCGGGGGTGAGAACTTGGATTCGGCGGGGAGGAGATCGCGAAGATCGGCATTGCTTGCAAGCTTTTTGAACTTATCGAGCAGGCCATCTTCGATGGTTGTAGAAGGACAGAGGACCAAAACGCGGTCAACAGTTCCCTCTGCAAGCAAGATGGCAGCCAAGCCATAGAGGACATAGCTTTTTCCAACGCCGGTTGCAAGATCAAGGGAGCAAGATAATTGTTCCGGTAATTGCAGATGGCGCTCCATACCTTGCCAGGACCCGTAGCGGTCTTCGAGAACATCATTCGTTTCGTAGTTTGCCTTGGCAAGATCGCGTAGATTGGTGTGCTCCCCACCCAGAAGATACCGGAGAGTTGTTCTGATAGCTTCTTTCTGATACTCCCGATCACCGCACAGGTCATCAAGAAAAGCTTCGTACTTTCCCTCGTCCCATTTATGGCGGTCGACGGCCTTGCTCACCTTGAGGATAAGATCTTCATTGCGGAATCGCTGTCTATCTGCATTTCGTGGCATGATTACTTTCGAGCCTTCTTTTTCGGTTTGGATGACTTCTTTGCGCGAATACCAAGCTTGTCACGTGTGATGAGCTCACGTGCTTCGTTGCCATAGATATCTATGAAGACTACCATAAGCTTCTCGCCTACTTTCTCGGTCGGGAACCATGTCTGCCACTCATCGGCCTCAAGCTGATGTGCGTAGAATACGGCATCAAGATCAAAGACCTTGCCGTCATAGTCGCAATCCAGCATAACCACTGAGAGTGTTTCCAATCCGCCCCGTGTGTCCTTGCCTCGAATGCGGGCTCGACTTTCAAAGTGTCTGATCTTCAGGCATGCTTCATCAAACATCTCACCCTTGCGCTTCTTCACCGTTATAGACCATTCGACCTTTGGGGGCTGGATGAAGTCAAAGCCAACCGCGTCAACAGTTTCGTTGACAGCAGATTCATCGTTTGGTTGTTTAAGAGCGGTGAAATCTCGATGGTGAAGCTCGTTGATCACCGAGTAAGGAATACGAAGAGCATAATAGCGAACACCATCGAGATCAATGTAATCCTGCTGGAAGTCGAACACTCCGCGAGGAGCGATAATAAAAAACTTCCTTCCAATCTTCTTCCCGACAGCTAGGTGGATGTCTTGGATGGTTTCTTCATCAATCCGTTTTCCCGGTTGTTCAACGTGATTGAAAACGAGAACACTTGCCCCTTTGAGTTTTCCATCGAGTGCCAAACCGCTGATGGTGTGTGGCTCATCTTTGCATCCAAATAATTGAAGCGCGAAGAATCGCCAGTCCGACCACGGCAATTGTTTGAGACTTGAGAAGTCGTATAAACCTGCATTATAGAGAGTAAATGCTTTTGGTATGAGTGTTCTGCCTTTATTGCCAATCTCTGATTTGAGATTTAACATCCTTTTTTGGATTGTGTAAATCGACAGCTTTCCACAATCTATCCCAATCCATCTGCGTTGAAGCTTCTCTGCAACAGCGAGAGTAGTACCTGACCCTGCGAAGGCATCGAGTACAAGGTCGCCATTCTTTGAAGAGGCTTTGATTATTCTTTCAAGTAATGCCTCCGGTTTTTGAGTCGGGTAGTCTACTCGTTCCGAGGCTACGGGATTGAGAGGAATGACATCGTCCCACCAATCCTGTACTACAGCGGCCGAATCTTCTGTCAGGTACTGCCTCACATTTGGCATTCCAGTGGATGTGTATTCGATCAAACCCGAGTTGACCATAGAATCTATATTTTCTTGTGAATATGCCCAGTGTCTGCCTGCCGGAGGCCCTATGAGTTTCTTTCCGAATTTTCTTGCGGGTCCAGTTCCTGCCGCGTGAGCAGGAACCAACATATATCGCCTACCTTTTTCGTCAATCTTGTTAAACCGTTTTATGTACTCGGCTTTGTGGGGCGTATACTGCGGATAAAAAGTAGATGAGGAAGATTTTGAATAGGCAAAGATTGTATCATGGACATTCCCAAAACGGTGAGCGTCCGAATGTTGTGCACGTGTTCTCTTCCACACGATTTCGTTCAAAAGATTGTTTTCTAAAAATAACTCATCTAATATTGTTTTGAGATAATGGCTTTTTTTGATATCCATATGAACATAGAGCGTTCCGTCTTCGCTGAGAATCTCCCTGAGAAATACAAGGCGTTTACGCAGGAACTCCAAGAATTCCGCTCCTGCGATTTTGTCCTGATAAGCCTTTTGATCATTTGTACCGCGAAAGTCCTGTTTGGTAGCAAAAGGGGGATCGATGTATATCAGTCGCACTCCAAGTGTTGCATCCTCGTTCGCAAGTAATCCACGCTTCTTCAAATCCAAAAGTGTTTTCATTGCTTGAAGATTGTCACCGAAGATCAACATATTATGCCAATCTTTTCCATTCTTGCCAAACGTGCTGACAGGCTGGAGAGGTAACGCCATTGTATTGGCAATGATATCTTCTTCGCGTTCTTTGCCATGATACACAAGCTCATACTCGCGCTTCTCAGGAGGAAAGAGCTCTCGTGCCCATTCACGAGGCAACTCATCACCGCGGCGAAGAGCGTCTATTACCATTTGTTTGAATTCATCATTCATGGACTCTATCCTTTGCTCGGTTGTGGTGCCAGGGTTTCCAGGCTAAGTTCATCAAGCAAGCCCGAATCTGCAAAGCTGAAACAGTCTCGGTCGTCTACAATAACGTGATCAAGAACCTTAATTCCAAGGGGATTGCACGCAGTAATAATATCCCGCGTCAGTAGTTTGTCAACTTCACTCGGCTCGGCGATTCCCGAAGGGTGGTTATGTGCCACTATAATCGCTGAGGCATTGGTCTGCAGAGCCCGCGAAACCAGTGTGCGAATGTGGGGCCTCACTGTATCAACGGTCCCTTCGGCGATCAGAGCGTCTTCGAGAAGACGGCCTTGCCTGTTGATGTATGCAACTCTGAAATGCTCTTCGGACAGGCTCAGTAGCCGAGCCTTGAAGTAGTCTACGGCCTGTTTCGTGGATTTGATGGTTGTCTTCTCTCTCATGGCGGGCAGCGCTGCTCGCCTGCCAAGTTCAAGTCCAGCGAGTAGTTGCGCACGCTTCGCTTTACCAAAACCCTTAATACCATCCCACGCAGTCAACGGAACAGACATCATAGCTTGAACAGTACTGAACCGTTTCAACAACTCACGCGCCAATTCGACAGCACTCTTTCCTCGAACACCGACACGAAGAAGAATAGCAATGACTTCAGCGTCAGTCAGCGAATGAGCCCCGCGGGATAAGAGCCTCTCGCGTGGCCGTTCATCTTCGGGCCATTTGGCAATACCAGATCGATCTTGTTTTCGTTTTTCAGTCAATTGTTACTCGTATTCTCCAATTAATCTAATGATAAACTAAGGGGCGCAATTTCATATAACGGCTGGCGTGTTTGCGAAGTTGCCTTTAAGCAATTTAGCGAACCGTCGCAAACACGCTGTTATATGCAGTGCCAAGTTTAAATTTATTGTACTAACATATTCTTACGTCGAATTCCCATCATATTGTTACTCCCTCAATTTTTGAAGGATACTGCTAGAGTAGGACAACTCCTTTATTTTTTCAACAATCTTGATTATTGTTTCTGGCAATACATCTTCAGGTGATTCGCCATTATCGATTCTCCGTTTAAGTGTGTTAGCGATAAATCTGTGTTTCAATGGCTTACCTGTAGGACCAAGTGATTTCACCGCCTGTTGGACAAGTTTTTCATAATCTACTAATTCGTCTTTCAAAGTTTCCTCTAATTTATATTCTAATATGGCATATCTATCTGATATCTTGGTTTTAACATCTTCAATTTTTTCAACGGGATCACCAAGTAATTCCAAAAGTTCCAAAGTTTTATCTCTTACATCTTTATCTTCATTGTTTTTATCTCCGTCAAACCACAGATAGGTAGGAATCTTAAAGCCATTAAACACCCGCAATAAACGATCCATTTGCCCCTTACCGTCTGAATGGACAACAGAGATGTTATTTCGGTCCAAATTGTATCCAAAAGCATCTGCATAAATGGGTAGCGCATATTGCTCTGAAGGTCCTTCTACTATTACCACCTTGTCGGCGAAGAAACCTTCGTTAATCATTGGATTGAAGGCATGAGAATATTGTTCTCTTATACCTTCTTCGGTAGCATCAACCCCTTTTCTTGCCTTAAGGTCTTCAATCATCGTTGATATTGAAAGTTGGGTAGGATAGCTTTCATAACTTTCGTCCCTTTTCTCCCGGCGCATAATGCAAATATGATCAAAGTGGCTAATATCGACGAATATACTAGATTGAGTGCTGTAAATTACCTGATCTCTTCCACTAGCTATTTCTCGAAAAACTGACATTAAAGTTCGTTGTGATTGAGGATGTAAATAAAGCTCGGGTTCTTCAATCGCAAATATTGTAGTTCTCTCTCCTGCTTTCTCCCCAGCCTTTTGGGTATGTGCTAATTCGGCATAGGCACGTAAGATTGTGAAAATCATCGAACGTTGCATACCATGTCCCTTCGTTTCAATAGTGGTCCTTACCCCATCATCAGCATAAATCTTGGCTTTTCCAAAAACCTCTCTTAATTGAGGCATAGCCATTTCAATTTCGATATCGCAATCCATAAGTTCGGACATCAATTTGTTTAGGCTGGCTTCTATATTCTTAATCTCAGTAATCCGTTCTCCTTCTTCGCTGCGATTTAGTTGCTTTTCTATTTCTTTTAATTGTTTCGATATCAGATCTTTTTGTTTCTCAGTTATCTTTTCAAGGACAGAATTGATGAGCTGCCCGAAGGGGTTTGTCTTTGCAACTTTTGCCTCATCTGAAATATCCCTCACGGCAGGGATATGTATGAATTCCGGTAGTGCTCCTTTTAAAACTCCCGGGTAACCTTTAGGATTTTCACGCCTTTCTTTTTTCCAAAGTATCTCATTACGATGTTCATCCAAAAATTTCTTAACCGCTTCTTTCCATTTCCCAACTCCAGGTTTTGAAGTACCAAGTTCTACCCCGAAATCTAAGCCGCTTGTTTTCAGCTCATCTTTCTTAGACCACCACTCAGTTATTTTCTCGCCACTTATCATATCCTCCCGAAGCCACTCGGGTTCTGGAGCTTTCGTAATAGCCAGGTTATTAATGGTATAAGAATCTGCACCGGTACAAACAATTTCTCTACCAACAATCAACTTATCTTCATCCATCCAAGGTTCAAATTGCTCTTTCTCCCAATCACTTAGCTGCTCAAAGATAATGAATATCTCGATAGGTTTTTCGGTTTTGTGATTATAAAAACATTCATCATTAACCAGGCGAGTTGTGCCTTCAAAAAATAGCTCAAGTGCTCTAATAAGATTTGATTTACCGCTGTTGTTTCGGCCAACCAATGCTAGAATATCTTTTGGATAAATATCTAAATTCTGTAAAGAGCGATAGTTTTTTATCTCAATCCTTTGTATTTTCATTTTTAACCTTCCTTTTTATAAATTTTCTTGCAGACTCCTAAGTTTGTGGCATGGCGTATAACGGCTGGCGGGTGAGCGAAGTGCCCTTTAGGGGCATTTTGGCTAACGTTCCGAGCGAATCTGGAGTCCAGCCGTCAGGCTGAATTTGCGCGGTGTGACGGAGCCACGTAGCCAGATACGCTCTGTTAGGCGACACGACGGCATTAGCTTGCTCTATTATTGCAACCAGCCACTGGTTTTAAGTATACAATCGCCAACTTCTATTCTTGTTTATCTGCTCTTTTAGTAATCTGTCGGCAACAAATTGTGCTTTGCCTTCAGTAGCAGATAAAACTTGGTTTCCAAACTCTTTTACTATTGACGAAAAGACCCCATTTATGTCATCCTGCAACGGCAAGATTTTGCGAGTACTGAACCTGCCAATGCGAACAGTACCCGGTTTGATATTTCTGCTTGAAGCTATAATCCAATCAGATAACAAACTGATTTTTAAAACCGCGTAACCTGTTTCTCCTCCATGCAGTAGCTCACATTGCCTTAAGCCATTGACATCTTTTTCTTCTATTACAACTTCGTCTTTGTCTGTTGTTTTAACCTCTATCCAATATTTCAAATTATCCTTGACTGCCTCTATATCCACGTCTTGGATACTACGTTCCTTTACTTCAAAACCTAACCTACAAAATGCAATCGCAAGAAGCTTTTGTGCAATTTTACCAAACTCCCTAGGCTCGTGCTTGTCCCTTATCCCTCTCAGAGTTTCAAAAGCGATTGCTTTCATACCTCTTATTGAACCTCCTTGGGCTGAGCACCCTCTACATCAGACCACGGATCAAACTCGTAACGCGCCTTTTTCTTGATAACTTTCGTTAGAATCAAATCTCTAAAGTCAGATTCAGAAGTTGAAACCAAGATTTGTTTCTCATCGGATATAGAGTTCAAGACGCTAACAAGATTTTCCTTATGCGTATCATCCAAGCTTTGCGATGGATCATCTAAAACGATGAAGCCAAGGTTGTGCGATAACTCCTGCGCTGCCCCCAGACCGAGAAAAACACTTAATCCAGCACAATTCAAATCACCCGTGTTGAAAATTGACAGTGCTGGAACCTTTTCACTGCCTTTGACAGCAAGAACCTCAAACTTATCAGGGTCAATTTCTAAATCTGGAAAGTCAGACCGGTTTGCCAAAGTTCGAAACATTTTGGCGATATTCTCTTTCGCAGCTTCTAATTTTGCCTTAGCGCTTTCCTGAAGGACGGCCTCTAGAGCCTGACGGATTAAGCTAACATCGTCAGCGAACTTCTCGAGTTCTGATTTGTTATTTTCAACTTCTTTATATTCGTCTGTATCTCTTATCTTAAGCAAATCGTCGATCTCAGCTTCCAGGACTAACACCATTAATATCTGCTCCAACTTAGAAATATCATCTTCAATGGTATTTAGTTCCTGATTGCTTTCCTTTACTGCAGTTTCGAGCTTTTTGAGCTCTTCTTGAATCTTATTAATCTCACCCCCTATAACTACAATTGGATCCTCTGTGTCCTTTATTTCACGCCCAAGTCCAGTCTCTGTAACTGATTTATGATCCATAAGCAATTTAGACTGAGTTCTTATCTTCCGGTCTAAGTCGTTCAGACATTTTATTAACTCTTCCAGTCGCTCAATTTCTTTCTCGTATTTTTCAATCTCTTCTCTAATCGGCGCTAAATCCTCATCTAACCGCGCTCGCAACTCATTCAGATGCATTTGTAAATGCGAGACATCATCAATGGCTTTCTCGCAGACGGGGCAAGGCTGTTTCTCGTTTGGAGCCCTGATAGCTGCGAAGTATTTAATGGCCTCTTCAATTGTACCAGCGCGCTTATCGATCTCATTTCGCCTATCTTTTGCATCCTCTAATTTAGGACTCAATTCATTTGATATTCCCGACCGCATTATTTCCTGATTGCCATCAATTTTGTAGATATCCTTTCTCTCTTTCTCAACTCTCTGAAGTTCATCCAGAAGTTCTTTATAGGTTTGTTGTAACCTTTGTAATTGGCTCTGTTTTTCAAGCAACTCCTTTTGTCGTTTCAGGTCGGGCTGCTCATCACGGAGTTTTCTGAGCGATTGCTTAGCTGAGTTGACAATGAATTGTTGTTCACCCACGGTGCGTGCCGCAGGTAAGTTAGGGATTGTCAAAACAGCTTGATTTGCAAAGTTATGAAGCGCAGTTTCTACTGTCTCGCATACCTGAGCGGCGCAAGTTTCTGCGAAGTCAATAGATTTAAAACCTTTCTGAATCCCCGTTTCTTTCGCTTTCTGAATATCATTCCGTTTGCTTGCTATAACAGCATTTAGCCTAGTTTCAATTTGTTCAAATTTATTATCCACATCTTTAAGAACTTCCGAAATTTTTGCCGACTTTATCCCATCAATAGTATTCCGCAATGCTGTTAGTCCTAATAAACGATCGAGTGAATCCTGCTTGCTGCTTGGCTCTTCAGTGAGAAGTGCTCTAATAATTTCTTGGTGTAAATGGACTGAACTGAAGTAGTCTTTAGGTTCAATTTCGAGCATCGCTCGTAATTTTGCTTCATCTGTATCCCGACTGCTATTAAGCTCAAAGTGGAATCTTGAAGCGCCCTTCGTTTTCTTATCTGAACGAACAATCTTAAGAATCTCCTCTCCCTTCTGCAAAACCAGTTCCACGCGGGCTTCATCTGCGTTGGTATTCCGAATTTTCCAACCTCTTCGCTCATCTATTCCAATAGCTTTCTTCGCAATCTCGTCGCCAAATAGCCCCCACTCTATAGCAACTAGTGTGCTGCTTTTCCCCGAACGCTGGGGACCATCAAAAAGGACGAAAGGTTCCAAACTTGAGAAGGTCTTTGGCTTAACAAAACCTCGAAACCCTGTGATGGTTATTTCTTTCAGTACCCAACGGTCTACCATTATGTACAACCTCCTATGTTATAAGCCCATTTTCTTTAGAAGCCTATTATGAGCATCATCAAACTTATTTTTTAGAGGGTCGATCTTCCCTTGTAGCAACTCAGACACAGCTTTTACAGACCCTTTATCATATTCCTCAAAAATTTCATCGCAAATCTTACGTAGAAAATTTTGCTTTTTTACATCTTTGATGTTCATTTCCAATTTGTCTATGATTTGCTCTTTTTCAGTCATAAAATAACCTCCTTTCCATGGCGATTGGTTATGCGATGCCGTCATTTCGCCTAACGGCTGGCGGGTGAGCAAAGTGCCCCTTGCAAAGAATGAGCAAAGAATGAGGGTCAGGCAATCGTAATAAAGTATTTTTTTGTACTTTTTTTAATCAAGTTTTCCTTCACCCTCTCGATCACTTCCCTGAAATGATCTTCTTTACGAAGTTCGCTTTCGACCCCAATCTTGAATTCTTTCACCCCTGTTTAAATCACCCCCCGGAAGTTGATCTATTTATACCAAAAACGTAACATTAGAGAAGCCCAAAGGTCTCAGGCCTTGAAATGTGAATTAAGTTCAACGACATCCTTCACCTACTTCTTTACAGAGAAGCTATCCTCTTTGTACTTTATCCACCCTCACCTTTCAATTGCACTGGAGCATGCCAAATACCGATTGCCGAATGCGGAATTCGGAATGTAAAAACACCTGAAACTCATTTTATCCAACCTAACCCCACTGACCTTCCGCAAAGCACGGGGCGTGAGGGCCCAAAAAACAAAAGCCCACTCCCTTTTAAGAATAGGCTTTGTTTAATCTCAAACCCCATAGGATTTTAATCCTCCATCTTTAATGGTTTTCTTAATATATCAAAAAATCAACAATTTATTAAGCAAATTTTCACCCCGTTAGAGATAAGAACCGCTTCAATCTATTTTTTAAATATCGCTTACCCATTCCTGACTTCAAGTATTTCTCGCGAGCTAAAGCATCTTGTTCGTTTAAACATGCTTCATAATATATAAGCTCAAAGGGACCTCTTTCTTTTGTTTCCTTTCAAAGATTTATACGGTACATGCGGTTCTTCCACTAGAAAACCTATTCGTTTCTTTGGGGGTTCCGGTTCTGGTGGCGCCATTAGTTGCCGGATAGCAGTTACAAGGGATCTTATCGATTCGTCATGGTTTTGTAGTTTTCTCTCCAGCGCGGCAAGCTTGTGGGCTAACTCCTTGTGGGTTGACAGCATTTCCCGAAGTTTGACAAAGGCTCGCACCACAAATAAACTAACTTGTATAGCATGTTTGGTATTTAGGACACTGGCAACCATGATCGCCCCATGTTCGGTAAATGCATTAGGTAAGACGGGCGAGAATTTGAGCTTCGCGAGGTGGTCGCAAATTGCGACCACCTCAGCTTTTTCCGTTTTCGTAAGCTGGAACATAAAATCTTCCGGGAATCGGTCGGCATTGCGTTTAACCTGCTCATTCAGCCGCTTCGTGGTTGTTCCGTAAAGGCCTGCCAGATCGGCGTCCAGCATGACCCTTTGTCCCCGGATTAATAGGATCCGCTGCTCGATTTGCCCAATTGGGATGATGGCTTTCTGACCTGTCACTCTCTTAACCTCATTTCTGCTTACGCGATAAGGTCACAATGTGATTTAGGGGACGTTGTTCAATTCTTTCACTTATTTTTCCTTTCAGAAATCTCATCCCCCCTCACCTTTCAACTTTTCTGGAGCCCCCCCCCGCAAGTGCGGAATGCTGAATTCGGAATGCGGAATGTAAAAACAGATGAAACTCATTCTATCCACACTAACCCCACCAACGTAATGCACAAAGCATCCTGCTGTAAAGCGTGAGGCGCAAAAACTCAAAAACCATAATCTACTTATTACCACGTTTCTCCCATAAGGCATTGTGGCCTGTCCCTGTTATTATCACCTTTATTATCATGTTTATTAGTTATTATTGCCTTTTAATAGGATCATAATGCTATTTCGTGACCCAATTAATCGCTCCATGATCCTATTCGTTCCCATTCGGCGTCTCGCCCCTTTCCGAGACATCGAATTTTCTTTTGCTGTTTC
>Ga0299915_10002283_pt1 | contig 14042 bp, 13 predicted proteins | sample RVTome_13_FD_200263 | JGI IMG/M metagenome (GOLD analysis project Ga0299915, IMG submission 200263) | Soil microbial communities from uranium-contaminated site in the Upper Colorado River Basin, Wyoming, United States - RVT92D227 (version 2) ...
TCCTCGATCCGGTCCGTCACCTCGGGAAGAGCGGGCGCGCCCGTGTGGGTGTTGAATTTCAGTCCGTTGTATTCGGGCGGATTGAAGGACGCCGTAAAATTGATCCCCCCCTGGCACTGCCGCTTGATGATCTGATAGGACTGGGCCTGGCTCGGGGCATCCCTGTCCGCCAAGAAGACCCGGATCTGGTTCTTGGAAAGGAGCTTAGCCGCCTCGAGGGCATAGCGTTCCGACAGGAAGCGCGTGTCATAATTGACAACGATGGAGCAAGGCTGGTCGGGAAACCGTTTTTTCAGGTAGTTGACCGTCGCCTGGACGACGATGCGGACATTCTGGAACGTGAACTCGTCCCCCATGACGGCCCGCCAGCCGGATGTCCCGAACTTGATCATCGTTTCTCTTCAATAAAAAGTAGCATAAGGACCCGCGAAATGCAACGAGTAGGGGTCAAACCTACTCTTTTGACAAGATAGCTCGCTGTTTCTGAATTTGTCAAAAGAGTAGGTTTGACCCCTGCTTAATTCACCCCGGATATCCCCTCAGGAGGTGATTGACGGCCGGATCGGGCTTTTTCATGATAGGATGGGATGCCCTTCCGGCCCCCGCCGGAGGGGCTAACCCCAAGCAATTGAATATTTAATGATTGACAAACGAAAACAATTTTGTTAATTATGAGTCAACTTTGAATGTGGAACTGTCGAAGAGTCTTTTAATGGGGAATAAAGCCATATACCCGGGGTCATTTGATCCCATAACAAATGGCCATGTCGACATCATCCGCCGAGGGCTCAAGATCTTCGACCGGATTCTGGTGGCCGTTCTGGAAAATCCTAAAAAGGACCCTCTGCTCACGACTAAAGAGAGAGTGGCCATGATCCGGAAGATCTTCAAGGACCAGAAGAAGGTGGAGGTCAAGTCCTTCCACGGCCTGCTCGTCGAGTTCGCCAGGGAGAACGGGACCAACGCCGTCATCCGCGGCCTGCGGGCCATCTCGGACTTCGAGTACGAATTCCAGATGGCCCTCATGAACCGGAAGCTCTCTTCGGAAATGGAGACCCTGTACATGATGCCGAGCCTCGAGTTCTCCTTCCTCAGCTCGAACCTGGTCAAGGAAGTCTTCATGCTCGGCGGGTCCGTCCGGGACCTCGTCCCCGGGCCCGTCGAGACGAAACTCAGGGAAAAATTCGGGACGAACAAGCGCGTTCAAAACTATGAAAAGGCAGGGAAAAATGCTGGGTATCTCTAGGGAAAAGGGCTTAGTGGGATTGGACATCGGCTCCTATTCGATCAAAGCGGTGGAGCTCAGGGCCAGGAAAAAGGGAGACCGCGAGACCTACGAGGTCGCCAAGGTGGGTTACGAGCAGCTCCCTCATGACGCCATCGTCGAGGGGACCATCATCGATTCGGCCGCCGTGGTCGAGACCATCCGGCTCATCTTCGACGAGAACAAGATTTCGAACAAGGACATCGTCATCTCGATCTCCGGCAACTCCGTGATCATCAAGAAGATCTCGCTCCCGGCCATGGAGAGGCAGGAGCTGGCCGAATCCATCATCTGGGAAGCCAAGCACAACATTCCCTACCCTTACGAAGAAACCAACGTCGACTACGCCGTCCTCAAGTCCCCGCGGAGCGCCGAAGAGAGGAACCTGGACATCCTCCTCGTGGCCGCCAAGAAGGACAAGATCGCCAACTACAGCAACGCGGTGAACCAGGCGCGGAAGAACCTTCAGGCCATCGAGGTCGATGTGTTCGCGCTCCAGAACGCCCTCGAACTGAACTACCCGGAGGTCTTCTTCGACAAGACGGTCGCCATCATCAACCTGGGGGCCAACATCACCAACGTCGTGATCATCGAGAGGGGAACGCCGCAGCTGTTCCGCGACCTTTCCCTGGGGGGCTACTTCTTTACGGAAAACATGCGCAAGGAGTTGAACATCCCCTTCGAAGAGGCCGAGAAGCTCCTCAAGGGCATCCCGGGCAAGAGCGTCCCCACCGACCAGTTCCAGACCGTTCTGACCATGAACATCCGCGACCTCCTCGATGAGATGGAAAAGACGTTCTCGTTCTACGAGGCCGGGGAGAAGAGGGAGCGGAAGATCGAGCAGATCTATCTCAGCGGTGGGCTGGCCAGCGTCGCGAACATGGCCGGCGCCTTCGAGCACAAGTTCCGGATCAAGTCCGAGATCTTCAACCCCTTCCGCAACATCCCCTTCGACGAAAAGAAGTTCGATCCCATTTATTTCAATGAGATGGCCCCGGCCTTCGGAGTGGCCGTCGGACTTTCGACCCGAAAGGCAGAAAAATGATTCGGATCAACCTTTTAAAACCGGAAACCAAGGAGATCAGGGAAACCCCGGCCGAGGGGTTGCCCGAATTCAAGGCCAAGAAAAGACCCGGGATCGGTAACCTCATCTTCCTCCTGCTCATCATCGCCCTGGCCGGCTTCTACTTCTACCAGAAAAAGGCCATGGACGAGGAACAGCGGCTCCTGAGCAAGGCGAAGGAGGAGAAGAGCCAGCTCCAGTATGTCATCGCCAAGCTCGACGAGTTCCAGAAACAGAAGGCCTCCCTCGAAAAAAAGATCGGCCTCATCATCCAGCTTAAATCTCAGCAGGACCTGGCCGTCAGGATCATGGACGAGCTGAGCAAAACGCTCCCCGAGTGGGTTTGGCTGAACGAGGTCGGCTTCGACTCGAAGAACGTCCAGATCCGGGGGAACGCCCTATCCAACAACCTCATCGCCGACTTCATCGCCAACCTCGAGAACGACGCCTATTTCGAGAGTGTCAATCTGATCGCTTCGACCCAGAAGACCTCCAAGAATGACCAATACCTGGAGTTCTCCCTGACCGCCGCCGTAGTCAACCCGAAACAGCCGACCGCCCCGCCCCCTCCGGCCAAGGAAGCCCAGACAAGGAGGAACCCATGAAAAACTGGCCTTGGTACGGTTACCTTATATTGTGCCTCTTCATCTTCACCCTTGTCTTCTTCTTCTACTTCAGGCCCAAGGACAGGGAGCTTAAAAGCCTGAGGGCGGAACGGCAAAAAATGGAACAGGAGGTCCAGTCCCTTAAAGCCAAGAAGCTGGAGCTGGACAAGATCGAGGCCGATCTCGTCAGTATGAAAGCGAACCTCAAGGAGCTCGAGGTCATCATTCCCCAGAAGAAGGAGATCTCGGAGATCCTGAGGAGGATCCAACAGCTGGCCTTCGACGCCCAGCTGGATATCATCAAGTTCGCCCCAAGAGGCGAGATCAAGAAGGACTTTTACGCGGAGTGGCCCATCCCCATAGAGATCAGGGGCAACTATCATAACCTCGCCTCCTTTTTCGACAGGCTCAGTCTTTTCTCCCGCATCTTCAACATCGAAAACTTCGCCATCCGGAGCGTCCAAGCCCAAACAGACGCCCTGACCATCACTTCGAACTTCACCGCTAAGACTTATTTCTTCCTGGAAGAAAGCGCCATCCCGCCGGGCGCCCAGGTCAAGCCGAGGAAATGACCATGAAAAAATCGATCCTCTTCATAGTGGCCATGGGGTTATTAGGTCTCGGCCCCTTTATTCTTTCCGCCCAGGAGAAGGGGGTTCAACTCGAAACGGGCGTCCTGAAACCGCCCCCGGAAAAGGGGACCTACAGCCCGGCCGGGAGGAGGGACCCCTTCAAGAACCTCCTGGGGGGAAAGGACATCAAAGGGAGGTCCGCGGTCGGAGGGATTCCCCAGTTGTCCATTGACGACACCACCCTGGTGGGCATCGTCAAAACCAAACAGAAACTCACCGCGATCGTGAGCGGTCCGCAAGGATTCCCGTACTTCATCAAGGCCGGGGACAAGTTCGCCGACGGCTACGTCCTTGCGATCAACGACTATCAGGTCGTGTTCCGCAAGACCAACGAACGCGGGATCCCATTGATGAGGCCCAAAGATATCATCAAAGAAATAAACCCGGAGGAGCGTTAACATGAAAAGAAAAATTTGTCTGCCGTTATTGACCTCTCTGTGCCTGCTTCTCCTGCTTGCGTCGGCCGGGCCGGGGCAGGATCCCCTGGTCAGCATCAACAAGATCGAGGTCCAGCCCGGCATGCTCACCACGAAGCTCATTCTCCGGACCGACGCTCTCCTGCCGATCCAGACGACCTATTACTCCCCGCAGCAGCTCCAGACCCTCGTCATCGACGTCGGCAACGCGAAGACCGCCGAGGCCCCCCGCATCTCGCCCGCCGATTCCCAGCTCATCGAGAATATCCAGGTCGAGAAGGCCGGGGTGTCCGGGCTTCGGTTCTCCCTGCGCCTTAAAGAGAAGGTGCCTTACCGTATCCTCTCGACGAGCGACCGGACCGTGGTCGAGCTGAACAGCATCCAGAGGGCCCAGGGAAACTACCCTATCGACCCGGATACACGTTCTCTACTCGACAAGAAGCCCGCCGGCCAGGTGGTCCTGGACGACCTGGACATCTCCGAGCAGGCCGACCGGATCAGCTTCCGGGCCAAAATGAACGGCGGGGCCGTTTCCCAGGTCTTCGCCCTGGACAACCCCCCCCGCCTGGTCGTTGATCTTTTTGACACCATGTTTTCCAAGCCTACGACGGTCTATCCGGTCTCCAAGATGGGTATCGACAAAGTCCGGGTCGGGCAGTTCCAGCAGGCCAACCCCCGGGCCATCACCCGGATGGTCTTCGATCTTAAGGAAACCGGCTTCTATTCGATGGATGCGGTAAACGGCGGCCTCGAAATCTCCTTCTTTAAGCCGCGAGTCACGCAGGAGGTCCGGAAGCCTCGGATCGAGAGCCCGGCGCCTCCACCCCCTCCCGCCGTCCGCGTGGACGAGCCGAAGAAAGAGGTCAAGCCGGTGAGCACGGCGGCCCCGGCGCCTTCTTTGCCCCCTCCCGCCCCTCCCCAGGAAAAGCAGGAAGCCCCCGCCGAGAAATCCCCGCAGGAAGACAAATTCAAGCCCAGAACCATTACCGCCGAGGAAGAAAAATATACCGGTGAACCCATCAGCCTCAAGTTCAAGGACGCGGACCTGAGGGACGTCGTCCTCTACCTGGCCGATTTCGCCGACCTGAACGTTGTCTTTGACCCCGAGGTCCGCGGGTCCGTCACCTGCGACTTGAACCTCGTCCCTTGGGACCAGGCCCTGGACATCGTCCTCCGCTATAACAGGATGGGCAGGACCATCGAGGGCAACGTCCTGCGTATCGCCCCCATCGCCATCCTAACGCGCGAGGACACGGACCAGAGGAAGCTCAAGGAGAGCAAGGAACTTGCCGGACCGGTCCAGGTCAAGACGATCACGCTATCCTATTCCAAGGCCAAGGACGTGGCGGGCCTCCTCAAAACAAAGATCTCGAGCCGGGGAGAAATGGTCGTTGACGAGCGGACCAATACCCTGATCGTCTCCGACGTCAAGGACAAGCTGGACCTGCTTGAAAAGCTCATTTCGGTCCTTGACACGCCGACCCCCCAGGTCTCGATCGAAGCCCGGATCATCGAGGCCACGGCCACGTTCATCCGCAACCTGGGAATCCAGTGGGGCTACCAGGGGATCGTCGATCCCTTCTACGGCAACCAGACCTCCCTCAAATTCCCGCACAAGATTCTCGCGGACGGGTCCATGATCCCCCAAGGCATCGTGACCAAGGGGATCGGGGGGCCGCTGGGGGGATATGCGATCAACCTTCCCGCCCCCGCCTTCAACACGGCCGTCGGCTTCTCCTTCGCCAATATCCTGGATACCTTCAGACTCGACGTCGCCCTCTCCGCCCTGGAAACATCGGGCAACGGCCGGATCATCTCCAGTCCGAAGGTGACGACCCAGAACAATCAACCGGCCGAGATCATCCAGGGCCGTCAGATTCCCGTCCAGACGGTCGCCAACTTCACGGTGACCACGCGCTACGTGAACGCCGCTCTCGAGCTCAAGGCGACGCCCCAGATCACGGCTGAAGGGACGATCATCATGATGGTCGAGCTCCAGAACAATGCGGCCGACTTCGCCAACCTGGTCAACGGCATTCCCCCCATCACGACGCAGAGCGCCAAGACCACGGTCATGATCCCCGACGGAGGGACGACGGTCATCGGAGGAATCTACCGGACCGAGGATTCCATAACCCGGGACAGCGTCCCCTTCCTCGGCAAGATACCCATTCTGGGGAACCTCTTCCGCTCCTTCGCCCGGACGAAACAGAACCGGGAGCTCCTCATCTTTATCACCCCCAGAATCATCAAGTAGGAGAGAACCAATGACCAAGAAAAAATCAGCAACAATCCTCCTGATCCTGGCCGTTCTCCCCGCGATCCTGATGCTTTCGGGCTGCAACCCGCTGGAGGACGATTCCAAGTCCTCGAGCTTCATTATCGTCGAGAGCGTCACCGGAAAAGACGCGGCGGGCAAGGCCGCCAGCTTCCTCCAGTCCGACGTCGTCCTCACGAATTCGATCGTCGTGGCCGACGTGGCGACGGCAACCCTGCGGGCCAGCCTCCTCGACCCGGCCCCTATCCTCAAGCCAACCCAGTATAACGATATCATCCTGGACCGCTACATCGTTTCCTATTCCCGGGTCGACGGGAAGAACCGTCAGGGAGTGGACGTCCCCTACTCCTTCGAAGGGTCTCTATCGCAGATCCTTAAGATCGGGACCAGCGTGACGCTCTCCTTCGTTGTCGTCCGCGAGGTCGCCAAGCTGGAATCGCCGCTCATCGACCTCGCCCAGAACCGGGCGGAAGGCGTCATCGAGGCCACGGCCAAGATCGAGTTCTACGGCCATGACCTGGTCAATAACAAAGTCATGGCCACGGGTTATTTGACCATCTTTTTCGCGAACTACGCCGACTCGGCGACCGCCGCCGCGATCCTCCAATAAGGATGACGAACATGAAAAGAAAAAGAGTTCTGACATTCGGGTTAGGTTTGGTCCTGCTCCTGGCGTCCTCCGCCTGCTCAAGGAACGACGTCGGCACGCCCTCCCCCGTGGGGCCTTCTTCGTTTGCCGTCCTCCTGAAGCTCTCCGCCAGCCGCAATGTCATCTACGCGGGCGAGCAGAGGGACAGATCGACGATATCGGTCTCCCTCAAGCAATTCAACGGGGCACCTCTAACCGGCAGGACCGTCTATTTCGAGATCTGTGACTCCGCCCATCTCCGGGTCGACGTCGGATATTTCGAAGGCATGGAGAGGGTCATCTCCAGGCAGACGGACAGCGGCGGGAACATCACCTTTGTGTATCACGGACCTCTCAATAGCGAGATCGCGGCCAACACGTCCGTCTATATCTGGGCCACGGCGGCCTCGGAAGGCAATGAATTCATCGAGGATTTCGCCCAGGTCAATATCGTCCGGGATTCTTCGTCTGCCGGTGTCCTGGAGATCTCCGCCAACCCCAACGTCATCTTCGCGGGCGGGGGCGGCCAGCGGGAATACTCGATGATCTCGGTCTCCTTCAAGCGACTCGACGGGACGCCGCTCGCCGGCAGGACCATCTTCTTCGAGATCTGTGACTCCACCCATGTCCAAGTCGACATCGGATTTTTTGAAGGAGGGGATCTGGTCCTCTCCAGAAAGACGGACGCCGGAGGAAACATCAGCCTCATTTACCACGGGCCCCTCAGGAGCGAGCTCCCGGCCAGCACGTCCGTCTATATCTGGGCCACGGTGGCCTCAGAAGGCGATGAATTCACCGAGGGTTCCGCCCAGATCAAAATCATCTCGGACCGTTAACGAAAGAAGGCCGTCTCGTCACTAGGAGAATCGCAAGGCTCTTTTTGTCCCGATTTTTTCTATCCCGTGGCGAAGGGCCTTGTCCAGGTCGTCCCACTCCCGGCCCTTCAGGATGACCTGGACCTGGTAGAGCCCACGCGCCCTGGAGACCGAAGCCAGGGCGGGACCGAGCACTTCGACCTCCCCCTCGCAGCCTTTCAGCCTTGCCGCGAACTCCCGTGACTTCCGGGCCAGGGACCTCAGGTCTCCTCCCCGGAGAAGGACCTCGGCCAGGTGGGTGAAGGGGGGATAATTCAAAAGGCGCCTGGCCTTGATCTCAGCTGCATAGAAGGCAGGATAATCCCCTTCGGCGGCCGCTCGGATGCTGAGGTCCGAAGGACAGGATGTCTGGATGACGGCCTCAGCCCTCTCATCGTCCTCGACAAAGGAGATCATCTGGGTAATCGACCCGGACGCCTTCTGGGAGGCCCGGTAATCGGAGAGTCCGAGCAGGGCTTCGGGAGAGACGATCCCGGCCAGGCGGACCCTGGGCACATCCGTCCGGCAGGCCAGCAGCCGTGTGCCCAGAAGGACCGGGATCCTTCCCTTCCGGAAGTCCCGGACGATCCTCTCCCGGTCCGCTTCGCGGCCGGCGGCGTCCGAGTCAAAGCAGGCCGTGCCGATGCCGGGGAACGCGTTCTTCAGCTCTTCCTCCACGGCCTCGATTCCCTTGGCCCTCCGCTCGACGACCGTCCCCCCGCACTCCGGGCATTTCAGGGAAGCCGGCAGGGTGGCGCCGCAATAATGACAGACCCAGGTATTGTCTTTCTTATGATAGCTCAACGCGATGTCGCAGCGCCGGCAGCGGGGACTATGGCCGCAGCGCTGGCAAAGGACGAGGGGCGCGTAGCCCCTCCGGTTGACGAACAGGATGACCGGGTCCCCACAAACGATCCGTTCCCCGATCTTCTGTTTCAGAACGCCGGAAAGTGCCGTCTTCCCCCCCCGGTCATCCGCGACCGAGCACTTGAACTTCCGGCGCTCACTCTCCAGGGTGATCAGGGTCCCCCTGGTCCGGGCCTCATGGAAGGCTTCGACCGACGGCCAGGAAGACCCGAAGACCACCACGGCCCTCTCCTCCTCGGCCCTGAGCCGGGCGCCTTTCACGGCATCATAAAGTTGCCCTTCCTGCTGGACATACGACTCGTCGGACTCTTCATCAACGATGATCAGGCGAAGGCCCGGAAGCGGGGCCAGGAGGGCCGAGCGCGGCCCGACGACCGCGTCCGCCCGGCCCTCGGCAAGCTTCCTCCACTCGTTCTCCCGCCGGGTCTTCGAAAGCCGGCTGTGAAGGACGGCTGCCTGACCGCCCAGGACCGCCTTCATCCGGACAAGGGCGGCCTCGCTGAGGTCGATCTCCGGCGCCAAATAGAGGACCTTCCCGCCCACCCCGAAAGACCTTCGGACCAGGCGGGCATAGGCCGCTTCGCGGGCCTCTCTGGACCCGAAAAGATAGAACGATCCGGATCCGCCCTCCTCGATCCTCCGCTCGACGGCGGCCGTGGCCGACGGCGCGGCCCGGGCGAAATCGAGCTCGAGCTGACGTGACGTCCTCCCCGACCCGGCAGCGGGCGTCTTTTTCCCCGGACGGGAGGGAACCGTCCGCACTTCCAGGAGCCCTTGCGTTTCTAAACGCGAGAGGAGGAAGGAAAGGCTCTTAACTTCCATTTTTTTCGCCAGGAACGCCGGGCTGAGGACCTTGCCGCGCGGGAGAAAAGACGCCAATTTCCGTTCCCTCTTCCCGAGGGCCCCTTTCTCAAGGGCCTCGCGGCCGGCGGGAGTCCATGAGACCTTCTTCCGGTCCCTGGGGACGAGCGCCGGCGGCAGGGCGGCCGCGAGGATCTCCCCCCAGGGAACGAACGAACGGGCGCTCAATTTCTTCGTGAAGCGCAGGAAATCCGCTGAGAACGACGGGGTTTTGTCAAGGAGCTCATGGATGTCCTTGAGTTCGAATCCGCCGGCCGGCGGCCCATCGACAACGGCCACGACGAATCCCGTCAGCATCCTGCGCCCGAACGGGGCGACGACACGGCATCCGGGTTTGATCACGGGCAGAAGGTTTTCGGGGAGCCTGTATTGGAAGGATCGGTCAACAGGGAGCGGGAACACGACCTCGGCGAACACGGTCACTTCTTGCCAAGGAATTCCATCACCAGCTTCATATCCCGCCAGACCATTTTCTTGATTTCCTGGTTGCCTTCGTTGCGGACGACATAGGAAGGATGGAAGGTCGGCATGATCCTGATTCCCTGGTGATCGACGAACTTGCCCCTTCGCTCCCCCATGCTCATCCGACCGGGGATGAAGAAGTCCGTCGCCACCTTTCCCAAGGTCACGATCACCTTGGGCCGGATGAGTTCGATCTGCCGAACGAGATAGGGGGAGCATTTCTCCACCTCGGCCGGAAGCGGGGTCCGATTGTCCGGAGGTCGGCACTTGACGACGTTCGTGATATAGACCTCCTCGCGCCTCCATTTCATGGCTTCAATGATCTTTGTCAGGAGCTGGCCGGCCCGCCCGACGAAGGGGCGTCCCACGGCGTCCTCATCCCTTCCCGGGGCCTCGCCGATGAACATCAGCTCCGCCCCTTTGTCCCCTTCTCCAGGAACGGCCCGGGTCCTCGAGGAAAACAAGGGGCAGAGGCGGCAGGACAAGACCTTTTCCTCGAGCTCAGGAAAGGAGACCTGCGGCGGCGGAGGGAAGGCGTCGGCCGGCACCGAGGCAACGCGCGGTTCAGGGACACGGACGCGTTCGGCCGCCCTGACGGCATCGGAAGTCGTCGCGGACACGACCGAGGGGTTCTTTCCCCGGCCCAGGACGAAATCCGCTCCCATCTCCTGGAAGAAGGCCAGCCTATCTCCCGCGGCCTTCAACGGATCATTTTCTTTTTTCTTCAATGACGGCCTCGATCTGGTCCAGGACGACCCGGCTGATCTCGCGTTTGCTCATTTTGTCCGTGGGCAAGACCTTCCCGTTGGGACGTACGATGAAGACCTTATTGTTGTCGGACTCGAACCCGATCCCTTCCTCCCCCACATTGTTGGCCACGATGAGGTCGAGCTTCTTCTCTTTCATCTTCCGGACGGCGTGAGGGACGGTCTTCTCGGTCTCCGCCGCGAACCCCACGAGCACCTTCCCCTTCTTTCTCGCCCCGAGCGTTTTCAGGATGTCGCGCGTCTCGACCAAGTCAACCTTCCCGGCCAGGCCCCGCTTCCCGATCTTCTGCCGGGCCGTCCCGGTGAACCGGAAGTCGGAGACGGCAGCGGCCATGATGACGAGTCCGGAACCCGGGTAGGCCGCTAGGACCTCCCTCTCCATCTCGGCGGCCGTGCGGACCTTGACCACCCGGACCCCCGCCGGAGGGACGAGCTGGACCGGTCCCGAGACCAGCGTCACTTCTGCTCCACGGGAGGCGGCTTCCCGGGCGATCTCATAGCCCATTTTGCCGGAGGACGCGTTCGACAGGAAGCGGACGGGGTCGAGGTACTCCCGGGTCGGCCCCGCCGTGACGAGGGTTCGTATCCCCTTCAAGCTCTCCGTCCGGGCCAGGATCCTCAGCCCCTCCTCGACGATCCGCTCCGGGGACGCCAGCCTCCCCCAACCCTCGTCGTGACAAGCGAGGTATCCCTTCTCCGGCTCGACGAACTCCACCCCGGCGCCCCTGAGCTTCCGGAGGTTCTCCCGAGTCCTGGGATGGAGGTACATGGCCTCATTCATGGCAGGGGCGACGAGGACCGGGCAGCGAGTCGCCAGGTAGAGCGTCGAAAGGAAATCGTCGGCGACACCTGAAGCGAACTTGGCGATGACGTTGGCCGTGGCAGGGGCCACACAGAGGAGAGAGATCTCCCGGGCCAGGGCCACATGTCCCACCCGACGGGAGACGCGTTCATCGAAAAGGTCCACGATGACGTCCCCGCCGGAAAGGGCGCTGAAGAGCAGGGGTGAAACGAGCCGGGCGGCGTTCCGGGTCATGACGACACGGATCCGGCAGCCCTTTTTCTGGAAGCCCCTGAGGACCTCGCAGGCCTTGTAGATGCTGATCGAGGACGTGACACCCAACGCCACGAGCTTCGGATCTTTATTCCCTTTATGTTCCCGTTCTTTCATCTTCGGCCCCCTCCGGGAAAAAACTGCGGAGGATCCCGTCGATCCTTTCCTTCCGTGACCCCGGGCGGCACCTTGAGGCGAGGATGACGGACTTGAGTTCCGCCGCGGCCGTCTCCAGGTCCTCGTTGATCACGACGAAGTCGAACTCCGGATAGGCGCCGATCTCCCCGCGGGCGTCCGCCAGCCGCTTGGAAAGCGATACCCGGTCCTCGGTTCTCCTTTCGAGGAGCCGCCGGCGCAGTTCCTTGAATACGGGCGGCATGATGAAGATGAAGGAGGCCGGACGGCCGCTCGCCCGGACCTGCCGCGCCCCTTGGACGTCGATGTCCAGAAGAACGTCCCCGGCCGTGGCCTTCCCATCGACCTCGGCCCGGGAGGTCCCGTAGTGCCGGCCGTGGACGAGAGCCCACTCCAGGAACCGGCCCTCCCGGATCATCGCTTCGAATTCCTTCTTCGACACGAAATGATATTCCCGTCCGTCGACCTCGGTCGCCCTTCTCCGCCGCGTCGTGTGGGATACCGAGAACCGGACGTCCCCGATGTCCCGTATGACGCGGCCGATGAGCGTGGACTTCCCGCATCCCGATGGGCCGCTGACCACGAATAACATGATAACCCCCGCTCCGTCACTCGATGTTCTGGACATGCTGACGGATGCTCTCCATCTGGTTCTTGATGGCCAGACTCTCTTTGATGATCTCGATATCCTGGGACTTCGAACTCGTGGTGTTGGCCTCCCTGGTGATCTCCTGGGCGAGGAAATCCAGCTTCTTTCCCACCGGTCCCGGACTGCCGGAGGATCTCTTCGGCCAGGTCATAGCGCTGCATCAGATAGGCGGTTTCTTGGGCCAGCCGATCTTCGGAAACAGATGCGCCGTGGTTCAATTCCTCGAGCCTGTGCCTCAATTTCCCCCGGATGAGCGCCGGCTGTCTCTTGAAGAGTCTCTCGATCCGGGCCACCGACCGTCCAATATCCCGGATGTGGACGCCGATTTGCCGGATCGTCTGTCGCCCTTCCCGGACCCTCTGTTTCACGACCTCATTCAAAGTGGCCGCGAAACACTTTTCGATGAAGGCGGCATCAGTCGCCGTCAGGTCCTTTCGGCTCAGATCGACGATCTGGGGGATCTTCAGGATCTGGTCCAGGGAAAGTTCAAAAGGTTTTCCCAGCCTCGAGGCGATACGCTCCAAAGAAGAGAGGACCTTCTCAAGCAAGGCCTCGTTGACCGAAAAATTCCAGATCTCCGCGTCGAGGAAGTTCGTCTCCAGAAAAACCTCGATCCTCCCGCGCTGGAGTCGCTTCTGGCAGATGGCCCGGAGCCTGTTCTCCACGTCGCCCAGGGGGGTTCCCCGGTAGGCCCAGTCAAAAAAACGGTGGTTCAGGCTCTTGATGGTCACCTTGAGGCGCAGAGACCCGGATGCGTCATTCTTTTCGGCGAATCCGGTCATGCCTTGGACCAATGGGATATCTCCTCGTCTTCCGGGAATTGCAGCTCATAGAGCTTCTGGTAGAGTCCGTTCCTCCGGCAGAGCTCGTCGTGCGTCCCCGTTTCGGCAATCCGCCCGCCGTCGATGACCAGGATGTGGTCGGCGCTCCTCACCGTGGACAGGCGATGGGCGATGATGATGGTCGTCCGCCCCTTCCTGAGATACGTCAGGGCTTCCTGGATAAGGTGTTCGGACTCGGCGTCCAGGGCCGAGGTGGCCTCGTCCAAGATCAGGATGGGCGGGTCTTTGAGCAGCGCCCGGGCGATGGCCAGCCTCTGACCTTGTCCCGATGAGAGCAGGCCGCCGCGCTCGCCGACCTTGGTGGCATACCCTTCCGAGAGCTGCAGGATGAAATCATGAGCCTTGGCCGCCTTGGCAGCATCGATGATCCTGTCCTGGGACGCTTCCGTCAGGCCGTAAGCGATATTGTCCCGAATTGTTTCGTTGAACAGGATGATTTCCTGGGTCACGAGCCCGATCCTGGCCCGGAGGGAGGTCAGGGTCACATCCCGGATATCGATGCCGTCGACCAGGATCCGGCCGGAGGTCGGCTCGTAGAAACGAGACAGGAGGTTGATGATCGTGGTTTTCCCGGCGCCGCTCAGGCCGACGATGGCCACGGTCTCCGTCGGCGGCACCTCGAAGTCGATCCCCGCGAGCACGGGAGAGGTCTGGTTGTAGGAGAA
>Ga0299915_10002284_pt1 | contig 14035 bp, 14 predicted proteins | sample RVTome_13_FD_200263 | JGI IMG/M metagenome (GOLD analysis project Ga0299915, IMG submission 200263) | Soil microbial communities from uranium-contaminated site in the Upper Colorado River Basin, Wyoming, United States - RVT92D227 (version 2) ...
CGACAACTATTCCGTCCTTCATCGCCTGCTGTACCTCGGGTACCGCGGCGACGCCCTTAGCTATCAGCCGCTTGGACTCCGCTACAGTGAGTACAACCTGCCTCTTCATTACGATCAGGAGGGAATAGGATGGGGCACAGTTAAAAAGGGGTTGCCGCCCCCAGAACCCCTAATATTGGTATTCAGGAGAATATTACAGATATGCTCCCGACTCCTGAAGCCCCCCTCGCCAGGGTCATGAAGACCCTCTCGGACTGGGATTCATCCCTCAGGGACCCCCCCTCGAGCCAGCGGAAGCTGCTTGAGCAGCTCCTTGAGGGCTACGCCAAGACGGAGTACGGAGAAGTCCACTCCGCCGCCTCCGTCGACTCCGTCGAGGAGTATAGGGAGAGGTTCCCGGCCGTCAGATACGTCGATGTGGAGCCTTGGCTCAGGAGGGTAAGGGATGAGGACTTCAGGGTCTTCCTATACGAGGAGCCTCTGACCTGGGTAATGACAAGGGGGACGACGGGCAGGTCGAAGGTGATACCGGTGACCCCGAGGCACCTTCAGGACATCATAAGGTGCGGCTCCAGGGCGGTCCTCAACTTCAGCATCAGGCAAGGCGGGCTGGAGCTCCTCGCGGGCGGCGTCCTCAACCTCCAGTTCCCCTCCAACACGGAGACGATGAAAACCGGCGAACGAGAGATCGTGTACGGCTTCAGCTCAGGCACCTATGCCAAGTTGAACCCGATGATGGCGGGGTTAAGCCTCGTCCCACGGCAGGAGGAGATAGACGCCCTGAAAACGGGGTTAACGGAGGCCGACTGGGAGCAACGATACGAGTACATCTATCAGGCAGCCAAGGACAGGGAGATCGTGAGCATAATAGGGGTGGCACCAGTCCAGACCGGCTTCGCTAGATACCTGAAGAGGAAACACGGCGTCTATCCGAGAGAACTCTGGCAATTGAAGGTCGTATACAGTACAAGCGTCGCCAAGATACAGACGAGGTACGCGTCAAGGCTCAAGGCAATGTACGGCGACGCCCCCGTCGTCGAGATGTACACCGCCACGGAGGGTGCCTTCGGCCAGCAGAGGGACGAGCTGCCCTACATAGTGCCAAACTACGACGCCTACCTATTCGAGGTGAATACAGGGGACGGCGTCAAGATGCTTCACGAGTTGAGGCGCGGCGAGTGGGGCCGGCTCATCGTCTCGACGAGCATCCTACCGAGGTATGAGATGGGCGACCTCGTCGAGGGAATGGGGAAGAACTACTTCAGGGTCTTCGGACGCGACAGGCCCGAGGTCGTCCTAGAGCACATGCTGTACAGGGCGCTGTACCGTTGGTTCCTCTAGGGGCGCGGGTTCCTGCCCCTCTGCATGACGCCGGAGAGGATGACGTAGACGCCGAGGACTATTATGATCACCGCCCACCAGTTCCTGATGTTGAATATCTCGCCCGCACCGAGGAGAGCTAGGATCGCGCCGCCTATGAAGTAGCCCGATGAGACGTGCCAGTTGCTCGTCTTGACGTAAGCCATGAGGCCGCGTAGGATCAGTATCGCCCCGACCCCCAGCACGAAGTATGCCCACCAGTTAGCCCAAGTTATGTAACCATACTCCCTGATGAGGAACGAAACGCCAAGCCAAAGTAGGATCAGCCCGCCTGTGAGGGCGCCCAGGGCCTTGTCCTCGTGCTCGCCCTTCTCGCTTTTCTCACTCTTCTCGGACTTCTCTCCCTTCTCATCCTTCTCCCGCTTCTCGCCCCTCTCGCCCTTTTCGTCGTGACGCCTGTAGACGGGTCTTTCGACCTTCAGCGGCGCCTGGCACTGGGGGCAGTAGATATCGTCCTCTTTGACCTCTTTTCCGCATCTGGGGCAGTACGGCATGTCATTACTCTCTTCTTATGGTAGGAAGGATAATTCGTCCTTTTAAAAAAGGTTCCTAAGACCTTCCATTTCAAGCACGGTTTTTAGGGACCCTTATCAATGCTACCAGGGCAGCCCCTGCTAGGATCAAACCGGAGAGCACCATCCAGCCAGCGTCGTAGGAGGCGGTGACGTCCCTGACATAGCCGAGAAGCAGCGGCAGAGCCAACGCACCGAGGGAGGCAAAGGTGTTGTTGATTCCCGAGTTGGCGCCAGCTGACTCCGCGCCGAATAGTTTCGGTATTATTGTGAACGCAGGGCTCCTAACGAAGTTAATTAGCCATCCGAGCATGAAGGAGGCGACGTAGATAGGGGCTCCGGCCGGACCCAGCATGAGGAGGCCCCAGACATTCACGGCGAGGAGGCCGAAGGAGACTAGGAGCACAGTCTTCTCCCCGACCCTGTCGGACAGGACGCCGCCGGCAGGATTGGAGACCATCCCCGCGAAGTTGAACAGAGACATCGCCGCGCCGGCCATGACCAAGCCGAGGCCGTACTCCTCCTTCAGCATCAGCGGCAGCCAGGCTATGAAGGTATAGTAGGAGCCGAGCCTGATGAACTGGACGAATGCGAGTACCCAGAAGGTCGGCAGCCTGAGGGGAGCCCAGAAGTCGCCCCCGAGGACGGGTACCGTCCTCTCCCCGTCCCTCAGCGTGGCCCACATGATCGCCGCCGCCACGAGCCCAGAGACACCGATGACCATCATCGAGAGCCTCCAGCCGACGAGGAGTCCGAGGAAGGGCGTCGCCCATGTAGCCGCCATCAGGCCCAGACTTCCACCTACGTTTAGTAAGCCAAGTGCTGTCCCCCTCTCACGCTCCCCGAACCAGCTTGCGACGAGGCGGACGCCGGGGACGAAGACACCTGCTCCTAGGAGGCCTGCGAGGAACCTCGTCGTCGCGGCCACAAGGAAGCCGGACGTAAAGCCGAACAGGAGGTTCGAGGCAGAGACGCCTACGACGCTGAGCGTCATCACCTTCCTGCTCCCGTACCTGTCTGCTAGGAGACCCCAGGGTATCTGCCCCAGTGCGTAGCCGACGAAGTAGGCGGACATCAGGGCGCCCGCCTCCGTGTAGCTCAGCGTAAGCTCCGCCTTGATAGCATCTAATATGTAAGAATAAGAGGCGTTCATCACGGACAGCGCGGCGAGCCCTAGGAACCCTCCGAACAATACCCCGGGATAGCGGAGCAGCCCTGAGCCCTCACCAGCCATCCTCACTCAAACCTCTCATCCGCCTTAAATCGGCTTTGGCTCGATCTCGATCGTCTTCGAAGGCTTTCTCAGGGCGTAGATAGCGGGTAACGTCGGGAGGTTCAGCAAGGCGAGGAGCGTGAAGATGGTTGGATACGATAATACTCCGGCAGCGACACCGGCGAGGAGGCTCCCAAGGCTAGCGCCCATGTCCCAAAAGCTCTCCATGTAGCCCATGGCGATGCTCTTCAGCCCCGGCGAGATGAAACTGGCTAGGAACGCCCACTCCGTGACGGCCCTCGCCCCCCAGCAAGCCCCGAAGAACGTCACTGCTAAGGCAAGGAGTATGAAGGAGTTGAAGTAGGCGAATGCCAGGTAGTCGACGACGACGATTGAGAAGGTGGCGAAGAGGACGAGCCTATACCCGACCCTGTCCGAGACCCAGCCAGATGGTATTTTGATAAGTGTGTTGGCGATGCCGACGAGGGCGTATAGGAGGGCCGCGTCTGTCGGACTATAGCCGAGTACCCTCACCACGTATATGGATAATAGGGTCAATAACAGGGTGTTTGATATCGAGTAGATGGCCCTGATGAAGGCGAGTATAGCCACGTTCCTGTCGCTGAACAGCACCTTAAGAGAAGTGAACGAGGGAGCCTCGAAGTTTCTCAGGGCGTGGCCGGCGCTTTCTATTCCTCTCGTCGAGTAAAGGAGCAGCGCAAGCCCGGCAGCAGGGAAGACCGACGCAACGTAGAAGACGTCCCTGTAGCCGAGGCTTGTGACTAGGACCCCGCAGAGGGCGGGGCCGACGAACATGCCTATGGAGACTATCGTCATGTGCCTGCCAAGGGCGTCTCCCTGCCTTTCAGGAGGCGCCTGGTTCGAGTTCATGGAGGTTATGAGCTGGAAGAAGCTGCCTGAGGCTAGCATCTGCGTCGCGGGCACGAGGTAAAGCCAGATTGGGCTCGGCGCCAGCCCGATCACTATCAGGGCAAGGGTCTGGGCGAAGTAGGCCGCGGCGAGGAGCCGTTTCTCACCTACCCTCTTGGCGAGTAGCGTCAGTGGCATCCTGAGGACTATCAGCAGGGAGGACTGGAGGAAGATGATGAAGCCTATGAACATTATCGAGGCGCCGACGTCGAGGTAGTGGAGGGTGAGGATGGGCTGAGTCATGAAGAGCCCCATCTCGAACAGGAAACCCGAGAAGGCGATGCCGTAGAAGTCCCACGGTAGGCCGCCCCTCAGCCCACTTTTCCTCGTCAAGGCTTAAACAGGGATTGACGACCGGGAGAAAAGACTTTCGGAGCCATGAGAAGCCCAGTCGCCCCTGGGCTGCTTAATTAAAAAAGGATGAATGGAAAAACGGGGTCTAAATGACGACCTGGTGGACCTCGTCGGCCTTGATCAGCTTCTGCCAGCGCTCCGTGACGTAGGTCTGTATCTCGTTGACCTCGGCCTCGGTCATGTGGCGGAACCTGCGCTGCGGCTTAAGGTACTCTACGACGGGCTTCAGCTCCTTGGGCTTGTAGTTCAGCTTGAAGCTGGTGCCGTGCTCTATCTCGTAGAGAGGCCAGATCCCCGACTGGACGCCCGTCCTTGCGACCTCTATCGTCTTGGCGGAGTCGAAGTTCCAGCCGACGGGGCACGGGCTCTGGATGATGACCATCCTGAAGCCTTCGATGTCCCTCGCGTACTTCACCTTAGCTATCAGGTCCTCGGGGAAGGCCACGCTAGCCGTCGCTATGTATGGGACGTAGTGGGCGGCGAAGATCATGGGGACGTTCTTCTTCTGCGTCTCCTTGCCCCTACTCTTTGGGCCGATGGGGTTCGTGCTCGTCTCCGCGTACTTGGGTGTGCCGCTGCTCCTCTGGTTACCAGTGTTCATATATGCCTCGTTGTCCTTGCAGATCACGAGGATGTTCTCGTTTCTCTCGGCCGCGGCTGAGAGACCTTGGAAGCCTATGTCGTAGACTCCTCCGTCGCCGAAGAAGCCTACGGCCTTGACGTCGGTTCTCCCGATGGCTTTCAGGCCCCTCGCTGTGCCTGTAAGTGAGGCGCCTCCGCCCTCGAAGACCGCTCCAGCCCTCGGGTGCTTAGTCACGGCGTCGGGGCAGCAAGGGATTCCATGCCTTATGATGTTTGGTCCTAGCGCCTTGAACGTCAGCCTAGAGGCAAGCGCCGCTCCGCATCCCTGGCAGGCGCTGCCCGGGACGAGGGTCAGCTCCTCTAGGGGTATCTGAGCTCTCGTTATCCTCTGACTCATCTCATATCACCTCAAACCCACTCGACCAGGGGCTCAACCTTCTGCCCCTTGGCCGCCTTAAGCGTCTTCTCTCCGATCTTGACTATGTCGTCGACCCTGACCTCCTTGCCGCCCAGTCCAGCGTAGAATCCGAGTATCTGGGGTCCAGGCTGGCCGTAGAGGGTGCTCCTCATCTGATGCCACGTCGGGCCGCCCATCCCCGGCTGGCAGCTCCTGTCGATGATACCGAAGGCACCGATCCTCTTCGCTATCTCCCTGAAGTCGTTCCTGGGGAAGGGAAGGAAGCTCCTGATCTTCACGAGGCCGACCTTCTTACCGTCTGCTCTGAGTTTGTCTACCGCGGACATCGCCGATCCCGCGATTGTGCCCATGGCGGTGAGGACCGCCTCGGCGTCGTCGATCCTGTACGGATCGATCATGCCGTTCCCGTAGCTGCGGCCGAACTTCTTGGCCCACTCGGCGAATACCTCCTTGATGACGGGCTCGGCCATAAGAGCCGCCTCGTGGTGGACCTGCCATGGCTTCTGGGGATCGGCGTCTCCGAATCCCCTCCCGAACGTCGCCGGGTCCGCCTCGTCGGGCAGAATGCTCGGCATCGGCTTGTAAGGTGGAAGGAACTTGTCGACCTCCTCCTGGGCCGGTATCTCAACCGGCTCCGCCGTGTAGCTGAGCACGTAGCCGTCGTAGCCGAAGGCTACGGGCAGGCGTATCCTCTTATCCTCCGCGATCTTGTAGGCCATAACGCAGGTGTCGAGGATCTCCTGCGCGTTCTCCACGTACAGGTGGATCCATCCCTGCCATTGCTGGGACATGAGGTCGCTGTGGTCGGGCTGCATCCCCTTGACGCCCCTGTGGACGACAGCCATGACTAAGGGCAGCCTCTTGCTCGCCGTCTCTTGCATCGGGTGATGCATGTAGAGCAGACCAGGGCCGGAGGTGCAGGTGAATGACCTGGCGCCGACGGCCGTGGCCGCTTGGACGACGACTTGACTCGTGAGCTCCCCCTCGACGTTGACGAAGTCGAAGTCGAACTCGCCGGCCGCGTACATGTCAGAGAGGTACTCCGTGATCGTGGTCTGCGGTGTGATGGGGAAGGCCGAAGCGACCTTGACCCTAGCGAGCTTCACGCCTGTGGCGCAAGCCTTGTTTCCAACCATTACTTCATATGACATTCATTCATCTCCTCCTAGATCTCGACCCTCACCATCTCGATGGCTTTGACAGGGCACTCGTTGGCGCAGACGCCGCAGCCCTTGCAGACCCTCGAGACCATGTGGGGCTTCTTGTCCTCACCCCACTCGAAGGCGTTCTCGGGGCAGAAGATCCAGCAGGTCTTGCAACCCGTGCACTTCGCCTCGTCGACCTTCGGTGTGAACACACGCCAACTGCTAACATCCTTCAGGACACCGTAGCCGCCCACGTTGAGGTCGACCTTGATCTTAGGCGCCTCCTTTACCTTCGCCTGGACTGGCCCCTTAACCAACTCGTAGCTCTTCTTGACCGCTGCGATGTTCATCTCGCCTACCCTGCCCGGATAGTACTTCAATATGGCCTTGTTGATGGATTCAACTTTAAGAACGCCAGTGACCTTTACGAATGCCCCGAGGATGGCCGTGTTGGTGATCGGCCTTCCGAGCGTCTCGAGCGCGATGCTCGTGGCGTCGACCGTGGCGATCTTTATGTCGCCGGCGAGTAGGCTGTCCTCAGGCTTCATCGGCGAGTTGAGCAGGACTACGCCGCCCGGCTTGACGCTGTCAGCGACGGCTTGCTGCATGCTCAGAAGTGGATCCATGCACAAGCTATAGTCTGGGGTGTGGACTAGCTCCCGCTCCCTGACACGCTTTTCGTCGATCCTGACGTAGGCTGTCAAGGGTGCTCCTCGCCGCTCTGTGCCGTACATCGGGATGGCTTGGGAGTACTTGCCCTCCTCGTAGGCAGCCGTGGCGAGTATCCTGGAGGCAGTGACCGCTCCTTGGCCGCCCCTGCCATGCAACCTTATCTCAATCAATCGTTTTACCTCGCGTGATTAGTTACCTCTCTATCTTGACTCGATAAAAAAGGTAACGAATCCGTTGCTATGCAACACCAAAGGATTTAAACCTTAGCAAGATGGACGGGCAGTTTAAGGTTTAAATTAACCAACGTAGATCAGTGTTGGACTCACCTTGATGGCGGAGAAGGAGCAGGGCTTCCGGAAGATGCTCGAGAAGAGCATCGTCGAGAACATACGCATAGAGCACCCTGTGGTCCTGAAGGGACAGTACGAGACCGCCTACGCCCTCCTCAAAGACGCCCTTGACACCGGCATCACCCCCTGCCTCGTCGGCCCGCCCGGCGTAGGCAAGTCCCTCCTGGCGAGGAAGGTCGCCGAGGACACTGGGAGGAGCTTCCACGAGGTCTTCTTCGACGAGAACGTCACCCCAAGCCGCCTCATAGGTTCCTTCGATCCCGCACTCGTCGTCAGGAACGGGAGGAACGTCGCCAGCTTCGAGCCTGGCCCTCTGATCAGGGCCATGGTTGAGGGAGGCCTCTTCGTCGCCCACGAACTGAACAGGGCGACGGAGTTCTGCCAGAACAGCCTCATCAGCCCCCTCGAGGAGAGGCACTACCACCTGTTCCCCCTCGGCCTCATCAAGGCTCAGGAGAGCTTCGCCTTCGTCGCCACCCAGAACCCGATAGAGACCTCGGGGACCTACAGGCTGAGCAGAGTCCTCGTCGACAGGATCGGTTGCTGGATAAGGCTGACATACCCGACCAAGGAGACGGAGCTGGAGATACTCAGGGAGAATACGCCCGCCTTCAGCCTACCCGTCAGCACCCTCGAGAAGATCTACGACTTAGTCAGGGAGACGAGGGAGACTCCCTCGCTGGAGATACCCGCGTCCCCACGGTCAGGTATCTACCTGACGCGCCTCGTCAACAAGTATCATGAGAGGTTCGAGAATGACAACCGAGCGATAAGGTTCTTCGCCCCTTCAGTCCTTGGGAAGGAGATGAAGGTCCGCGAGGAAGGGAAGACGGTGACGAAGGTCATTGAGGAGATCCTCGACAGGAGACTCGGCTAAGTGAAGAGCAGCACGGAGTTCCCGTTTCACTACGCTCATTATTTCATTCCCGAGTTTATTGAGCGGATGAGGGAGAGCAGAGACTGCCCCGAGAAGCCGAGCCCCCGACAGACCATCAACAGGGGGAAGCTCCTACTGCCAATGTACATGAGGAGCGGCTGCCTAACCTTCGAGGACATACTTCACGTCGCCGTCGTTACTTCCCACCTCGACTGCCAGAAGATCGCTGAGAAGATCGCCGTCGAGATCCTCGTATCGGCCGAGCCCGAGGACCTTGAGAAGGATAAGAAGTTGGAAGGAGATGAACTCCTCAGCCTCCTCTCGAAGATTCAGGAAGAGGTCAGCGTCGTCCCACACCCACAGGGACACGACCAAGACTACGTCGCGACCAACGCATCGACAGCCGATGTCTTCACCCAGTACCAGAACAAACCGGACATAGGCGTAGGTCCTGGCGAGGACAGGATCCTCAAGGCCGGCGCAAAGGCGATGCACGAGCGACGAGACGAGAGGACACAGCAGATACTCGCCTTGCTGCTGAAGGAGCGGCTGCTCAAGCTGGGCCGAGAGTTTGAGAGGAAGGAGGACTGGAGCAGGCTATATAATGTAAGGCCGTTTCAGCCGGGGGAGGACCCGGAACTCATCGACGAGGACAGGAGCCTGGATAACATCCTCGACTTGGGGCGGGAGATCAACGAGATAAGGTACGACGATTTCCTGATGCAGAAGAGGAGGAAGAGAAACAGGAACATCGTCTACATCCAGGACGTCAGCAACACGATGTTCTACGACTACGAGGGGATCAACTCCATCAACTACAGTGTCCTAAGCCTCGTCCCCCTCATGTGGGGGCTGCGGAGGGACAAGTATGGACTCATACTCTACGAGAGCAACAGCCACATAATCAAGGAGATCACCGACGAGAGAGACATTGAGCCGATTCTCGAGGAGCTCATTGGCATGATAACCTCAACGACTACAGAGATGGAGAAAAGATTCAAGGGTACCATCGACTCTTCGACTTGGGGAGGGACAGTGCCAAACAAGAGTCTACAATGGGCGTACGATCAGCTCACAGAAGCCAGCGATCGGAGCGAGAAGATCTGTTTCATCTTCAGCGACTTCGTACTGACGGAGCCGGGGAAGGAGACCAACGAGAGCCTCCAAAACTACGCTTTAATCGAAAAGATGAAAAACGACGGCGTGCACGTTCTTGCCTGCGTCTCGCCCCTCGCCTACAAAGATATATTCAGGCCTTATACTATTTCCGCAATCGAAAAATTAAGAAAGATAGAGTGCCCCACCGCAGAGACGTACAGACCAAGTATATTCCTAGAAATGACTCACGCATTTATAGATGAGATTAACTGAATCGTTATCTATATTCTCAGTCAGTAATAGTTTTAATTTATCATGCCCGTTCAGTAATAGAAGTTGTTTCCGTCATATAATAATAATAACAATTTCATTTAACTTATCTTAATGTAGGTTATTTTCATGTTGTAAAAAATTGTTATTTTGGTATTAGTTGTTGATTGGAATAGTGGTTCAAAACTTTGTTTTGCTTTCCGCTGTAGTGATATAGAGGTGGGAGAATATTGAGTCAGCTGTGGCTCCATGCCAGTGCTTTTCATCGGCAGGAATCAAAATAATGTCACCTTTAGTTACCTCGACCTCCTCATTCTCCGTGGCCACGATGCCCTTGCCATCGGTTACGAAGAGTATCTGCTCTCCGCTGTGAGTATGGAGTTTGTTCTTGGTTCCCGGTGGGAATGTTACAATGGCGGACCTGAAGTCCTTTGATCCCATCTCTGGGTCTATCAGCGATCTTATTTTGACGGTCCCGATGAATATTCCGCCCGACCTCTCCTCGGCTTTAACCTTCCCCGAATAAATAACCTTCATATACTTACCATCAGATAGAGGATGATTTTTGCAATTATAACTCCTACGAAAATCAGGGGCATCATCTCGAAGATGTTTTTAATTAAACCAGAGAGAGTACATTTCAAGGTTCTCGGTATGTTCGCTGATCTGGCTCTCATCAACGGAAAAGTCGTTACTATCGACGAGGAGGGGTCCATCGTTGATGCTGTCGCGGTCAAGTTTGGTAGGATCGCCGCGGTTGGAAGCAGCAACGAGGTTGGAGGCCTCATAGACGGAGACACCAAGGTCGTTGACCTAGAGGGCAGAACGGTTGTACCGGGCTTCATCGACTCACACTGCCACATGGCCGACGTCGGTGCGGGTAGGATGCTGTTCGTCGACCTCAGTCAGGAGGCCGGCGTGAAATCGATAGCCGACATCCAGGCGAGGCTGGCGGATAGGGCTAGTAGTACACCACCCGGAAAGTGGGTATTCGGTTATCAGGAGGACGAATCTAAACTCGCTGAGAAACGCCACCCGACTCGATGGGAGCTTGACAAGGCGACTACCATCCACCCTCTGATGATCTTGACGGTCGGAGGTCACTTCTCGATGGCAAACAGCAGGGTCTTCGAGCTCGCCGGCGTCAATAAGGATACGCCGGACCCCGTGGGAGGCAGGTTCGACAGGGACCCCGAGACAGGGGAACTTACGGGCGGCATCCACGAGAAGGCGATAGACCTGGTCAAGCCGGCGGGAGTCGACGAGCCGAACCAGGCCCAGGCTTACGAGGGGGCAAAGCAGATCCTGGGTGAGTGCGCCGAGGTCGGCATCACATGTGTTTACGATACCGTGGACAGATCTCAGGTCTGGGCTCTCATCGACCTTAAGAACAGGGGCGAGCTCCCGGTCAGGGTGAGGATGGACGCGGTCATTACCATATTCCCTGAGCTCAACAAAACGGGTGTACACCAGGGATTCGGCGACGACTGGCTGAGGCTCTGCGGGCTCAAGTTCTTCTTCGACGGCGCCATCTCGGCTAGGACGGCCGCCGTCACGGAGCCTTACCTGAATAAGCCGGGTTTCTACGGCGTCATGGCGACCACTAGGGAGATCGCGACGAAGACGATAATGGACGCATACGAGGCGGGCTACCGCATCTCGGCCCACGCCAACGGAGACGCGGCGATCGCCATGTTCCTGGACATAATGGGGGAGGCGCAGTCGACGTATCCACGTGAGGACCCGAGGAACAGGGACATCCACTGTACCGTCATAACGCCGGAGCTCGTTAGGCGCATCAAGGAGCTGAATATCCTGCCGACGATCTTCGGCCCATACCCTTACTACCACGGCGACAAGCTGATCCCGGCTTTCGGGGAGGAGCGGCTTGAGCGGATGTTCGCGGCCCGCTCATTCCTCGACGCCGGTGTCAAGATAGCGGCACACTCCGACCACCCATGCGCGCCATTCCCGCCGCTGATGGCCATCCATGCCCTCGTCAACAGGACCACCCGCGGAGGGAGGCCGATAGGGAGGAGCCAGAAGGTCTCCGTGATGGAGGCGCTGAAGCTCTACACGATAAACGCCGCGTACCAGTCCTTCGACGAGGATAGGCTCGGCTCGATAGAGGTTGGGAAGCTCGCCGACATGGTCGTCCTCGGCCAGGACATCCTGACTATGTCGCCTGAGAAGATCATAGACACCCCCGTGGATATGACCATAATTGATGGCAAAGTAGTGTATAAGAGGAAGGCTGGGTGAGGTTCCAGACTCACCCTTCTGTCTTGAATCCTGTTAGCCGCTCAATGTTCCCGTGCAAGACAAGTTCGATATCCTCCTGTGTTACAAAGGGCGAGGGCTCGGAGGAGAGGGCCTTCAGAGCGCTGTACTGCTCCTCAAGGATGTTGTACCTGAAGCCCCTGGGGAAGAATGTCGAGTCCGTGCCAAACAATACCTTCTTAGCGCCACCCGCCTTAATCGCCCTCTCGAATATCTTCTTTAGGTTGATGTCGTATGGCTGGTACCTCATCCAGCTGTTGCTGCCACTGCTGTCCATGTAGACGTTGTCGGCCTGGTACTGCATCAGGAGGGCCTCCCTGAACCAGCCGGCGCCGAAGTGGGCTATTACGAAGTTGAGGTCGGGGAAGTCCCTGCTCGGGAGCTGGATATCTATCGGGTTGGCGTGGCGAAGGTCGGCCTCTCCCCCGATGGTTATGCCGAAGTGGAGGAAGACGACCAGTCTCTGCTTCCTCGCCTCCTCGTAGACAGGGTACACGACCTCATCGTAGGCGTGGTAGTCCCTCCACGAGGAGGGGTAGAGCTTTATGCCCTGCAGCCGGTCCCTGCCCGCCCTCCTCACCCTTTCGACGGCGTCATTGTCGGAGGGGTTGATGTTGGCGTAGCCCATGAGACGGCCCGGGAACCTCTTCTTCGCCTTGAGGAATTCGTCGTAAGACTCTGGGCCTATCATGAAGCCGATGGCCGAAATCCCGTACCTGTCCATCTCCTCAACCCAATTTCCCGCCGCGTCCCAGCCCTCGTCAGGCACATCGATGGACTTCATGTCGGTTCTGGTCGTCGTCCGCTGCTCGAAGCTGCTCATGGAGCGTCCCCTCTCCGCCCAGGCCCTGATGGTGGCCGCCGTGAAGAAGTGGCTGTGCGCGTCCACTACCTTGACACCGACGTTCGACTTCATGGTCATCCCAGGGTTTCTACTCATTAGCTTCCCCCTTCCCGATTAATATTACTGACTGACGGGGCGCACGCCCCCCTCGGAAACGTTTATGCGCCGTACCCGAGGGCTACATGCCCCTGAAGCTGTGGAGGACTGGGAGTAGCGTCTGGGTTCACCCCGCTGCGATGGCAGTCCTGAAGATTCTCGGAGTGAAGCGGTCCATGGACTTTGCTGAGATCGCTGGGGCTTTGAGGCTCTCATGCAACATTGGTGCCCTCTTCACACTCGTCACCGACGGCATAAAGAGCATCAAACCCTGAGCATGTTCCATCGGGTTAACTTACTTGATTTTTCAGAACTCGGTCTTGGCGCCGAGTCCCTCTATCTTTAGTAGTTGGGGTAAGGATGTTATCACGTAATCTGGGACGACGCCCTCAACCTTTTCTCCATCTCTGACCTTCAACCAAACGGCCTTCATCCCCGCGGCCTTGGCACCCGCCACATCAGTCCTCAAAAGGTCGCCGACGTGCATAGCCTCCGCTGGTTTGGTCCCCAGCAGCCCGAGGGCTTTCATGAAGGCCCAGACATCTGGCTTGCAGTACCCCAGTTCATCGGAGAAGACCGTCGCCGAGAAGTAACTGAGCAGCCCTTTCTCTGAGAGATATCTTCTGATGACGGACCCAGGGGTGAGGCCAGTGTCGCTGATGATGCCGAGCTTCATCTTGGGGAGAGTCTTTGAACTGTTTTCACTGCACCGTCGTTTAGCTCAGGCGGATCTCGTAGGAACGCCTCGGCGAACTCCCTCGCCACGTAGGCCTTGACGTTATCTGGCAGTTCAACTCCAAGCAGTTCCAGGGAGAGATTCAGCCGCTCCTCATTCGGGAAATGGCGGTGCTCCTCCGCCCAGACCCTATTGTAGCGGGCGGTGGCGGCTTCGTGGGCCTTCAAGACCTCTTCGAGGGTCCTCGAGATCCCTTCCCCGAGAAGGGCTTTCCTAAAAGCCGCGACCCTTAGTTCAGTGTAGTTCTTCTCGACGATGAGGGTGTTCCAGAGGTCGAA
>Ga0299915_10002285_pt1 | contig 14032 bp, 15 predicted proteins | sample RVTome_13_FD_200263 | JGI IMG/M metagenome (GOLD analysis project Ga0299915, IMG submission 200263) | Soil microbial communities from uranium-contaminated site in the Upper Colorado River Basin, Wyoming, United States - RVT92D227 (version 2) ...
AATTGGCGACGACCTCTTATATCTATCCGGGTCATATCACTCCAAACGTGGTAATACTCGCCCCATTTTTTGATGAAATAGAATTAGTCCTCTTTCAAAGTGAGAGCCAGGATAATCTTCTCGATGATGTTCAAATAAAGGCCTTGATGAACTTCCACCTTCATCAGGATGTGGCGTTTAATATCCACCTTCCCATCGATATATTCCTTGGAGACGAAAAAGAGGAAGTCAGGTGCGATGGGATCTCGGTTGTTAAAAAGGTGATCGAAAGGACACTCTGTTTCAATCCCTCTCTGTATACCCTCCATCTTGAACGGAGGAATAAAAATGGAAGAGAGGAACCGGATATCGAAACTTGGCGAAGGCGCATTCTTCAAAGCATGGAAGAGATCGTAAGATGTGAGATCGAATCGAATCGTATTTCTATCGAGACGCTCGAATACCCCTTTGAATGGATTGAAGATATTGTGAAGGAGTTTGGGGGTTCGATCTGCCTCGATATCGGTCACATCCTGACCCAGGGACAGGATTTAAGATCCTACTTTGACAAATATCTAACAAAAACCTCAATTATCCACCTCCATGGCTTTCAAAAAGGGATTGACCATTTAGGAATAGATCAATTGTCTGAATCGGCATTAGAGATGATTTTTACCCACCTTCACGATTATCATGGTATTGTATCTCTCGAGGTCTTTTCGATTGAGGATCTCAAAAGATCCCTCGTCACCTTGGAGGAAAAATGGGGAAGAAGATGATCTTGATCACCGGAGGATGTCGAAGTGGGAAAAGCCGCTTCGCTTTGGACTATGCGAATCAATATTTTTCAAAAAAATTATATCTCGCCACATGCGAAGCCCTTGATGAAGAGATGGCTCAGCGCATAGAGCATCACAAAAAGATGAGAAGTCCGGAGTGGCAGACGATTGAAGAACCCATAGAGATTGTCAACAAAATCAGGCGGTATGGGGATGAGGTGGATGTAATCCTGCTAGACTGCATCACCCTTTGGCTTTCCAATCTTCTGATGAGGCGGAAGAATGATTCGGAGATAATGGAAGAGGTAAGTAGATTGATTGATACGATGAAGGAGAAACGAACCTCGTTCATCCTTGTATCGAATGAGGTAGGGCTGGGAATTGTCCCAGTAGATCCCTTGAGCCGCCGTTTTAGAGACCTATCTGGAATGGCCAATCAGAAGATTGCCGAAGTGGTAAATACGGTAATCTTAATGGTGTCAGGGATTCCAATCTTCTTGAAAGGAAAGGATGACAAACTTTCTTAGAGCCCTTTCATTTCTCACCATTCTGCCTGTTGGGCAAATTCGGCTCTCAGGGGAGAAGGAATTAGCCCACTCGATGGCCTTCTTTCCTTTAGTCGGCCTTGTGGTCGGTCTCCTCCTGACCGCGGGTTATTATCTCTTTTCTCTTTTCCTGCCTAAGTCCATCACCCTCTGGTTAATACTGGGACTTCTTGTTCTCCTGACGAGAGGTCTCCATCTGGATGGGTTTGCTGATACCATGGATGGTCTGGCTTCCGGTGGGTCAAAGGAAAAGATTCTTGAAGTGATGAGGGACAGTCGAATCGGCGCCTTTGGAGTCATCAGCCTCATCTTGCTCATCGGTGGCAAATATCTGGCTCTGGAGCAAATTTCGAATTCATCCATTCCTTATTCACTCATCTTGATGACTGTGGTGGGGAGAAATTCGATGGTGTTAGTCTGTTACCGATCTCCTTATGCCAGATTCGGTGAAGGGTTAGGTAAACCTTTCACCGAAAATCTTGGGGTTCGGGAGGTAACCTTCTCTTTGCTCTCGGCCTTTGGGATTGCTTTATTGATTATGGGTGTTAAGGGAATTTTAATATTTTTTGGAATTAGTCTTTTCAGCCTTGCGTATCGGTTTTTTTTCATAAAGAAATTGGGAGGAGTAACGGGCGATGTTTTAGGAGGGGCAAATGAGTTAGCAGAGCTTCTTTGCCTCATCCTTTTGGTCATTCTTGGATCAATCCATTTATAAAATTGAGAGAAAGAAGGATGGATAAAATTAACCAAACAATTGCTGGCATTAAACCTTTGGACAAAAAGGCCATGGAAGAGGCGAGAATCAGGCAGGACAGCCTGACGAAGCCCCGGGGCTCATTCGGTCAACTTGAGACCCTTTCCATCCAGGTGGCAGGGATAAAGGGAAATCCAAGGCCCCGAATCATCCATAAGGTGATATTTACACTGGCCGGTGATCACGGGGTCACGAAGGAAGGGGTGAGCGCTTATCCTTCTGAAGTAACTCCCCAAATGGTCTATAACTTCCTTCGGGAAGGTGCGGGCATCAATGTCTTGGCGCGACATATCGGAGGGAGGGTTGTCGTAGCAGATCTGGGAGTTGCTTCAGCGTTGGAACCACATCCGGATCTGAAAATTAAGAAGGTGGCCATGGGCACCCGGAATATGGCAAGAGGGCCTGCCATGAGCCGGGAAGAAGCCATCCACTGCATCGAAGCCGGAATGGAGTTGGTGGAAGGTGAATTACCTAGAGGTATGGATATATTGGGAACGGGCGATATGGGAATCGGGAATACCACTCCCTCGAGTGCCATCACCGCTGCCATAACGGGTGCCGATGTCGTCAGAGTGACGGGGAGAGGCACCGGTCTCGACGATGACGGATGGGAGCGAAAAGTGAAGATGATTGAAAAAGCCCTCGACATCAACCGACCGGATCCAAAGGATGCGATCGATGTCCTATCGAAGGTTGGAGGATTTGAGATTGGAGGGATTGCGGGAGTGATCTTGGCCGGAGCCAGATACCGAATCCCAGTGGTCATTGATGGCTTCATCTCTGGCGCAGCCGCCTTGATCGCCACAACCCTTTCGCCTGAAGTCAAGCCATACCTCATCGCCTCCCATCAGTCGGCTGAGCAAGGGCATCGGGTCCTATTAGAATATCTCGGCCTGAAGCCCTTGCTAAATTTGGATCTGAGGTTAGGTGAAGGGACCGGTGCCGCCTTGGGGATATTTTTGGTTGAGGCCAGCCTCAAGATCCTCGACGAAATGGCAACGTTTGCTGAAGCAGGTGTTTCTGAAAAAAATGATTAAAAAATTGCTTCCATTAGCCGTGGTGATCGGCCTCCTTCTTTATATTCCCGTTGAAGGGAAAGACCGCCTATTGACCGACGAAATGGGAAGGAAGGTTAAAATTCCTTATCCAGCGAAGAGTATTATATCCCTTGCCCCAAGCATTACGGAAATCCTCTTCGCATTAGGCCTCAATGAGGAAATAGCAGCCGTCACAAACTTTTGCGACTATCCTGAACCCGTTTTCAACAAACCGAGGATCGGAGGGTTTATCAATCCCAGTATTGAAAAAATAGTTTCATTAAAACCGGACCTGATCATTGCCACCAGAGATGGTAATCGGTGGGAAACTATCCACAGACTGAGTGATCTTGGTTTTCCTGTCTATCTCATTCATCCAAAAAGTTTCAATGGAGTCATGAAAGCAATCCATCAGATTGGAGTAATAGTTGGAAAAGAGGACGAATCAAAAAAAATTCTATTAAATATGATTTCAAAGAAAGAGGGGATCACCACACGAACTAAATCCCTCCCAAAGCCAAAGGTCTTCTTCCAGATTGGATATGCTCCTATCATGACAGTGGGAAGAGAAACGCTTGCTGATGACCTCATCCGATTGGCAGGAGGGAGGAACATATCAGAGAATGAGTCGGTGAACTACCCTCTCTATAATATCGAAACCATCTTATCGAAGGCCCCTGAAATCATCATTGTAAGTTCCATGGACAGCAAGAAGGATTATTTGAATCTGATTAAAATGTGGCAGTCTTGGAAAGACCTCCCTGCTGTGAAAATGAATACGATCTATGTCATCGACTCAAATTTAGTTGATCGCCCCACCCCAAGGATAGTCGAAGGGTTGGAGGCATTGGCTGAAATGATTCATCCAGAAGTGCGGGGAGAGAAAAGATGAAATCGCTGATGATCCAGGGGACGGGTTCTTATGTTGGAAAAAGTCTGATCGTAGCCGGGCTCTGTCGGATCTTTAAAAAGGATGGCTTCAATGTTGTTCCCTTCAAATCCCAGAACATGTCTTTAAACTCCTTTGTGACCAGGGAAGGAGGGGAGATGGGAAGAGCCCAGGTGGTCCAAGCAGAGGCAGCGGGCATCGAGCCTCATGTGGATATGAATCCAATCCTGATCAAGCCCAACACGGATATCGGCGCCCAGATCATCATCCATGGAAAAGTTTACAGAAACATGTCTGCCACCCAGTATCACCAATATAAGAAAAGGGCCTTAAGGGCTGTCAAAGAAAGTTATTATCGGCTGAAAGAAAGATACGAACTCATGGTCATCGAAGGTGCTGGGAGCCCTGCAGAGATCAATCTAAGGAAGAATGATATCGTCAATATGGGAATGGCAGAGATTGCAGATTGTCCTGTTATTTTGGTGGGCGATATTGACAAAGGAGGGGTCTTCGCCTCTCTCATCGGAACCCTTGAACTCTTGAGCAAGGAAGAAAAAAAGAGAATCAAGGGGTTTATCATCAATAAGTTTCGCGGGGATATACGATTATTAGAGCCGGGGCTGGATTTTCTTGAGAAAAAGACGGGATTGCCCGTCATCGGCGTCATTCCCTACTTCAAAGATCTATATTTGCAAGAGGAGGATGGAGTCTCGATAGAAAAGGTTGGATTGAGTCCAAAGAAAGGAGATATTAAAATTGCAGTTCTGTTTCTTCCACACATCTCAAATTTTACAGATTTCGACGCCTTGGAGAAAGAACCGGAAGTGGAGTTCCGCTATATAAGGCCCGGGAACCCAATCCCAGCTTCTGATCTAATCATCATTCCAGGAAGCAAGAATACGATAGGTGACCTCGCCTATCTCAGAAAATCCCAGTATGACAAAGCAATCCTCGAACATCATCAAGGGGGTGGTTTTGTAATAGGAATATGTGGAGGATATCAAATGTTGGGTCGGTTGATTTCCGATCCTTTTAAGGTCGAGACGAATCGAAAGAGCATTGCAGGTCTGGGATTGCTCGACGTTGAAACTGCAATTGAAAAAGAAAAAGTGACTTCTCAGGTAGAGGCAAGGCTGTTTCGAAAAAACCTTCTCCCATGGAAAACTGGTAAAATTTTTGGGTATGAGATTCACATGGGGAGAACGGATAGGAAGAATAATACCCCACCGTTTTTCATGATTGTTAAAAAGGAAGATCGGAATGTCCAGATTGAAGATGGTGCAATTTCTAAGGATAGAAAGGTATGGGGAACCTATATTCATGGGATCTTTGATAACGATGAATTCCGAAGAGGATTCATTAACTACTTAAGGAAAAGAAAGGGATTGAGCCCTTTGAGCAAAAGCGATATTCTATATTACCACCAAATGAAAAGAGAAGGATTTGACCATTTGGAAAGGGGGCTAAGGGAGAATCTTGATATGAATTTTATCTATCAGATTCTCAATCTGATACCCCGAAAACCAAGAGCTCTGAAAGAAACGATGTGATCTCTTGATTAGAGATTTTGAGACTTTTCCAGAAATCTCAAAACTAACTCTTGACACATCAAAGGAGGTTATAATATAAATTTTATAATTCCTTAGGACGCCGGGTTAGCTCAGTCGGTAGAGCAGAGGACTGAAAATCCTCGTGTCCGTGGTTCGATTCCGCGACCCGGCACTTTGCTTTCAAAATAGGGCAATCTCAATTGCCCTATTTTTTTAACAGAGGAAATATCACGCTCAGTTCAGCTCAGACCTTTAATCCTGTCATGAAATTTAAAGTCATTGCCAAACTTCCTCAGACCAATATGAAATCATCAGCAGACCAAACTGAGTCCATCATGGTCACAATCAACAATCGGAATGAAATCTTGCTCAACAACCAGCCTAAGAGCTTCGACATTTGAAGAAGTAGAGCGTCTGTCCACAGCCATAATCGTAAAAAAACCCTTTAGAAAGGTTCTTGTTCCCCATTTCATCTGTCTTTACACTAATTGTCAATTGAAGGGTATATCCCTTAAATTTCATTAAGATCATCCAAAAAATTATCATTTTACTTTCCTTTAGAAACATAACTTATTGAAATTACATGCAAATAATTTTACGGAAATCTGAATTTTTTTCTTGACATTTCCATATTTTGTGTTTTATGATAACGGTAATTCTAAATATAGAATACTTGTTGCCTTTTAGACTGGCTGCCAATAGGTGAAAAGGGGGATTTAAAAATGAGTTATCTTATTTGTGATAAAAGGAAAGGAAGCCCAAAAATTCATGTCGAAGTTTGCCGGAGAAAGTGTAAACTTCTTCAAGAATGTAAGACCTATAAGGAATTTGTCGATAATTTAGAGAAAAAGGCTGCTTAAATACCCCTCCTGCCTGCGGTAAGCAGGTCTTCACGCCCCCTCCTTTCTGGTTGGGCCGGTTCCTTAAACGGAATCGGCCCTTTTTTACCCTATGTCTCCCCGTTCATATTGAAGAATACTGAGAAAGCAGAGACTTGCTGTCTCAGCCCTCAATATCCTCCTCCCCAAAGTAACAGGGATAAATCCCGCTTTTTTCGCTTCATCAACCTCCAACTGGTTAAATCCCCCTTCTGGTCCAATAATAAAAAATATCTTTCTCTTTTCTTTTGATCTTTCCAATACCTCTTTCAACTTGATCCTTTCTCTCTCCCAGAGAATAAGACGCAGGTCCTCTGTTGAAGCCATTTGGAGCATGTCGGAATAGTCTTGGAGGGATTCAATTTTTGGGACCACTCCCCTTCCGCATTGTTTGGATGCTTCAACGGCAATTTTTTCCCATCGATGATGGCGCTTCAGTCTTCTCGATTTTTCTAAAAAGGGTACAGAACGGGAAGAGAAAAAAGGAATGATCTCTTTAACCCCTAACTCCGTAGCTTTCTGGATCAGGTAGTCCATCTTCTCACCTTTGAGAAGGCTTTGGGCCAGAGTCACTTCTAATGGAGAATCTCTCTCTGAAGAAAAAATATTTTGAATCCTAATCACAACAGAGGAGAGTCTTTCTTCAACAATGGTACCCTCAAGCTCCTTGCCCAAACCATCGAAGACAACAATCCCATCTCCTGTTTTGAGGCGAAGAACCTTTCGAATATGTTTCACCTCATCCCCTTCGATCTTGAGCATCCCGTTTTCAATCCAAGGTTGAGGAACATAAAATCTGGCCATGATTCTAACTCTCGTTCTTTCTCTTAAAGGTGAGGCAGGCCCACTCCCCTTCTTGAGTGACTTTGATCCATCGTAGGAGTTCCGTTTTTAAGTAACATTTACGAAGCTTCTCTTCTCCCTTCTCCAATATTCCTGATAGGATGAGAAAACCCTGGTTCTCGAGGTGGTTCAGAAGAGGCTTTTTCATCCTTCTCAAACGCTTGAGATCGATATTGGCTATGATGATGTCAAACTTTTTTTGAACACGTCCGATGCTTCCTTTTCTCAGTTTGACGATGTCCGAAACACGGTTTTTCTCCACATTCTCTCTCGCATTCTCCAGAGCCACCCCATCAATATCTATCCCCCAAACCTCTTTCGCTCCTAATTTGGCGGCAATGATAGACAGAATCCCTGAACCTGTTCCCACATCAAGGACGGAAAGCCCCTTCTTCTTAAGGCTCTCTTCCAGTGCTTGAATGCAGAGAACAGTCGTGGCATGTGTTCCTGTACCAAAGGCCATTCCTGGAGTGATGTCTATGGAAACCTGGCCTCTTTTTAATCGAACCTTGGACCAGGGTGGCTTTACCACAAATCGTGGTGTCACCTGTACAGGTTTAAAAAACCTTTTCCAGTTCTCACCCCAATCCTGTTCAGGAAGAGAGGCCGTCCTGATCTGTGCGCGCGCAATTTCAGGGGCGATCTCCTCCAGTGATTTCAAATAGCGACGAAGGGCATAAAGAATCTTTCTCTCCTTTCCATCCTGTGGGAAATAAGTCCTCAGCCTTTCCCGCTTTAAATCTCCCTCGAGCTCTTCAATCCCTGTGGCTCCTTGCTCGACGAGGAAGTTTGAAATGACTTCTCCGAATTCTCTTGAAACAAGGAGAGTCACCATCAGCCAGCGTTTCTTGGACCTATTTCTCTCTTCAGCCTTTTTCATTCCCGATTCACTCCTTTAGGTTGTGAACCTTGAAAACGAGCCTTTGGCTAAGATATGATATGATGTATCGAAAATGAGTGGAATGGAAAATGGCTTTTCTTTACCGTCTTCTTAAAAATAGTAACTTCATCTTTCTTCTCGCATTCTGTTTCGGGCTCTTCTTTGGAGACTATGCCCCCTCCTTTAAAAGGTACATTTTGCCAAGCCTCGTCTTAATCATGTCCCTTTCTACCACCCAGATCACTTTTACCGAACTGGCCCATATCGGAAATTATCTTCAGGATATCATCCTCATTTTTGTGATCCACTATATCTTCCTGAGCGGCCTTATCCTTTTAGGCACTCATCTCCTTATCCGAGACCACGACCTTTATGTCGGCTTCGTGGTGATGGCCTCGATCCCTCCGGCCGTGGCTGTATTACCTTTTACCTATCTTTTGAGAGGGGAGATGATGGTCTCCCTGATCGGATCTGCAAGCCTCTACCTCTTGGCTTTGGGGATAGCCCCTCTCATCTCATTTTACCTCTTGGATGGGGGAAAGATCGAACCAGCCAAGCTTATCTCCATCTTGTTCCAGTTGATCCTTATCCCGTTTGTCGTCTCCAGATTGCTCCTCAAATGGAAGCGCTTTCATCAGGTCAAGCAACATACCCCCATCCTGATCAACGTTGCCTTCTTCCTCATCATCTACGTCGTGATTGGAATGAACCGTTCCACCTTTTTTGGCCATTTCGATGTTCTCATTCCTCTTTCGCTGATCGCTTTTCTCAGGACCTTTGTGAGCGGACACCTCGTCGATCTGTTCGCCAGGCTCGTCGGTACGGAGCGTCAACGGAGGATGAGTTATGTCCTCTTTGGATCATTTAAAAATCTGGGCCTGGCAGTCACCATCGCTATTGTCCTTTTTAATGATAGAGCCTCCATCCCCTCTGCGGTGTCCATTCCTTTCGAACTTCTCTTCTTCGTCTGGTTCAACTATTTTCAGAAGAAGTGGGGTTAGAAACGAACTCTGCGATTTTCTCATTAAAGGCCTGAGGAGCCTCCATCATCAGCATGTGGCCCGCATTCGGAAGAATCTCCAGTTTCGAACCTTTGATCCGGCTATGGAGGAATTGGGAATACTTTACAGGCGTGAGTTCATCATCCTCTCCACAAAGGATAAGCGTGGGAAGATCAATTTTTTCAACTTCTTTCATAACATCAAATCGATCACACGCTGCGAAGTCGCCGTAAAGGACTTCTGGCCGACATTGTAGCATATCGGCAATGCCTCTTTCGATAAACACCAGCGGAGTTTTTCGAGAGTGGGAGAACTGGGTTATCTTTCGAACTGTCTCTTCAAAATCGGCTTTTACCCCATCCAGGATCATAGGAAGAACCTTTAACTTCGCTCCGGTTCCTACTAATACGATCCCTTTAATCACCTCCGGATGAATCAAGCCTAATGTCTGAACAATCGCTCCGCCCATTGAATGACCAACGAGAAAGACTTTTTGTAAACCCACCGCCTTTTGAAAAGCATATACATGCTCAGCATACCTTCCGATCTCCTTCTCCCCCTCGCCTTCCGATTCTCCATGGCCAGGAAGCTCGATGACGATAGGATTAAATTCTTTCTCAAAAAAACCCTTCTGATAGCTCCAGGTGTACTGCCCTCCCCCTGCTCCATGAATGAAGAGAATGGTCTCCCTTCCCTCTAAAATACCCTTTCTCCCCGTCCAGTAGCTGATCTGTTTTCCATCGATCCGAACGATTGGCATGAAATCCTCCTTTGAACGAAATCGAAATAGGAATGGATTGCATCAAAGAGAGCATCTCTTTCTCTTAATCCTGATAATTTTGAATGGAAGGAGGCGCAGCCAGGGAAACCTTTTGTATACCAGTAAACAAATTTCTGAAATTTTTTCACCGCCCATTTCTCGCCGTAAAAAGCTTGTACCAGCATGAAATGATAATGAATGACTCTCTGTCTCTCGTCCAGAGAAGGAGCAGTTGGTTCTGCCTCCCCACGTCCCGAATCGTTCAATCTAAAGATCCATGGATTTCCTAATGCCCCTCTCCCAATCATCACCCCATCACAACCTGTCTCTTCGATCATCTTCTCGGCCAAAAATGATTTTGTGACATCGCCATTTCCAATGACAGGGAGACGGGTGGCCCCTTTCACTTCCCTAATCAGATTCCAATCTGCCCGACCGCGAAACCCTTGAACCTTTGTCCTGGGATGGATAGAAATGGCATTGACACCGCAGTCCTCTGCGATTTTTGAGATTTCGACCGCATTGATATGTTCCCCATTCCATCCTGAACGAATTTTGATAGTGAGAGGACTCTTCACTTCCCTCCTTACCTTTGTAAGAATTTCTTTCACCTTTTCTGGGAATCGCATGAGATCAACCCCCGCTCCAGCTTCAACGACCTGTTTCGCCGGACATCCCATATTGATGTCAATGGCATCTGCTCCCATGGACTCAGCCATCTGAGCGGCTTCGGCTAAAATTCCCGGGGTTGAGCCAAAGAGTTGGACAGAAACAGGATGTTCATTCTCTCCGATTTTTAAAAACGATTCCCCTTTTCTTAATAGTCCCTCTGCGCTAACCATTTCCGTAAAAACCAAGCTGCAACCATGCTCCTTTGCAATTCGGCGGAAAGGGTAATCCGAAATCCCCGACATCGGCGCTAGAAAAATAGGATGGTCGAATTGAAGACTACCAAGTCTCATCACAACTCCCAAATTGGAATAGTGGAATATTGGAATATTGGGGATGAAATTGAAAAAGTTTCTATATATGGTGACATTAATCGTAAAAATGCGTGTCATTCTTGCCCCGTATCAATTACGGGGTAGACTCCAGTAGGAATCCACAAAAGCATTGGATTCCGGGTCTAAACCGGAATGACGAACTGCAAAAGACTTGCATCGCCCTATATAGATTCTTTGCTTTTTGAGCCCATTATTCCATCATTCCATTGTTCCATTATTCCTTCTTATCTTTCCAGTGCTTCTTTATCAATTCAATCGCCTCATCAATACGGAGGGGGTCTCCAAAATCGATCCCTTCCTTTTTTAATCCCTTGAAGAGCTTCGTCAGGGTAGGCTCTTCCAGATTAAAACTTTCCAAGTCCTTGAACTTCCCGAAAATCTCATCCGGTCTTCCCCGCTCGCTGAGATCCCCATGTCCGTGCATGAGGTAAAGGATGTCCGTCGCTTCAGATACCAATTCGACTTCATGGAGTGTCATGATGATAGTGATCCCTTTCTCTTTGTTCAATTCATTCAAGATCTGAATGAGATCTCTTTTGGACTTGGGGTCCAGTCCCGTAAAGGGTTCATCCAGGATCAACAGATCTGGCTCCAACACGAGTGCGCCGGCTAAGGCTACCTTCTTCTTTTCACCCCCGGACAGGTAATGGACAATTTTTCCTTGGATCGACTCAATATTCAACCTTTCGATCACAGCCTTGGCCAGTGCTTCTGCCTTGACCCTCTCCATGCCATAGTTCAGTGGGGCAAAAAGGATATCATCATAAACAGTGGGGCCGAGGATCTGTTCATCCACATCTTGCATCACAACGCCTATCCTTTGTCTGACCTTGGAATATTCCTTTCCGGGATCAACTCCAAAAACCCTCACGCTTCCGTCTTTTGGCACCAGCACTCCCACGAGGTGTTTAAGCAGAGTCGTCTTTCCACAGCCGTTGGCTCCCAGGATCCCGACCCTTTCTCCCTGGTTCACAATAAAGTCCAGGCCGCAAATCTGCACCTTTGTCATATCTGGATAAACATGGGTGATACAATCTACTACAACGATCATCTCTCCTTGTTTCATTATCTATTCCCTTCTGTAATGAATCTTGTCTCTAAATCCCCGAAGCACCATTGATTCATACATTTTTTCACTGGCATCGATTCCTTTAATGATCAAATGGCCAAAGGCATTCGCAATATTAATTAAGCTCCTCCAGGGATGTTTCCACTGAACCCCTCCCCGGAGGTAGAGGGCATGCTGTGTATCCTCAAGGACGGTCAGCAGGATAAAGATCGATCGGTAAGTCAAGAAAAGCGCCATCACAAAAGAAGACGGAAGGACTCTTCCCAGGGCAGAAAAGATCGAAGGGTAAGGTGTGGAGGCTAAAAGCAAGACAACGCCTGTAGACCCACAGAGAACCTTCAAAAAGATGAGAAGAATAAAAAAGATCTGAAACCCCGAAAGAAAGATAAAAAGAATGGTAAAGATGAGAGGATAGAGAGTGAGTGAAAATATCTTCGCTGGGATCCTCGCTGTGAAAAAAAGAGTGAGAAGAATCACATAAAGGAGAAAAAGTCCCGGGAGATTCTTCACGGTGACGATGACGAATAGAACGAGGATCATTCCGATGATTTTCAACTTCGGCGAGAGGCGGTGAAGAAAGCTTTTTCTCTCCACAGCAATATAATCTAAATAGGAAAGCTGAATCATAGGGTTTCCTTCTCTAAATGTAATAAGTCTGGCCGGAGCCGAAATATATATCGGCAGATCAGTGAAGTGATCACTCCTTCCAGGATCCATCCAATGAAACCCAAAGGAAGGACGATCGCCATAAACCGTCTCAGATTCACTTTCTCTTCGGCTGCTTCCCCTGGATGATGTCCCCCCTTTTCTTTTGAAAGGTGGAATTCAAAGATCCCCTTCCCTTCCTGATGGATCAACTCTTCATAATGAGATGTCCCCATGCTGACCACTCCGATCATAGCAAAGGTGGAGAAGAGTAAGGCGATGAAGGTGGCTAAAAAGGTAGCAGGGGTTAACCTTTTTAGAACCCTCCAGAAAAGGCGAAAAAGAAAATATCCCAAAATCCCTTCGATCGATAGGGCCAGCGTGTTCAGCCCGATGACGGTGATTCCACCATGTCCGAAGAGAGCCAGGATCACATTGACGACAAAGGTGGCCAGAAAGATGAGAGAAGGTCCTAATAAAATCCCCGATATAACTGTCAGGTTGACATGATAAGCGATGGGGACAATTTCGAAGGAAGCGCCCAAGACCATAATGGCAGCCATCATTCCCAATAAAGGAAGACGTTTGGGTAACGTTTCTTTCTTAGTGAGTCGAAAAAGAACGGCTCCGATCACGATGGCAACGATAAACCCCGAGGCCCAAAGCCAGACAGGTAAAACTCCATCCGGAAAATGAATATGGGACATTTATTTCTCCATTCAAATCCCCCCATCCCCCCCTTTTCTAAAGGGGGGTAAAGGGGGGATTATTGAGGCCTGCACTCTTTACAAAATCCAAAAAAGTTCAATTGATGATCGGTCACCTGATAACCTGTGGACTCCGTCACCTTTTTCGACCAATCCGAAATATCACAGAAATTCAATTCGACCACATCCCCGCATGCCTTACAGACGATATGGTGATGGTGGTCTTCTAACTCACAAAGTTTATATTTAACACTCGAACCATTGATGATTTTAAAGACCATGCCCATGGATTCGAAGAGATCAAGAGCCCGATAGATAGAAGTCAATCCAATCTTTCTATGTTTCTTAAGAAGGCAATGGTAAATCTCCTGAGGACTCGAAGGACTAACGGCCTTTGTAAGTTCCTGATAGACAAGGAACCTCGGATGACTCAAGCGCAGTTTCCTATCTCTGAATCGATTTTTAAAAACACCTTTATTCATAAAGCGTTAGTCAAAAAATGAAAATATTTTCATTAAGATAAGAATTTTCCTTTTACTTGTCAAGACTTGAAGGAACATTAATGTTATACGAAGTTCGAACATTGTACTATTACAGGGAAAATACGAAATAGAATCAAGCATTTTATAGACAGCAGAGCTAAAAAGTGGTAAAAAAGTAAACTTAGAAAGGCGGATTAGAAACAAACACGAACTTCGTCTATTAATCGTTA
>Ga0299915_10002286_pt1 | contig 14025 bp, 18 predicted proteins | sample RVTome_13_FD_200263 | JGI IMG/M metagenome (GOLD analysis project Ga0299915, IMG submission 200263) | Soil microbial communities from uranium-contaminated site in the Upper Colorado River Basin, Wyoming, United States - RVT92D227 (version 2) ...
TTTCGCTTTCAGCATCCCGACGAAGCCGGTCTTGTCGACGCCCCGGGCCTCGAGCGGCACCCCCGTCTGGCCGGTGCGCGCCACCACGGTGGTGAGTTCGGGGAACCGCATGAGGCGGCTCTGGACCAGGTCAGTAATCTCACCGTCCGGCAGCGGCCGCTGCCGAGCCGCCCGCACGGGTTTGCGTTGATCCGCACGATGTGCGCCGGGATCTGCAATACCGATCTGGAGCTGCTGCGCGGCTATTACGGCTTTGCCGGCACACCCGGCCACGAGTTCGTCGGTGAGGTCGTCTCCGCTGACACGCCGGAGCTTGTCGGCCGGCGCGTCGTCGGCGAGATCAATCTCGCCTGCGGCAACTGCAGTTGGTGCCAGCGGGGGCTTGGCCGCCACTGCCCCGCGCGCAAGGCACTCGGCATCAAGGGGCAGCCCGGAGTGTTTGCCGAGTATTTTGTCTTGCCGGAAGTAAATCTCCATCCAGTCCCGGAATCCATCCCCACCGAAAGCGCCGTTTTTGCGGAACCGCTGGCGGCCGCCTGCGAGATCCTCGACCAGGTGCGGATCCCGCGCGGCGCCCCTGTGGCTGTGCTTGGTGACGGCAAGCTCGGGTTGCTGGTGGCACAGGTTCTCCAGTTGCACGGAGCCGAGGTCCACCAGTTTGGCCACCACCGGGAGAAGTTGCGCATTGCGCAAGCCGTCGGCGTGAAAACGCATCGTTCCCGCAAGCGCCTGCCCGTGGCCGCTTATGATTGGGTCGTCGACACGACCGGATCAAGCGAGGGCCTGTGCCAGGCCGTGCGGATGACGCGTGCGCGCGGGACGGTTGTGATGAAGTCCACGGTCCATGACCTGGTCTTCCTTGACACCGCACAGGTGGTTGTCAACGAGATTACCCTGGTTGGCTCGCGCTGCGGCCGTTTCGAACCGGCACTGCGCCTGCTGCGCACCGGCAGGATCCGCCTGTCCGCCATGATCTCCGCACGGCTGCCGCTGGCCGAGGCGCCCCGCGCCTTCCAGTTGGCCGCGATGGGCGCTCTGAAAGTCCTGCTCACAGCAGACGGCGACGGTTAAATTCATAACCACGAAATGCGCGAAACACACCAAACGGTTTCAGCAAACGACTGATACCTGGTTCGACGTGCCTAAAAGGGAGTTCTGTCGGGCTTGCCATTCATGGGGAGACAACATACGAAAACATTCTGGCTTCTTGCTTCTGGCTCCTGGCTTCTAACGGGAAAAAATTCCCGTTACGCTGCGCATAACGGGCTAATGCTGTTATGCTATTCCGACCGGAGGCATTCTATCGGGTCGATCCGCGCAGCTCGCCGAGCGGGGATGTAGCCGGCAGGCGCTCATCGGTCTGGTTACGATCGACGGATGGCCTATTGCCCACCATGACCGCCACAAGGTCTTTGTCCTCGACCTGAAAAATGACCTCTGTGGCCTTCGGTTATGCCTCCCGGTCAATGCAAACTCGATTGTACGATGCTGCGTTGAGGCCGGCAACGTCAGTGTCGATCGCCGGTTGCCCGGGCGCCTGGGTGCAACCTGAGGTGAGTGCCATTCTTGCAACGCCGGCCAAGGATTGCCGCTCAAATGACCCCCACATACGGCCCCTGCGAACCCTCCCTCCCATGCATCGGCGTAACACACCGGGATCGGCCTCCCGTTGACATCTCTCCCACGGTGCGCCCATAATGGTTTGAATTCGGGTCAACCTGAAAGGAGGACAATCAGTGAGAAATGCCTCCCCGGTTGACTCAGCAGAGTGATTTTGCCACTATTCTAAGATGCCTAGACCAGAATATCCGAAGGACATGCGGGAGTTTCGGCAGAAATTTGCGACGGAGGCATGCGTCGAGTATCTCGAAAACCTACGCTGCTGAGTCAACCGGGAAAGCATTAGGCCCGGATCTGCCGCCGCAGTAGAAAGCTTGTGAGAAATGGGGGCCAGTCTGCAGACGGGCCCCTTCCGGAAACCGTGGTTTCTGCACCCTTTGCCGGATCAGGCACGCAGCCTCTCACCCGACTGCAACCCAAACGCAGCTCACCCGGTCTAAGATAGAGAACATAAAAGGGAGAGAAACACATGGAGCGAGGTGAATTATACTCGGCACTGGGAATGGCATGGGTGTTGAGCTGGGCCGTAATCCTGCTGGTCGCATGGCATTTGGGAAGCAAACGCCGGCAAAAGAAGCAGGAGTGGATCCACCAGGAGAGGCTGATGGCCATGGAGAAGGGCATTCCCCTCCCTGAATTGCCGTCGATGGAAGAAAACGGAGAGCGAAAAATGTTCGCATTCGAACGCCCGGTTAATCCACGCTGGCCGCTAGGATTGGCGGCGCTGCTGATTACCAGCGGCATAGGCGCCAGCGTGGCGCTCATCCTCTCACAGGAGCCGGAGCACAATCGCATCTGGTCCTTCGGCCTCATCGGCGTTTTTGTCGGCATCGGTCTGATCCTCCATTATTGGTTGACCCGGAAGCCCGGCGCGTGAGAGAGGAAGAGCGGTCTTTTCGACGGGTCTGGAATGGACGATGCTGAGGCGGTGGCGAGGTTTCTTGAGACGAGGAATCCCGAATTCTTCGAGGTGCTGGTCCACCGCTATCAGGAAAGGGTCTTTCGCCTGGCGATATCCATCCTCGGTCCGGGCCTCGAACCGGAAGCCGAGGAGGTCGCCCAGGAAGTTTTCCTGAAAGCGTTCCGCCGGATCCACGGCTTCCGGATGCAGAGCAGCTTTTACACCTGGCTCTACCGCCTGACCTTCAACCTGGCCCTGGACACGAGGGCCCGGGCGCGCCTGCGACTGCCGCACGTGAGCGACCAGGTGCTGGCGCGCGAGATCGACCGCAGCCCGGCCTCGGATCCGTTCTCAACGGCTTTGAGCGCCCGGCAGCGGGAGGTCGTGCGCCAGTGTATCGAGGAGCTTCCCCACCTCTATCGCTCGGTTTTGTATCAGGCCTATTGGCTCGGATGCTCGGTCGAGGAAATCGCTCTGACGCTGGAGGCTCATGCCAACACAATCAAGTCGTATCTTCATCGCGCAAGGCAAAGGCTCCACTCCCTGCTGAGCGAGAGGGGGATTGAGGGCAGTCATGACCTGCTTTGAGTTTGAATCTCACTTGTCCTCACAATTTGATGCTGCAGACGGTGAATCCCGGGACCGGCACCTCGCCCGATGCCCGGAGTGCCGCATCCAATATCGGGTTCACCGAGTGCTGGAGGAGTCGGTAGAGACTATGCCGGTTATCCATATGAGCGCCGAAGCCGCCGACCGGATCGCGCGGCGCATCCGCGCAGAACAGGAACCCATGCCCCGCTCTTTGCGGGGTGTCCCGCTGGTTTTGATGGGGGCTTACTGGCTGGGCGCCGCTGCGGCTTTGCTCTACATTTTTCACTCCCTTGGATTCCCGTTCTCCTCCTCGGAGACTTTCCGCTGGCTCGTGACGCTGGTCCTGGCGCCGCTGAGCTTCGCGGCCAGCCTCTGGGCGGGCGAGTTCGTCAGTCGGGCAGTCCGCCTGTTCGCCGGTAGCGGCGTTCACCGTGAATGATGGGAGGCAGAATGTTTGGCCGGCACCGCAGATCTTCATTTGCCGCGACTGGGATCCTCGCCATCAGCCTTTCGCTCTGCCGCGGCGAGGAGCGTGCCGCCGCTGAGGCTGACTTGTCGGGCCTGGTTTATGAGGCCTTCGCCGGAGCTATGAAGAAGCACGGCATCCCGGGAGGCGTAGTGGTTATCGTGCGGGACGGGGCGGTGGCCTTCGCCCGCGGCCTCGGCCATGCAGATCTCGAGCGGCAGGCGCCGGTGGATCCCGAACGCACGCTCTTCTACCTTGCCTCGGTGACCAAGTGCTTCACCGCAACCGCCGTCATGCAGCAGGTAGAGCAGGGGCGGCTGGACCTGGAGAGGGACGTCAACGACTACCTTCGGCATTTCATGATCCCGCCGACATTTTCCGAGCCGGTCACGCTGCGTTGGCTGCTGACCCACACGGCAGGTTTCGACGACCGGAACATTGGTTACGTGGCACGCAATGCCGCGGATGCGTTGCCCATGGGGGAGTACCTTCGCCGCGCCATGCCTACGCGCGTGATGCCGCCGGGCGGCTGCATCAGCTATTCCAACCACGGGTTCGGACTCGCCGGCTACCTGGTGGAACTGGCCTCCGGGCTTGAGTTTTGCGACTATCTGCAGCGGAACGTTCTCAATGTTCTCGGGATGAACCACAGCACGGCCCACACGCCTCCCCCGCCGGAGCTGAGCGCTTACATGGCGAGCATGTATTTCTACAACGCGGCGCTGCGCCGCTATGAGCCGGCAGCACCGGGTTATCGAAACATCCCGCCCGCCGGCACCGTGTGGGCCAGCGGTGCCGACATGGGCCGGTTTCTGCTGGCTCAGTTGCAAGGCGGTGCAGCAGGACCTGGGCGAATCCTTCAGGAGGAGACGGTCCGCCGCATGCACGCGAGGCAGTTCAGCCATCACCCTGCGCTGCCCGGATTCGCCTTCGGATTCTATGAGCGGTTCCACGCCGGCATGCGGATTCTCGAACATGCCGGAGGATATATCGGGGCCGCTACCCTGCTCGCCATTCTGCCGGAAAAGAACATTGGCATTTTCATGGCAGCCAATCAAAATACGACTGCGCCGCATTATGCCGCACTTCAGGCGTTGCTGGAGGGCCTCGCTCCCGCGACGGGGAGACCGGACAAGGACGCTTCGCAGGCACCTGCCGGGTGGCCCGCTCGGGCCCGCCGTTTTGAGGGGAGTTATCAGAACACGAGATACAGCCGGCAGAGCGTCGAGAAGATCGCGATACTCGACAGCCAGATCTGGGTCGCGGCGGCAGCCGAAGGAACCCTGGCCCTGCGCCCCAGAAATGGGAGCGAGACGAGATGGGTGGAGGTCGGACCGCTGCTGTTCCGCAGGCTAGGAAGCGAGGAACAACTCTCCTTCAGAGAGGACTCGGGCGGCAGAGTCACCCACCTGTTTATGAGCCTGCCCGGATCAGCCCTGCCGTCCGCGTTCGAGAAGCTCTCCTGGCCTGACACGCTGGCGGTGCAACTGCCCTTCATGACTGCAACCGGAGCGATCTTCCTCTCGACGTTTACGCTATGGCCGCTTGCCGTTTTGTTACGGAAAGCCGTTCGATGGCTGCGGGGCGCGCCGCGGCGGGGATTTACGGCCGGAAAGCTGCCCGCAGTTCTCGCGGCAGGCGCCGGAATGCTGGCGGTCTTGTTTTTCGCCGGCTTGGATCAGATGCTGGGCAACAGCCAGTACCGCCTGAGGCTGGTCTACGGAATGACCGCTGAAATGACCGCTCTGCTCTGGATCCCCATCCTGGTGACGCCGCTGGCCTGCCTGCTTGGATATTTCGCTGCGCAGTCCTGGAGACGCCGGTACTGGGGCCTGCCTACCAGGATCTATTACGCTCTTGTCGCTCTCGCGGCCCTGCTCCTCATTCCGTTTTTCTGGAACTGGAACCTGCTGGGATTCCGCTACTGACGCCGCCCGCCCCGAGTTCTCGCGGGAAAATGGGGACACGGTAGCCTGTCACTACATACTGGCGCGACCATCAGCGGGAAGCGCTCGGCCGTCTCCAGCCCAGCAGGCGTCCCCGCTTTTCAGTTGGGCAAGAAGTATTTCCCCGGCAAGTGACAATAAAAAACGAGCTCTTGTACAAAACGGGAGCTCGTTTTTTCTGCGGCCAAACAGCAGCTATTTTTTTCGCTGGTACGGCGCTTTTTTTTCGCGAAGCATCGCGGCAATATCATCCACACTGTATCGGTCAAGCCACTCATGGCGATCCTGAGAGTAATCTCCCCTGCCCATTTCAAACTGTTGCATAAAGCGGATCATTCCCACAACGCCCAGTTCGCGGGAAAGCGCTTCCATTCCCGCTTCGCGAATTTGCTGGGGTGTCATCCTTTGAACGTTGATCATAGGTTTTCCCTTATCCAACTGAGCGGATTATCCACTTTGACCTGTAATTGGCCTGCCTGTCGTTTCGCTAGCTTGAGCAAACGATCATCTGTAGTAATAAAAACATCCGCTTTGCCGCTCTCGGCACAGGCGAGATGAACGGCATCAAAACCTGCAAAACCCGACTTCTCAAGTTCGCGGGCACGATCCAGCTCTTTCTTCCCAATCACGACAGATTGGCTTACACGCTCGCTAATCCTTCTCAAGCGCGATCGATGTCCAGGATCGGGCATCTGGTCAATCTCCATTTGCAGTGCCTGGCTTCCAAGCCATACCCATTCTTTCCGCTGCATCCGTGATAGAATAACCATAATCGCTTCGGTCTCCAAGCGAATGCGTTCCTGGCTCTGATTGTCGAACGGGCGACTCAGAGCGCAATTGTCAAGATAAATTTTCATGACGTTTTGAGTATAGCACAATTCATTTTACTGCCGATTCTCGGCTCCGCTGCCTTCGCGCCGCATCAGCTTTGCGCCGGTCAGTTCGTGGCGCAGAAACCAGTGACATCAGGGACCCCCCCCCTTCATCTCCCCGCTTGTTGTTAGGTTCATACCACGGACGCGCAAGAAAAACGGGCAGCGTCCGCAATCATCATGACCAAGGATGCCGATTTTGTACGTCTGGTGGATCAATCCGGCACTCCGCCTCATATAATCCTGCTCGTCTGTGGCAATACGTCGAACTACCAACTGAAGCAGATTCTGAAAGGCACCTTTGGCCGGACATTGGAGTGGATCCGAAAGGGCGAACCTGTTGTTGAGATCGATGCCTTCTGACCGTCCCGCCAAAGGACTGCTTCAATCCGATGTCCCCCCGACTGACTCACTCATCACGGATTTCGCAAAAAATCCGGAATAGTTCCGCTTCTTCATCTCTGCCACGAAATGAGGCCGTGGCTGAAGTCGAAATGGATGCGGGCAAGGCCAAGTGAGACCACCCCGAGCGTCCCATCGCGTCCGAGCAGTTGGGTTGGGGTGAGCACTGCTGCTTTCAGCCCGATCCACTCGCAACTCCCCATTAAGACCCGTGCCAGCCCGATCTGCCTTCCCGGCGTCTCTCCTCCGAGGTGAATGACCGTGAGTTGAGCGGCGCCTGTCTGCCCGAATGTCCAAATCTGGCTGTTTTCCTCATAAAGGCAGATTCCGTCAACCCCGGTGTCCATGGACATATGAAGCGTCCTTCCTGCTATCCTCAGCGGCACTATGAGCAGGCGGGCTTCGCGCTCGAACGCGACCCGATCTTCCATCGGCTGAGGCTCTCCGAAGACTATTTTCCGGGCCTGATAATCGATGGTGAAATCCTGCCGGCGCAGCACGTCGAGCCCGATGATCGCATCCACGCCGCTGAAGGGTATGTCGGCCGCCAGGCAGGGAAAGCTGGCTGTGACCGGGCCCAGCTTGAGACCCGGTACGATCGCGCGCGCGACGGACGTGTCGCGGCCAAATGCCCGAAGCTGCGCTGCCTGGGGAATGATGGTCAGACCGAAGCGCCGCGCCGCCCCACTGTCCAGGACGCTGTAACGGATAGTCGAAACAAGCTGCATAATGTTCCGGGTCGGCTCCACCCAAGAACGGACCGCCGCTGTGGCCGGGCCGGCTCGATCTGCCGTTTTTCCCCGCCATCGGCATGGCCATGATCGCCGTGCTCTGGGCCTATGAGGGCTGGCAGTATGCCACATACAGCGCCGGCGAAACGATCGATTCCCAGCGCAGCTATCCCGCGGGCTTTCCTCTTCGGCACGCTGGCGGTGGTGGTTCTGTATTTGCTGGCGAACCTGGCCTATCTGGCGGCGATCGGCCCGGCGGAGGTGGCGCGATCCAGGAGCGTGGCGGCCGACGCCGTCAGCCGCAGGACGAGGGAGCCTTGGACGGTCATCTGCACCTTGAGCGGAAGAGGAAGATCGAGCTTCGCATCAAGGGGCGTTACGGGCAGCCCGCCTTCTCGCTTGTCGAGGCTCCCCGCCAAGGCGAACCAGAAGACGCCGCTCGAGAGTTCCTCCACGTTTCGGCCGACCGGAAGTGGGATGCCACATAGCTCTCGCAGCAGTTCCTCGCTCGTGAGCCGCGTAGCCAAGTCGTCGAGAAGCGCGCGGCACTCGCGGAGTTGCCGGCGGGCCACGTCATCACTGAGGACCACCTTTAGAACAGCGAGCTCCGCCTGTGGCACCTGATCCCCGAACGTTGCAGTGACGTTGAAATCCGACGGAGGGCCCTCGTCCGGCATTCCGAACGTGCCGTAGAAGTCACGGAGCAAGTCGCCGATGCTGTCCTCGGATCCATTCATCGGATGTCGCCTAACGCCCGGCATCAGCCGCGACGGGCGCGCTACACATGTCGGCCCACGGACAGCATCTCGCCGCGCCCGTCGGCGGCTGGATGCCGTAGTTAGCCATCATCTCCGCAATTGCCATCGTTGTGGGCTTCGACGGCCGTGCATACAAGCGACGATTACGATGCGTTCCTGGTGGATACGATAATAAAGGCCGTAGGGAAAGCGTCGGAGCAAAGCTCTACGGGTCTCGCGGTGGACGATTGGATATCGTTCCGGATGGGTTTGCACGGCGCGAATAGCCTCGTGCACTGCTTCTAGGAACTCCTCACCAAGCCCGATCTCTCGCAACTGGTACCACTCATACGCATCCTCAACGTCAGCGGCAGCAGCAGGGCGAAAGACCAGTGACTTCACCGCGGCTGGCTCCGGATCTGTCGGAGGACTTCGTCCCAGGGGATGCCCACCGGTCCCTCGCGGTCCATGTCATCCAGGCGGCGGTCGAGTTCTTCCCGCTGGTCGAGGGTGAGAGGAATTGCCTCCGGTGTCTCACTGAGGCTATTCCAAAGGTCCTCCAGCAGCCGAAGGCGCTCCTCAGTAGTCATGTCTTCGACCTTCAGAGATTGACGGTTCATCACATAATTATCTCACATTCGAACCTCAGCAAAAACCTGTCGGGTCATCACCGCGATACTGCTGAATGGCTAGCGCCAGGCATCAGCCGCGGCGCGCTTCTTGCGCCGGCGGCTAGATGCCATTGTTAGCCTGTCTACGCACTTAATGCCTCAGCTACGGCCTTCGGATTCTCGGCTGCCACCTTGAGTAGAGCTCGTGCCGGTCCCTCCGGCATCCTGCGTCCCTGCTCCCAGTTCTTAAGCGTTGCAACACTCACGCCAATCATGAGGGCAAACTCGGACTGTGACTTGCCGAGCTTCAGGCGGATCGACTTGATCTGTACTGGCCTGAATGTATACACCCGGCTCGGTTTCATGCCTCCGCGGCGAATTCGTCCGGCTTGTCGCACACTCTTGATCAGATCCTTAAAATCCTGCTCTCTCACTTGAACTCCTTGCGGACAAGGTGACCAAGAACTTTCACCTGCTTTGGGGTCAGATCGCCCTGCTCCTGCTTCGTGTATGCGAACAGCATGAAGAATGTCTCGCTGGGCTTGTCCCAGTAATAGATTATTCGTGCGCCGCCCCGCTTGCCTCGACCTGGGACAGGCCAGCGCAGTTTTCTAAGACCACCACCTCGAATGAGGGCGCCCTGTTCGGGCCGCAGAACCAGTGCCAGCTGGAGAAACCCGTATTGGTCATCGTCGACCAAAGTAGTGATACTTCTGGTGAATACGGACGTCTCAATGAACCGCACAGGTTACTATACGCCATTGGCGCATGCACCGCAAGAAAGGCCACACCCTCACAAGGTCCCTATCAGGCTAACGCTTGGCATCAGCGGCGGCGCGAAGCGCCGTCCGCTGCATGCCGTGGTTAGACAGCCCTCCTTCGTTGAGCATCAAATCGACCACTTCCGAATGGCGGCCACGATAGAGTCAGTGTTCCACCCTACCATCTCCTTGACGCGATCCTGCACCGCCTGGGGAGTGCGCTCTTGGCCCCAGGGCCGCGCTCCGACCATGGGTTTCCGGTACTCGTCTGCCAAGTCCATCTCCACGTCGATCCAACGGCTGTGAGCAGCGTACATCCCGCCAAGGATCAGGACGCAGTTAACCGGCCGGATCTGGTCACGAAGTGCCGACTTCAGCTTCTGAAAGCCAGCGTCGGTGTTCGGGTCGATCGCGGGGTCGTGACGAGGAACACTGTAGTTCCTCCATTTGAAGTTCGGCGCCTCGTTGAGGAGCTTGACCAGACGATCGTAGTCGTCGTGATACCGCCACGCATGGCTGATAAACAGGTCGTGCGTCTTGAGTTCAGGCATCTTGCTTCTCCTTTGACATCTTCCCAAGGCTTTCAAGTCGTCTTTCGATTCGGCGTCCCGGTTCTACCATGAGCGCGAAGTATGAGATGTCGGTCCCCCGGATGACCTGCTCGACGGCTTCCACGAACGCCTTCTTTCCTTCGTCGTCATTCTGAAGGTCGTAGCGCCCAGCGCGGTTGACGAAGAGAAACTTCTCAGATCGGAGCTGTTCCGCTACAAGGCGGAATTTCTCCCATTTCGCCCCGTAGTTGTGGAATTCCTCCCACTGATATGTTGCCAGAACAACGGTTGAGAGCACGAGCGCGAGGATTCCCATCCAGGTTTTGTAGTCCGCGGGTACGGTGAAGGCGAGGGCAATCGTCATTGTAGTAAGCACGTTGCACACGATGGCCGCAGCCTTGAGCCGGCGGTAGTTCTTGTGGTTCTTGATGGCACCTTGATCGAAGTACGTGATTTGGTTGTCGACCCGCTCGGCCAGGTATCCAAAGGATTCGTCGTTCATTTCATTGCATCTCCTCGCGGTGCTCAGGCTGTCTAACGTCCGGCATCAGCGGCGGCTCGACGCGCCGTCCGCTGCATGCCGTTGTTAGGTGCCCATTCTGCCCGACAGGGCACCAAAGAGTTCTCCCTGTCGCTGGATCCCGGATCGGAGTTCGGGCCAGCGCTCGACAAAAGCCGCCGCAGAAATACGCGCGAGCTCGCTCGGCTCGATCTTGTTGAGGCCGCCGCCGTAGACACGACCCTCGCCGCGGAGTTCGTGGCCGGTCACCTGCCCGAGCAAAGCAAACACGTCGGCGGCACGATCGGGGTGGTCGCGCAACATCCGCGCCAGCCCGTTCTTCGGGTACAGCATGAGGTAGAGGTTGGTCCCGATGGCCTGCGAACGGTTCCAGATGAACCGGAAGGGTTGCTCCTGGTCGGAGCCGCGTCCCATGTATGTGCAGAGGAACGGGGCCGAGTCGCGTTGCTCCTGTCTGTACCACGGGCTTCGCTTACGAACGAGATACCCGTCCTTGATGCCTAGCGCCGCAGCGGTCTGAAGGTACTCCCACAGGGCCGGGTGCCGGGCCTGGAGGACCGCCTCGGGCAGGTCACAGTCAATCACGCAGAGTTGGCGTTCGATGAGCGGGTAGCCGTCTTCGTCGGCCTGGATGACGGTTGTCTTGAGCAGGCGCGGACTGGGCAAGACGGGCCGCAAGTAGGGCTTCGGGAAGCAACGCCGCTCTGCGTCGCGGCGGTCTAGCACGAAGAACTTGTTGCTGCCGGTGGCGATGCCGCGCTGGATGCGGAAGAAGTCTCCCAGCGTCGGGCCGTTCCCGTCGCTCGACGTGCGCCGATCGTTTCTGGCGTGGCTGGGGTACATGGTCCACTTCCGGGACTCGCGCAGTTTGTCTAGCGGGATCGAATCGCACGCATGCGGCTCGCGGATCGTGCCCCCGAAGGTGAACTCGACGGCGTGCCCGGGCGGGGGCCCCATCTTGCGGAACACGAGGACGACAGACGACACCAGAGCATCGCCGAACTGAACATCGTCGGGCGCGAAGCGGTGAGCACGCATCAGCGTCACGCAGTCCGTGAGGTATCGCTTGAGAGCCGCGCCGTAGTTGACGTCCATGAACTCGGAGGGGATGAGCCATGCGGCGTAGCCGCTATCCTCCATCCAGGCAGTGGCGAGAAGGAGGAAGTAAACATAAAGGCCCGCAAGGCCGTTAACCTTGACGCCGGCCATTCGGTACTCGAGCGCTTGCAAGCGTTTCTTGTCCTCGCGCTCCAGGTGATGATGCCGGACGTAGGGCGGGTTAGCGAGGACCAAGTTAGGCGCGACGGGGCATCTACTGCTTGCGACGATACGTGTAAAGTCACCCCGCACCAGATCAAGACCCGCCTCCGCCCACAGGTCGCGAGCGGCATCGCAGAAGCAGGAATCGAGTTCCACGCCAACCGCGCTTTCGATCCGCTCGTGGCCGAAGACCGTGAGCGCGGCGGAATAGAAGCTGCCTGTGCCGATGGCGGGGTCGGCGAAACGGACCTTGCGGAGGCGGCGGCCCGCGACGGACTTGACGTATTGGGCGATCTCGATTGCGAGGGCGTTGGGAGTCGCAAACTGACCGAGGCGGTTACGCTCGGCAGCCGACCGCCCCGCATCGAGCGCCGCCTGAATGGTACGTCGGCGGCCTTCAATCGGGTTTTCGTGTCGCGCGATCATCGGTGCTATAGCCCCAGTCTCGCGAGGTCGTCGATCCGGTGCTCCCACACCCAGTCGGTCCCCTCGGCAGCTTCGTAGCCAAGGTAGTCGCTGCCGAAGTATCCGCAGAGGAACAGCACGAACGTCACGGTCGTGCCGTAGGCCGCCAGCAACTGATGGATCTTGGTCGCCTCCTCCTTGCGGCGCTTGTTTGTGTTCGTGAAGTCGCCCGCCGACTTGGCTTCGATAAGGACTGGCAGACGGTCCTTGCGGAGCCTCTTGGGCTGAATCACAATATCAACCGGGACATTGACTTTGAGAGCGTTTCCAACGGCCAAGTTCATGCGGAAGGTATACGTGCCCGGCTCCATCTCCGTGAGCGGCCTGCCCGGAGGGTGGGCTTGCTTCCGGTAGCCCCGCTTGTCGAGATAGTCCCCGATCAGGGCGAGTTGGCGTTGCTCTTGAGCGTTGCGGACGATCGGGTTCGCCACCGCGCTGCACAGCCGATCGGCGACGATCGTTTAAGCCCGGTCGCGCTCGTGGTCGGTCGGGGCCTTCCGACTGTCGAGCCATGGGAAAATGTCTCGGTCCAAAAGGCGCGAGAGAATGCGGCAGATCTTTATCACCTCCGCGTCAAGCTCGGCGGCCTGCATCTTGGTCGGCAGCTTGCCCTTCTCCATCCGGCCAACGAGGTTCTTGCTCGCGTCTGCGAGGCCGATCAGTCGATCCACCGCGAGCGGCGGAGCGGTGCACATGCGGAGCGTCGGCAACGCGCCGGGGTTGGCCTTGAGCGTGGCTGCGTTTAGAGTGCGCAGGTCGTTGGTTGCCAAGAGCGCCACCTTGACGTGTTCGGTCGTCTCCACGCGCGCGGAACGGAACGCCTCAGGCGCAAACCGCATGAACCACTGGTTGAATTGGTCAACAGAGGCCGCGATGTCGGCCTTCCACAGATGCGGCTTGTTCGAGTTGATCCGTCGAGTCTTCATGGGACCCCGTTGTTCGTGGCTACTGCGTTTCCGTTTGTCGCGGCCACCGTCATGGGGCACCTAACGCCAACGCTCAGCGGCGCGTGCTGTTTGCGCGCCCGCTGGAGCGCTTTGTTAGACGAGAGGCGCGGCTGCTAAGCCACTTCTTGAAAGAGGCTTGACTTTCCCCTGAGCGCCTGCCTGCTAACAAGCCTTGGATGTCAATGTCCTCGTCCAAATCTTCCCAGTGAATCCCATGACCCTTACCGATTAATCTCCAATTATTCCTCTCCTCTGGAGTCGAGTGCAGGAGCCGAGGGAACCATGCCAAGGGAACCGAAATCGTGCGGCCATCGCGAAGGTCGACGCTAAGGGTATCTTCGGCCACCGTTACGTTTTCGGCGGTTTGGATCTCGATTTCATTTGCCGAAATATTCATTCCATGCCCCCACCAATCGCGCTTGATGTTTGTCGACAATTCTCAGGATTTGGCCGATTTCGAACCTGCCAAATCCTCCGCTACCTTCTAATCTTACGGGATCGAGCCAAACCTTGGCAATCTTGTCATCCCGCTCAACATGGATGTGCACCGGTTCGTCCCGATCGCATGCATAGAAGAAAAATCGATATGATCCATGCCTGAGTACAGTAGGCATCTGCTTATCAATCTCTGACTTGTTGTGTTC
>Ga0299915_10002287_pt1 | contig 14022 bp, 12 predicted proteins | sample RVTome_13_FD_200263 | JGI IMG/M metagenome (GOLD analysis project Ga0299915, IMG submission 200263) | Soil microbial communities from uranium-contaminated site in the Upper Colorado River Basin, Wyoming, United States - RVT92D227 (version 2) ...
CGAGAAGATCGTGGATCGAGGAAGCTTTTTCGAGATCAAGGAAGGCTTTGCTCAGAACATTATCACCGGTTTTTGCCGTCTTGCGGGGAGATCCATCGGACTGATCGGGAATAACCCCGATGTGCTGGGAGGGGTTCTGGAGAATAATTCTTCCGATAAATACTATCGGTTCATGATGTTCTGCAATGCCTTCAACATTCCTTTTTTAACGCTTGTGGATACCCCGGCCTTTGTGGTGGGAAAGGAGTGGGAAACCGAAGGAATTCTCCGGCACGGGGCCAAACTGCTTTATGCTTACTCCTGCGCTTCCGTTCCCAAGATCTCCCTCATCGTGAGGCGGGCCTATGGGGGAGGAAACGTGGTCATGGGTTCCAAAACCCTGGGAGCCGATTTCAGTTTCGTCTGGCCCACTACTGAAATCAGCATCATGGGGCCTGAATCGGCGGCGGCGATCATATGGTCGAGGGACCTGGAAAAAGCCGTAAACTCTCCCGAGTATGCCAAACTACTGGAGGAGAAAAGAAAAAAATACCATGAAACCTACATCAACCCCTTTAAGTTAGCGGAGAACTACCGGTACGATTTCATTGATGACATTATTGACCCAAGGGAAACACGGCCGGTGCTCATCCGAGCTTTCGAAATTGCTCAAAATAAAAGAGTGTTTCTTCCCGAGCGGAGACATGGGAATCCGCCCGTTTAAAGGAGATGATAATGGCTGAGGACAATACTATTCCCATAAAGGCGCCCATCTCGGGAGTATTTTATCGTACTCCCGCCCCAGATCAACCCCCCTTTGTCGAGGAAGGGAGCGTGGTGAAAAAGGGGCAAACCCTCTGCCTCCTGGAGACCATGAAGGTTTTCACGAAGCTTAAATCGCCCATGGATGGAGTGGTGGTTGAAATTTTGGGTAAGCATGAGGTCGTCATAGAAAAAAATCAAATTCTCTTCCACATAAAACCCCAATAGACAAAACATCCGTAGGGCTTAAAGATGACTTTCTCCAAAGTATTGGTGGCCAATCGCGGGGAAATTGCCACTCGGATCATCCGGAGTCTCAAAGAAGCCGGAATTCGGGCAGCGGCGATCTATTCGGAAGCGGATAAGGACAGTCTGCCCGTTCAAATCGTTGACGAGGCGTACCCCATCGGCCCCCCCCCTGCTTCCAAGAGCTATTTGAATGGGCCCAGAATCGTGGATTTGGCCAAGCAGATCAAAGCAGAGGCTATCCATCCCGGCTATGGTTTTTTGGCGGAAAACAGTGAATTCGCCTCTCTTTGCGAAGACGCGGGGATCGCCTTTATTGGCCCAACACCCGAGAATTTGAAATTGGCGGGCGACAAAAGAAGAGCCCGGCAGATGGTGGAAGATGCCCGAATCCCTGTGATCCCCGGAAGCCACAAGGCTTTGTTGAGTTTGCCGGAGACCCGAGAGGTATCCCAACGGATCGGTTACCCCATGATGCTCAAAGCATCCGCCGGAGGCGGCGGTCGGGGTATGCGGGTGGTTAAGGATGAGTCAGCCCTGAAGGAGGAATTCTTCATGGCCGCCGCCGAGGCAAGGGCGGCCTTTGGAGATCCAACCCTTTATATGGAACGATTTATTCAAAACCCCCGGCACATTGAAGTTCAGATCTTGGGTGACGGGAAAGGGAAAGTCATTCATCTGATGGAGCGAAATTGTTCCATTCAGAGGCGCCACCAAAAGCTGATTGAAGAAGCTCCTTCCCCTTCCCTTCCTAATTCCCTGCGCGAATCAATTCACGAAGCCGCCGTACGGATTGCCCAAAAGATAAACTATCGAAATGCTGGGACGGTTGAATTTCTCGTGGATGAGGAAAATCATTTCTATTTCATGGAAATCAACGCCCGCATCCAGGTGGAGCATCCAGTAACCGAGATGATTTCTGGAATCGATCTAATCAAAGCGCAGATTTCCATTGCCGCCGGCGACGGCCTGGACCTGAAGCAATCGGAAGTCGCCAGGTGGGGTTACGCCATAGAGTGCCGCATTAATGCCGAAGATCCCGAAGAAGGATTTACTCCTTCGCCGGGGACCATTCAGGAATATCGCCCGCCCGGGGGCTTTGGCGTTCGCTTCGACACCCATCTCTTCCGGGGTTACGAAGTTCCTATGTATTACGACTCACTGCTGGGAAAACTGATCACCTGGGGGCGGACGCGAGAAGATGCCATAAGAACGATGGACCGTGCTTTGCAAGAGCTCACGATCGTGCCCTTAAAAACTACCGTTCCTTTCCACCTGCAGGTGATCCGCCAAGATGACTTTTTGAAAGGAACCTATCGGCTTGATTTGGTGGAGCAGATCCTTGGCCCTGAGGTGGATCGAGAAGAAGAGGATTAGGAAGAATGATAGAGGTACGAAAAGAAGGGCCGGTGGCCATGATTACCCTCTGTAAGCCTGAAAAACAAAACAGGCTGAACACCGAAGCCATGATCCTGCTGGCGCAGAGGCTTGGGGAACTCGATGCTGATTCTGAAGTTCGAGTAGTAATGATAACCGGAATGGGAGATAAGGCCTTTTGTGCCGGGGCGGATATCTCAGAATTTCAAGACCCCGGTCTGATGTCTCAGCGAAAGCAGGCAGAAGCCTTTCGCCACCTGTGCCTGGCCTTGCACTCGATGCGGACCCCAATCTTGGCCAAGGTAAACGGGGTTGCGGTTGGTGGAGGGATGGCCATGGTCTCCTTAGCCCACATAGCCTTAGCCTCGGAAAATGCTCGCTTCGGTACTCCGGAAATCAACGTGGGAGCGTTTCCCAATATGGTTATGGCTGCGATATTACGGACTGTACCCCGGAAGGCAGCTTTGAAGATGATCCTTATGGGAGAAATTGTGGGAGCTCAAGAAGCTTTGTCCATGGGGTTGATCAATGCCGTCGTTCCCAAAGAGGAACTGGATAGAGTTACCAGAGAGATGGCTGAAAAGTTGGCATCGAAAAGCCCTTCCGTAATGGCTTTGGGCCTCGATTCCGTTCGTCTCTCCTGTGATCTTCCCTATCCCCATGCTTTGGAATACCTGCAGGAGATGGGGACGTTGATCCGCCAAACTGAGGATTTCAAAGAGGGCTCCAGAGCTTTCTTGGAAAAAAGAAAACCTAAATGGAAAACCCTATAATGAGGACATTACCTAAAACAGCATAAGGAAATCAGGAGGAAATTCCCATGATCCCATATCCCAGGGGGAAATTTTTCGAAGACTACCAAGTGGGCCAGGAATTCGCCACCCATGGCCGGACCATCACCGAAGCCGATGTCCTCGCCTTTGGTGGTCTTACTGGAGATTTCAACCCCCTCCATTTTGATGAGGAGTATGCGAAGCATTCCCCATTCAAAGTTCGGATTCCCCATGGCTTGTGCACCGTTTCCATCGCCACGGGTCTGATCGACCGCCTCGGCGTGCTCCCCGGGACGGCTCTGGCCTGTTTGGAAATCCATTGGAAATTTTTTCACCCCGTACTGATGGGTGACACCATTAGGGTGGTGATGAAGGTTATTGATAAGAAGGAGAGCAGCAAAGGCGACAGAGGGATCGTCTCTTTTGAAATGCCCGTGTTTAATCAAAGGGAGGAAAAAGTAAATGAAGGCGCTTGGAAGCTGATGATTGCCAAGCGCAACTATTTTGAAAACAAGAAGTAGTAATGAGAAATTCCTGCCGCTACATTTTTCCCCTTCCCCTTGGGAGAGGTTGGTATGGAGAAGGGGTGCGTTGGAAAACAGAGAGCTTAGAATGGGGTTGTTTGTGCGTTAGAAATCTAAGATCAGGAGGGAAAATTGAGCGGTCAAGGATTAAACTCCAGTCCCTACAAATTAGTTGTCCAAGATCTTTCTTTGAGTTTTGGCGGACTCCAGGCTTTGAAGGATATCAATATAGAGGTAAAAGAGAAGGAAATCCTGGCCATTATCGGCCCTAACGGTGCAGGGAAAACCTCTCTAATCAATGCCATAACGAGATTTTACCATCCCCAAAGGGGCGTCATTTTATTTAACGGAGTGGATATCACCAAACTCCCCCCGTATAGAATCGCCAAACTGGGGATTGCCCGGACCTTCCAGAATGTGGCTTTATACAGCGGTTTGAGCACCATCGATAACCTCATGGCAGCGAGACACGTGCTCATGAAAGGCAACTTCTTTACCGGCGGAATTTACCTCGGGTGGGGGCAGCGTGAAGAGGTAACCCATCGGAAAGCCGTCGAGGAAATAATCGATTTTCTGGAAATTCAGGTCATTCGCAAGCAGATTGTGGCCAACCTCCCCTATGGTTTACGCAAGCGGGTGGATTTGGGAAGGGCTTTGGCATTGGAACCCAAGATTCTGCTCCTGGATGAACCAATGGCGGGAATGAACGTGGAAGAAAAGGAGGATATGGCCCGATTTATCCTGGACGTCTACGAGAATAGAAAAATCCCGGTGGTGCTGGTGGACCACGATATGGCGCTGGTGATGGATATTGCCGACCGAGTGGTCGTTCTGGATTTTGGAATCAAGATTGCCGAAGGCCCACCCAGCGAAATCGTTAACAACCCTAGGGTGATCAGCGCCTATCTGGGGGTAGCAGAAAAAGATTTTACCAACGCCCGAAAGAACTGAAAACAGAGGTAAGAGATGGATCCGGCGAACACTTTGCCCAAGTGCCTGAAGGGGAATTATGAAAAATGGGGAAACAAAAGAATCGCCCTGCGAGATAAAAAATCCGGCATCTGGCAGGAATACAGCTGGAGAGATTATTACCAAAACGTCAAAAAACTAGCCCTGGGCCTTAAAGGCCTTGGCTTCCAGGCGGGGGATAAAATTTGCATCCTCGGGGACAATGAACCCGAGTGGTACTGGGCGGAACTGGCCTGCCATGCTCTGGGTGGCGCGGCCGTTGGGATCTTCGTCGATTCCACGGCGGAGGAAGTGAAAGAAATCATAAATCATTCCGATGCCGTCTTTTTGCTGGCGCGGGACCAGGAGCAGACCGACAAAATTCTACAAATCCGAAAAGAGATCCCGAAAATAAAGAAGACCATTCATTGGGTCTCCACAGGCATGGAGAACTACCATGACCCGTTTATTTTGAACTTCCGTCAGGTGCAGCAATGGGGGGAGGAATACGAAAATAAGAACCCCGGGTCCTTTGAGGCGGAGATCGAAAAAGGCACGGAAGAGGATCTGGCCATTCTCAACTACACCTCAGGGGCCACAGGTTCCCCGAAGGGATGTATGCTGAGCCACAAGAACCTGATCCATCCCATCCGGCACATGGCCGGGATGGAAGGCTGGAATGAAAACGATAATTACTTCAGCTTTTTTCCGGCGGCCTGGGTCCTGGAACAATATTTCGGTTTGACCACCGGGTTGGTCTGCGGGGCGGCCGTTCATTTCCCTGAAGGACCGGAGACGCTCCAGAACGACCTGCGGGAAATCGGCCCTTCCATCGTCGTCTATAACTTTCGCATGTGGGAGAACTTATACTTCAACATCCTCAGCAGGATAAAAGGGGGGTCTTTCATTAAAAGAACCCTCTTCAACGCCTGCCTTTCGCTCGGGTCCAAGGCGGCCAACCGGGGTCACGAAAAGGGCGAATCCAAAGGCCTCGAAAAAATCTTCCTGGGGTTGGCCAACTTGCTGGTTTTTCGCCCCTTGAAGGACAAAATCGGATTCCTTCGCACCCGTTCGGCTTTTGCCGGAGGGGCCCCAATGAGTCCCGGCGTGTTTCGCTTCTTCCAGGCCATAGGTGTTCCGCTTAGGCAGATTTACGCATCCTCGGAAACCGGGATCAGTTGCTGTCCCCCCAGGGCCAAGAATCTTGCCTGCAACCTGGTCGGGCTCCCTCTCCCCTGGGTGGAAGTGAAGATCAGTGAAAAAGGCGAATTGTTCATCAGGGGAGATCAGCTATGCGCTGGGTACTATAAGGATACGGAGGCCACGGCCAAAGTCATGGCCGACGGCTGGTGCGCCACCGGAGATGCCTTCTGTACCGATGAGAAAGGTCATCTTCTGTACCTCGACCGGCTAGAGGATTTACTGGAGGTCGACGGAAAGACGAAGTTCCCCTCCGCCACCATCGAAAGCACTTTGCGGTTCAGCCCATTCATTAAAGAAGGAATCGTCCCGGTCAGCGGTCGACCGCCGTACGTCGTAACTCTCATCCAAATTGATTTTCAGGCAGTGGGCAAATGGGCGGAAAGCCAAAGGATTGCCTACACCCATTTCGCCGATTTGTCCCAGAAATCCCAGGTTCACGATCTGTTGCAGGAAGAAATCCGGGTACTGAATCTCAGCCTCCCGGAAGCCGTACGGGTCAAAAAGTTTGTTTGCCTCCCGAAAGAGCTGAGTCCCGATGAAGGAGAACTGACGAGAGACGGAAAGCTGAGGAAATATTGCCTACGGGAGAAGTATGCGGATCTCTTGGAGGCCATCTACGCGGGGAAAGAGAGTTTTCTCCTGAGGCTGGAAACAAAGTCCGGCACGCACAGTTCGTTGTCGGAAGTTTCCATAAGCATCAAAACCTTATCCTAATTATTTCATCCGAAGGAGTCGTCGCGTGAATTTTTTCCTGCAGCTGCTGGTGAGTGGTGCCATGCTGGGGGCGGTATATTCCCTGATCGCTCTGGGCTTTGTCATTATTGCCAAATCTTCGGGGGTGATCAATTTTGCCCAGGGTCAACTTGTGGCTATCGGTGCCCTCATTCTGTGGACCTTTTCCATAGCCTTGGGGCTCCCCCTGTGGGTTTCGCTGGTTTTGAGTATCGCCTTTTGCGCCCTCCTGGGAATGGGCATCGAACATTTGACCATACGCCCCATGACCGGCCAGCCAATCGTTTCGGTGATAATCATGACGCTGGGCATTGCCACCCTCTTTGACAGCCTGATGGCCGCAATCTTCGGCACCGTCGAAAGATCCCTTCCGGCCACTTTCCCCACGGGCGGACTTTCGATCCGAGGGATCAGCCTGGCGTATGAATATCTGTTTAGTTTTATCATCGCGTCGGCCATGGTAGGATTTTTCTTGTATTTTTTCCAATATACACGTTTGGGCCTGAATATGAGGGCAGTCGCGGATGGGCATGACAAAGCCCGTAGTTGTGGAGTGAAAGTGGGAGCCGTCTTTAGGCTCGCTTGGGCCATCTCGGCCAGCAGCGCTATGGCCGGCGGGTTTCTGCTTGGAAACATTGAAAGTGTGTCCATTAATCTCTCGGGCATTGCCCTGAGGGTTTTCCCGGTCATCGTATTGGGCGGGATTGACTCCATCTGGGGATGCATCGTGGCGGGACCGATCGTAGGCATTCTGGAGATCATGGCGGCGGGTTATGTGGATCCTATTACTCAAGGGGGCGCAGGGGACGTGATGGCATCCGTCATCATCGTGCTTACCCTGATCTTTAAACCCTTCGGTATTTTCGGTCAGAAGCATATCGAGAGAATTTGAACTGAAGGCCAGAAAGGAGAGAACGGCAAAGTGTAAGACCAAGAAACCAACAATTTGCATTCTCTATTCGAACGGAGTTCATCATGGATGTAAGCCTGCCGTGCGGAATTTACAGCAACAGCTATTCCAAGGATTTGGCCATCGTCCGGACCAGAACCCGATGGACCGGGCTGGTGGTCCTTATGGGCTTGTCATTGCTTGCCCCCTTTATCCTGAACAACGCCTGGCTGGGCTGGGTGATAGAGACTTGTCTGGTGATCATCGCCGTCCTGGGCCTCTATCTCGTCGTCGGGCTCTGTGGTCAGGTCTCTCTGGGGCAGGCCGGTTTCATGGCCGTCGGCGCCTACAGTGCGGCAATTCTCATGGACCAACTGGGAATTTCTTACTGGCTCGCGCTGCCCGCGGCCACGATCATAACCGCTGCTGTGGCCCTGCTTTTCGGCCTTCCTTCCCTACGAGTCAAGGGGATCTATTTGGCCATGGCCACCCTGGCTTCCCAATACGTAATCGTCTGGGTCATTACCCATCCTCCATTTCATAAATGGTCCGGCGGGTTTGATGGTTTGACCACCCCCTCCCCGACGCTGGGGCCAATCGTCTTCAATTCCTATAGCTCCTGGTTCTACGTAGTGATCGTCTTTATGTGGGCCTTGGTTTTTTTCTCCAAGAACATTTCGCGCACCCGGGTGGGCCGGGCATTCGTGGCCATCCGGGACAGCGAATTGGCGGCGGAAGTCCTGGGGATCCACATCTTCAGGTATAAGCTCATCGCCTTTTTCCTTTCAGGCATCCTGGCGGGGGTTGCAGGGGCATTATTCGCACCCTACATCGTCCGGATTGCGCCGGAAAATTTCAACCTAGAGAAATCCCTCTGGTACTTGGGAATGTTGATCGTAGGCGGCAGCGGCAATGTAATGGGGGCCATTATCGGAACCATCTTCATCCGGCTTCTTTTGGAAATCGCCGTAATCTTCGGGCCGAGTATTCACGTCATTCCGGTGATAGGCCCCTACCTGGCGAATTATCTGGCAGGAATTCTTTTTGGCCTGGTCATGGTCATCTTTTTGATCTTTGAGCCGAGAGGCCTGAACCGCCGGTTGGAAATTTTAAGAACTTCCTACCGGCTCCATCCTTTTTCTTATTAAGGGGAAGGTCTAAAAAAAGTGGATCGGAGCAGAAAGTCATTCTGAACCCGAGCGACCCATCATACAAAACTCCCCTAGCCCCCTTTGACCGAGGGGGAGGGGGGATTTTGGGGTGAAGGCTGGACTCTTCGTTTTGACGATTCTATTTTAAGTTTGGCTATAGTTGGCTATTTTGGGCTCGCCACCCGGCAAAGATAAAAATCCCCCCTTCCCCCCTTTACTAAAGGGGGGCTGAGGGATTTTGAGAAGGGTAGGGATTATGGGAAGGCAATTTTTTGTAGGAATAAAAGGAGCAGGGGGGATCGTGAAGTATCTCCCAACAAAGAGAGGAGGAAAAAGATGGAAAAAGGGAAGATCTGGAGATGGATGGGAGGTTGGGGATTGATCCTTGTGGCGGCCTCGGTGCTCATCGGTTATCCATCGTTGGCCGGAGCCCAGCAATTCGCCGGAGAGATCGCCATCGGGGATGACGAGGAATTCACGGGTGCCTATGCGGCCACGACCTATGCCCAGGCCAAAGCGGCGGGGGACTTCTGGAAATACCATAATTCTCAGATTACCGTGGGGGGGAAAACCTACAAGATCAAACATTTGCTCGTGGATAACAAGACCGATGTTTCCCTGTCGGTATCCAATTTTAACCGCTTCTTGGCCGAGGGAGCGGTCATCGTCCGGACGGACTGGACTCCGGGGATGATCAGCCTGAAGCCCCTGGGAGAAAAAAATAAAATTCCCATCTTCGGAGGCGGTTTTAGCAAAGATGCGTTCCATCCCCCCAGCAAATATCTCTACGGGTTCCAGCCGAGTTACCCGGGAGCTCTCTGCGGCGGGGTGAAATGGTATAAGGAAAAAGTTTGGAAAGGACCGGGAAAGATGAAAGTGGGGCTTCTCCTGTGGGATAGCGCTTATGGCAGGTCTTCTCATCTGGATTCGGTATATGACTACCTCAAACAAGACCTCGGAGTTGAAGTTCTGCCCACCCAGTTCTTCCCGGTGGCCGGAAAAGATCTGACTCCCCAGCTTGCCCGTTTTAAAGAACAGGGAGCCAATCTCATCTATCAACAGGCTCTGGCTGCCCAGTATGCCATCATGGCCAGGGATGCTAAGCGTTTGGGGATGACCCCGCAGGTGGGCCTGATGGCAACCTTCTGGTGCATCAGTGATAAATACCTGGAGCTGGCCAAGGATGCTGCCGAGGGAACTTACGGCGTATGGCAATGGTACATCGACCCCTCGGAGGACAGCCCGAAATATCCCGAGGTCCAGAAGTTACGCAGCGCCATGGAAAAATACCAGGGGACTCGCTTTTTCGACGTGAATTACTTCAACGGATGGGTTCCCCATCACATTATCAAGCACGCTTTAGAAATGACCATTCAAAAGTATGGCTTTCCGATTACTGGAGAGCAGGTTGCAGAGACCTTGTCGACGATGCCCGCATGGGATTGGGGACTGAGCCGGTCTTTTTCTGGGTACGCCGGCGGTGATCGCCTTGGATGGCATGAAGTGAGGGCCTACCAGGTCAAGAGTGGCAAAATAGTGCTGGTGAGCGATTGGCTGCCGGAGCCCGCCGAGTTTCTCAAGAGGGAACCCTGGATTACAGGTGGGGGAAAATAATAGGAGCCCTCTAAAACCTAGCCAAAGATATTTGAAATTTCCTTGATCTGCCCCCTCCCCCTTTGACGGGGGAGGGCTTGCCCTGCACCACGTAGGGTGCAGGACGCAGCCCTGAACCTTAAAGGGTTCAGGAGGCGGGGGTGAATAAAGGAGGCTGAATTTTGCCGTGCTGCTCGTCAATAGCATAGAAGTCGTCTACAGCAAGGTGATCCAGATTCTCAAGGGCGTCTCCCTGGAAGTCCCCGACGGTTCCATCGTCGCTCTCATAGGGGGAAACGGTGCCGGGAAGTCCACCACCCTGAAAGCGATTTCTGGCCTTTTGCACTCGGAAACAGGAGAGGTGGTAAGCGGTCACATTCTTTGGGACAGTACGAGGATCGACAACAACGATCCCGAAAGAACGGCCCGGCTGGGCATCATCCAGGTTAAGGAAGGAAGAGTAATCTTTGAGCATTTGACCACGGAAGAGAACCTGATGATGGGAGCCAACATGCGCTCGGACATGGAGGGGATCAAAAGAGATCTCTCCATGGTTTATGATTATTTTCCCAGGCTCAAAGACCTCCGGAGCCGGGTCAGCGGGTACCTCTCCGGCGGGGAGCAACAGATGATGGTGATGGGGCGAGCGATGCTGGCCCGCCCCAAGCTCATGCTTTTGGACGAACCCTCCCTTGGACTTTCTCCCATCCTGGTGGAAGAGATCTTTCGCATCATAAAAAGATTCAACGAAGAATCAAAGACCTCGATGCTTTTGGTGGAGCAGAATGTCCGGATTGCCCTGAACGTGGCCGAACGGGGTTACGTGATGGAGAGTGGCAGGGTCGTTCTGAATGATTCTTCCGCCCGGCTGCGTGAAAATGAGGAAATAAAGAAATTCTACATGGGCTTGGGCGAGCTGGGGCAGAGGAAAAGTTACCGGGAAGTAAAACATTACAAAAGAAGGAAAAAGTGGTTGGTCTGAAACGATGGATTCCGCAGACCCGAAGAAAAAGGTGACTACCGGGAACTAAAAAGATATCCGTCTGTAGGACTTGTTTCATACCGTGATGAACGGGCTGAGTGGTCCGGACTTGGCGCTCCTCCACGAACACCATCCGTGCGGGGTTTTCTTCGTCCTTCGAGCCAAAAGAACTCTTCGCTTCCCTCTGGGTTTTTCTCGACCGGGGGATGTCGAGGAAAAAGGTCTGCATGGCAACCGCCGGCGCAAAAGGATCCGTTGGTTTTTAGTCGGCAACATCGAAGGTACTGGTTATGAAAAACTCCCGGCGCTTCTTCTTTGGGTCTTACCGGGAGGAGGCCGGGGTCATAGGAGCCGAAATGCTGAAGACTAGAATGACGGAAATGTTTAGAATCCAGCATCCGATCATGCTCGCGGGCATGAACTGGATTACCGACCCCAACCTGGTATCCGCCGTCTCCAACGCGGGGGGCCTAGGCAATCTAGCCTTGGCCCAGTTCAACCCCCAGGAGGCAAGGAGACAAATTCGCGAAATCAAAAAATTGACCGGCAAGCCCTTCATGGTCAACCAGCCTCTCAATTGGGATAATGCCAGGGACAATCTCCAGGTGGCCATCGATGAAAGAGTCCCTTTGATCAATTATTCCCTGGGAAAGCCATGGTTTATCGATGAAGTTCACGGATACGGCGGCAAAGTCATGGGCACCGTAGCCGTGGGAAAACATGCCCTGAAAGCGGTTGAACTGGGATGCGATGCTGTTATCGTCACCGGGCATGAGGCTGCCGCCCACGGGGCGGATGCCACCTCTTTGATCTTGATCCCTCTCGTGACCAAGATGGTCAAGGTGCCCGTCATTGCCGCCGGAGGAATTTACGACGGAAGGGGCCTGGCGGCAGCCTTGGCCTTAGGCGCCGCGGGAGTATCAATGGGCACTCGGTTCATCCTCACCCAAGAGAGCCGGGTCCACGACCGTTTCAAACAACGCTGCCTGAAGGCCACGGAGCAAGACACGCTGTACAGCGATGTTTTTGACGGCCTGCCCGGAAGGGTCTTGAAAACCAAAATGGCTGAGAAGTTGATGAAGGGGGAATCGTTCGGATTATTGAGAGCCGTGCCCAATGCGCTGAGGGTAAAGAAAATGCTCAAACAACCCTGGGGGCAGTTCATAAAGAATGCGTTCAGGATGATGAGCGCCGAGGAAGGGCGGTCCCTCTTCCAATTGGCCAATATGGCCAGTGGGGCGATCCGGCAGACGAAGGCCATTGAAGAGGGCAATGAGGAGGATGGAGTGATGTTCTGCGGCCAAGACGTGGGGGACATCCACGACGTGCCCACCGTCAAGGAAGTGATCGAACGCATCGTGGCGGAGGCGGAAGAAGTAATGGGAAGGATGAATCAGTTCATTGCCGCTTGATCCATCCCCTGCCGACCCTTCGGTGCCAAACTGTTCATCCCCCATCTTTTTTGCCGGGCACAGTGGATAAGGCAATCAAAAAATGATGAAGCCAGAAATTGGAATAACGAAGCACGAGTTTCGAAACAAATCAAATAAATGGAAAACGGGTAGGGGCGGGGTTACCCCGCCCCTACCGCATGGTCGGAAGTCGGTATTTAGGAGGAAGGAATGCGTGTGCCGCAGTTGTTCGATCTAAAAGGTAAAGTAGCCCTGGTCACGGGAGGGGGCAGAGGCCTTGGTAAATTCATAGCCACCGGCCTTGCCGAAGCGGGTGCGGATTTGGCCCTGGCCTCCAGGAAGATCCAAAACTGCCAAAAAGTGGCTGAAGATTTGAGAAAACTGGGAGTGCGTGCTTCAGCTTTCCCCTGCGATGTGGCCAAAGTGGAAGATCTCGAAAACCTGGTGCAAGCCACCCTGAATACCTATGGCCGCATCGATATTTTGGTGAATAATTCCGGGATGACCTGGGGGGCACCCACCCTGGAATACCCCCTGGACAAGTGGGAAAGAACGATGGCGGTCAATGTGCGGAGTGTTTTCCTTTTATCCCAGAAAGCGGCCAAAATCATGATTTCTCAAAAGGGCGGGAAGATTATCAATATCGCCTCCACGCAGGGCTTTCGCGGTGCGGATGAGGATATCCATCCGGCTTTGGCTTATAATGCGTCCAAAGGTGCGGTCGTTACCTTAACGAAGGATTTGGCGATTAAGCTGGCCAGGTACAATATTCAGGTGAATGCCATCGCTCCCGGCTATTTTGCCACGGACATGTTGACCTGGTTGGAAGAGGATCGGTATAAATCGGCCAAGGAGAAAATTTACGGACTCATCCCCATGAACCGGATGGGGAGGGAGGAGGATATAAAGGGCTTAGGGGTCTTCCTGGCTTCTGCGGCATCCAATTTTATCACCGGGGAGATCATACTTGTTGATGGCGGTCAGTTAGCCCGATGAGGAAAGGAAAGGACGAAACGAACGTGGCGGCGGGAAAGCCCAGGCTGGAGGAAAGCGGGGAGGGGGGAATGAAATCCTCCCATCGGATATTTTCAGATCGAACCTCAGGGTCGGTTGGGATGAACATCAAAGGGAGTGGAGCATGAAATATTTTACGCCGACCGTCGATGCTCTGGTGAGGCGGAATGTATACCGCTTTCCCGACAAAGTGGCGACGATCTTCGGGGAAGAACGCCTGACCTACAGACTGTTGAACGAGCGAATAAACGGAATGATCAACGGCCTGGCCGACCTGGGGGTCAAGAAGGAAGACCGGGTGGCCATCTTCTCCCATAATCACGGGCGCTATTTTGAGTTCCTGTATGGGGCTGCTAAAGGGGGATTCGCCCTTTGTACGATCAATGCCATGCTGAAGGAGAAGGAAATGGCTTACATTTTACAAGATTCCGGCTCCA
>Ga0299915_10002288_pt1 | contig 14019 bp, 14 predicted proteins | sample RVTome_13_FD_200263 | JGI IMG/M metagenome (GOLD analysis project Ga0299915, IMG submission 200263) | Soil microbial communities from uranium-contaminated site in the Upper Colorado River Basin, Wyoming, United States - RVT92D227 (version 2) ...
CTTGGACGAGAAGCGAAGATGTGCGGGGGCCGTCTTTGTCAATATGGATACTGAAAAACGGTTTGTGGTCCGGGCCAAAACCGTCATCCTTGCCACCGGGGGGATTGGCCGACTGCATATTCAGGGTTTTCCAACGACCAACCATTATGGCGCGACAGCCGATGGGTTAGTCCTTGCGAACCGCGCAGGCGGGAAAATCATCTTCATGGATGCAATCCAGTTTCATCCGACAGGGACTGCCTACCCCGAACAATTATTGGGTCTCCTCGTATCCGAGGCCTTTCGGGGCTGGAGCGCTCAACTGGTCAACAGCGAAGGAAAGCGTTACATCAACGAGCTCGAAACACGGGATATCACCTCCTCTGCAACGATTCGCGAGGTCGGAGATAGAAAAAATGGAGTAGCCACACCCACTGGAATGCAAGGGATCTGGCTGGATACCCCCCTCGTGGAGATCAATAAAGGAAAAGGGACGATTCGCCGGATCTTTCCTCATCTCTTTCACCGCTTTCACACCTTCGGGATTGAGATTACACAGGAGCCGGTCCTTGTCTATCCCACACAACACTATCAGAATGGTGGAGTTCTCATTGACGAAAACGGTGAGACCACGGTAGAGAACCTTTTTGCAGCAGGAGAAGTTTCAGGGGGCGTCCATGGCAAAAACCGGTTAGGAGGAAATTCCCTTCTCGATATCTTTGTTTTTGGCCGGCGGGCAGGAATCCTTGCGGCTGAGCGGGCCAAGGGGATCGAGATCGGAAGGCTCTCTCTCGAACATCTCATCGAATATGAGAGGGAACTTGAGAGGGCAGGGGTATTGAAAAAAGCGATGAAGAGCCCCCTCCTTCTTCCTGACTACCGGTATGAAAAAGCCCTGGCGAAGGTTCATCAGTAGAGGGGATGAGGGATATGGAGGAAAGAAGATCCATACCTATTTATGTGTTTGGAAAGAAATATGAAGTTCCTGAAGGCCTGACCATCCAGAAGGCAATGGAATTTTCAGGCTATCGATTCATCCGATCCTGCGGGTGCCGGGGCGGCATCTGCGGGGCATGCCTGACCGAATATCGGGTTCCCGGAGACTATCGACTAAAAGTGGTGTTGGCATGTCAGGCAATGGTTGAAACTGGCATGCAGATTACACAATCTCCCTTCATTCCCCTCAATCGCCCCACCTATGATCTTGAGAAGCTGAAGATTTCCTCTGGGATCCTGGGAGATATTTATTCAGAAATCTATCGTTGTCTTCAATGCAATACCTGTACACGGGTCTGCCCGATGGAAATTCAAGTCATGGATTATGTGGCAGCCGCTATGAGAGGCGATCTGGAGAAAGTGGCAACCCTTTCTTTCGAATGCGTGATGTGTGGGGCCTGCGCAGCCAAATGTCCTGCTGAAATTTCACAACCGACGATGGCCCTTCTTGCAAGGCGTCTCTATGGAAGGCATGTTCTTTCTCTTCCTGAAAGCCTGTATCAGAGAATAAAGGATATTGAGAACGGCCGGTATGATCCACCCCTGAAGCGATTGGTTCGCCTCTCCACGGAAGAATTGAAAGATGTTTATACGTTAAGGGAGCAGGAGCCCCAGGAGAATATGGAGTGGGTTCCCAGGGAGCCTCATTTTCCGGAGAATCTATTTTCTGAAAAGGATCATTTATCAAGGAGTCCATAATTGCATTGACACTGAAGGTAAATCCCTCCCTTCCTGCCCTGCCTACCGGCCCCGGTCCCGCACTATTAATAGACCGAGGGCGGGGCAGGTAGGTTTTGCCAAAGGGAGGAATTACCCCTCTTATAACCCCCCTCTATTCCCCCCTTAAATTAAGGGGGGATGAAGGGGGGTTAGGAGAGATTTTCAGAAGAGTATGTCCTTTCTTTTATGGACTTGTTAGAAATTCATCTAAAGGAGAAAAGCAATGGCTGAAAAAATTAAGATGGGTCCTGATGGAAACCTTCAGGTGCCGGATGTACCGATCATTCCTTACATCGAAGGGGATGGGGTAGGGCCGGATATCTGGAGGGCATCCGTGCGAATATTTGATGCCGCTGTTGAGAAAGCCTACGGGAAGAAAAGGAAGGTTCAATGGCTTGAGGTCTTTGCCGGCGAGAAAGCCTTTAAGTTGAAAGGGGATTGGGCTCCGGAAGAGACCATTGAAACGATCCGGGACTATAAAATCGGGATCAAGGGACCACTGACGACTCCGGTGGGAGGAGATTTCCGGAGCATCAATGTTACGCTCCGGCTTAAACTCGATCTCTACTCCTGCATACGGCCCGTAAAATATATCTCAGGAACACCCAGTCCGATGAAACATCCTGAGAAGGTTGACATGGTGGTCTTTCGTGAGAACACCGAAGACGTCTATGCTGGGATTGAGTTTAAAGAGGGTTCGAAAGAGGCCTTGCGTTTAAGAGAATTTCTTGAGAAAGAACTGGGAAAGGTGATCCGTGAAGATTCCGGGATTGGAATCAAACCCATCAGCCGATTTGGAACAAAGCGCCATGTTCGAAGGGCTATTCGTTATGCCCTCTCCCACGGTCGGAAAAGCGTGACTCTGGTTCATAAGGGCAATATTATGAAATTCACAGAAGCGGCTTTTCGGGATTGGGGGTATGAGTTGGCCAAAGAGGAATTTGGAGACCGGATCATTTTAGAAAGCGAGTTAGGAGAAAAGGATGTTCCCGCTGGAAGAATCGTTCTTAAAGACCGAATCGCAGATGCCATGTTCCAACAGATCCTCTTGCGGCCTGATGAATATGATGTCCTGGCCACGCCCAATCTCAATGGAGACTATATGTCCGATGCCCTCGCCGCTCAGGTCGGAGGTCTGGGCATGGCACCCGGGGCAAACATTGGAGATCAGGCTGCGGTCTTTGAGGCCACACATGGGAGCGCGCCTAAATATGCCGACCAGGATGTGATCAATCCCTCTTCCGTCATCCTCTCCGGAGTCATGATGTTTGATTATTTGGGCTGGAGTGAAGCAGGGCAGAGAATCAGAAAGGCCATAGGGAAAACAATTTCAGACAGGATTGTCACCTACGATCTTGCCCGGCAGATGGAGGGGGCAAGGAAAGTCAAGTGTTCTGAATTCGCCTCTGCCATCATCGAAAACCTTTGACAAACCTTTTGAATTTGATTTATAGAAGGAGAGAAGGAATCTTGAAATGAGTCCCTCCTTTTTCCTTCCCGATGAGAAGGGAAAAGGGGATGTTTGGAGATTTAAATGGCGGAGACCAAAAAGAAGAAAGAAGAGCCGAAAATCGATATCTATAAAGGCTGGTGTAAGGCCTGTGGCATCTGCGTGGCTTTCTGTCCCACCGATGTTCTGGGAGAAGATGAAGCCGGTTACCCTTTTGTAAAGGATATCGATAAATGTATCCAGTGCGGATGGTGTGAGATCCGGTGCCCGGACTTTGCCATTACGGTGGAAAGAAAGAAAGAGGCCAAAAGGAGGGCGGAAGAAAAAGGTGAAGAAGAAGAGTCAGAAAGAGCTCCTACTGCAGGGGAATGAGGCGGTTGTTGAAGGAGCTCTTCAGGCCGGTTGCCGTTTCTTTGCGGGTTATCCCATCACCCCAGCAACAGAGATCTCAGAGGTCTTATCCATTAAGCTTCCTCAGGTGGGGGGAACCTTCATACAGATGGAAGATGAAATTGCCAGCCTGGGAGTCGTGATCGGCGCCTCTCTCGCCGGGGTGAAGGCGATGACCGCAACGAGCGGGCCAGGGTTCTCTTTGATGCAGGAGAATCTGGGTTTTGCCATCATTGCTGAAGTCCCATGTGTGATCGTGAATGTGATGCGCGGAGGGCCCAGCACAGGGCTTCCGACCTTTCCGGCCCAGGGCGATGTCATGCAGGCACGCTGGGGAACCCATGGGGATCATCCCATTATCGTTCTTTCGGCCTCAACTGTTCGGGAATGTTATGAGATCACGATTAAGGCTTTTAACCTCTCTGAAAAATTTCGGACTCCTGTAATTATTCTCATCGACGAAGTGGTCGGGCATATGCGGGAGAAGATGGCCCTGGATGATCAGGGGAAAGTTGATGTTTTTGATCGGGTGAAACCTACTTGTCCACCCGAATGGTACATCCCTTATGAGGATAACCCCCAGGGGGTTCCAGCCATGGCCAATTTCGGAGAGGGATACCGTTATCATGTCACAGGGCTGACCCATGATGTTCGAGGTTTTCCTACCTCTCGACAGGATGAGATTGGGCCTTTCATCGCCAGGATTCATCGTAAAATTAGTCAGCATTACGCAGAAATTCAAATGGCAGAGTTTTTTCAGACCGATGATGCTGAGATGACGATCATTGCCTATGGCTGCGTAGCCCGATCCGCAAAGAGAGCAGTGGTTGAAGCTAGGGAAAAAGGCTTAAAGGTGGGACTCCTCAAATTGATTACGATCTGGCCTTTCATGAGGTCAGCTATCGAGAGAGTGCTTCAGACATCGAAAATGCTGATTGTGCCTGAAATGAACATGGGTCAGATTTCACGAGAGGTCAAGCGCGTAAATCGCGGAGTGGCTAAGGTCGTTACGCTGAATAAGGTCGACGGGACGATCATTACCCCTCAGGAGATTTTAAATCAGATCCATGAAATCGTCTCATAAGGATCATTGAAAAATGAACAATGGGCAATAATCACCCCCTCCCTAACCCTCCCCCCTTGAGGGGGAGGGGGGGTGGGGGTGGGGATTTTATTGTGCAGTAGGAAATGTCCATTGATCATTTTTTCATGATTATTATCTGGAGGTATTCAAATGCCAGAGATCACCAAATTGATCCATAACTATCTTCGGCACGACAAAAAGTTTCCCCATGTCTGGTGCCCGGGTTGCGGCATAGGGATCATGCTGGGGTCTCTGATCCGTGCGATCGACCATATCGGTTATGAAAAAGATGAAATTGTTCTGGTTTCGGGGATCGGGTGCTCTGGAAGACTTCCAGTCTATGTCGATTTCAATACGCTCCATACCACTCACGGCCGGGCTCTGACCTTTGCCACAGGTGTGAAGCTGGCGAAACCCAGTCTCAAGGTGATTGTGATTATGGGTGATGGAGATGCGGTGGCCATCGGGGGAAACCATTTTATTCATACCGCCCGGCGGAACATTGATATCACGGCCATCATCCTGAACAACAGCATTTACGGGATGACGGGTGGGCAGTCTTCTCCGACCACACCTTATGGGATGAGGTCGACCACAACGGTCTATTCTAATATTGAACAGGCGTTTAAGATTTCAGAATTGGCTGTTACGGCAGGAGCTGTCTTTGTTGGAAGAGGAACGGTTTATCATGCCAAACTTCTGGATGACCTGATGGAGAAGGCCTTTCTGAAACAGGGTTTTTCCGTGGTCGAAGTGATATCCCACTGTCATACTCAATATGGCAGGCAGAACCGATTGGGTTCAGCCGTGGAGATGATGGAGTGGCAACGGGATCATGCTGTTCCGGTGGAGAAGGCCCTGAAGATGAAATCGGAGGAGCTCACAGAAAAAATCATGATCGGAGTGCTGGTGGATAAAGAGCTTCCGGTTTATCAGGATGAGTATGAGAAGATTCGGGGCCGGGCCAAAGCAACAGTGGGGATATAAGGTGATGGGGAGATGGGGAGATGGGGAGATGGGGAGATGGGGAGAGAGGGAGAGAAGAAAGAGCTTTAATTGCATATTTAAATGATAGCAAATCTGAAATCTGAGATTTGAAATGGAGTTGAAAGAATGGGTTCCCGATTTGAGATACGTTTAGGAGGTTCAGGAGGACAGGGGATCATCCTGATGGGGATCATCTTAGCTGAGGCAATCGGAATTTATGATGGGAAATGTGTGGCACAGACTCAGAGCTATGGACCCGAGGCAAGGGGTGGGTCGAGCAAATCGGAAGTGATCGTAAGCGATGAAGAAATTGACTATCCAAAAGCGATGAAACCCGATCTCCTTTTGGTGATGAATCAGAAATCGTGTGATGATTTTTACCATGACCTCAAACCCGAGGGTGTACTGATTGTGGATTCCACCTTTGTCACTCAGCTTCCGACTACGAAGGCCTATCAGATTCCTTTTACGCGGATCGCCCGAGAAAAGTTCAAAAGGGAGGTCGTGGCCAATATCATTGCCCTGGGAGCTCTTGCTCAATTGACTTCCGTCGTTTCTCATAAGGCCATTGAGGCGGCGGTCTTAGCCAGGGTGCCAAAGGGGACGGAGAAATTGAACAGGGATGCCTTGAAAGCAGGAATCGTTGCTGCGAAACGGGCGCAAAAGGAGCAAATGAAAGCCGAAAGCCTCCAGGAAATTTCTGAGGAAGACCTTTTAGAATCCTAATTGACTTTTTTAGCATGAAAAGAAACTCCTTTGTTTATTCTGTGACAAAACAGATTGCCCGATTCGTTTTTTTCATCTGTTATAAGATTGAAATTGAATCAGAGAAAGAGGTGGTTCTTCCTGATCAAGGCCCTGCCGTCATTCTTCCCAAACATCAGTACTGGACCGATATCCCTATTGTCAGCTTTGCTTTTCAACCCCTTCTCTATTTTGTGGCCAAAAGGGAACTCTTCAACTACCTGCCGATTCGAAAATACCTTCACCTTTTGGGCGGTATCCCTGTGGACCGGAAGGAGTCCATCAAATCATTGGATTCTTTCAAATCCATCTTTTCTTTATTGAAAGCTGGAGAAAAAATTGTGATTTTCCCAGAGGGGACCTATTTTAGGGGTGAGGTGGGCCCGGGAAAGAGCCGGTTGCTCCAAATGATTTTAAAATTACAAGTTGAATTGAAACACAAAATCCCTTTTTTCCCCGTTGGTATTCATTATGGAGAGAGAAAAGGGTGGAGAAGGCGGGTGGAGGTTTGCATTGGTTCTCCCCTTTTTGCAGAGGAAGAGTCAGATGCGATCTCCCTCACAGAGAGGGCTATGAAAGAGATCAGCCATTTGTGTCAACTACCAAGACAGAGTTCGGAGTTCGGAGTTCAGAGTTCGGAGAATAAAGACAAAATGCTCCGAACCCCGAACTAATTACTCCGAACTATTTTTAATGAGGAGGAACTATGCCAAGAGGGGAAAGAGAAAAAGAGTTAGCCAGAAGGAGAAAACGTAAAAAGGAGAGGGAAAAACTTCGCGCAAAGGGTCTTCTGCCCCCGACCTCTCCCAAAGAGGCAGTGATAGAGGCGGGTAAGAAACCTGAAAAAGCTGCCACCAAGCCTAAGGAAGCATCTCAGGAGGCTCCCAAAGCGGTGAATGAACCATCAACGCCAGAAGGGTAGCCAGGAATCGATCAGGATATCAGGAAACCAGGGCACCAGGACATCAGGAAAGCAGGAAAACAAAAAAATAAATCCCGATACCCTGATAGCCTGATAACCTGACAACCGCTTTAGCTTTTTTGCTCTACATGCTATTTGGATTTCATCGGTATGAAATACGAGGTCCCCTTCTTCATCTGTTTGATCTCCCGGATGAGTTGTTGGAAGTCCTCTTTTCGGTTGACAAAGTCGATCTCACTCGTATCGACCACCAGAAGGGGTGTCTGATCATAATGGAAGAAGTAATAATTGTAGGCCTCTGTCAATGTCTTCAGATAATCTAAATCGACATCCTTTTCATAGGAAATATTTCTCGATTTGATCCGGTGAAGCAGGATCTCTGGTTTGGCCTGCAGAAAGATCACCAGGTCCGGGGTGGGAATCTGCCCATTGAGAAGGTTATAGATCTGCTCATAGAGAGCTAACTCATCGTCGTTTAGGTTGAGGGAGGCGAATATCCGATCCTTGGCAAAGAGATAGTCACTCAGGGTGATCTGGTTAAAGAGGTCAAGTTGGGCAATCTCCCTCTGCTGCTGAAATCGGTTCAGCAAAAAGAAGATCTGAGCCTGGAAGGCATACTTTTTCCTATCCTGATAGAATTGAGAAAGAAAGGGATTCTCGTCTGCCTTTTCCAAAACCAGCCGTGCATCAAACTCCTTTGCGAGAAGCCGGGTTAGACTTGTCTTTCCAACACCGATCGGTCCTTCTATGACAATAAACTGAAACATAGGACTTTTAACTCCCCACAGGATCAGGTTTAGGGTTCATTGTAAACGAATGGGTACCTCAAGAACCTTTTTTTGTCCTTGACAGGCATCCATTTCAGTTTTATCTTTTTCCATATTTAGCACAACCTTATATGCCTTTGCCACAAAAATCTTTACTCTGTTAGAAATAGTGCTCCGCTCGGTTTCGAGCCGCAACGACTGTAATTTCTAACGGAGTGAACCCACGAGGAGGAAAGACCATGCTAAGGAATAAACAGGTCGGTTTTATGGGGTCGGGCAATATGGGAGAAGCTTTGATCCATGGGCTCCTTCACGGCCATCTCTGTCGGGCGGAACAGATCCTCTGCTCGGATGTCAGACCCGAAAGGCTTAAGGCAATCCGGGAGAAATATGGTGTGAAGGGGACCTCACATAATCCAGAAGTGGTGAAGCAATCCGATATTATTATCCTGGCCGTGAAGCCCCAGATCATGAAGCAGGTGGTGGAAGAGGTGGCCAAATATCTCGATCTCTCAAAACTGATCATCTCGATTGCAGCCGGTGTCCCTCTCGATGCGATCGAATCCTGCGCCAAAAAAGAACTGAAACTGATCCGGGTGATGCCCAACATCTGTGTCTCTGTTCAGGAGGGAGTTTCCGCCATTGCCGGGGGAAAGCATGCTTCCAAGGAGGACTTGAGCATGGCGAAGACCATCTTCGATTCCGTGGGGAAATCGATCATCATCGAGGAATACCTCCTCGATGCGGTGACCGGTTTGAGTGGGAGCGGCCCCGCCTATATCTTTCTCATCATCGATGCCCTGGCGGATGCAGGGGTTAAAGTAGGGCTCTCGAGAAGCGATTCCCTGATTCTGGCCTCTCAAACCGTTCTTGGAGCAGCCAAGTTGTTGATCGAGTCGGGCGAACATCCAGGGAAATTGAAAGACATGGTGACGTCTCCGGGAGGAACAGCCATCGCAGGGCTTCATACATTAGAAGAAGGCGGGCTGAGAACCACCCTGATCAATGCAGTCGAGGTGGCCACTCAGCGATCAAAGGTCCTCGGTGAGATGATGAAGAATAATCTGGCAAATGAAAAAACTTAACATAAATGATAACCTACATTTATCTCTTCCCCTTGGGAGGTTGTGTCGTAAATAGCTGAGTGCATTGAGATGTCATATAATTTTTATGTAACTGAAAGGTTTAATCCGTTTCAACATTTCTACACATCCACCCTTTCTTAGAGAAGTGCGAGAGACCCTGGTAGGCAAAAAAATATTTTGCTCGGTCAATAGCAACTCTTGTCGGTCACTCTGCCGACAGAAATTGGATTCACCAAGATGGCCATCGGACGGATTTTTGATCTTCTCATCATCGGAGGCGGTGTGATGGGATCGAGCATCGCCTTTCATCTTGCCCGGGATGGATTTAAAGGCCGAATCGCTGTCTTTGAGAAAGACCCCGCTTACGAAAAAGCTTCCACCATCCTGAGCGTGGGAGGAATCCGGAGACAGTTCAGTACAGAGGTGAATGTCCGGCTCTCCCAGTATAGCCTTACCTTTTACCAGGAGTTTGGCCAACGGATGGAAGTGAAAGGTGAATGGCCAGAGATTGATTTTAAACCCAGAGGATATCTCTTCCTCGGAAGTGAGAAGAACTGGTCTCTTCTTGTGAAGCATCAGGCCTTTCAAAAATCACTGGGCGTGGAGACTCAGCTCCTCAATATTGATGAAACTCTTCAACTCATTCCCGATCTCAATACGGAAGATCTGGTTGGTTCTTCTTTCTCTGCTGGTGATGGGTATATGGATCCGCACAGTGTGCTCCAGGGGTTCGTGAGGAAAGCAAAGCATCTGGGAGTGGAGTATATCTGCCAGGAGGTGGTGGAAATTCTAAGAGAAGGGAATCGACTTGAGGGAGTGAGAACAAAAGATGGAACGACCTATTGTTCCTCCTCTCTGGTCAATGCAGCGGGGCCTTATGCAGGAGAGGTGGGAAAAATGGCAGGGATAGAGATACCCGTTGTTCCTGTTCGGAGGATGGTCTATCTGGTTAAGCCACCCCGACTTTTTGATTATGATCTTCCTCTTGTCATTGATGCCTCCGGAGTCTATTTCCTCCACGAAACCGGGCGGCAGATCCTTACCGGGAAATCACGAAAAGAAGAACCTCCCGGAGTCAACTTTATATGGGATCGGAATTATTTTTATGAGACGATCTGGCCCTCACTCGCCCACCGCATCCCTCTATTCGATAAGTTGAAGCTGATCAGCGGGTGGGCGGGGCTCTATGAGGTCAACCAGTGGGACTCAAACGGGATCATCGGAGAGCATCCGGAGGTCCGGGGCTTCTATATGGCAGTCGGTTTCAGCGGTCACGGGTTCCAGCAAGCGCCTGCCGTGGGCAAGGCCCTTTCGGAATGGATACGTTTCAGGCGTTATGAGACCGTGGATGTGAGCCCATTGGGCTATGAACGGATCCTGAAAGGGGAAAGAGTTTTAGAAGAAGAGGTGGTCTAAACGATGGATGAAGGACGATGGACGATGAACCATTAGGGTGGGCTCGAACCATGAAAAATATTTAGGTTAAGGTGATGGTTAGGAAGCCAGTTTGGGCAAAGTGAAGGGGTAAAGTGAAATCTTTAAGACCAATGACCTAACCCCTGCCTACCGCAGGCAGGCATTAACAAAACTGGTATCTTAGCCTTAGCCCTCAAACCAACGACTTTTATTTTCTAACTAAGGAGTGAAATAGACCTATGCTTATTTTGAATAAGAAAGATTTGGAAGAACTTCTGCCAATGGAGGAAGTCCTGGATGCCCTGGAAACCGGTTTCCGGGAGGCGAAAGAGGGTCGGTGTGTCGTCCCTATAAGGTTCCATTTGAATGTGGAGGAATACCAGGGACAGTTTCTTTTCATGCCTGCCTTTCTTCCCGGGCTGAAACAGAGTGGAACGAAGGTCGTCTCTGTCTTTCCTCAAAATAGCTCAAAGCGAAAACCGACGATCTTTGCCACTTATCTATTGAGCGATCCCACCACAGGAGAATTGTTAGCGATCATAGAGGGGGCCACGCTCACCGGAATCCGGACCGGGGGAGCCTCAGGCCTGGCCACGCGCTACCTGGCGAGAAAGGACGCGAAGGTTCTGGGAATCATCGGAACAGGTTTTCAGTCCTTCTTCCAAGTGAAAGGCATGCTGGCAGTCCGGCCCATCGAAGAGGTGTGGGCTTATGATCTCGATTCCCAGAGATTGGAACATTTTTGTAAGAATTTGAGTCCTATTCTTAAGGTTCATCCTGCATCGAATCCATCCGAAGCTGTTAAGCGAAGCGACATCCTCGTCACCTCTACCACTTCCAAGACCCCTGTCTTTTCAGGGAAAGACCTAAAGCCCGGGGTCCATATCAATGCCATCGGAGGTTTTAGGCCTGACATGCGTGAGGTAGATGACGAGGTTGTTCTCAGGGCAACGATTGTGGTCGATACCTTTGAAGGTTGCCTCAGTGAGGCAGGGGACTTGCTCATTCCGATGGGTGAAGGTAAATTGAAGAAAGAAGGCATCCTTGGCGATCTGGGGGATCTGGTCACAGATCGTATAAAAGGAAGAAGGTCTGACGAAGAGATCACCTTCTTTAAGTCAGTAGGATTCGCCATGGAAGATGTGGTTACAGCTCACCGTGCTTATGAAAAAGCAATACGGGAAGGCAGAGGAAAGCGAATTGAGATGTCCTAATCATAAACACCTTTATGGAGGTTAGCGATGAAAGGGTATACCGGGAAATTACTGAGAGTCAATCTTTCTAATGGTAGGGTGTCCAAAGAGGAGATCCCTGAATCCACCCAGACGGATTTCCTGGGAGGAAGGGGGTTCGCCATCAAACTTTTATGGGATGAGGTAAAACGGGTCGATCCCTTATCCGAGAAGAACAAAATCATTTTTTCGACAGGCCCTTTGAGCGGGCAGTTGCTTCCAAGTGCAGGGAAAATGGTGATTGCCTCAAAGAGCCCGCTGACCGGCGGGTATGGGGATGGGAATATCGGGACGATGGCATCCGTCCATCTGAGAAAAGCAGGCTATGATGTGGTAGTGGTTGAAGGGAAATCAGAGAAACCCTGCACCCTGCTCATCGAGGATGAAAAAGTAAATATTGTTGAAGCCTCGGAATTATGGGGAAAGAATACCTTCGAAGCCCAGGACATCCTTGAAAAAAAGCACGGGAAGAATTCCGGAATCCTTCTCATCGGGCCTGCAGGAGAAAACCTCATCCCCATTTCCACGGTGATGTCTCAGCGAGGAAGAGCAGGGGGACGGCCCGGCATGGGCGCCGTGATGGGGTCAAAGCATTTGAAAGCCATCGTCATCAAAGGAACCGGAAATATTTCTAACTTTGACGATCCTAAACTGAGAGAGCTTGGGAAAAAAGGGTATGAAGAGATTAAAGGAAAGGAGAGTTTTGATTTCTGGATGCGTCAGGGGACGATGCAGGCATTTGAATGGTGCAATGAGAACGGGTGCCTTCCGACTTATAATTTCAAGGAAGGGGTTTTTGAATTTTCAAAAGAGATGGATGGTTATATCTTAGAAAAGCTCCATGTTGGTCGTAAGGGGTGTCCCATGTGCAGCATGCAATGTGGCCATGTGATTAAGGATTCCGAGGATCAACAGGCAGAACTGGATTACGAAAATGTCGGAATGTTAGGTCCTAATATCGGTCTGAAAATCCTTCCTCAGGTGGCCTTGCTGAACCGAATGGCCGATGAATGGGGTTTGGATACGATTTCTCTGGGGAGCGGTATTGGCTTTCTCATGGAAGCCTCGGAGAAGGGACTGATCAAGGAGAAGATAGGGTGGGGAGATTTTGAAGCATCCCAAAAACTCGTCAAGGAAATTGGACAGGGAAAGGGAGCGGGAGCGTTGGTGTCGAAGGGAGTAAAGGCTGCTTCGGAGGCCATTGGTAAGGGTTCACATCGCTGGGCCATGCATGTAAAGGGGCTGGAGATATCAGCTTACAACTGCCACGGCTGCCCCGGAATGGCCCTCTCTTTTGGAACCTCTCCGATCGGTGCCTCCCATAAGGATGCCTGGATCATTTCCTGGGAAATATCGACCGACCGATTTTCTTATAGTAAAGAAAAGGTTCAGAAGCTCATTGAGTTTCAGAGGATTCGGGGAGGGTTTTTTGAATGCGCTACGGTCTGCCGGCTTCCCTGGGTCGAGGTCAATTTTGGTCTTCACTGGTATCCGGAATATCTTCATGCCATTACAGGAAATCGAATGGAATGGGACGATCTTTATAAAATCGGGGATCGCATTTATAACTTGATCCGGGCCTACTGGAAAAGAGAAATTCCTCAATTCGGCCGAACGTGGGATCGTCCGCCTGATCGCTGGTTTGAAGAATCCCATACCCGGGGAAAGATGAAGGATGTGAAGGTCGATCGGGATCGATACGAACAGATGCTTTCCTGGTATTATGAACTTCGTGGCTGGGATCAAAACGGGATACCTCTCCAGGCAACGCTTGACCAGTTTGGCCTGAAGGGGGTTGCTAAGGAGATATCGGAAAAAATTGGCTGAGCTCAAGTTTTTCGGTTACCTGGCAGATCTTGTAGGGGCAAGGCAAAAAGAGGTGAATTTAGAGAAGCCCATTTCTTTAAGGGAAATGTTGCCCTCTCCTTTTCCTGAAATGAATATCATCATCCTCATCAATGAGAAAGTGGGCAGTCTCGACAGCTCGATTAAGAACGAAGACTCAGTGGTCTTGATGCCCATTCTATCAGGAGGATAACTCCTGTCCTTCTCCTTTCACCAAGCTCCAGGTTCTTAACAATATCCAATCACCTCCAAACATTAAGTTTGCGGATTACCTGCATTTTGGCCGGCACGTGCCCCGCAAACCCCGCCCTTCAAGACGGGGTCATGGGGCACAATATAAAAGGAAACTACCTTACCGGGAAGCCCCACCCTTTAGGGCGGGAAGCTTCATAATAAACATTC
>Ga0299915_10002289_pt1 | contig 14013 bp, 10 predicted proteins | sample RVTome_13_FD_200263 | JGI IMG/M metagenome (GOLD analysis project Ga0299915, IMG submission 200263) | Soil microbial communities from uranium-contaminated site in the Upper Colorado River Basin, Wyoming, United States - RVT92D227 (version 2) ...
CCCCTGCCCCCGTAGCTCAGTAATGGATAGAGCAAGGGATTCCTAATCCCTGTGTCGCTGGTTCGAATCCAGTCGGGGGCGCCATAATTAGTTTAGGTAATTATTTTTTATCAGGGTAATCTCCCCACAGATTAAAAAATAAGTTCTTAATTTGCTTTTGGCAAACGCAGCCACCGGGTTTTCTCAACAAAGTCCGTATTGGGCCCATCAGAAGTGGCAGTCAATAACGGTAGTTTAGAAGACAGGCCGGAGTAACTGGGCCGCCAAGCTGAGTCACGCGATCCGGCATGGAATCTGACACTTGCATAGATAAACGATACCTTGCCAGGATCGAAAGTTATCACCGGAGCGGGGAAAATTTCAGGTATGATCTGCGTATTAAAAACGGGTAGTAAAACAACCATGTTTTGAAAAAAAATTCATTGACAGGGAGAGAGGTATAAAGGTAAATTATTAGTCCTTACTAATATCTCATACATCACAAAGAAAGGAAGGTTGACCATGGCCAGCGAAGTACTGAGGTTAACGGCTCAGATTGTTATTTCACATGCTTCCATGAGCGAACTCACCCCTAAAGAATTAGTGGGGGAAATTAAAGAAGTTTATAATGCATTGGCCTCGTTGGAAGGCGGGACGGTACTGGAGGGGCCTGAGCTGGTAAAGGGAAAAGAAGTTGGAGGGGTGAAGAAGCCTTCGATTCCTCTTAAGGATATCGTCAAGGAAAAGTACGTGGTTTGCCTGGAATGTGGCAAAAAGATGCGCACCCTAAAGGCCCATATTCGCAAGGCCCACAATTTAATGCCGAAAGAATATTTCAAGAGATTCGACCTGGATCCGAAAAAATATCCTTTGATATGCAAGGAATATTCTGAGCAGCGCAGCAAGATGGCTAAAGATAGAGGATTCGGAACAAAGGGAGGAAGACGTAAGGCCGCCAAGCCGGCTTAAAATCACGAGATAACTTTCTCTGTTGCTCCACCCCGGGGATAGCCGAGGCAGACCCCAGGGCCATCTCGCTTTCTCTTTTTTAGGGATCGTCACCGGTCCCTTTTTTTTATGCAAAGTTTTCAGCCGAAAATGTGGAGATATGATCTGGATAGCTAAAATTGTTAGCGGGTTGATAAGTTCCTAAGTCCTAGCAGAAATCCGCGGTTCTGCTATTTTAGTTAGCCTCCCGCCTGACCTCCCGGTTAGGGTATCGGCATCCACCCTTAGCCAACCGCTGGCCCAATCCCACCCCAGCCCCCTGGGCCTCTAATCCCCGGTTAACCCTCCACCCCCCTGGCAAAGAGGTAACATGTGTGGCATTTTTACCCATAATGGTTAACATAATGATATATTTATTAAATTTTCCACAATAAACTCCCTCCCGCGAAAAATTACTCATTTCCAGGCCTTTCCCTCTCCCCCCTCGCCGGGCCCAAAACCCTGTGATTTAATGCCCTTACCCTGCCCCTCCCTCCGGGCACATGCTTTGCATTTTTATGTGCACAGAATGTCTAAGGGAGACGTTTAACCCTTCACAGCAGCAAAGGTGTGGCGATGGGAGAAAAGTGCGGCAGGCTGTTGATTGCCGAGCGTGGCGCCGGGCTGGCCCGGGGCTTGACCCCCTGGCTGGCGGAACAGGGCCACGAATGTAAGAGCGTGGACAATATCAAAGACGTGCTCATGACCCTCCAGAATGAAAAGATCAACGTCCTGGTGATGGACGTGAATCTCCCGGAGGACATGGGCTACGAGGCCATCTCCATCATCAAGGGGCTCCACCGGAAACTGCCCATCATCATCACCGCGGATGAAAACAACCCGGAGCAGGAAAGCCGCATCAGACAAAAGGGCATCTTCTATTATCACGTGAATTCGTTTGGCCTGGATGAACTCATCTTAGCCATTTCCAACGCCATGATGCGCTCGGCCCAATAAGGTCAAAGGGGAGTTCCATGCAATTACAAGGGAAACTGACTTCAGGAGAATTTGCGATTTTAGCGGAGATGGAGCCGCCCAAAGGCGCGGACGTGGTGGCCATGATCGCCAACGCCTGGGCGGTGAAGGGGAAAGTGGACGCGTTTGTGATCCCGGAGATGAGCAACGCGGTGATGAAGATGAGTTCCCTGGGGGGCGCGCTCCTGTTGCAGAGCCGGGGCCTGGAAACGGTGCTCCAGGCCTGCTGCCGGGACCGGAACCGCCTGGCCCTCCAGGGGGATCTGCTGGCGGCCCAGGCCCTGGGGGTCCCCAACGTCATGGCGGTGGCGGGTGAGGAGATCACCCACGGGGACCATCACAAGGCCCGGGCCGTTTACGACATCGACCTCCTGGAGTTGCTGGGGGCCATTCAGACCTTGCAAACCGGCCGGGACATGGCCGGGGTGGATCTCCAGGGCGCGCCCAGTTTTTTCGTGGGTTCCACCCTGAAGGTGACCCCCCGGGGGGAGGCCTGGGACAAGGAACTGGCGGAACTGGATGAGAAGATGGCCGCGGGGGCCGGCTTTTTCGTCACCCAACCCATCTTTGACCCCGGGGCCTTGGCCAAACTCCAGGACAGCCTGAAGGAACGCCGGGCCGCGGTCATCCCCACGGTGCTCCTCCTCAAGTCCGTGGGCATGGCCCGGTACATCAACCGCTTTATGGACATGAAGGTTTCCGAGGACTTTATCAACCGCATCCAGAAGGCGCCGGATCGGGTGCGGGAGTGCGTGGCCATCGCCGGGGAACTGGTAGCCGCGTTCAAGGCCCAGGGTTGCCCCGGGGTGAACATCTCCACCATCGGCTGGGAAGACAGACTTCCCGCGATCCTGGCGGCAGCCGGGGTTTGAGAACGGGATTCTCACAGGAACCAAGATATGCCCAAAGATAAAGACAAAACGGCCCAGGAAAAGTCCCGGAAGCGCGGCAGCGGCAAAGGCGCAGCCGCGCCCGTGGGCGCAGTGATGGTGGTGGGGGGCGGCGTGGCCGGCATCCAGGCTTCCCTGGATTTGGCCAACTCCGGTTTTTACGTGCACCTGGTGGAGGCCAAGCCGGCCATCGGCGGGGTCATGGCCCAGTTGGACAAGACCTTTCCCACCAACGACTGCTCCATGTGCATCATCTCCCCCAAGCTGGTGGAATGCGGCCGCCATCTGAACATCGAAATCCACACCCTGACGGAAGTGAAGGGCGTCAGCGGGGAGCCGGGGAACCTGACGGTGACCCTGGCACAAGAGCCCCGCTACGTGGATCCCGCCAAGTGCACCGGCTGCGGGGAGTGCGCCAACGTCTGCCCGGTGACCATGCCCGACGAGTTCAACCAGGGCCTGGCCGACTGGCACGCGGCCTACCGCCTCTATCCCCAGGCCATCCCCGCGGCCTTTGGCATCAAGAAGCTGGACCGAGCCCCCTGCACCCTCACCTGCCCCGCGGAGATCAACGTCCAGGGCTACGTGCAGCTCATCAAGATGGGGAAATACGAGGAAGCGGTGCAGCTCATCATGGAGCGCCTGCCGCTGCCCGGGGTTTTGGGCCGCGTCTGCCCCCACCCTTGCGAATCCAAGTGCCGCCGCGCGGAGATGGATGAGCCGGTGGCCATCTGCTCCCTGAAGCGCTTCGCCGCGGACCAGGTGGATTTGAGCAGTTTTTCTCCACCACTGGTGGAGGCAAAACCGGAGAAGATCGCCATTGTGGGCTCCGGCCCCGCGGGCCTGAGTTGCGCCTACCACCTGGCCCTCAAGGGCTACCGGCCCGTCATTTTCGAGGCCCTCCCCCAGGCCGGAGGCATGCTCCGGGTGGGGATTCCCGACTACCGGCTGCCCAAGGACGTTTTGGATAAGGAAATCGACAACATCCTGCGCCTGGGGGTGACGCTGAAGACCAACACCGCGCTGGGCCGGGATTTCACCCTGGACGGGCTTTTTGAGGGAGGCTATCAGGCCGTCTTCCTGGGCATCGGCTGCCACGTGGGCAAACCCCTGGGCATCGCCAAGGAAAACACCCCCGGCGTGGTCCAGGGGGTGGATTTGCTGAGAAGGCACAACCTGGGCGAGCCCCAAGAGATCGGCAAGTCCCTGGCGGTCATCGGCGGCGGCAACGTGGCCATCGACGTGGCCTGCACCGCCCGGCGGCTGGGGTCTGATGTCACCATCGTTTACCGCCGCGGACGTTCGGAGATGCCCGCGTTTGCCCACGAAGTGGAGCAGGCCCTGTGCGAAGGCGTGAAGATCATTTATCTCGCCGCGCCCCTGGAAGTCATCGTGGGCGCGGGGGGAAAAGTGGTGGGGCTGCTCTGCCAGAAGATGGAGCTGGGGGAGCCCGACGCCTCGGGGCGGCGGAAACCCGTGCCCATCCCCAACGAGACCTTCGAACTCCCCGTGGATATGATCGTCCCGGCCATCGGCCAGGAAGCGGCCCAGGGGCCCCTGGCCGCGTGCGGGGTGAAGCTCTCCAAGTGGGGCACCATCGAGGTGGACGAAACGACTTACGAGACCTCCCGGCCCGGGGTCTTCGCCGGGGGCGACGTGCACACCGGCCCCTGGATCGCCATCGAGGCGGTGGGGGGCGGCATCGAGGCCGCGGTGTCCATAGACCGCTATCTTAAGGGCCTGGACCTGCGGGAGGGCAGGATAGAAGGGGAGGAGGCCCACCGGCGGTGGGCCGAGATCCCCAAGGACGAGGAAGGCCAACTCCGGGAGGTGATGCCCACCCTGCCGCCGGAGTACTCCTGCTCCTGCTTTGAGGAAATCGCCCAGGGATTCACCGGGGAACAGGCCCAGAGGGAAGCGGGACGCTGCCTCAACTGCGGCGTCTGCTCCGAGTGCATGCAGTGCGTGGTGGCCTGTCAGGCCGGGGCCGTGGACCACAGTCAGAAGCCCCAAATCGAAGAAGTCCAGGTGGGCGCGGTCATCATGTCCCCGGGCTTCCAGACCTTCGATCCCTCCAAATATGAAACATATAATTACGCCCGGTTCCCCAACGTGGTCACTTCTCTGGAATTTGAACGCATCCTCTCCGCGTCCGGGCCCTTCGAGGGCCACCTGGTGCGCCCCTCGGATCACCAGGAGCCCAAAAAGATCGCCTGGCTCCAGTGCGTGGGCTCCCGGGACGTCAAGACCCACTCCTATTGCTCCTCCGTGTGCTGCATGTACGCCATCAAAGAGGCGGTGATCGCCAAGGAACACGCGCCATATGAGCTGGACGCGGCCATCTTTTTCATGGACATGCGCACCTTCGGCAAAGACTTCGAACAGTATTACAACCGGGCCAAAGACGAACAGGGGGTGCGCTTCATCCGCTCCCGCATCCATACCATCGACCCCGCGGCCGGCGACAACCTGCGCATCCACTATACGGACGAGAGCGGAGAGAAGAAGGACGAAGTCTTCGATATGGTGGTCCTCTCCGTGGGCATGGAGGTGAGCCCAGCGGCCAAGAGGCTGGCCCAGACCCTGGGCGTGGAGGTGAACGGCCACGACTTCGTGGACACCGCGCCCTTCACCCCGGTCTCCGGGTCCCGGCCCGGGGTCTATGCCTGCGGGGCCATGCAGGGGCCCAAGGACATCCCGGAGTCGGTGATGCAGGCCTCCGCGGCCGCGGGCGCGGTGAGCGCCACCCTGGGGGAGGCCCGTTGGACCCGGACCAAAACCCGGGAAGCGCCCCCGGAGAAAAAGATCAGCCCGGCGGACCAGCCCCGCATCGGGGTCTTTGTCTGCAACTGCGGCATCAACATCGGCGGCATCGTCGATGTGCCGGGACTCCGGGACTACGCGGCCACACTCCCCAACGTGGTGTATGTCACGGACAATCTCTTCACCTGCTCCCAGGACACCCAGGTGCAGTTGACCAGGATCATTGAGGAAGAGAACCTCAACCGGGTGGTGGTGGCCGCGTGCACCCCCATCACCCATGAGGCCCTGTTCCGGGAGACCATGATCGACGCGGGTCTGAACAAGTACCTCTTCGAGATGGCCAACATCCGCAACCAGGACTCCTGGGTGCACATGAAGGAGCCGGAAAAGGCCACGGCCAAGGCCAGAGACCTGGTGCGCATGGCCGTGGCCCGGGCTTCCCTGCTCAAACCCCTGGTGGAAGAGCCCCTGACCATCAATCAGCGGGCCCTGGTCATCGGCGGCGGCATCGCCGGTTTGAACGCGGCCCTGAACCTGGGGGACCAGGGTTTCGAGACCATCGTCCTGGAGAAGGAAATGGAGCTGGGGGGCAATGCCCGGAGAATCTACCACACCATCGAGGGCCTGGACATCCAGGCCTATCTGGACGACCTCATGGAGAAGGTGGAGGCCCACGACAAGGTCCAGGTCCTCACCGGGGCCTTGGTGGTGGGCTTCAGCGGCTACAAAGGCAACTTCACCACGGAAGTGTTGGTGGGGCCGGCCATGTATGAACGGAAAATCGACCACGGCGTCACCGTGGTGGCCACCGGCGCCCAGGAGTACCGCCCCCAGGAGTTTCTCTACGGGGAGCACCCCCGGGTGCTGACCCAGATGGAGCTGGGGAAGCTGCTCCACCACAGCCCCGAGGAAGCGGCCGGGTGGGAGCGGGTGGTGATGGTCCAGTGCGTGGGCTCCCGCAATACGGAAAATCCCAATTGCAGCCGCATCTGCTGCCAGGGCGCGGTGAAATACGCGCTCAGCCTGAAGGGGCTTAACCCGGAAATGGAGGTGATGACCCTCTACCGGGATATGCGCACCTACGGCTTCCTGGAGGACTACTACCGGGAGGCCCGGGAAAAAGGCGTGATGTTCGCCCGTTATAAACTGGAGGAGCCGCCCCAGGTGGCCGACGAGGGGGGCAAGTTGAACGTCACCTTTGTGGACCACGTCCTTAACCGGCCCATCAAGATGCCGGTGGACGCGGTGATCCTCAGCGCCGCGGCCTTGCCCAACGACACCGAAGAACTGGCCTCCCTGCTCAAAATCCCCCGGAACGCCGCGGGTTTCTTCATTGAGGCCCACGCCAAGCTCAGGCCCGTGGACTTTGCCTCGGAGGGCATTTTCCTTTGCGGCATGGCCCATTCGCCCAAGCTCATCAGCGAGAGCATCGCCCAGTCTATGGCCGCGGCCGCCCGGGCCGGGGCCTTCCTGGCGGATATCCGGCAGACCATCAGCGGCGTCACCGCCTTTGTTTCGCCGGAGCGCTGCGCCGCCTGCCTGGTCTGTGTCCGCAGCTGTCCTTATCACGTGCCCCAGATCAACCGGGACAATGTCTCGGAGATCAACCCGGCCCTGTGCCAGGGCTGCGGCGTCTGCGCCTCGGAATGTCCGGCCAAAGTGATCCAGGTGGCCCATTTTGAGGATGACCAGATCGCGGCCAAGATAAAAACCTTATTCTGAGGAGTCGAGGATGGAGAACTTTGAGCCGAAGATCGTCGCCTTCTGCTGCCATTACTGAGCGTACAGCGCCGCGGACCTGGCAGGTTCGATGCGACTGCAATACCCGCCCAACGTCCTGATCATCGAGGTCCCCTGCACCGGCAAGGTGGACATCCTGCACCTGCTCATGGCCTTTGAGCAGGGCGCGGACGGGGTCATCGTCGTCGGCTGTATGGAAGGGGATTGCCACTACATGGCGGGTAATCTCTACGCTAAAAAGCGGGTTTTCCGGGTCAAGGATATTTTAGACCGGGTGGGCCTGGGCGGCGAGCGGGTGGGTATGTACAATCTCTCCTCCGGCATGGGGGGCAGGTTCGCGGAGATTGTCCGGGAAATGACCGGCAAGATCATGGAACTGGGGCCCAGCCCCATCAGAATAGCAACGGGAACGGCCACGAGGGCCGCCGGGGAGGTAGCCGCATGATCAAGGCCATACCAAAACCTATGGAAGAAATCATCGGGAACGTGCAGGACTGCAGGAAGCTGCTCATTGCCGCCTGTGACGGCTGCGTCACCGTGTGCGAAGCGGGGGGACTGAAAGAGGCCCAGGTGCTGGCCGCGGCCCTCCGGCTCTACTTCACCCAGGGGGGCAAGCAGGCCCAGGTGGATGAAACCAGCCTCACCCGCCAGTGCGAAAAGGAATACCTGGCCCAACTCTCGGACCGCATCGACCAATACGACGCGGTGGTCTCCCTGGCCTGCGGTTGCGGGGTGCAGTACCTGGCGGAGATGTACGACAAAAAGATCGTCTATCCGGGAGTGGACACCTGCTTCCTGGGCGTCAACGAAGAGCGGGGTTTGTACACGGAGCGCTGCCAGGCCTGCGGCCGCTGCATCCTGGCGGAAACCGGGGGCATCTGCCCCATCGCCCGCTGCTCCAAGCGCATGTTGAACGGTCCCTGCGGCGGCTCGGAAGGGGGTAAATGCGAGGTCAACAAGGACATCCCCTGCGGCTGGGAGCTGATCTATGAACGGCTGAAAACCCTGGGGCAGTTGCAGCGTTTTGAAACGCCCACCGTGCCCAAGGATTGGACCACTTCCCGGGACGGCGGACCCCGCAAGATCGTCAGAGAGGATCTGAGAATATGAGCGCCGAGACCCCCAGCAAACTCCAGAAGATGATTAACGCCGGCCACCTGGCCGTCACCTCCGAGGTGGGGCCGCCCCGGAGCGCCGACGGCGTGGTCATCGAACACAAGGCCAAGCTGATCAAAGACTACGTGGACGCCATCAACGTCACCGACAATCAGACCTCGGTCTGCCGCCTGTGCAGCCTGGCCGCCTGCATCCGCATCAAGCAGATGGGCCTGGAGCCGGTCTTGCAGATGGTGACCCGGGACCGGAACCGCATCGCCATCCAGAGCGATATCCTGGGAGCCGCGTCTTTCGGGATCAATAACATCCTCTGCCTCACCGGCGACCACCAGCATTTCGGGGACCACTCCAGTTGCGCCAACGTCTTCGACCTGGACTCCATCCAACTGGCCCTGACGGTCAAGATGATGCGGGACGAGGGCAAGCTCCTGGGGGGCCACGAATTTGAGATCCGGCCCCAGATGTATATCGGCGCCGCGGCCAACCCCTTTGCCGGGCCCAACGTGGGCCTCAGGGTCTCCCGGCTGGCCAAAAAAGTGGCCGCGGGGGTGCAGTTCGTCCAGACCCAGTGCATTTACAATATGGACACCTTCAAGACCTTCATGAAAATGATGGTGGACCGGGGCCTCCATGAGAAAGTGGCTATCCTGGCGGGGATCACGCCCATGAAAAACGTGGGCATGGCCAAGTACATGCAGAAACGGGTGCCGGGGATCGACGTGCCTGAGGACATCGTCAAACGCATGGGGGGCGTGCCCAAAGAGAAGCAGGCCGAGGAAGGCCTCAACCTGGCGGTGGAACAGATCGAGGAGCTGAAAGGAGTGGAAGGCATCCGGGGCTTCCACATCATGGCCATTGAATGGGAAGAAAAGGTTCCGGAAATAGTGGAGAGGGTCGGCCTCTATCCCCGGCCGCAGCCCGCCGCTTAGGCGGGTGGACCGGGCGCTTCTAATCCAGGATAAAACGAATGTAATAAATTTCCCATTCCCGGAATCTTGTAATTAATCATTCACAAGTTCATGAGGAGATGGGATAATGGAAAGGGGAAATCTCATGTCTGCAAAATACGTGCTGATTGTCGATGATGATCCGGATCTGGTGGAAACCGTATCCATGATTCTGGTAAGCAAGGGCTATGAGGTGGGAAAGGCCTACGACGGCGTGGAGGGCGAGGCAGCCATCAAGAAGCGCCGGCCGGACGTGGTGGTGCTGGACGTGATGATGCCCCGGAAAAACGGCTACCAACTCTGCAAAGAATTGAAGGCTGATCAAGCCACCCGGGGCATCCCGGTGGTGCTGCTCACCGCGGTGGGTGAAGCCGTGCCCACCACCACTTACAGCCACGCGGAAGGCATGGCCGTGGAAGCGGAGGATTTCATTCCCAAACCCGTGGACGCGGCCACTTTGGTGGAGGCAGTGGAGAGATTACTTTAACCGCTGGTCTTTATTGCAGATGGCATGCAACTGACGACCCTTGAGCCAGGCACTCAAAAGAATCGCAGTGGGGGCCTTAAAATCCTGGAGGAGGGCGCCTGTGTGGTGTCCTCCTCTCCCAAGGGGGCGAATTGTTTAAGCGCCGATATCTGTGCGCCCCTGGCCGGGAAAAAGATCAACCTCACCTTCTTTACCCATCTGGCGGGGGATCGCCAGGTTATTTGCACCGCGCAGGAGATGGGGGAAGCGGTCTTCACCCTCATCAAGAGCCACGCCGACCCCGGGAGCGCCCTGCGCCTGCACCGGTCCACCGCGGTGATCGCGCTTTATCCCCACGACAAACGCCCCGAAATCCTGGGCACCTTTATTCTCAGTCTGGCCCGGGCCCGGGTGATCCTTCACGGCCTGGCCAATTCCCCGGCCGCCATCGCGGTGGTGTTGTCGTCCAGCCGGGTGAAAGCGGTGGTGCAGCAACTCTTCGAGCATTTCCATTTCCCCGCGTTCGCCTCCCCCCAAGAATTTTTTGACGCCCAACCCCCGCCGGCGGAGTTGTTGCAACAAGTGGTGGCCACCTATCAGGAGAAAGTCATTAAGGTTTATTGTATTGTGCCCCAGCCGGACCTGGACCTCTGGGGAGCCGCGATCTCGTCCGCGGCCATCCTGGAGGGGTTCGCCCAGGCGCTCATCGATTTGGGGGAGCTGGGGCTGAGGATTCCTTTCATCGTGGCCAGCCCGGGATGGGGAGGCAAGGACTTTTTTTTATCCTTCAGCACCGCCCGGGAACCATCCCAAGGGGACCAGGGACCGGAAGTGCGGCGCATTTTGCAACGGCGCCTCCCCGAGGTCAGGCCCCGGCGAATTACCCCGGTGGCCGGGATTTTTCTCCACGGCCCCCATTTCGGCGACCGCTACGGGGTGGCACACACCTTTTTGCAGGCCTTGGGCAAAGCCCGGGTGTCGCTCCTGGCTTTGAGTTGCACCGTGTCTTCCATCTCCGGGGTCCTCAGGCAGCAGGAATTGGACGCGGCGATGCGAGTCCTGTCGGACACCTTTGAGGCGCCCCGGGCCCTGGGGACTCCCAGGCCCCGGAAACCGGTGGTCGTCCCCTGAGGGGAACCGGAGGGAACAGGTCATGAAACCAGGGCAAAGGAAAACTCCCACCGCCCATCCGGGGGCAGCCGCTTCCCTGCCGCTGGCAGCCTGTTCCCCCCTGTTGGCGGACTTTCCCGATGCCGTTTTAATCACGGACCGGCAGAAAAAGGTGGTCTTTTTAAACCGGGCCGCGGCCAGACTCTTCGGCGAGACCCTCCGGGTCGGCGACCCTTGCCCCCTCTGTTCCCATCTAACGGGGCTGCCCCTGAGCCTGGAGGGCAAAGTGCGCCATGAGCGTTGCCTGCAGTATGGGGAGAGCCTGAGCGACGCGCCCCTCTTGCTGAAAGGCGGCTGGGCCACCACCGCGCCCCTCACCGTTACGGCCACCCCCATTCGCCGGGATGGGGGAGAGGCCGAGGGCTGTTTTGCCATCCTCCGGGAAGTCCAGCAAGAATTGCAAGCCCATCCGGTGGTGCAACTGCAATTGGCCACCTTATCCAGTATCCTGGAAAATTTTCCCATGCCCTTCTTCATGGTGGACCCGGATCTGCGGGTGACCCACATCAACGAGGCCATGGAGAAACTCACCGGCTACAGCCGCAGCGAAGCGGTGGGCCGGATGAGTTGCGGGGCCATGCTCAACACCGTGCAATGCAACACCGGCGATTGCGTGTTGAAGCAGGTCATGGAACAGAAGAAGCCGCTGTCGGGGATGCGGCGGGTGGTCAGGGACCGCCAGGGCCGCGAGATTCAGGTAACGGTGGCCGCGTCCATCATCACTGACCCCGCAGGGCGGGTCATCGGCGGGTTTGAGGCCGTCCGGGATATCAGCCCCATCGTGGAAGCGGAAAAAAAGATTGAACTCCTCACCGAGTTGACTCAGGAAGGCATCCTGATGGTGGATGAGAACCACCGCATCGTCTTTGCCAACTCCCGGATGGAAGAAATCGCAGGACGCCGCAAGGATAAGCTCATCGGCCGGCATTTAGGGAAAGTCCTTACCCCCCAGCACGTCCAAAGGGCCACAGACCTGACCCGCATGCTGGCGGAAGGATTCCAGGAAGAATCCCTATTCTGCAGCACCCTGGACCACCCTCTCTCGACGAAGAAAGGGCGCCACTATTTCGAAACCTGCATGCAGGCTGCCCGCATCGGCAGCCATATCCTCACCTGCATTTACCTCCGGGACATCACCAGTCGCATCAAAATCCACGACGAGTTATACAAGGCCAATGTCTTTCTCAATAACATTATCCACAGTTCCTTTGACGGCATTGTGGTCGTTGATACCAAAGGGAATCCCCTGATTTTCAACAGAGGCGCGGAACGCATCCTGGGTTACCAGGCCGAGGAGGTCATCGCCAATCCCGAGATGTTCCGCCGTTTTTACCCCATCGAGGTGGCCCGGGAGATGATGCGCCGGATGCGCAGCGATAAATACGGGCCTCCGGATACCCTGGAAACCACCCAGATCACTTTTATCAACAAAGATGGGGAAGAGGTGCCGGTCAATTTTTCCGCGTCCATTGTCCGGGAAGGAGACCGGGAGGTGGGCAGTGTCGGCATCTTCTCGGACCTGCGGGAGCATCGGCGCATGGCCAAAAAGCTGGAGGAAAGCCAGGCCCAACTGCTGCAGGCGGAAAAGATCGCCTCCCTGGGCCGGCTGGCCGCAGGCGTGGCCCACGAGATCAACAATCCCCTGGCGGGAATCCTCATCTATGCCGAGATCTTGAAGAGGGACCTGGAGGCAGATGCCGGGGTCCGGGAGAACCTGGAGGTGATCATCAACCAGACGGTGCGCTGCCAGCAGATCGTCACCCGCCTCCTGGAGTTCAGCCGCCAATCCCTGGGGCAGAGAACGCTTTTTGACCTGAACGAGATCATTACCCGCTGCGTGGAGCTTTTCGGACACCAGACCTTATTTCACAACATCAAGATCAACCGGGACCTGGACCCCGAGCTGCCCCAGATCATCGGCGATCCCGGACAACTCCAGCAGGTGTTCACCAATCTGCTCCTCAATGCCGCGGACGCCATGAGCGGCCAGGGAAAGATCACCCTCACCAGCCGCCCCGCGTCCGGGGGTGAGGGCGTGGTCCTGACTTTTGCGGATACGGGTCCGGGCATTCCCCTGGAAATTAAGGCCAAAATCTTTGAGCCCTTTTTTACCACCAAACCCCCGGGCAAGGGCACGGGGTTGGGTCTATCCATCGTCTATGGAGTATTGCAGCGCCATGGAGGCGCCATCGAGGTGGATAACGGGCCCGAAGGCGGCACCATCTTTACCATCAATCTCCCTCTGGATTCTTTGGAGAGCCGGGAAACGCCCTTCGAGATTACGGAGGGGCAATAGTGGATACGCCGAAGGCCAAGGATCACGATATAGGGTAACTTATTGATAATCTGTATTCTTTTAACCGAAAACTGAAAACCGATAACAGTATTTGGCCATGGAAGAGCAGACCACGGTACTGGTAGTGGACGACGAGAAGGTGATCCGGGACGGCTGCACCTTGCTGCTCCAGCCCGAGGGCTACCGGGTGGCCACCGCGGCCAGCGGCCGGGAGGGCCTGGACCTGATGCGCACCCAGCCGGTGAACGTGGTTCTCTGTGATCTGAAGATGCCGGTGATGGGGGCCCTGGAGGTTCTGGATGTGGCCGGCGGCCTCTATCCGGATGTGCCCATAATCATCATCACCGGCCACGGCACCGTGGCCGACGCCGTGGAATGCATGAAGAAAGGGGCCTACGACTTCGTCACCAAGCCCTTCCGGGTGGATCATCTCACCCTGGCGGTGAAAAGGGCCTTGGAGAAACAGCGGCTGGAGCGGGAGACCCGGCGCCTCCAGGAGGAGCAGGCCAGAAACCTCTATACCCTGGCCATGGAACAGAGCCGGATGCACACCATCGTCAACTGCATGGCCGACGGGGTGCTGGTGACCAACCGCAACCTGGAGGTGGTGCTCTGCAACCCCGGCTTTATGCGGCTCCTGGGCCTGACCGGGCCTTTGCCCCGGCCCGGCCCCCTCAAGGCTTA
>Ga0299915_10002290_pt1 | contig 14007 bp, 7 predicted proteins | sample RVTome_13_FD_200263 | JGI IMG/M metagenome (GOLD analysis project Ga0299915, IMG submission 200263) | Soil microbial communities from uranium-contaminated site in the Upper Colorado River Basin, Wyoming, United States - RVT92D227 (version 2) ...
CTCTACCTCTTGACTTTGTACTCCTATATCTATCACGATGTAGTTCACTGGCCGCTCCGGGAAAAACGCGTGGCCAAGAGGTGGCTCGCCGAGTCCGCTTGGGGACGGCTCTTCCAAGAGTACCGGGAAAAAGGAGCCCTGCGTCCGCCACCAAGGTGACCTTTCTGAGCCGCCACCAGAAACGAAAGGAGAGAACGATGGACCTTTTCGAGAAGTGCCTCGGCTTCTACTCAGACCCTGAATATGCCCAGAAATACGGTTACCCGACCAACCCCCGGACCGCCCAAAGTCTGGGCCTGTATCCGTATTTCATCCCCATCGAACAGGCGGAGGGACCGGAGGCCATCATCAAAGGGAAGACATTCATCATGATCGGCTCGAACAATTATCTCGGCCTGACCATCCATCCGCGGGTCAAGGAGGCGGCCATCGAAGCCGTCCGTAAGTACGGGACGAGCTGCACGGGATCTCGCTTCCTCAACGGCACACTCGAAATGCACCTGGAGCTCGAAGAGAAGTTGGCGAAATTTGTCGGCCAGGAGGCGGCCCTCGTCTACAGCACCGGCTTCCAGGTCAACCTCGGCACAATCCCGGCGATCGTCGACCGGGGAGACATCATCATCACTGATAAGGAGGTCCATGCGAGCATCGTCGACGGCGTCCGGCAGGCCAAGGTCCAGAAAAACGTCCACCCCCGCCATTTTCGACACAACGACCCGGCCGACCTGGAGAAGATCCTAAAATCCTGCCCGGACGAGCCGGCCAAGCTGGTCATCGTCGACGGGGTGTTCAGCATGGGCGGCGATATCGCTCCCCTGCCCGACATCATCCCCCTCTGCAGCGCCCACGGAGCCCGGCTCATGGTCGACGACGCCCATTCCCTGGGAGTCCTGGGAGGAGGCCGAGGTACGGCCCATCATTTCGATTGCGTCAGGGATGTCGACCTCGTCATGGGGACGTTCAGCAAGTCATTCGCGTCCGTCGGGGGGTTCATCGCCGGACCCAAGGAGGCCATCCACTGGATCCAGCATTTCTCCCGGCCTTTTATTTTTAGCGCCAGCCTCCCGCCGGCGAACGTCGCCACCGTCCTCGCCTGCCTGGACGTCATAGAACAGGAGCCTGAGCGGGTCGTGCGGCTGGGCAAGGTCGGCGAGAGGATGAGGACTGAACTCAGGGCCATGGGATACAACATCGGCCCCAGCCAGACCCCGATCATCCCCATCGTCATCGGCGACCAATTCAGCACGATCAGGGCATGGAAGATCCTGTTCGAGGCGGGGATATACACGAATGTGGCCCTGCCTCCGGCCGTCCCGCCCAATTTCGCCCTTCTCCGGACGAGCTACATGGCCACGCACACCGACGCTCATCTGGACAGGGTCTTGGAGACCTTTAGAGAGGTCAAGGACGAGCTGCACTTGGCTATGTGAGCGGCCGGCAGTCTTGCCGGCCCAGCCGGCAGACTTGATTTTGGCTCCGAGCTCCTCATATGATTCTCTTCGTCCCATTTTCAGAAGGAGGTTCCATCATGAAGTCATTGTCTCTTGCCGTGCTCGTCCTCGCCATCATCGTCGGAGGTTTCGCTCTGAGCGGTGAGGACCCGAAGCCCTTTGACGGGCTTTACCTCAACCTCGGCAACCTCTGCCGCCTTTCGAAGGCCCAGACACGCTCTCTCAGTGCCGAGAACTTCACCGGAGAAAAAGGCAAGGGAGGAATGGCAACGGAGGGAACGGGGATGAGCGCGGGCCGTGAGCTCGGACAGGGCTGGAAGATATCTCCCTGTGTGACCATAAAGGAGGGCCAGACCTTCGTCCTGGCCAACATCCAAGGTTCCGGCGCCATCCAGCAAATTTGGATGACTCCCTCCGGAAACTGGCGATATTCCATCCTCCGCATCTACTGGGATGGGGAGAAAGAGCCTTCGGTCGAAGTCCCGGTCGGTGATTTCTTCGCCTGCGGCTGGGGAAAATATGCTCAAGTCAACTCCCTGGCCGTCTGTGTCAACCCCGGCAGCGCCTTCAACTGTTACTGGGTGATGCCCTTCCGCAAATCCTGCCGCATCACCTTCGAGAACATCGACACGAAAGCGATGACCCTTTTCTACCAGGTCAACTACACGCTGACCGAAGTCCCGGCGGATGCCGCCTGTTTTCACGCCCAGTTCCGCCGCTCCAACCCCCTGGCCCTGGAGCGAGATCACGTGATCTTAGACGGGGTAAAAGGCTGGGGGCACTATATAGGCACCTACATGTGTTGGCAATCCAACAACACCGGCTGGTGGGGAGAGGGCGAGGTCAAGTTCTTCATCGACGGAGACGGAAAGTTCCCGACAATCTGCGGGACCGGGACCGAGGACTATTTCTGCGGCTCATACGGGTTTGTCGTGGACGACAAGTACCGCGAGTACACAACTCCCTACGCCGGAATGCCCCAGGTGATAACACCCGACGGCCTGTGGCAATCCCAGCAGCGGTTCGGCCTCTACCGCTGGCACATCATGGACCCGGTGAGGTTTGAGAAGGACCTAAAGGTCACGATGCAGGGCTTGGGATGGAGGAATGACGGACGCTATCTGCCGCTCCAGGACGATATCTCCTCGGTCGCCTTCTGGTACCAGCAGGAACCCCACGCCGCGTTCTCGAAGCTTCCTCCTAAGAACCAGCTGGAGATCATCTGATCGGAAGTCCCCATTTCCGGGCGGGCCTCTCTATTTTCCCAAGAAGATATATTTCTCCAGTTAATCGATAACCTAAGCGGTGGTCTTCGGTTCAAATTGGATCATGCCAGCTACATAGTACGGATCCGCCCTTATTCTCCTGCCGTAGAACCAGGTTTATGTTGACGTCGACGGGATTCCAGGCTAGAATTGAAAAGGTGCCATGAGCGGAGTGCGTTTTTTCAGAACCCGATACACGTTTTCGCCGCACTGTCTTCTACTCCTGTTGGCTGCCCTCTCTATCTTCTTCCCTCTTCTGTTCATCGTTTTTCCCGCCGTTTTCGCGCACCTCTTCCTTGTCCTCTTCCGGGCAAAGCCGCTCGAGAATTCATTCCTCCCCTTCTGTCTCTTGGCGCCGCCCTCCCTGAGAAGCCCCCCCCTCTGACCTCCTCCTATCCCACCGCCTGGATAATTCACGATTTCCCTTGAGGAGGAGACTATAATGAGCAAAGATGATATCCCAAATAATTCCAAAGAAGTGCCAAACGTGAAGAATGCCTCCGGCCTGGCCATGAAATTCCGGGCTGCTTTCAACAGAGCCCGCGGCGTTCCCGTCGAGATCGACCTGAGCGCCCACCGGAGGACAATCGACCAAATTCATGCTTTCCAAAGGCAGAACGCCCTCCATCAGACGTCCGACACCGAGCTGGGCGCTCTGTCGCGGAAGCTCCGCGCCCGGCTGGCATCGGAGCCTCGCCCCGAAAAAGCTCTGGTCGATGCCTTCGCGCTCGTTTATGAGGCATGCAGCCGGGCCATCGGGCTCGTCCCCCATGACGTCCAGATGATCGCCGGGCTGGCGATGCTGGAGCGGAAAATCGCCGAACTCCCCACCGGTGAGGGGAAGACCCTGGCGGCGGTATTCCCCGCCTATCTCCAGGCACTATCGGGCCGGGGAGTTCACATTTTGACGTTCAACGATTATCTGGCCCGGCGGGACGCCGCTTGGATGGGACCGATCTACCGACTCCTGGGACTGGACGTCGGGTTCGTCCAGGAAGGCATGAGTAAGCCCGAGAAGCGAAACGCCTATGCCTGTGATATTACCTACGCAACAGCGAAGGAAGCCGGGTTCGATTTCCTCCGCGACCAAATCGCCCATGAGGTGAATGACCTCGTCCACCGGCCTTTCCATATGGCCCTGGTGGACGAAGCGGATTCGATTCTCGTCGATGAAGCCCGGATCCCGCTGGTCATCTCAGGGGCGGCAGGTGATCTCAACGTGGACGCCGAACGCCTCGCTCCTCTGGTCCTTCGGCTGGTCCCAAGCCTGGATTATAAGACAGATGAAGAGAAGAGAAACGTCTTTCCCACCGACGCCGGCCTGGAGAAGCTGGAGCAATCTCTTAGCTGCGGAGATCTCTACTCTCCTCAAAACGAGCAGCTTCTGGCCGCTATTCACTGCGCCCTTCACGCCGAAGTCCTCCTCCAGCGCGACGTCGACTACATCGTCAGGAATGAACACATCGAGATCGTGGACGAATTCACCGGACGGATCATGGAAAAACGCCAATGGCCGGACGGTCTTCAGGCGGCCGTCGAAGCCAAAGAGAACGTCTTCCGCAAATCCGAGGGACGCATCCTCGGCTCGATCACTCTGCAGCATTATTTCCGGCTCTATCCGAAGCTGTGCGGGATGACGGCCACCGCCCGACCCTCCGCCGCGGAGCTCGAGGAATTCTACGGCCTTAATGTCGCCGTCATACCTCCCCACCGGCCCTGTATCCGGGTCGATCATCCGGATGTCGTCTTTACGCACAAAAAGGCGAAGACGCGCGCCCTGATCCGGGAGATTGCGGATGTCCATGCCACGGGGCGCCCTGTCTTGGTCGGAACGCTGAGCGTCCGCGAGTCGGAAGAGCTGGCGGCGGCGTTGAGGGAATCGGGCGTCCGCCTGGAGGTCCTCAATGCCAGGAATGACGAGCTCGAGGCCAAGATCATTTCTGAGGCCGGGCGGTTCGGTGCCGTCACCATCTCGACCAACATGGCCGGCCGGGGCACGGACATCCGACTCGGCGGCGGGAACGAGGCGGAGCGGGAAGAGGTTGCCGCCCTGGGCGGGCTGTATGTGATCGGCACCAACAGGCACGAGAGTCTGCGCATCGACCGTCAGCTCCGGGGCCGCTCCGGCCGCCAGGGCGATCCAGGGTCATCCCGCTTCTTTATCAGCCTGGAAGACGAAATCTTTGAGCGCTACGGCCTGAGGACCCGGTTTTTCACCCTCTATCGTCTCGACAAACAGGACGACGATGTTGACGACCCGGTCATCAGGAGGGACATCGTCCACGCCCAAAAGGTCATCGAGGGCCAGAATTTCGACATTCGGAAAACCCTCCGGTTATATTCCGAGCTTATCGAGACCGAGCGAAAGATCGTCCAACAAAAAAGGGAGAACATCCTATTATTCCGCGATCTGACCTGGGAAAAGAGACGGCTCCCGCCGACTCTCCGAACACGAGGAATCACCAGGTTCGGCCCCCAAGATTGGGAAGAAATCCTGAGGCAGGTCAGACTCTTTCATCTGGACCGCTGCTGGTCCGACCACCTGGCCTTCCTTGCGGATGTCCGGGAGAGCATCCATATCGTCAGCCTGGGGGGAAAGGAGCCGCTGCATGAGTTCCATAGAAGTGCTGTCGACGCCTTTGCCGAGATGGAGAAGCAGGCCGATAGAGTCATAATCAAGACCCTGAGAGAACTGGTCAAGAAGCAGGGACCTGTTGACCTCGCCGCCGAGGGGCTCAAAGGCCCCACATCGACCTGGACCTACTTGGTCAACGAGGATCAGTTCGGCTGGGGCGTAGAGCTCTTGAAAGGGAAGAACCTCGGTTTTGCCGTCGGCGCAGCTGCCTTCTTGGGACCGCTTTTCGTCTTCACCCTTCTTATGAGGCGGCTGCGCCGTCGAAAAAAGAGGGCTATGGCACAAGCCAGGGATTGACTTCGTCGTTGAAGAAGAGGCATTCTTGCGCTTGGGTCGTGATCAGTGGTCGCAACCAAAGAAAGTTGTCATCATCGAGATCGGAAGAGAGGATAAAAATGAAAAGAGACCGCTTTACTCTGGCCCGGGCGGCCGGCTGCATCGGGCTGGTTCTTCTTCTCGTTTCCTGCAGGGGAAACCCTACCCCTCAATCTTGGCTGGATACCCTTCAAGCCGAAGGGCGGAAGATGTTTTACCAGACGATCAGGGACGAGCTGGCCGTTCATCCGATGAGGTCGTCCCTCACAGAGGGGGAAGTGACCAAGATCATGGAGGCCGAGGCCAGGTATGACCGACTCTATGAACTCCTGGTCAATGTCTTTTATCAAAAGGATGAGCCGGTCTTCAGCCGCCTTATTTCGAGGGGAGACAAAGCCTCCAGAAAGAAGTTCGCCGACATGTACCGGACGGTCGTGAACCAGGCCGCGCGCAGCTTCGTCGAAGCCTTATTCGCCACCGACGCCTCTACCGAGAAAATAAGGAAGATGGTCGAAAAATACAAAGATCTGGATGCCGTCGATCTCGTGGTCAGGTCCATTGGGTATTACGCTAAGCTGGAGATGCCCGATGCCAGTGCGCCCGTCAAACCATTAAGCCCGGAGTTCGCGAAGCAGGGGTCTCTGGACGGCGCCGGCTTCCGCGCGGCTCATCAGCTCACCATGGGAAAAGGGGCCAAAATCGCCATTTTAGACACAGGAATAGACATGGGCCACCCCGTGTTCCGGGATACTCAATGGGGGCCGCATTGGAGCCTCGTCGGCCGGATGGGGCCGCCTTGGGAGGCGGCAGCGCCGCTCGTCGACTGGGGATTTCACGGAACTCTCATCTCTTCAGTCGCGGCGGTATTCGCGCCTGATGCCAGGCTGACGATGTACAAGTTCGGCGACGGCGACACTCAGAACGACCCCCCTTTCGGGTACCTTTCGGAGTGCCTGATCGCAGCCGCTATCTACAGGGCTGTCCATGACGGAAACGATATCATCAGCCTCAGCGCCTCGGGGGCGACACTGGATGTCCCCTACCTCAAGGAGGCTTGCCAGTACGCCTACGATCAAAACAGAGTGGTCATCAGCGGCAATCTCTACATGCGCTGGTATGAGATGGGCACCACCCGCAACTTCCCAGCTCAGTACGATGGCGTGGTTTCGGTCACAGCGGCCGAAAGACGGAAAGACGGCACCTACGGCTACTGGAATGCCTGCGCTCCCGATAAGACCGTTGACGTGGCCGCTCCCAACGACGTCTTCGGGGCGTTTCCCACCTATGTCGGCCGCGAGGACACTTACATTCCCAGCATTTCGGCCGCGATTCCCGTGGTCGCTTCTCTTTTCGCCCTGATCGTATCCGAATACCCGCGAACCGGCGAGGAAACGTTGGGAGCTTATGCCCAAACCCTTATAGATTTGGTGGTCCAGAGCGCCGACCCGCATAAAGTAGGATACGAGGGCTTCACGTCAGAATGCGGACATGGCTTGATCGATGCCGAGAAAGCGGTCCGGAGCGCGCAGGCCCTGCGCCTGAAACGGGAAACAAAAGAATAGGTCTCAGGTTTGGGACAGGATATCTATGGTAAAATAGGAACATGTTCGCCCTTAGCGGCTCCCGACCTTTCCTCATCATCATATTTCTTCCCCTCCTGAGTCTCCTCGCTTTGCCGCAAGAGAACCCCGACTATTGGAGGACCTGGCTGGACGAGGTCGAGCCGATCATAACCAAGAACGAGCGGGCTGTTTTCAAAGGCCTTCAGACGGAGGAAGACCGGAAGAGATTTCAATCTCTATTTTGGAAAGTCCGGGACTCAACGCCCGGGACTCCCGAAAACGAATTCATGACCGAATTCTACAGCCGCCGGCGCTATGCCGAGAGCCGCTTGGAGGGCGCCCAATCGGACCGGGGCCGGATCTACATCATCCTCGGAAAACCGCCCGAGGTCCAGAATTTTGCGGGGTCGGACAGGGTGGTGGATTGCGAACTGTGGATATATCGGGCCGAGGGGCGAAGCGGGCTACCTCCTTTGATGTACCTTCTTTTTTACAGAAGGGACGACGCCGTCGAGTATAAGCTCTATTATCCCGGCCTCAACTCGACCCTGGATATTCTTTCGGCCGGCAATAGGCAGGGCCGCATCTCCAAGGTGAGGGCCTATAGACTCATCCAGGAGAGTTACCCCGAGCTGGCCAAAGCGACTCTCTCCGTCATCCCCGAGGAAGCGAACGTGGCCTTTGCCTCCGCCCCAAATTCTTCCGGACAGACGATCGGCCAGATCTTCACCCTGCCGGAAAGGGAAGTGGAAAGAGGCTATCTCAAATACTTCAGCTCCCCCCCTGGGACCGTCGATGTCAGCTATTCGACCAAAGAGGTCGCCGGAAAAGCAGCGATTTTCCTGACCGAACACCAGGGACTGAAGTTTCTCAACTACAGTCTCATGCCGGACAAAATATCCACAGCTCGGACCAAGGAAGGACTGGAGACCGCCCATCTTGTTTTTCATCTGCGGGTCGAAGACAGAGCCGGAAAGACGATCTACCAGCAGGAAAAAGAGATCCGTCTCAGGCTGGATAAGCCGAAGCATGAGGCCATGCTCAAACGGAAGCTCATCTTCAACGATTTTGCCCCCCTGATCGAGGGTGAGCATCGGGTCAGCCTGACCTATTCCAACAAAACCAGCGAAGAGTTTTTCGTCGAGGAGCAGGATATCGTCGTGGATGATCAGACGCTGCCTCTTGTGGTCGGCTACCAGGTCAAGGAGAAAAGCCTCGACTCGTTGATGCCTTTCTGCCTGGGCCAATACAAAGTCCTCCTCGACCCCCGCTCGATCTTCTCGCCCCAGGATTCTTTGGAAGGGCTGATCCTGGCCGATGAGCCGCCCGAGCTGTTCCTCGCCGACAGAGACAAAGAAGGCCCTTTAATCAAGATCCAGGGACTCTCTAAAGAGGGAGACGTGGTCGTATTCCGGCAGCCACTGGCGGGCATCCAGTCTGGCAATTACGATTTGCTGGTCAGAAAAAATGGGGCCGAGGTCTTTCGCCGGGCCCTTTCCATATTGTCCTTCGAGGTAGATAAACCCCTGGAATTCGAAAGGACCGAACCTCTCTCTTACTTAAGCCAGCTGTCTTTTACCATCGGCCAGCAATACCTCAACGCCGGCCGGGTGGAAAAAGCCCTGGAATCTTTCGGGAAACTCCCTGCCAACTCCTGGAACGGCGCCACGCTTCCGGTCATCGCGCGGGCCTATTATCTCCACAAGGAGTATGCCCGGGTGGTTGAGCTCCTGGAGAAGGCCTCGGTCGATAAAACCTATCCTGTCCTGCTGCTACTCGGCAACTCCTCCCTGGAACTGAAGAGGCTCGACCGGGCCGCCCTCTACTTCGAAGAGGTTCGGAAATTTGGCGACACCGCTGAGGCCAACAACGCTCTCGGCGCCATCTATTACTCTTTAGGAGAAAGAGACAAGGCCAAGGTCTATTGGGAAAGGGCCAAGAAATTAGAGCAAAAATCCGGAGACAAGACTCCCAAAGCGGACGAGAAAAGGAGCGACTCATGAGATTGACCTTGAGGATCGTGTTCTGTGTGCTCATTGTCATCTTTGTTCGTGCTTTGCCATGTCTTGGGGCTGCTATCACGGGCGCGGTGGATGGCAACGTCAAGGATTCTGCGAGCGGCCAGCCTCTGTCCGGAGTCAAGATCACCCTGGTTTCGGCCAAGACCGAGAGTCTGACCTTTGAATTGACCACCGACCAGAAAGGTCATTTTTATAAAAGCGGCCTGATCCCCGGCATCTACAAAATGACCCTGGACAAAGAAGGCTATGTTCCTCAAGGAGGGTCGATCCGGGTCGTCCTTGATGAGACCACACGTTTGGAGCTGAGGCTCGAACCCGCCAAAGGTCCCGAGGCCGGCGGACCTACTGCGGCCAAGACGGTCGCTGCGGGCAACGCACTGATCACGGCAGGGAAATATGATGAGGCCATCACCCAACTCGGTGAGGCCATCGATCAGCTTCCCCTCAACCCCGTCCCCTATTTCTACAGGGGTCTGGCCTACGAAAAAGCCGGGAAGGGCGAGGAGGCCCTTCAGGACTACCAAAAGGCCATCGAGCTTAAATCCGACTTTGTCCTGCCCCAGCTCCGGTCAGGCATGATCTGGGCCATAAAGGGAGATTTTGAAAAAGCCGGCGAGTTTTACAGGAGGGCCTTGGATTCCGGCGACCAGGACCCGACCACTCAATATAACTACGGCGTGTGCCTCACCAACCTAGGGAAGAGCGCCGAAGCCCGGGACGTGTTCGAAAATCTGCTGGCCAAGGATCCCGAGTATTCCGATGTCTATTATCAGGTGGCGATCCTTTGTCTCAACGCCGGGGAGACAGCAAGAGCCAAAGAGCTCCTCGAGAAGTTCATCGTCAAGGACCCGGAAAACAAGAATGCCGATCTGGCCAAAGAGATTTTGAAAAGCCTCGGCCAGGAACCGGGGGCTGACCTCTAGCTTCCCTTTGACCCCTTCATTTTCTGTTCGAGCGCCCGGCCCTTTTGGAGCTCCGCCGAATACTCCGCCCACCTCCCGAGCCGGTTATAGATATCGGCCAGCACATAATGGCCCAGGGGGGCAGATTCAGATTCCGGGTCGAGCTCAAGCCCCTTCTTGGCAAGACCCATCGCTTCCTCGAAGTTCTCATTCAGATCGAGGTAGGCCTTGGCCAGGAAAAGATAGGCCCGGGCAAAAGCCTGGTTGGCGCTAATCGCCTCCTTGAGCTCGTAGACCTGCTCCTGGAGCAGCCCCATTTTCCCGTAGAGAAGCGCGAGGTTAAAATGGGCCGGGTCAGCGCCCGGGTGGATTTCGATCTCTTTTTTGTATTCCTCCATCGCCCTCTTCGGATCTCCTTTCTCCTCGTAAAGAAGCCCCAGGTTGTAATGAGCGTCGGGGATGCGCGGTCTCATCTCCAGAGCCTGGAGGAGCTCTTTCTCGGCCCGCTCGAGCATCTTTTTTTCCAGGAAGGCGGCACCCAGGTTGTTGTGAGCCAGCGAGCTGTGCTCGGGATCGATGGAGATGCCCTCCTCGAAATGGGCTATGGCCTTGTCGAGGTCTTTGGTCTCCAGAAAGATCTCACCCAGGTTGACATGCGGTTTGGGGTCTCTCGGGTCGAGCTGGACGGCTCGCTCGAACCCGGCGATGGCCTCGTCATACCTTTTTAGTTTTTTATAGGCTTGGGCCAGGGTGAAGACGGCCGCGTTGTATTCCGGGTCGATCTTCAAGGCCTCCTTGCACTCCTCCGCAGCCTCTTCGGCGCGGTCGATCTGCAGGTAGATATTGGCCCGGACCTGACGGGCTTCCATGATCCCCGGGTCCTGCTTGATCACCTGGTCGAGCATGGTCAGGGCGTCATCATATTCCCTGTTCGAGGACGCGCCCTCGGCCATCTTGATCTTGTTGTAGAGAATAATCTTGTCCTTGGGATCGCCCAAGTTACCTGTCTGGTTCAGCTTCGCCCCGGAGGTTAACCCGCCGATGTAACCCAAGGCCATCAGTTTCTCGCGGGAATCATCGTCCAGCTGCTGAGGGCCCTTGTCTTCGACCCCCTTCCTGGACATCTTTCCTTCCAGCCTCTCCAGCTGCCGGACGAATTTTTCGGCCACGGAGCTTTCGCGGCCGAAAACATTTTCCCTTTCTCGGGGATCCAGGGTCAGGTTATAGAGTTCGGGCCGGGGCGCCAGGATAAATTTGTATCTCGAGGTCCGCAGGCTCTTGAGCTCGCTCCAGCCGTAATGGTAGCGGGGATAGAAACTTTCACTGTAGGCTTCCCTATCCTGTTCCGCCTTCCGTCCCGCGATCAAAGGAAGAAGGCTTTGTCCCTGAACGGCCTTAGGCACGGGAAGGCCCAGGATCTCACAAAGAGTGGGCATGAGGTCGATGTTTTGCACCTGGGCGGCGATCGTTTTTCCCCGAAGTTCGGCCGAGGGAATCCGGATGATCATGGGAACTGAGACAGTGGCATCATAGATAAAGAATCCATGAGAGCTCTCATGGTGCTCGCCCAGACTCTCTCCATGGTCTCCGACAACGACGACCACCGTTTTCTCCAGCATGCCTTTTTCCCTGAGGCTCTCCAGGACCCGGCCGATCAAGGAATCCGCATAGGCGATCTCGCCGTCGTAAAGGCCGTACTCCTTTCCCTCATATTGAGTCTTATAGGGCTCGGGAGGTTCATAGGGCGTGTGAGGGTCATAGAGGTGGATCCAGCTGAAAAACCTGGGTGGCGCGTTCTTCTCGAACCACTCAAAAAAAGCCTTGATGACTTCTCCGCCCTCCCTCTGGACGGAATCCAGGCTGATCTTCTTGTATTTGGCGAAATCGAAATTATCGTAGTAATAATCGAAGCCCTGATTGATGCCCCAGCGGGAATCGAGGACGAAGGCGCCGATAAACGCGCTGGTGGCCCACCCCGCCTGACGCAAGACCTCGGCCAGAGTCACCTGATCCTCTTCCAGATAGAAGCCGCCGTTATCCCTGACGCCGTGGAAGAACGGATAGCTCCCCGTAAACATGGACGAATGGGAGGGCAAGGTGAGCGGGCATTGTGCGGTTGCGTTTTGGAACAGGATCCCTTCTGCGGCCAAGCCGTCAATGTTGGGCGTCTTGATCAGCGGGTAGCCGTAGCATCCGATATGGTCGGCGCGGGTCGTATCGAGGGTGAAAAAGAGGACGTTGAGGTCGGATGGCTTGAGCGGGGCAATCCACCGGCTGACCTCGGCAGCCGGCCCTTTCTTGCCGATTAAGAATCCTTTGACCTGGACAAGGTAGATAAGGATGGCCCCAGCGGCGATCCCCGCCAGGATGACAAGCAACTTGGAGGGCCTGATCCGTCTGGTCATGTCAAAACGGTGCCTCTTCTTGATATCCCACTCGCGCGTCTACATGCCCTGGTCAATCATTTTCTGATACAGGAACGCGGCCTGGATATACTGCTCGGTCGCTCCCTCATGGTCATTCTGGACAAGGGCGCGTTGAGCGTTGCCATCATAGTCCTTTGCCTTTTCATACAGCCAAGGATCGATCCTCCCGGAAGCGGGGTTTTCAGCCGCGCTCCTCATGTTGACTACCAGGGAGGCCAGGCTCTTCAGGCAGGCGCCGGCGTCGGCACATTGGCCGCTCAGACGAAAGACCTGTGCCAGGACCGAACAAAGCGTCCGGCTTCCAGAAAAGTCGCTGTTGTTGAAAGCGTCATCTGCGTCCTGCTCGCGGCGGCTGGCCACCCGGTAAAGCACGTTATTCTCAATCCCGGGCGAAGCCCGAAGGCGGCCCTTGGTATCGACCAGAAAAGACTTCGCTTCCAGCGCTTTGTCTCTTTGGGCTACCATGGTCAGGAGTTTCTGCATCTCGTCCTGGCCCTCTTTTTTGCTCTTTTGAGCTTCTTCGATCCGCCCTTCCTTATGGAGTCTATTGCCTTCACGGACCTTTTGATAGGCGTTTTCCCAGCTCTCGTCGAAGGCGGCACCCTGGGGAATAACACCTTTGATATTGGCCATCTGCTTTTCAAAGTCCAGGATGTCCTGGATCTCTTTTTGGCTCAGCTTACGGAGAGCGTCGGGGCTGAGCAGCGAGAAAATGCTCCTCGACGCTTCTGTTTTCTGGCTGGGAGACTTATCTGCCGGAGACTCCGACAGGGGGGGCAGCTGCGGAGGCTTGGCCACATAGACTCTCCTGGCGCGGTCGGCTTCATCGCCGATTGTCCGGTCCGGCTCTTGCCGTCGGAATTGATACCAGATAAGGACGACCACCGTGACGATCACGATGGCCACGCCCCCCCAGACCCCTGGCTTGGCCAGACGCCTCGGCCCGCGGAAAGACCCGGTCATCACGCCTTTCTCCGCCTGAGGCAACTCCCCTTCGGCCAAAGTCAGGTCTTCGTACAGCTCCTCCGCGCTCAAGTGGCGAGCGGTCTTATCCTTGGCCAGACATTTGAGGATGATCCGGGTCAGAGCTTCCGAGACCAGGGGATTCGACTCCTGCGGATTCCGGGGCGGCTCCTGCTTGTGCTTGATGAGGACGGCGAGTGGTGTCTCTCCCGCAAAGGGAACCCGGCCGGTGACCATTTCATAGAGGATGACGCCCAGCGCATAGATATCGGTGCGCTTGTCGACCTCAATCGTTTCGACCTGTTCCGGCGACATGTATTCGGGCGTCCCGACCATGACTCCCGAACCGGTGAGACCTTCCGCTTCCGTGAAGCGGGCGATCCCGAAATCCATGATCCGCGCGTTGCCCTCCCGGTCGATCATGATGTTCTGGGGCTTCAAGTCCCGGTGAATGATGCCCAAGCGGT
>Ga0299915_10002291_pt1 | contig 14006 bp, 14 predicted proteins | sample RVTome_13_FD_200263 | JGI IMG/M metagenome (GOLD analysis project Ga0299915, IMG submission 200263) | Soil microbial communities from uranium-contaminated site in the Upper Colorado River Basin, Wyoming, United States - RVT92D227 (version 2) ...
GTGAGTTCGTTCTTCCCCTTATATCGTCATACACAAGGAGTGCTGCTTCAATGAATCGCCCCCCACCAAAATCTGCTTCAAAAAATCCCTAAGTTTGAGAATAAGGGGCTCTTTGCCATGCATGGCTCAGCGGGCCCGGGCAGATTAACTCCTCAGAAACATATTTCCCGGAAGCTGTTTTATCAGGCCTTTGAGGCGCAGGGAAACAAGAGCTGCATTGACGCTGCCGGGGGCAAGATCCGTCTCGGCGATGACTTGCTCTATATGGACGGGCTCCTTGTCCAGGAAGTTGTGGACCTTCTTTTCGTCGCCGCTCAGCTTCAACTGGCTCACGTCGAACAAAGGCTTTTCCACGCGCTCGGCGGCCTGCGCCGCGGCCGCACTGACGTGGCTCTGGAGTTGTTCGCCGATGTGCCCGAGCGCCTGCATGACATCCTCGACGGATTCGATCAGCGTCGCCCCCTCTTTTATCAACTGGTGTGCGCCCTTGCTCAAAGGCGAATCAATTTTCCCGGGCACCGCCATCACCTCCCGATTGTAATCCAAAGCGGCCTTTGCCGTTATCAATGCCCCGGAACGGGGGGCGGCTTCGATAACGATGGTTCCAAGCGACAACCCGGCGATGATCCTGTTGCGAGGCGGGAAATTCACCGCCAAAGGCTCGTACCGCAGGGGCAATTCGCTGATGCACGCCCCGGACCCGGCGATCAGCTCGAACAGCTTGTCGTTCTCTGGGGGAAAGATATTTGCCAAGCCGCAGCCTTGCACCGCTATCGTTCGCCCCCCTGCGGATAGGGCACCCTGGTGTGCGGCTGAATCGATGCCGCGGGCCATTCCCGAACAAACGGTAAAGCCGGCTGAGGCTAAGAAATGGGCAAATCGCGATGCCTGCTCCTGGCCGTACAGGCTGCAATGCCGCGAGCCGACTATCGAAACGCCCAGATTGTCCTGACGGGTAAGACTTCCCTTGACGTAGAGAACCGGCGGCGGATCGTAAATTCGCCCCAGCACCGGCGGATAGCGCTCATCCCCCAGATGAACGATCCAAACTCCGAGCTTCTGTGCCAGTTCCACCTCGCCGGCGGCGTCGAATTTGTCGCGTGTCGAGGCGATCCGTTCGGCGGTCTTGAAGCCGATTCCGTCGATTTTGGCCAAGCCGCTGACCGAAGCGCCCAAAGCCCCGTCCGCCGAGCCGAAATGCCTGATAAGCTTTGCAAAAGTAACGGGGCCGACCCCTTCGGCTCGTATCAGCTTGAGCCACTTCTTGATATCAACCGAATTGGGTGGGATTTTTGACATGCCGACATTTAATCACGAACAGCGCATCGACACAAAGAAAAACGCCGAGCACGCGGCCCCGGACCTGCGAGCGCAGGCGTCCCGAGCAACGCCGAGGGACCTTCCGTCTCCGGTAGAAGGGGGCGTGTCTTAACGAATCGTGCAGGGGGTTGAAAGAGCAAAAAGGGTGAAGAGAAAAAAAGTTTAGTTCTTATCGAACAAACACTTACGAGGAAGTAACGGCCTACATTTTTGTAGAAACTTTAACGAACCGTGCAGGCAGCTCCAATTATGGGGGCGACAAAAATAACAGGAGCCGTTGTGGCAAAGAAAACGGGCGGCCCGATTCGCTTCGTTCAGATTGAGCCGGGAGAGATTATCCGGGACCCGGAATTCCGTTCGTGGAACAGCCGCCTGAGAGGGTTGTGTCTGAACCTGGCCCTTGAACTGTGCGCCGCTGGAGGACAGTTGCCGTGGGACACCGGGCTATTGGCCGCGACGTTGAGATACAAGAGCCCGGAAAGTTTCTTGAAGGAATTCCAGAAGATTAAACACCGCTTCAAGGTCAGCAGAGGGTGCGTTACAAGCCCGGAGGTAACAGACGTGCTGGCCAGAGCCAGGAAATTCCGACGCGAGAAGCAAATAGCTGGAAAACGCGGTGCGCAGAACCGCTGGGGAACACCGTCTCGGGGATTGGCCCCGCTATGGCCGGGCGATAGCACACCCACAACAAAGGAAAGCGAAACGAAGCGAGTTGAAGAAAAGCCAAGACATCGAAAGTCAAGCGAAGATTCGAATACGACTTCGGCTACGACTCCCACTCCTCGGGATTCGGGGTCTGCGCCCGATTTACCTCGAATTCGACCTGTTTGTGATGCACTACAAATCAGTGAGGCACTCTCCAGGATGCTTCCGTGGCCGAGCAAGTCGGACCGGACCTGTTTGAACAACGTGTCCTTGTGGCTGGCTGAAACCGGACAGGAGCGGGGGGACATCGACGCCCTGATGCACAGAATCAGCGGGCTCGCCAGAGAAGCCGTCTCCTGTCGCAACCCGGCGGCGGCGTTTATGGCGGCCATCAAGAGCGAATTGGGATACCAGCCCCCGTCGCGAAAGAGCTACAGCCAGGAATTGAAGGCCCGATTGGCTTCGAGAGAGCAGAAACGAGAATGACAATGATGCTGCACCATAACGCCGGAACAGTTTTATAGGGAGAAGGAAAATGAATGCCTCGGAGAAAGCCAGCGTCACGCTGACAGGCGGGGGGCCAGCCTGACGTGATGTTTCATCAGGCCATCTGCCGGCTTTTGGAACGCAACCGCCGGGTTCCCTTCACAAAAAGACACCATATCTCAGTCCACTCCTTTACGGACCTTGAAATTACACGGTGACGTATGAATTGTCGCGTGAACACTTTAGAGAAAGATAAAATGGTTCTTGAATCGCCACTGACGTACAAGGGAAGGGCGCTATCCGACCAGGAGGCAGTTCTGGCCCTCGGCAGGGCCGGGACGGTGACATTGGTTGACGCTCACCTGCTCAGAAGCCTTGCCCGATGGCGGTGGGTAAGTATCGGCGGCTATGCGTTTTATAAGGCGTCGGGAACATTCCTCGCACGACTGCTGCTCGGGGCCCCGCCCTTCGATGGGGCCGAAGTGGACCACAGGGACGGCGACAAGCTCAACAACAAACGCGACAACCTGCGGTGGTGCCTGCCGTCACAGAACAAGGCTAATAGGAGGAAGTACCACACCAGAAGGCACAGCCGAAACACCAGCAATTACAAGGGAGTCGTTCGTCACAAGCAGCGGTGGGTCGTCCGCATCCAGAAGTATGGCCAGGTGGGCGGCTTTACGTCGGAAAGCGAAGCGGCCCGAATGTACGACAGAATGGCGCGCCAGCTCTACGGCGAGTTCGCGTGCGTGAATTTTCCGGAACCGGGCGAGAGAAGCGCCCTTTCGGGTGACATTGTTCCGTTCCCGTCCACAATTGGTCCATCTGGGTCGATGGAGAATAACGAATAATGAATATCTCCCGTAAGGGACACCTCACGGCGGAATAATGAACGCCGAAGTGAAGCCGGCGCCAGCCCTTCCTTCGATATTCGGAATTCGATATTCGATATTCATTTTAGTAACGCCAACCAGACAGAAAGGAGTTAAGCATGGACAGCATGTCACTGAATCCCGCTGACCCGCGTTTGGTGCCTCCGAAGACGAAAGCTCAGCTTGCGGCGTACGTGAAGGAACATCTTGGAGTGACAGTACCCTCAATACGGGTCTGTCCCGACCACGCGGCCCCGCTGGACTACCTGGCCCACACGTTCTTTCTCGACACGAAGAAAGGGCGGGCCGGTAGCGGCGACAGTATCGTGTGGGCAAATCGAGCCGGAGGCAAGACGCGCCTGGCTGCCGTAGCCACTCTTCTGGACGCGGTGTTTAAGCCCGGCTGTCACGTCAGAATTCTCGGTGGGTCGGGCGAACAGTCGAGCCGCCTGTATGACTACGTCCAGGAATTCTTGAATCGCGGGTTCGCGGGCTTCCTTGCGAAAAAGCCTCTTAAGAGCGGCTGCGCCTTCCACAATGGTTCGACGATTGAGATTCTAACGCAGTCGCCGACGAGCGTGCGAGGGCAGCACGTCCAAAAACTCCGGTGCGATGAAGTAGAATTGTTCGACCCGGACGTTTTCGCCGCCGCTAAGTTCGCGACGATAAGCCGCGATGACATACGGGCCAGCATGGAACTCATCAGTACGATGCACCGCCCGTATGGCCTGATGCACAAGGAAGTCACCGGGGCCGCCGACCGCCACTGCCGCCTGTTCAAGTGGTGCTTGTGGGAGACTATCCGGCAGTGTCAGCGGAAAAGCTGCCGCTCGTGTCCTCTCCAGACCGATTGCGGGGGCAAGGCCCGAAAGTCACGCGGCTACGTGAGTATTGACGACGCAATCGCAATTATGCGGCGGTCCAGTCGGGCAAGCTGGGAAGCGGAAATGCTCTGCTTGAGACCGGCGAGAGAAAACCTTGTCTTCACGGACTTCGACCGCGAAAAGAACGTTGCCCCGGTAGCGTTCGACGCCGCTTTGCCGCTCTACCGCACGATAGACTTCGGCTTCACGAATCCCTTCGTCTGCCTTTGGATTCAGCCCGACGCCGTCACTGGAACCACCCGCGTCATCGCCGAGTACGTCCGAACGCGACGAACCGTAGCGGTCAACGCCGGCGCCGTCAAGGCGCTGACGCCCGTTCCCGAGGAACGCGTGACGGCGACATTCTGCGACCCTGCAGGACAAGCGACCGAGGGTATCACCGGACGTAGCTGCGTCGCCGAAATGGGCCGGGCGGGAATCCGCGTTCGGGCCAGACGAAGCGCTATCTTCGAAGGACTCGACTTGCTGCGTGCGGCGATTCTGTCGGGAGACTTAAAGAGGCGTCTAATCGTGTCGCCGCAATGCCCCCGCCTTATTGAGGCGCTGGAGTGCTATCACTACGCCGATTCCGCCGGTCCCGGAGAGCTACCACTGAAGGATGGTGTGTACGACCATCCAATTGATGCCTTGAGATATTATTTCATCAACGCGAGTCGCCGCCCGGCAGGCTCTCGCAACTACTGAAAGGTCGCCAAATGGCCCAGAATTCCGATACTGTTGCTGCAAACGCCCTGCTTGAAATGGACGTTGACGAGCGGGGATATCTCGTCGATTTGTTGGAATCCCTGTCCGCTGTCGCGGGTGGCCGTGAGGGTTTCACCTCGCGATTCGACGGGTTGGAACCGATACAGAAACGCCTTGTGCGTGCTCTCGCCGGAGAGCACGCGGGGGCTCTCGACGAGCCGATTCGGCATTGGATGCTGTATCATTGGCCCGTCGTGAGGCAAACCGTGAATATGCTGAAAGGCATGGAATAACAAGTACGTTCGATTCTAACTGCATGGTCTTGCTGGAGAACAAGAACTAACTGAGCGCTGTTATCGTGGCTGGTTCCTCGCGTAAGACGGGGACATATCGCTGCGCCAGTGCAGAGCCACCGAAGAGCACCAGCGTATAGAACACCTTGCCCACAAGTGTAAAGAAACGTGTGTTCGACATATCTCGGTTCTCCGTTCGCCACATTCGTGGTCACTATTTCAAGCTTGTTTCTTCATCCGCCGATCTGCGGGGATCAGGTCCGCAAAGTACCTCACGTCGCGCAGAACAACCTCGCCGGCACTGACTTCGACAGGCCGTTGGAAGATCGGCCCGTCATAGACGTATGAATGGAACTCGCCGTTCTCACCACACGGATCAACTCCGTCCGGCAGGTCGCGGATCAGATCGGCGTCAATCGGCCTTCCGGCAAACGCCTCGCCGAGCTTCTGGCCATCGACACACGTCAGATATGCCTTGAAGCCGAGGGCGATGAACGTGTGGACAAGCTCAGTCGTGTCGCGGCCCCAGATCGGGAAAATCCCTTTCATTCCAACTTTCGCCAGGTTGCGCTGCCGATACTCCCGCAGGTCCTGCAGGAAGATGTCTCCAAACGCGACGGTCCGCACGTTTTTCTCCTTGTATTCAAGCATTGCCTTCTTCATCATGGCCTCATAGTCTTCGAGGCTGCAGTTGGCTTGATGCAGATAAAGCTTGTGCAGGCGCATGCCGATCGCAGCAGCTTGTTGTTCCAGCAACTCCACACGAACGCCGTGATGACTGATGCGCTCGTATTGTTTGGATACCGTCGTGAGCAGAGACACGACCTCATACCGGCCGCTTCCGAGCAATGCGTGGAGCGCCATTGCGCTATCTTTGCCCCCGCTCCACGCCAGCACAACTTTTTCCTTCACGGCTATTCCAGGTCAAAGGGCGTGTTGTTTATCGGCTCGAACCATCCTAATTTCATGCCTGCGGAATGAACGCCATAGGCATTCTCGCCGGCAAACTCGGCAATTCGGCGCGGGTCAATGTGGCCGTCGGCCCAGCCGATATTGGATAGACCTTGCCTGCCGGCCGGCAGGTTTCCGTGGCGAAAATGAACGGAGGGTGACATGTAGAACTCCGTCACGGGCCGGCCGCTGTAAACGGTGAAAGGCGGCTCGGCGAACGAGTATTCGATAAAGCTCCTTCGATCATTTGCCATGGCGGTATCGGCAAACATCAGCGTCTGGCCCGGCGCGGCGATCTCCGTCATGCGGGTTGTCAAAGCGTAGGCGTCTTTCCAGGTTTGCGTGGTGTGAACGCCATTCTGCCAAATACGGCTGCCGATGTACGTCATATTGTACCCGTAGCCGCCACAGCCCTGCTCGAAATTTGTCTTCCAAGCCTGGCCTTTCACGAAATCCACCTTCCCGGGACATTCTTTCGCCCGCCCACCGGCAAGATAGCCTGCTAATGGTCCCCGAAGCGGGTCGAACGGCTCGTCAAGCGTGTCCCGGCGTCCGTGCCAGCGATACAGCCCTGCGTTGTCCCATATATCGCTCGCCGCCGGCACGTAGAAGCCGTCATTTTCCGTGGCATAGCCGATACTCGCGATCAGCAGTTGGCGCAGATTCGACTTGCACGCCAAGGCCCGGCTTGAGGACCGCGCTGCAGCCAACGCCGGCATCAGTATGCCCATCAGCAAAGCCATGACTGCGATCACCACCACCAGCTCGATAAGGGTGAAGGCCTCCCTGGTCGATTTTCGATTGCCGATTGCCGATTGCCGATTTAAATCGAAAATCGAAAATCGAAAATCGAAAATGGCTTCATTCGGAATTCGATATTCGATATTCATTTTAGTACCGCCAGTCTTCAGTTTTCTGCCATTGGTCCATGAGGACGGCCAAATCGAAAACGTCGATGACCAGGTTTTTGGGCTCGGCCAAATCGCACCGGGCTATCCACTCCGGCTGGCCCAGGCGGCTATTGAACGCCGAAAGAAGCAGCTCCAAATCCGAGATGTCCACCACGCTGTTCAGGTCGATATCCGCACTGTACTCCTGTTCGTGGAGCACTCCGACCGCTTCTAAGTCGAGGCCGCCCGAGCCGAACGTCAGCCAGGCGTCGTAGATTGGATGATTGTGCGAGTAGCGGCCCCCGGCGGGCTGACTCGACGGGTCGGCATGGGCCGAAGCACGGTCGTAAAAATCCCCACTGCCGGGAATATCGACGATTCGCACGTACCTGATATTGTTGATATCGACTAGGCCCGAAAGAACATCCGGGTCGCTGGCGATTTCCCGCAGATCGAAGGGCGTACCGGTACATATACCCCCGGCGTTGGGATGCTTACCGGCCAGATTGTAGAGGTTGCTGATTTCAACGGTGCCGTAGGGGCCGGTGGGCGCCGGTGTCAGCGACACGGCGGGGAATCTGACAAAATCGATGCCATTGGAAGAGACCTCCACGTAGCCTAATTCGGTGAACATCTGTCCCTCGACTGAGCCGGTATCGTACGTTGCGGCGGAAACAAAACCGTTCTCGAAGACAACGAAATCGTATCCCTTCCCCTGGCGAATCGGCTCGTTGAATAACAAAGTCACCCGGCCCGGCGGCGTATTCTGGCCGAGCAGGTCCTGATTCAAATCGCCCAAGCTGACGATATCGAGCGGCTCGCCCGCAGCCGGGCCCAGGGCTTTGTTCGGATCCGCCCATTGAGCGGCTACGCCGGGCGCAGGCTCGTAACTGACGACGGCGGCGGCCCAGCCTCGGAATATCGGGTTTATGACCGCGTTGGGGTCCTGCGGATCGGCGTGCCGCCACTGGTTATCGGGGTCTATGTAGCCGTTGACGCCGGCTTCGCTGTAGATCCCGGCATGGGGCGAAGCCGGCGGACCCATGATGGTATCAATAGCGAACGACGCCGGGGTATTCATGCCCCAATCACCGACGTCGCTCGAACTTAAAGTGAATTCGAGACTCTTCACTTCGCCTAACGAGGTCAAATCGACGTATTCCCACGTGTTGACGATGTAATCGTTGCTATTGTCGGCGGAGCGGTAATCGGCCAGGTAGAAATCGACCTTGCCGGTCGCAGCGCCATTGGCATTCTTGCCTGTAATCGTCAGGACGAGCCAGTCGCGGTCGTTGCCGCTCGGGCCGCCGAACTTCTTGGCAAAGGCGTCGCCGTTGAGCATGGAATAGTAAGCGTAACCGCTGTTGGTTACGTACAATCCGCCGACAACACCCGGCGCGTTCAGGGTTATCACAGGCGGCGAGGTCCAGCCGACGTACGCCACCGCGTAGGTAGCCGAACCGCCCTGACCGCCCCCGGCGATGGTCTGGTATTGGGCGTTTACCCCCTGCATTGCCGCGTCAGTGGTGTTGGAACAGGAAAATCCGTCCCAGGATTTCCACTCGGCATTGTAGCTGTTACTCAGGTGGGCGCCGCCGCTGGTGAAACCGCCCGAGCCGTCCGAGCCATTCCAGTACGATTCAGGCGGCAGGATCAAATCCTCAAACGTGGCTATCTCAGCATTCGCAGAACCCGCAACGGCCGAAACAGCGATCAAGCATACGAGGTGTTTTAGTTTCTTAGTCATTTGGCACAACTCCTTCCGTTCTGTTTGGTCCTTATCGCGAAGACGCACCAATAAAAAAACCGCCGTTCTCCCGCAAGGGACGCCTTACGGCGCCACGGGAGAAACGGCGGTTTTAAAACCTCATCGAATGGTAAATGGTGATTGCCAATTACCATTCACCGGTTCGTTCCAGCCCGCGAGAACACAACCAATGTACAGCCAATCGCAGGCAGGTTTTCTGACTTGCGCCCTACCTCAAGACTCCTTCCCATCCGGCACTAAGGATTGTCGATTTGCGATTTTTCAATCGGCAACCGGCAATGCACGGACAGTGGACAAAAATGTCTCTCGGACTTCCGATGCTCTGGCCACTAAGACACCAAGACACTAAGGATTTTGATTATTTTGCCCTTTTCTTCGTGTCTTTGTGCCTTCGTGGCAACGGCTTTGGCTATCGGAACAGGCGCTCACAGCGGCGCGACCGTCGCGGATTTGAACCGCGTTCCCATTTCTGCAATTGGGTTATTTGTTTTTCAAAGAGCGCAAATGAAACTACCTCGCTGCCGTGCAGAAGTCAACCGAAAAATCTGAATTTTGGCAATTACCCTTCAGAATGGTCGAGAAGCCGTCTAAGAGTTGGCAATTCAGGATTGAATCTGGGTGCGAAGGCAAGGCCCGGTCTGGAGTTTAGCTGGCTTTTCCCTTCCATCTTGTATCCAACTGGATCGCTTTCTGTCGGATTGAGTCATCGGGGCTGTCAAGATAGGGAGCGAGATAGGAACGAAGTCCTTCAAGTTGGTTTTGGCAACCCCATGTGACTCGACCTATATCATTCTCATCATCTACTTTCATACGAATCGACACGAGTGTTCTTAGCACGTTGGGTGGATTTTCAGGACGAATCACGCTCAGTCCAAAATATATAGCATAGTGACGTGTTCCATACACATTTCCTGGATCTGCGGCATGATACATGATCTCAATCGCCGCAGGATTCTGCGGTGTTTTGTTCCAAATGTAGCGATTACCGATGGCACGTAATACCAACTCTCTGTCTTGAGATGTTCGGCGGAGACCATTTCGAACGATTTGAAGGAGTTCGTTATCAGGTAGATTGCTGTCTTGCAGAGATGAAAAGAGTTCATCCAGTAAATGTGCAACCTTCGGATCGTCTGAAAAAAAGCCATTAAAGTCGGGGGGGATATACCTATCGATACGGCTCCAGGCATAAACAGATCCACTGTCTTTAGCTTCCTCCTTCGTCACCAGCCATTGCCTTGATTGTTTTTCTTCCTCGGCGATTCCAAGGTGCACCGTCTTGCCCGGCTCCGGAGTCGCCCCGCCCTCTTCCACCTTCTTGAAAACCATTTCAGGCGGGCCTCCGCTCCAACTGCCCTGCAGGTAGATCTGGCCTCTGTTGATGACGAGATTACCTTCCGCGTTGAGGTAGCCGCGCCAGGTGACGAGAGGGGCACTCTCGATGAATATCTCGTTTGTGGTGAGCGTCCACGGAGCCGGTTGAGTAGTCTGTCCAGTCCTTCCGGTCCTCATCGTCAGCCGGCTCTGGCCTCCTGCCTGGAGCTCTATTTCCCGAATCTCGGTATCCGCGACGCCCTGCCATCGACCCAGGAAGGCCGCTTCGGGAACCGGCTCAACCAGAGCTTCCACAACCTCCACAAGCTCAGCGATACCCAGGCGTTTGGCCACGGCCTTGACCGTCTCGGCGACCTGCTTTGCCGTCAAGGCGCTTGCCTCATCGTACTCGATTCGGAACGTCAGTGGGACGTTTTTTGCTCTCGTGAGGCGCCAGAGGATGTGCTGCTCAAGCTCGTTCGGGTTGACCAGGCCCGTGACCAGGGGTCTGGGGCCTCCGTCGGGTCGCTGCACAGCCGTCGGATAGCATGTCCTTATCTGGCCCTGCCTCAGGAAGAACGTAGATTCGCCGGAGCCTGCGAACGTGCTCATCAGTTCCGTACGCACTTCGGTCTCCATTTGAGCGTTGGTCTCTCTGGCCAGCGAGAGGATCTTGCCATGCAGGTCCTCGGCCGCCGCTGTGTTTGAAGGGGTGTGATCGATGTCAATTCGCAAGGGCAGACTACTGTTGCTCTGCAATCGCTCACGGATGTAGTCTAATGTCTCCCTCTCGGACAGCAATCCTGCCGACTTCCAGCGCCGCTTGGCCCAGTACTCCTTAAACGGCTTCAGGGCGTCGAGTACGTACACACGCTCACCGATTACGTTGAGATTCAGCCAAGTGTTGAGGGTTTCTATCGGCTGTTCCTCGAATGCGTGCTTGGGGACAATGCCCATGATCTCCCTTAGATTCGCCAGTTCGGTCATAAGCTTGGATTCAAGTTCCGTTTTGGCGAGCAGCAGCTCATACCGCATTTCTGCGGGTCCCGTTTCCGCTTCGATCTTGCGGGAAACCTCTGCGACCTGCTGGTCGAGCAGCTTGATCTGCACGTAGCTGAGTGTGACCTTGCGGATGATTTCCAACCTTTCTTTCTGGCCGAGGTTTTCCCGGCTCTCCATCCCCACTCGAACCAACTCGGCCAACTGTGGGTCGTCCACCTTCTGCACGCGATCCAGGATGCTCGGAGTCTGGCTCTGGGCTAGCGCAACCGCCACCAGGACCCCCGGCAGACCCAGGCAAAGGACACACAACGACTTCTTAATCCATCCCACTTGCATGGCTGTGACCTCCAAAAGATTGTGCAAGAATTTGATTCACACTCTCAGCCGACGAGTGCGGGTCCGGCATGCCCATCGGCTCTATACGCTTCTCTCGATTCTCGATAAACCCGCCGGCGGCAAACACTTGCCCCATTTGGCCGCCCACGGTGACCGTGTCAACGGGCAGGAATCTGCCCGCACGCTCGACGGCACGCGCCATGCGGTCTTCCATTCCCAACTGCCTGAAGAGACGCGCAGCCTCCAACCATGCGATGAGATCACTCGATACGGTTACGCCATCGGGTTCGGCGTCCGCACGCGGCGCGACATCCGCGCTCATCGGCAATGCAGGGGGCCCCGACAGACGACCGCCAAAAAACGCGACGCCGGCGACCAGAACTGCTGCGGCCGCGAGCCCCACCCTCCGCCTGGCGCAGCGCAACCGCTGCACTCGGATGAATGCCGCCGTCGAGTCGCGGAGCGTCTGCTCCTTAAACGCTTCTCGGGGCGGCTCACCCGGCAAATACTGTCTCAGATGGGTATCCACGTCTTTGTCTTCCATACTGTCACCTTGCACAATGCGTCATTCAGAAGCTCGTATTTCTTCGTATGCCTGGGCAAACCCCGCCCGGGCCCGGCGCAAGAGCGACTCGATTGCTTCAATGCTTGCGCCGCCGTCTGCGGCGATCTCTTTCATGCTGAGACCCCGAAGGTATTTTGCCTCGAGCACGACGCGATAATGCGAGGGCAAGCGCGCGCGCCTCGTGTACCCGCAAATCAGGCATTTCCTGTGAGACCGCCTCGGAGCTCCCGCTCGCAGAGGACTCCTCATGCCACTTGCGCCGCTGCTCGCTCGTCCGGATCGCAGTGTGGCGGTTTCTCGCAATCCCTAACAGCCATGCTCGAAAGGCTGCCCGACCGGGATCGAAGCGATGGATCTGCCCGGCCGCAACGACGAAGACCTGCTGGGTCACTTCCTCGGCCAAGTCATGCCTGCCGCCCGCGAGCGCGACGCAAAACCGGTACACCGCGTCGAAGTGCCACTCGAACAACTGCCGCCACGCCTGCTTGCTGCCGGTCTGTGCGGCGTGTATCGCAAAGGTCTCGGACTCGTCCGATCCGCCGGGGGATGGCTTGCGCCACAAGTCGGAATCCCCGTCCATTAACCGATTGCCCGGATCTAACATACTCTTGCCCGCCACGCGGATCGGCGGGCTTTCCCGCCGTGTCTCTGTAGTTATTTCTCGCCCCGCCCGGCAAATCCGTCGCCGATGCCGGAAAAAGCTTTGAAAACCTGTCTGCCGACAGGCAAGATTCTATCACGGCCACCCCGCTACCACTACTTATCGTGCCACAATTATCGGGCTTTCGCTTGCCTGCGCTGCCGATCTTGCGTATCATACATGGTAAATCCAAAAAAAAGAGAAAGCTTTTAGTCAGGGCGGGTCGATATGTCCTGTATGATTTATGATTGAAGATTTGCGATTTACGATGTTCGATTTTCGATTGAAATCGACAATCGACAACCGGCAATCGAAAATTCTCTTGAAAGGAGCGTGACTTATGCAGAAGAAAATAGCATCCGGCGCTGGCCGTCCCTGGGTGGAGTTGGCTGTTGGTCTGGTAGTAGTAGCTGTGTGCAGTTCGGTTGTTTCTGCTCTGCCCGCGATGGGGCCCCCAAAGGCCCTTGTGGGGCAGGACCAGTGGGCCATCGGCCTTGGGTATTCTTACTCGCAGATGGACCTCGAAGCGTCCGGCAAATCTCGAGAGGATCCGGGCAGTGAAGTTTGGGGACCGTGGTTGGGTTCCAAGCACGATATTCAGGACCTTACGTCGAGCATAGTGTTAGGCCAGCTTGGCTACGGCGTTGCCGAGAACCTGGATGTATTCGTGTGCCTCGGCGTGTCTGACGTTCAGGACGATATGAAAGAAAGCGTGGCGGGAGCCTACCCCGGCGACAAATACACGGGATTGGATTCCGGCTTTGGATTAGCCTGGGGTCTTGGCGCCAGAGCCACCTTTTTGCAGGACGGCGACGTGACCTGGGGTGGATTGATCCAGGTGATCTGGGAAAACCCCAGTGAGGGCGACATTAAGCTGAGCCCGGAACCGCCGACCTTGCCGAATCCTCTGACGGGCGACGCCGAGCTTGACCTGCGCGAGATCCAGGTCGCCGTCGGCCCAACCCTGCAGTTGCAGGATTTCTGCATTTATGGCGGTCCTTTCCTGCATTTTGTAGATGGTGATATTGAAGCCAGCGTCAGCGGGCTGGATTCAAGTGGCGTTCCTCCGCTCGAGAGGGTGGAATTGTCGGAGGATATACAGGAAGAGTCTGTATTCGGGGTCTATGCCGGCCTCCAGGGAGAGGCAAGCGAAAACATGTCCTGGTACGCAGAGTACAGGATGACCGGCGACGCCTGGGGTGTTGGCATAGGCGCCGTCCGGAGATTCAAATAAAACCCCGGCGTTCGTAGTGACGCCGTAAGGCGTTATTTCCGAAATGCCCTTACGGGCACACTACAAACCTAATTCTCGGCACCGTGCCCGGGTATGTCAATCCGGACGGTGCCGAGTTTTTGCGC
>Ga0299915_10002292_pt1 | contig 14002 bp, 20 predicted proteins | sample RVTome_13_FD_200263 | JGI IMG/M metagenome (GOLD analysis project Ga0299915, IMG submission 200263) | Soil microbial communities from uranium-contaminated site in the Upper Colorado River Basin, Wyoming, United States - RVT92D227 (version 2) ...
GTGGCAGCTAAGCCGAAGCTTTTCTCAGAAGTCGCAGAAATCGTGAGGCGGAAACAGCTATGGTGGGGCGTTGAAATAGGGTTGGAGACAGGCTCCGCGGAATTAGCCAGCAAAATCATGCCAGCGAAGGCTCACCCATTCAAACCCGAGCAATGGCCAGAGGTCGCACGCACCGGGTTGGCGCTAATGCACGATAACATGTTGGTTCCGGCGTGCACTCTGATCGTTGGCGTGCCTGAAGAGACTGAAGATGACCTCATGAAGACGATGGAGTTGATGGATGATATCAAGGATTTCCGCAGCCTAATAGTGCCCTTGTTTTTCGTTCCTATGGGAAGATTGAAGGATGAAGACTGGTTCAAAGACACGAAGATGACGAAAGCGCACGAGGAATTGATGATAAAGTGCGTGGAGCATGATTTTCATTGGGTCAACGACTTGATCAATATCTCTTTCACGGGGGAATGGAAGGGCTATGCTATCAGGCCGTTCTTCAAGCTCTTCGCGGCAATAGCGAAATACAAGGTCAAACAAGCCGGCATCAACGCAAAGATATAGACAATTAACCTTAAATACCTCTGCAATCCCAAAACTTGTGTCTCGTATCGATGCCGCCGTAGCTCAGTCAGGTAGAGCGGCTGGCTGTTAACCAGTCGGTCAAAGGTTCAAGTCCTTTCGGCGGCGCTCTAATCGAATCAACGATATTTTCATTTTTCTCTTCTTTCCATCGAGAGATTTCGGACTCTGAGGCCAGTGGAAAAGAATGAGCCACTGCTAAGAAACCATAGATTTCTAGGTGAAGAGGAAAGGTGGTAAGCTGAAAGAGTTTTCTGTCTGTTTTGGTTCTTCCAGCCGACGATCGAAACATTGAATTCCACGTGTCTTGGATAGTTCTTATATATCTAGTCCGATGCAAAATCAACAGTCAGAAATTGCTGAATCCAAATGGAAACAGCAGGAATTGAATCCAGCTGCTTCTTAGTTCGCCAGAGATCGTGATGGTCAAAACATGAAAAACATGAACAGAATGATGCAGGCCCTCAAAATCGCAGGCAGCTTGGTGAGATACAAAGTGAACTTGCCTAGACCATTCTTCGTTAGCTACCAGACAACACTGAGATGCAACCGAAGGTGCATGTTCTGCGATGCATGGAAGACAAAGACGTTTAATGAGCTGAACACTAGACAGGCTTTGAAGGTCGTTGGCGAACTCGGAGACATTGGCGTTGCGGTGCTGGGCATTACGGGCGGAGAGCCGTTGATCCGAAAAGACTTGGAAGAAATCGCCGATCGTGCCAAACACAAAGGGGTTATTGTCGGACTAAATACAAATGGCACTCTTCTAACGCCGAAAAGGGCGAAATCCATTTCGCGCGTGTTTGACACGGTCTTTGTTTCATTAGATGGTTTCGAGAAAACACATGACGGTATCCGAGGAGAAGAAGGAACGTTTAGAGAAGCGGTCACTGGGTTGAAAAACTTATTGGCCGTGAAACGAGACTGCACGGTAGGCGTGAACTTTGTTTTAAACAACGTCAACTATAAGGAATTCCTTCCGTTCTGCAATTGGATTAAAGATCTGGGCGTTGCTGTCACGTTTTTCCCAGTTGCAGGCGAAGACAAGTTCACTTCAGCTTACTCTATTCCCAGCGACGAGGTTGATGACTTCGTTCGAGATATACTTAAAGAAAAGGCAAACAACCGTTTTCTTGGTCCCTCGGAAAACGTCATCAAGCTCATACCGAAGTTTGTGAAAGGCAAAATGCCGTATATCTGTGACGCTGGGCACCTCTATCTAGGGGTTACTCCTGCTGGTGATCTGCGAATCTGTCCTATAGGACCAGACTCCCCTGAATGGAAGGTGGGGTCTCTCGTGACTTCTTCAATAACGGAACTACTTGGATCAAGTCGTTTCCGCGAAGCTCTTGAAGCAAGAAAACATTGTAAGCCTTGCCTTGCGGGCTGCACAACACCTTATTCTCTATTGTTCAGGAGTTCTGCCGGAAACTTGATGAAAGAGGCGCTGAACGCCTACACGATCATGAGCAAATAATCCGAAATATTGCCCGTTAGAATATCGTTCGTTGATGTCCGGTTCCTCGCCTAGTCTCTGCTCGTCAAGAAGAATGGCGCCCTGGTATATTCGGGGTCTACGATCGATATTCCGGCAAACGTCATTGACAGTGCATTGCACACGCTGAACGACCAGAACACAGTTACAGTGCGTGAAATTGTCACGCCGTTTTGTTCAACACAGCGTCAAAAAGTTGCGCTACCTGCATACCGAATTCGAACCCTATGAGCAAGCTCTTGAGGCTTACCGCATAGAAATGGGCAATCGTCGGCTCAAGGTTCTTGATTTCTGATAACCAGATGGTAAAGTCCCCGATCTCTTCCTCAACTGCGTTTATCAGTTTTTTCCTCGTTTCAGAATCGGCTTTTTCATATTCTGCTTGCCGTAGTTGGATTGTTTCAGATATGCTGTATTGACTGAATTCTTCGTACAGTTCAGAGTTCTTTGGTCTTGCTCTTCGAGTTTCGATTTCTTCAAGTGTCGTCGCAAATTCTTCGGTTCTCGACTGCATGAGCAAAGCTTTCTATGCCGGGAATATCTTGTTTATGAATGCACTATTCATATCCAGACTAAACGTTGATGCCGGGCCACGTCTCGCTGCATTTTCCATGCGAATCTTGGTCGAAAACTATCTTCTAGGGGAACTGCCGTTTGGTCAGACTTAAATCTTGGATTCGTCGATTAAAGTGTGATCAAGGAGATGCTTTATGCAGCTTAGCTATACGTTACAGATGGCCGTCGTTATTGTAACGGCTCTCGGTGGGACGGCCTTTGGAGTCAGTCTCCTTTTGCTTTGGTTTGCCTGGGGAGGTGAACCGCAATTTGTTACCACCTCTATTTTGTACACCGCCGTATCCGGTGTGGTCACTTTGATAGGTGTGATCGTTCTGAAGTTCTCAAAGCCTCCCGAGAATGAAAAACCCGAACCAAGAGTAGCGTGAGAAGAAAAGCAGAAAAAGGAGGCTAATTACAGCAACCCCGGTGCGCGCAGGAGAACGCCGGTCTCCTAAAAACCGGGTAGCGATGCCTCCTGGTACCCGATTGGGCAAACCTTCCCGCACAAGACGTCAATGACGCTGAGAGTAACTGTTTCGAGATGTTAGATTGAAGAACATGCTCTTTAGAGGTTCAATCGAGAACCTTGCCCTTTCAATGCTTATGCGGAGAAACTAAATATGGGCTTCCAGAGGACACTGAACAAACGTGTTCGAGGGTGAACCCTAATTCTTGAAAACAAACAGTTTTTACGCAGCCTTCTGAGGATACTTCTTTGATGCCATCACAAAATGCTGAATTTAGATATCCAAAGAACATACGATTCAAGTGTTCAAGATGCACGCAGTGTTGCGGCGACACCGAGACAAGAATCAGGCACGTCTTGTTTCTTGAGAAGGAAGCAGAGAGAATCTCAAAGGTCACGTCGAAGCCCTTAGAAGCCTTCGCTTGTAGAATCGTCGGCCATGGACCATACTTATATGAGATGAAGAAAGGCAAAGAGGGAAAGTGCGTCTTTCTTGAACGCAAGGATTGCAACATCTATGCTTCAAGGCCTCTGATTTGCCGTTACTATCCCTTCGAACTGAAAACTGAAAGAGACGAGATTTTTCTGTTTTCTCCTACGAAAGAATGTCCAGGCATTGGCCTAGGAGAAGTGCTGAAAGAGTCTTACTTCAGCAACTTGTTTCGAATGGCTCGTAGACTGTTCTCTTGAGACGACTGCCAGTCTTGGAAGGATTAGTGTGAGGGTTGGGCGGTGTTGAAACTGGGAGTACGCATGGTAACAGAGGCTGGAGGCACGCGTGTCGTAATTGGCGCGCGCGAACTAGAACTGCTGCAGCACGTCTTTTTTCTCAATAATGTATCCGCAATAATGGCACTTGAGCGACAGCGGCTCATCACAGTCCACGTAGAACTTGGGCTTGACAGGTTCACTGCTGTTGCTTATGCATGCAGGGTTGGCACATTTGATTGTGTTGTCAATAATCTTCGGAAGTTTCACTTCTTCTTTCTTTGCGACTTTGTAGTCACGGATTATATTGATGCTGGCGTGAGGAGCAATCAGGGCGATTTTGTGAACCTCTTGCGGTTTCAACTCCCTACCTTCAATCTTAACGATGTCCTTTCGTTTCAATTGCTTGCTTGGCACGTTGATAGCAATCGTAATGGGGCCTTCTTCCTTGCCTGTGATTCCTAAGATTCTCACGACGTCCAAAGCATGTCCACTTGTTATGTGATCGATAACAGTACCATTCTTGATCTTCGAAACGCGCAGTTCAGTATCACTCATCCGATATCCCCAACTAAGAAAACGTTAATGCGATGAACCAAGATAAAAGACTTTAAGGACTCACTTTGCATGTGCTTCTGTAACGTGCAAAATGTCTAGGTCACGCTAGATCCCTAGAGAACGCGCAACATTTGTCACGATCGCAGCTGATTTGCGGAGATCAGCAATTTCTTTGTCTTCAAGTTGAAGCTTTATGACCTCTCGTACTCCATTTCGGTCGAGGACCACTGGGACGCTCAGGCAGATGTCGCTTATTCCATGGTAGTTCTCAAGAAGACATGATACTGTGATGATCGCGTTTTCATTTCGAAGTATGCTTTCGACGATTCTTGTCATAGCAAGAGCGACAGCATAAAACGTCCTACCCTTTCGTTTGATTATCTCGTATCCCGCGTTTTTCACTTCCAGAAATAGCTCGTTGAACTTGTCAAGGTCGTAAGGTATCTGACACACGGGGCAATAGTCTTTCAACCTTATTCCAGCAACGTTTGCCAGGCTCCAGACCGGGACTTCACTGTCTCCGTGCTCACCGATGATGTATGCATGAACGTTTCTCGGGTCGATTCGAAGATATTCGCCAAGCAGATAGCGTAGGCGGGCCGTGTCTAGCGCCGTCCCTGAGCCAATGACTCGCTGTCTTGGGAAACCCGAGAGCTTGAGAGCCGCGTAAGTCATCACATCCAACGGATTTGACACTACGAGCAGTATGCAGTCTTTGTTGTACTTCGTAATGTTTGGAACTATTTCTTTGAAGAGCTTGAAGTTTCCTTCAGCGAGCTCCAGCCGTGACTGTTCTATTTTCTTCCCTTGGTCCACCGCGATCACCACGATGTCCGCGTCTTCACAGTCAGAGTATTCACCGACCCAAATCCTAGTTGGAAAAGCGAATGGTATTCCATGCGCCAGGTCCATCACCTCTCCTTCTGCTCTGTCCCTATTGACATCGATAATGACGATCTGAGAAGCAAGGCCGTGGATTAACAGGGAATAGGCAAAAGTCGATCCAACTGCACCTGCCCCGATGATCACTATTTTAGGTCCATCTGAATTTCGAGTCGCCATCGCTGACACACAACTCCTAATCAAAAGTGAACGCTGACGGGCAGATCTTGTTCAAAACACATATTTCACACTTGGGTTTCCTAGCCGTGCAGACTTTTCTTCCGAGAAATATCAGCAAGTCCGTGATCCTCATCCATTTGTCTCGGGGAACAATCCTCATCAAATCCTCTTCGATTTTCCCAGGGTCTTTTTGCGTCGTGAGCCCCAGTCTTCCGGACACTCTGCGGACATGAGTATCAACCGCTATCCCTTCGATGACGCCGTACGCGTTTTGCAGAACGATATTCGCGGTTTTTCGAGCAACACCTGGCAACTCAAGTATTTCCTGCATGGTTTTGGGAACTTTGGAGTCAAACCTCTCCACCAGCATTTCTCCGGCGTTCTTTATGTTCTTGGCCTTGTTTCGATAGAAACCAGTGGACCTTATTTCTTGCTCAAGCTCCATCAAGTCCGAATTGGCGTAGTCCTCGGCTTTTCTGTACTTCTTGAAGAGCGACTTTGTGACGATGTTTACTCTCTCGTCAGTGCATTGCGCCGACAATATTGTGGCGACTAGAAGCTCCAAAGGATTTGAAAAGTTCAAAGCTATCTTAGCGCCCGAGAATTCCTGTTCCAGCAGACCAATTATCCTGATGACTCTTTGCTTGCCTTCGGTATCAGTATACTCTTCCTTCTTTCTCATTTTTTCGTCAGTCTCCAATCTGCTTAACCCGCTAAAAAGGTTTACAGAAAGTTTTTTGCCTTGAAAGGCTTACTTATGCTGAGGCGGTGAATCTTGGAGACCAAACTCATAGTTGATGGCAAAGAAATAGTCTTGAACGAGTTCGTTAACAAGATATTGAGCGGAACAGTAGTTGGAGCGGTTACTTCACTGCGTGACATAAGCGCGGGTTGGAAGAAAATCGAGATAAAGGTCACTAAGTGAATGCAGAGTCGCCACAGCGCCTTAACCCTTGGCGCTTATCTCTATTTGAGCAAACATCTCTCTTTTGGCCTTACAGATCGGACATATATACGGCGGGTCTTCCCGAAATACCACGTATCCGCACTGTTTGCAGTACCACAATTTCTTCTTTATTTCAGTGGGCTGTTCAGTGAATTCAGCTGGTAGCGCCTTTTCTCCCGTTGCACTGACGCCGGTTACAGGAGCCGTCGAATATGCACGGGCTTGTTTCTCCCGGGGTCTGCGCTCCGGAATGGGGCTGATTGGTGTCTTGCCTTCGTATAGGTCTTTTCGCATGTACAACGCACAATAGCAGGCTCCAAACTCTGCAACGTCAGGATCTCGGTAGTCACATGGACAGATTATATCTCTGTCGAGTTCAAGCTTGCCGGCTGCGACCCTACAAGGACATGACGGATAACCGTATCTTTCTTCGTTTTGCTTCAAGCCTTCAAGCAAGTCTTGAAGGAATTCAGGGTCCGGATTCAAGAAGTATCCATAGGTCTTCGCGTCAGCTTCAGCTCTCTGCCGCACTTTTTCGATTGAAATCAAAGTTCCAGAGCCTCTTTCAGAAGGTCTATTCGGAAACCAGTAATCACCTTCTTATTATCAACGATTATAGTCGGATAGCTAGGTTCGTTCCCTCGATTGATGAGGTCCTGCCTGATCTTCTCGTGGTCTTCGTCATTAGCTAGATCGACATCAACGTATTCGTATTCAATGTCGTTTTCGTTAAGGAATTTCTTCGTCTTCTTGCACCACGCACAGGTGCTCAAGGCGTACAAAAGTACTCTGTGTTTACTGTTCTTGCCTGAAACTCTTACCTTATTCATAGTATCACGCCTCACTTGCTTTGAGCGTTATTTGTGCCCTGCAATATAATAGTTTAGTCCAGATCTTTTCTAGACTCTTTCAGTCCTGCATCGGGAGAAATGATGCCTTAAATTATGGAAAATAGCGTCTCCGAAAAGCCTTAATAAATGGTTAAACATTAGACCGAACCAAAGGTGAATTGCACTTGGAAAATGAACCTGCATTCAAAAAGTTACTGTTCCTTACCGACGGCTCGGCTCCCTCGCTCTCCGCTCAGGAATTGACAATTCAACTGGCGAAAAAGCTGGGAGCTGAAGTGACTGTTTTTCATGTAGTTACACACGAACTCATGAGACCAATCGTCCAAGATTTCCTCGTTCAAAGCAGAGGAATTCCAGAATCTGCTGATTCCGAACCCGCCGCAATTATGAGGTCCGAAATATCCTTGGGAAGGCAGACCCCAACCGCTCACGGGGCTCACTACGGAGAGACAACTGAAGGTGAGATCACGGCCGTATATCGGCAGCAGGGAGAAGAGGTCGTCGCCGATTCAGCACAATCGTTCAAAGAGGAGGGAATACATGCTGAACCTAAGGTTGTGGAAAACAAGAACATCGTTGAGGCTGTCATGGAGGAAGTCGAGAGAGAAAACTATGACTTTATGATCATGGGGCGCAGCGGTCGAAAAGAGAAAGAATCTCGCCTAGGCGCAATTGCAGAGAAGATGTCACGTCACTCCGAAATACCCGTCTTGGTGGCCGGCGAAAAGAGCACGTTGGCTAGGTTGCTTGTGCCAGTGGACGGTTCCAAGAGTTCTCAGAGAGCTCTAGCTTTTGCCGCTGCACTTGCTAGAAAAACCGGAGCAACAGTAACTTTATTACACGTTCAGGAGTCTCGACTTTTCAATTCGCATCCAGAGCTGACTGAGACCATTGGAAATGGCATTCTTTCCGATGCAGCAGAGAAAGTCAAAGGAATTACCTTTGACCAGAAACTCGAATCAGGAGACCCTGCTAGGAAGATACTCGACATCGCTGAAAAAGGGGGGTTCGACTTGATAGTAATGGGGAGTTGCGGGCACAACGTGATAACAAGGTTTCTGCTTGGCAGCGTGAGCAACCACGTGTTACACTACACTAAACATGCGGTTCTCGTCGTAAAATAGATCCACTGTGTCTATTCTTCTGCCCAATGAACGGGGGCAACGCAGTTTGCGTCATAGCCATGCCATACGAAAGAGGCCAGAAGCCAAAATACTAGTCCTTGAAAAATGGGGCGTTGCTAGGCTCCATAACGGCCCAACAACACAAACAGCACAAAAACAGCCATCATGTACCCTAATACGAAACCGCAGAAAGTGACCAGAATCGGTGAAATAGTCTGAGCATAATACGTCAGAACCGAAAGAGCTCCTAAAAATAGGATCCCAAAAACGTAGTTCAGTTTGATTCTCATCTGTCTGCCCTCTTTTTATAGTATATCCATAAGCCTTCAATTAATATTTTTGACGGTTTTCTCGTTTTCGCCTGAGTGGTTGACGCATCGACGTATTTAGAGTCTTCGCTGGTTTTCGTTCAGAAGGTTCAAGATGTTTCATTTCAGCGCTGCTTCGAGCCTGTTGCTTACTTCGTTCCAGTTGACTAGGCTCCAGAATGCTTCGACAAATTTGCTTCTGTCGTTCTTGTAGTCAACGTAGTAGGCATGCTCGAAAACGTCTACAACCATCAAGATCTTGTAAGTCGGATAAACGTTTGTATTGTGCTTCTCTATCTGCATAATTAACGGTCTGCCAGTCACTGTGCACCTTGCCAGTGCCGCCCATCCTGAGCCTTCAACGCTTGTTGCAGCGGTCGTAAATTCCTTCTTGAACCGGTCGAAGCTTCCGAACTCTTTTTCCAGCCAGTCCCCAAGTTTACCACCGGGTTTTCCTCCGGCCTTGGCTGAAGCGGTCATGTTGTCCCAGTAAAATGAGTGCAGAAGATGTCCCCCGATATTCCATGACAACTCTTTAAGGGTTGACTTTACGTCCAAGTCAGTATTCTCCTTTCGCGCCTTGTCAAGCTTCTGCAGTATCGCGTTTGCACCATTTACGTACGCCTGATGGTGCTTGTCATGATGAATTGTCAACTGTTCTTTAGACATGTGTGGCTCTAAATCGGCGTAGTCATAGGGCAACTTCGGCAAAACATAAAACTTGCTCTGCTCCATACATTTTCCTCCTTTTGAGACACTATTGTCCACTAATTTTAAGTTTTCGCACTGCACATATAGTGCATCAAAGACTATTGAAGCAAAGAATTCATATTGCTCTCATCGATATCTTACAACAGGTGATATCCTTTGCCGATAGATCCAGATTTCCAGAAAAAACGTAGCGTCGTGAGCCAACATAAAGGTCACAACGTCTGGGGACCCATTGACCCCCCTAAGAAACAAGGAATACATGGAACCATCGTCGCGGTTGACTGGGATGTCTGCACAGGAGACGGAATTTGCATAGACGTGTGTCCTGTGACCTTGTTTGATTGGGCGGATGCGCAAGGCCACCCGACTTCAGAAAAGAAATCTGATCCTGCAAGAGAACAAGATTGCATAAAATGCTTGGCATGCGAGACACAATGCCCGACTCAGGCCATAAAAATCACTCAGTGAATCATCCATCATGCAAAGACTGCGTTTCATTTCTTTCCTTCCTCTCTTTTGCACCACCGAATGGGAGTTTTTGCGAAAGGTTTTTTATTCCTGTGTCATGGCTCTAGTCTCTGAGGTAAGATGGTGAAATCCAAGCCTGATAGGACGTTGGATTGTCTCGGTTTGTATTGCCCCGAGCCGGTATTCAAGACAAGGCTGGAACTGGATGAGATGAAAGTTGGGGAAACGCTTGAAGTTCTGGCAGATGACCCGGCGGCCGAGTCTGACATAAGGAGCCTTGTGAAGAATCTGGGGCAGGAATTGGTAGACGTCGCAAAAAAGGGAGACACAGTTCAGATAATGATCAGAAAAGTGAAATAAAACTGGAAGGAAGTGAAAGTATGAGTCAGAAAAAGAAAATACTCTACGTCCAGACAAGCGGTGTGGACAATCCTGAAAGAGCCTATGCACCTTTTATCCTTGCGACAACAGCTGCGATGATGAACGTCGAAGCAACCGTGTACTTCGTCATAAAAGGCGTGACCCTTGTCAAGAAAGGCGAAGCAGAAAAAATCAAAATGGGCAGCTTCCCTACACTCAGAGAAGTCATGGACCAAGCAATAAAGGCAGGAGTCAAACTCGTCGTTTGCGAACAGAGTTGCGGACTTCTTGGGATACCCCGAGGAGCATTCACTAAAGAAGCAAACATCGTCGGTGCAGCAACTCTCAACGACCTGGCACTAGAGGCTGATGCAGTACTCTGTTTCTGAGTGAACCGCACATGCCGGAACCACGTCGGATCGATCTGGATCATTCCGCGGGTAAACCAGTAGATCCCCGAGTAATAGAAGCGATGCTGCCCTACATGAAATCATCATATGGGAACCCTTCGTCACTGCACACACTGGGTCAAGAAGCGAAAAGAGCAATGGAGGATGCCAGAACAAAAGTCGCGACATTGATCAACGCTGAAAAGAAAGAATCGATAATCTTCACGTCAGGGGCAACAGAAAGCAACAACCTCGCAATCAAAGGGGTTGCGAACCGAAACAGGGACCGTGGAACACGGATAATCACTTCAAGCGTGGAACACATGTCCGTCGTGAACCCGATCAAATATTTGAGCACGAAAGGGTTCGAATCTGTCTTTCTTCCAGTGGACACCTATGGCTTTGTAAAACTCGAGGAGCTCGAAAAAGAACTTACAGACAAAACCATGCTTGTTTCGATCGTGTACGCCAACGGCGAAATTGGCACAATTGAGCCCATAAAAGAAATCAGCAGAATTGTGCACGCCAAGAATGCTTACCTGCACGTGGACGCCACAGCAGCATGCGGACAAGTTCCAATAGACGTGAAGAGTGAAGGAATAGACCTGCTGACAGTCTCTTCAAACGACATGTATGGCCCAAAGGGTGTTGGGGCACTGTACGTCAAGGAGGGAGTCCGTTTGGAACCCCTTTTGCACGGTGGTGGACAGGAACGGGGCGTGAGGTCGGGAACAGAAAACTTGCCGGGCATAGTGGGGTTTGGAAAGGCAACCGAAATCGCAAAGAATGAAATGCAACCTGAAAGCACTCGACTCGTGAAGTTGAGGGACAGGATGATCGACGGTCTTCTCAAACCTATTCCGTATTCGTATCTGAACGGACATCCTACCAAAAGGTTGCCCGACAACGTCTCTGTACGATACAGCTTCATAGAGGGTGAATCAATGCTTCTAAGTCTCGACCTCGAAGGCGTGTTTGCATCATCAGGCTCAGCTTGCACTGCGAAGACTCTGGAACCGTCTCACATACTTTTGGCCATCGGGTTGAAACACGAAGAAGCCCACGGCTCTTTGATGTTTACCCTTGGGAGGGAAAACACGGAAAAAGACGTTGATTATGCGGCAAGTCTAATGCCTGCCATAGTAAAAAGGTTAAGAGCAATGTCCCCTTTAACCCCAAAGGAGCTGAACAAGTAATGTACAGCCAGAAAGTCATGGAACATTTCAAGAACCCCCGCAATATGGGCGAGATTCCTGATGCGGACGGCGTTGGCACAGTGGGAAACCCTGTCTGCGGAGACCTCATGACCATATACATAAAAGTCAAAGACAACCGGCTCGAAGACATCAAATTCAAGACTTTCGGTTGCGGCTCAGCAATAGCCACAAGCAGCATGATCACGGAACTTGCAAAAGGGAAAACGTTGGAAGAAGGAATGAAAATATCCAGAGGAAATGTTGCAGACGAACTTGGGGGCCTTCCGCCCGTAAAGATGCATTGCTCAAACTTGGCCGCCGACGCATTGCACGCCGCGATAGAGGACTATTACAAGAAGCAGAAGGCCAAAGAGGTGAAGTGATGAAACCCGAGTTCATCAGATGCGAATTCTGCAAAGTCGAGATACCCTCCGAAACGTGCAAGCTTGCCGCTCACACGGCCAAAATTGATGGAAAGGAGTACACCTTCTGCTGCGTTAGCTGTGCTGAACGGTACAAGAAAAGACAGGTCAAATCGACAAATAAGAAGTCCAGATAGAGACATTTCTGGCTTTGGGTTATGTATTCAAAGAACCTGTTTTAACCAGCGAGCCGCCGAAAATCGGTTTCTCTCTTAATTAGGTCTATCTTGGTTTTGGGTTCAAAGACACATCAGCCGCTAGAAAACTCCTCAATGTACCATCTTTAAGTCTCACGGCCAGAGCTCCATTTGCATCTATATCCTGAGCTACCCCCTTGAAGGTCCTTTGCTGATCGATAACATCGACTTCCCGACCAAGAAAGTTCGCATGTTCTTTCCATTTCGCAACGATATGGGAAAAACCTCCACGTGCATAGATATCGTAGTCGGCTTCTAACCTTTTCAATAATGTTGTCAAGAGTTGTTCCAACTCAATCATGTGTCCCATCTCGGTCCCCAATGAGGTTGCGCTTGCAGCAATTGATTTTGGCAGTGCTTTGTCAACGTCAAAGTTTGCGTTCAGTCCTATTCCCATTATTACAAAAGATACTATGTTCCCCTCCGAATTCGCTTCACCTAGAATGCCGCAGATTTTTCGCCCATTCACCAGCACATCGTTAGGCCATTTGGCTTCGGCTTCAATACCGTAGAGATCACGCAGAGTCTGTATGACCGATAGTGCGGTCATCAAGGTGAGTTGTGAGACTTGGGAAGCATGTATCTTCGGTCTCAAAACCACTGAGAACCATAGTCCTCCTTTAGGAGAATACCATCGTCTGTCTAACCTTCCACGACCGGACGACTGGGTTCCTGCGACTGTGATTGCTCCTTCTTGGGCGCCTGAACGTGCAAGGCGTTTTGCCCATAAATTCGTCGAATCGGTTTCCGCTAGGAAAAGAACAGTCTTCCCAATAACATGTGTTTTCAGATTATGTTGAAGAGTGCTCAAATTCAGCTTAGAGGACATGTTCGGCCTCTTTTGGTGCATTCTGCAACAGCAAGGAACAGTATTGGTTTTCGTTCAAGGTCCGCCATTGAAATGTTTCTTCGTCAAGCATTTAAGTTCCGCTGTCCTCTTGAACATTGTTGAAGGTCGAGCGAACGAATGTTCAACCTCCTCGAACTGGATATCTCTCTTTTGGTGACGTCTATTGTTTTGATGATAATGGGTGGTGCCGCCCTGTTCTTTGCGTTTCTATTACGGGTAAGGGCTCATGCCCTAAGTATGCTTCCGAAGGATTTGTCAGCGCAAGTTTTCGATAAGACTTATAACGTTTTTGACCCCGAGATGAAACACAGACAAATAATCAGCAGTCACACAGGATTGATTATTTTCATCGCAGTTTACGGTTCTTGGCTCGCGTTTGTCTATATAGTCTTTAAGACCTTTGAGGTAGGCGGCGTTCTTGGTTCAATCGCTTTTTTGGTTTGCGCCGCATTGTTGATGGTTGACGAAACTCAAGAGATCAGCAGGAACGCAGGAATATTTGCAAAGGCGGTTAAGAACCGCGTTGGACTGGGGAAGGGTGACATGCAGGTTTTGTATGTGATAAAAAAGACTTTGCCGAGGCTCAGTGCCTATCATTTGACTTTAGCGGTCGTGTTCTTTGTTTCTGCTCTTGCAGTTCCCTTTTTTGTCGATGCAGTGTTTCTGGCGTCAACTGGAATAGCTGCTTTAGTGTTCGCAGCTAGTGCTGCTCTCAAAACAATACCATTATTTTCGCTTATCGTAGTTGCAGTCCTGA
>Ga0299915_10002293_pt1 | contig 13997 bp, 17 predicted proteins | sample RVTome_13_FD_200263 | JGI IMG/M metagenome (GOLD analysis project Ga0299915, IMG submission 200263) | Soil microbial communities from uranium-contaminated site in the Upper Colorado River Basin, Wyoming, United States - RVT92D227 (version 2) ...
GCTCTGGCCTCGCGCCCGCGAAATGGACGTCTTTTGTGGGAGGGGGGATTGGCCATGAAAGCCGTCGGCCGCAAGCCAAAGCCCGTGGAACTGACTCTGATCCAGGGCAACCCAGGGAAGCGCCCCATCCGCACCACCCCCTCGTTCCCAGTACTGACGGACCACCCGCCGGACGAGCTACCGCCTCGGGGCAGGGCTCTCTGGCGCCGGCTGATTAAGCAGCTGAAGCCGATCCGGCTGGTCCAAGCCACAGACCGCGAGGCGCTGCTGGTGCTCTGTGATCTGTGGGCCACGTACTGCGACGCCATGGATCTCGTGCGCAAGCATGGCACCTTGATCAGATCCAGGAACAAGAACGAGGACCGGGCCGCCCTCATCGTGAACCCGGCTTGGCGCGTGGCCCGCGATGCCTCGAAGCAGATGGAGAGTCTGTGGGGCTCCTTCGGTCTGACGCCCTCCGATCGAGCCCGGCTGACCCTGGGGGGCGGGGATAGGGGCGAAGCCCCGGATGATCTTCTCACCTGACAAGCGCTGGCGCCCGAAGGGTACGGGACGCGAGCCCGTCTGCGCATACACCTTTCGAGACAAGACCTGCACCAAACGTGGGCCCCACTACTGCGAGCCCCGGGCGGATAAGACGGTGGCCTTCTTCGCTGAGAAGCTGGTGCACACCAAGGGGCCAAGGAAGCGCACGCGGTTCGTATTGGCCGACTGGCAGGAGTTCGAGATCACCCGCCCCATCTTCGGCGAGGTGATCTACTCGACCGAGTGGTGCTGCTACGTGCGGCGCTACCGGGTGGTCTACCTCGTCATGGCGCGCAAGAACGGGAAGAGCGAGTACGCGGCCGGCATCACCTTGGATCTGACCGTGGCCGACGACGAGGACGTGGCCGAGATCTACGGCGCGGCCAAGGACACCAAGCAGGCCGGCAAGGTGTTCGAGCCGGCGCTGATGATGACGCGGCTCGAGCCCAGTCTGGGCGCCCGCCTGAAGCACAACAAGAACAGCCGGCGGCTCTACGACGAGAAGACCTTCAGTTACTACGAGGTGATCTGTAGCGACGCCCTGGGAGAGCTCGGACACACGCCGCACGGCTTCATCTTGGACGAGGTGCTCTCCCAGCCGGACGGGAAGCTCTGGGAAGCGATGCGTACTTCGGTCGGTACTCGACTGCAACCCTTACTGCTGGCGATCACCACCGAGACGGACGATGCAACCTCTTTCGGGGCCAGCCTGATCGATGAAGCCGAAGCGATCATGTACGACCCCACCCGGGCCCCGCACATCTTCGCCTGGGTAAGGAAGCTACCCATAACGGACGAAGAGCTCGAGCAGCTGCGCCGCCACTTTGACCGGCACCCAGATCTACCCGTCTCCTGTGATCCGTTCGACGAGCGCAATTGGCAGTGGCCCAACCCCGCGCTCGACGATTTCAAAAGCCGGGAAGCCATGCGCGAGATGGCGATCGATGCCCAGCTAGACCCGACCAAGGAAAACTCCTTCCGGCAGTTCCAGATGAACCAGCGGGTGCAGCAGGCGACCCGTTGGATGCCCATGCAGCTCTACCGCGACTCGACCGGCGACGTGTGGCTCAGGCCCGACTCACATCGAGAAGAGCTCAAGGGCCGGCTGGCCTTCTGCGGTCTGGACCTGGCCGCCAAGTTCGACCTAACCGCCTGGTGTCTGGTGATCCCGGACGACGAGGGCGCGGCCGACATCCTGTGGCGCTTCTGGCTGCCCGAGGCGGCGGTGCCCGCGCTGGACAAGCTGAACGAGGGACGCATAACCCAGTGGGTCAAGGATGGTTGGATAACCCTCTGCGAAGGTGAGTTGATCGAATACGACGATGTGTACCGGGACATTGGCATCGACGCGGAAGACTTCAGGATCCGGGGCGGCGGCGCCGACCGCTGGTCGATGATGCCGGTGATCCAGGAGATCGCCAAGCGCACGAGCCTTCCGGTGAGCGAAGCGCTCGTGATCGTCGAGCAGACTTTCAAAGGCATGACGCCCGGCATGACCAGCCTCATGGCCCTGGTCAAGTGCGGACAGTTCAGGCACCACGGGAACCCGGTGGCGGCCTGGTGCTTTGACAACGTGCAGGTGCGCAAGGCGCCGTACGACCCGGAGCTCATTCGGCCGGACAAGCCCGACCGGGGCAAGACTGGGAAGCGCATAGACGCTGTGACCGCGGCCTCGATGGCGATTGATGCCTGGAAGACCCGCGGCGCGATCGAGCCGATGCGGTCCGCCTATGAGGATGCTGACCTGATGGTTCTGTGAGGAGGTTGCGCGTGGCTACCCTCTACCGCCGGTATGTGGGACGGAAGATCGTGGCCCAGCTGCCCGACCTTACTCTGGCCGGCACCCTTGAGCGGGAAGACGCCACTACCCTGGTCCTGGTCGACGTCGTGGCCATCGGTGCCAACGGGCGAGAGAAGAAGCCTGTCGACGGTGAAGTTGTGATCGAACGGGCACACCTCCAGTGGGCGCAGGTAGTTTGATGGGCCGAGCCTTTCAGTCGCTGGGCGAGCTCGGAGCCTACGTCGTCAATAGCCGCGTCCCCATTCACATCACCGATCCGGGCGTGCCGCTCTACAACTCCGTCACCGGCATCGACGGTATCTGGGCTTCCCAGCCCAGCGTGCGCAAGGTCGTGGACTTCATCGCCTCAAACGTGGCGAGCATCCCCTTCCACGTCTACGAACGGGTCAGTGACACCAACCGGCGCCGGGTGACCAACCATCCTCTGGCCGACACGCTGGCAACGCCGGTTCCCTCCCTACCGAACAAGGGGGCGGTCACCGCCTATCGCTTCTGGCACTCGATCCTGGTTGACTGGCTGCTGTGGGACAAGTGGGCGGCGGCGAAGATCGAACAGGAGGGGAAAACATACCTGCAGCGGATTCCGGCGCGCCGATTCCGGCTGGCGCACGACGGCCTCGACCGGGTGACCTCCATCGTGGTCTATGACGACTTCGGCATGAGCCGGGACAACGATCCGGGGGACTTTGTCTGGGATGCCGGCTACACCGATCCGGGCGCCACCGGCCAGTACGCTGACAGTGGGGCTGGCTGCTCGCCCATGACCACTATCGCCCAGATCTTGGCCGAGTATTCGGAGGCGGTCACCTACCGGCGCAGCGTGTGGGCCCACGGGGCGCGCATACCAGCCGTGCTTGAGCGAGAGCAGCCCTGGTCATCGGACGCTGCCCGGACGCGCTTCGAGCAGTCCTGGAAGACCTTTGTCAGCGGTGGGGGCGCGGAGGGCGGCACCCCCGTACTGGAGGATGGCATGAAGCTCAAGAGCTTCGATGCCTTCAAGCCGCAGGAAACCGGGGATCTCGAGGGGCGGCGCCTGACCGATATTGAGGTGGCCTCCTTCTACCACATCGCTCCGGAGCTCGTGGGTGCCCGGCAAGGCAACTACAGCAATATGGACGCCTTTCGGCAGGGGCTCTACCGGGAATCGCTCGGCCCCTACATCTGGCAGCTCACCCAGGTCATCAACCTGAACCTGACGACAGAGCTGGCCGGCACCCGGCCGCTCTACGTGGAGCCCAACCTCGAGGCCAAGCTGGCAGGCTCTTTCATCGAGCAGGCTGCCGTGTTCCAGTCCGCCACGGGGGCGCCATACATGCTGCGCTCCGAGGCGCGAGCCCGGCTCAACTTGCCGGCGGTGGCCGGGCTGGACAAGCCGGTGGTACCCCTCAATGTGCTGGTAGGGGGCCAGGCGTCGCCGCGGGACAGTGGCACTCAGAACTTGAACGCCCGCCCGGCTGTCAGGTGGAAGGCCCGCCCGGGCGTGACCTATGAGACGAAGCTCTTTCAGATCCTCACCGCCTTCTTCCGGCGTCAACGGGTGGTTGTGGCGGGCAAGTTGACCGCCAAGGCGGCGGCCGACTGGTGGGACGAGGAGCGGTGGAATCGCGAGCTGGGGGCCGACCTTTATCAGGGGGGCACGCTGGTTGCCACGCAGGCAGCGCAGGCCACCCTGGACGCTCTCGCCATCGACCCGGACACCTATGACGAGGACCGCACCCTGGCCTACCTCACTGAGATGTCCTCTGGTATCGGCAAGCGCGTCAACGCCATCACGGAGCAGCAGATCGAAGACGCCTTGGACGAGGACGAGCCCATGGACGCCTTCGATGCCCTTTTCGACGAGGCGGAATCGTCCCGGGCCGAGATGTTGGCCGGCGCTCTCGTCACGACATACGCGGGCTGGGGCACGCTTGAGGCCGGGCGCCAGGCGGGTGGCGAAGGCATGACCAAGACCTGGATCACCGGAGCGAATCCCCGGCCCGATCACGCCGCGCTGGACGGCGAGACGGTACTAGTGGCCGAGCTCTTCTCCAACGGGTCTATGTGGCCCGGGGATGGAGCCGACTCTGAATACGGATGCAACTGCGATCTGCAACTGACCGTCCCGTAGGAGGGCCGAGATGCTGACCAAGACATACCAAGCAATACTCAAAGCCCTCGGCCCCGCCGAAAGCGATCAGGGCATTGTGGAGATGATCGTCAGCACCTATGACGTCGACAGTTGGGGCGATCGGGTTATGCCAGGAGCCTTCGCGGACACGCTGGCGGACTGGAAATCGCGCGGGGATCCCATCCCCTTCATCTGGTCGCACCAGCACGATGACCCGGATTCGCACATCGGCATCGTCCTCGATGCAGCCGAGCGCGAGGTGGACGCCGCGGCCGATCCACCGGCGCCGGCGGGGCTGTGGGTGAAGGCGCAGCTGGATCTCGACAACCCCAAGAGCAAGCAGGTTCTGCGGCTGCTCAAGGGCCGGCGAGTGACGCAGGCATCCTTCGCCTACGACATCGTCGACGCGGGAGCCGTCACCGAGAACGAGCAGAGCGTCTACGAGCTGCGCAAGCTGCAGCTCTACGAGGTGGGCCCGACCCTCATCGGTATGAACCAGGCCACGGAGCTTCTGGGCGCCAAGGACTACCGGGTGCTGGGTGGCATCATGCGCAGCATCAAGGCGGGCCGGGTCATATCGGCCAAGAACGAGGAGCTGCTGAGAGCGGCCCATGAGTCCATCGGGGCAGTGCTCTCAGCTCTCGATAGCGACGACGGCAAAGCCAACCCGGGCGAGCCGGCCAAAGTTGAGGAGCCTTCACAGGCCAAAACTGAGGAGCCCATGCGTTCACGGGTCGCGGAGCTGGCGACGCTGGATCACAATCTGCGTTTCGCAGCCCTCGGACTCTGAGGGCGGAAAGGAAGCACCGATGAAGAAGTGGGAACAGCTACTTGCCGAGGCCACGGTGGCAGCCAAGGAAGCCCGCGCCATCTTCGCCAAGGCGGAGACCGAGAGCCGGGACCTCAGCGCCGATGAGCGGACCGAGTACGAAGCCAAGTTCACCTTGGCGAACGAGAAGATGCAGGCCTCCGAGGCGGCTCGCAAGGACGCCGAAACCCTGGCCAAGCTCGACGAGTGGGCCGGCTCCGATGGCCGGGCGCCGGATCCACTGGCTGGCCCCGATGCGAAGACGCGGCTCTTCGGCGAGCGCTTCGTCAAGGGCGCGTCCTACGGTGCCTTCCGGAAACTGCACCCCTCGGGCGTGGGCGGGTCCTCCACGCCGGTGGACATCCCGCCAGAGCGGATCGGCTCCCTCAAGGAATACATGGCCTATCGCAAGGCAGCGGGCGACCTGATCGTCAGCGCCGATGCTTCGCTGCAGAACATCCGCATGCCCATGATCGACCAGATCGTGCGGCCGCGGTTGACGCTGCTCGACCTGATCGACACCAACGGCACGGCTGCGGGCGACTTCGAGTACCTGCAGATCACCGGCGTGACCCGTTCCGCTGCCATCGTGCCCGAGGCCACCACCGTCACCGACGATGATGCGCTCAAGCCGCTGAGCGATCTGTCCACCGAGCTGGCCTACGCACGGGCCTACACCTACGCGGACGGCTTCCCGGTGACCAACCAGCTCCTGTCGGATGCGCCGGCTCTGGCGGCCTTCATGAACAACGAGCTGAGGTACAACTTGGACCGGCTGCTTGAGGACATGGTGCTGAACGGCCCCGGAACCACCGGACAGCCCACGGGCCTTGAGCACACGACCGGCGTCCAAGAGCAGGACTACACCGCGGGCGGCGATGCCATGGACCTGGTCCGGGCCATCCGCCGGGCCATCACCAAGGTGCAGATCACCGGCGGAGGCTCGGTCACGGGCATCGTGCTTTCGCCCGAGGACGAAGAGGAAATCGACCTGATGCAGGACCTGAACGAGCGCTACTTCGGCCAGGGCCCGTTCGGCAGCGGCCCCAACACGCTCTGGGGTCGGCCGCGCATCGTCTCCGAGAAGATCGCCCAAGGCGACGCCTGGGTGGGCGAATGGACCCAGATAGCACTGCTGGACCGCGAGGGGCTTTCCATCCTGGCGTTCAACCAGCACAGCGACTGGGCGCGCCGGAATCTGACCTACGTGCGCGCCGAACTGCGGTCGATGCAGGTCAACTGGCGGCCGGTTCGCTTCTGCAAGGTGACCACCGGCTCGTAGTTCGCCTGGCAGCAAACCACGACGGGAACCTGCCCGTGACGAGCATGGGCAGGTTCCCTCGATTGAGGAGGCGCTTCGTGGATGACATGGTGACCATCGGCGGGGTCCGCTACCAGAGAGGGGACGCAGAGCGCCGCGGTCTCATCGGGAAGCGCAAGGCACTGAAGGCTGGCGCGAAGAAGGCGCCGTCACCGGCCAACAAGAAGCGCGGGGTGGGCACGCTATCGACCAAGGCGAGCGTGGCTGAGCCCAAGGATCTTCCGCTGGACGAGGCCCAAACTGAGGACAACGAGGAGTAGCATGGCCGATCCCGTCTTTGCCACGCCAGCCGAGCTGAACACCTTCACGGGGCGTAGCATCCCCAACGCGCAAGCGACGATGATGCTGGCTCAGGCGGCGGCGGCCATCCGCGCTTACTGCGGCTGGCACATCTATGCCTCCAAAGAGGTCCACCTGACGCTGGACGGGCCCGGGACCATCATCTTGAGCCTGCCTTCCTTGCTGGTCACCGAGGTGGACACCGTCACCGAGGACGACGAGGATTTGGTGGTGGATGACGACTACCAGTGGTCGGCCATGGGCGTGCTGCGGCGGGTGGGTACCAACTGGACGGACAAGCTGGGCGGGGTCGTGGTGACCTTCACCCATGGGTACGCGGTGCTGCCCCCAGAGATCCAGGCGGTGTGCCTGCAAGCGGCCGCCCGAGCGGTGGCCTCGCCAAGCGGCGTAAAGAGCGAGCAGTCCGGTGGCCTCTCGGTGACCTACGCCATTCCCGGCGGGCTAATGGAGCTTGAGAAAAGCGTCCTCGCCCGCTACCGGGTGCCGCAGGCGCCGTGATCCCGCAGGGCCGCGCGCTTGCCCCGGCGAAGCGCCCCTACCAAGACCTGTGGCGAGACGGGGGATTGGTCGCCGCCGGGTCTCGTGACTGCCGGGGCCGCTATGACCTGGTCGCGGCCACGCTCCCGAACGATCCGTTTACAGTGCTGGACGTAGGCGCCTATACCGGCTATTTCTCGATTCGGATAACCGAAGAGTTCGAGGCCACCGCAACAGCGGTCGATGACTTCGCCGGGCTCGCCGGGGTCACGTCTGACCGGGTGACTGTCATCAGGAAGCGGCTTGGTCCCCGAGGGCTCGATGCGTTGCCGCGTCACGATGTAGTGCTCACCCTTTCGGTGCTGCATCACATGCGGGACTGGCAGGCTGCGCTCAGGGCATTGCGGGCCTGTCGATCGCATCTCGTGATCGAGGTCTGCCATCCGGACGAGAAATGGATGCGCGCGGCGGCCTCCCGTCATGAGGTGGCCGCTCAGTACAAGGCAGTCTCATCGCTACCGGGGGCTCGGCTGCTGGGCACGTCACCGCGGCTCGGTCGCGACGGCGTCTCCTACCTTAGGCCCATGTTCCTGGTGCCGGGCACCGTCCGCACGCTGACCGGGCAGGCGTTCACCGGCTCAGGCTCGTGCTCGCGAAACATGCCGCGCTACGACCGCGGTCTAGGCGCCAAGCTCGGCTATGAGCCGTTCCCCGGATCACTGAATCTGCGTCTGCCCGCCCCGCACCAGCTAGGGCGACCCTGCCTCAACTGGGTGGGCATGAAACGGAGGGACCGGCAATTCTGGCGGGCCTGGGTCGAAGAGCTTCCGTGTCACGCCCATGTGCCCGGACGGCGGAACCATGGCCCCGACGTGCTGGAGCTGGTGGCTCCGGTGTGCCTGCGCGAGCGGCTACGCCTCAAGGACGGCGACCTGGTGACCTTCGACGTGGAGGTTGGGCCGTGATCCCACGTGTGCTGCATCGTATCTGGCGCGGTGGCCCGATGCCGGCCGAGTTCGTCGTCTACGGGAACTGCTGGCGCAAGTTGCACCCTAAGTGGGAGTGTATCGACTGGCTGGACGATGCCCAGATCCCGGACGCGCCGGCCGCAGCCGTATTCGCCCGGGCGCGCGAGCTCGCACCCCGCGACCACCTGCGTTTCGAAGCCGACATCATGCGGCTGCAGCTACTCTGGCTGCTCGGGGGAGTGTATGTCGACTGCGACGTGCAGCCGCTCAGGCCCCTGGATGAGCTGCTGGCCGGGGTGGAGTGCTTCGCTTCCTGGTCGCCCCACCGGGGCGGGGGTGGGAAGCGGCTGCTGACTAACGCCGTTATGGGGGCGGTGCCCGGGCACCCCTTCATCGGGGCATGCCTGGCTGGCCTTCCGGCGGCCGTGGAGCGGTACAGAGGCCGCTCACTGGCTCAGATGGTGGGTCCCTGGCATATCTCACGCGTCTACGAGCGGCAGGCCCAGGGCGTGACTGTGTTTCCAGAGCGGATCTTCTCGCCCCAGGCCAACCGCGACCGGGATCGTGGTTGCATCCCTGACCTATCGAAATCCTACGCCTGGCACAAGTGGGCGACCTCGCAGGACCGCCGAAAATGACCCATCCCGTCATCGAGTTCTGGGAGGGACGGTATCACCGAGGTGGTACATCGGGGCGTGGCTCGAGTGGCCGTAAGGCCAATCGCAAAGCCGGGACCATCAATCGCCTCATCGAGACCCATCACGTGCACTCGGTCATCGACTGGGGCTGCGGGGATGGAACAGTCGCCGCCAAGATCATCGTCCCCCGCTACATCGGCGTAGAGGTCTCCGAGACCGCTCTTGAGATGTGCAAGGCGAGGGCAGATGGCCCGGGGCGCGAGTGGTACCTGTACGACGGTCTGGAGGTCCTGCGTCTGAGGGCGGATCTGGCTCTCTCGCTGGACGTCATCTTTCATTTGACTGATGACGAGATGTACCGCAGACATCTAGAGCTGCTCTTCGCCTCTGCGCCGCTGGTCTGCATCGCTTCATCGAATCGAGATGAGTGGGGACGGTCGCACGTACGACACCGGCGCTTCACTGAGGACATCCCTGCCGGCTGGACCATACTCAGGCGACCGCCAGTCAAGACTCAGGGCAAGATCAACTACTGGATCTTCCGACGGAAGGACGGGCCGGATTGAGCGACATCCTGCTCTCGGTTGCCATCATGGCCCACCCCAAACGCGCCGCCTTCATCCCGGAGTTGCTTGACTGGCTGGGGGATCCTGATATCCCGGTGGTGTGGGACCGGAAGCAGAACCGATGGGACACCGGCCGCCGCTCCATGCTGGCTTATGACCCGAATTGCAGTCACCACGTGGTAATCCAAGATGACGTGCTCCCCTGCCGAGATCTGCTCGCGGGACTGACGAAGGCGCTTGAGCATGTGCCCCCAGACGCTCCGGTGTGTGGGTACGTCGGCGCCCGTCGGCCAAACGCTCCTCTGGTCAGTGCGGCCATCGGTCGGGCCGCTGCACAGAAGGCGTCATGGATCACGATGCACACGCTGAACTGGGGGCCGCTCATCGCGCTGCCCACGAACATCATCGACGAGATGATCGCCTACTGCGATCCGCTCACCACCATCGACAACTACGACCGCCGGCTGTCGCGCTACTGGGAGCTCAGGCGCGGGGTGCGCATCTGGTACACCGTCCCCAGCTTGGTAGATCACCGGGATGGCCCTTCGATGGTTCCAGGCCGGGTGAGCACCGTTCACCACTCGGGGTCACGCGGCTGCCGTATCGCCCACGGCTTTCACGGCCATGACCGCTCGGCTCTCGACCTCGACTGGTCCGGGCCGGTAGTGCATGCCGAGAACGACACGCAGCCGGCGCGATACAACGGCCCGACTGTCACCTACCGCCACAAGCACGCGGGGAAATTGCTTACACTGCCGGCGACCAGTCATCGGGTGGCGAGACTAGAACGAAACGTGTTCTGGGAGTTGGTAACGTGACCCCCTCATTCTCATACTGGAGGTTCTGATGGCCGACCTGAAACGACGTCTCATGCAGGTCTCCGGGGCGGACCCCGTCGAACGCCTCAGGGATATGGGCGACGGGACCCATGCCGTCGTCGTATCCGCGGTCGTGCGGGATGGCGCGAGCGTCGAGATCGACGCCGACACCGTAGGGACGGCCATCGACGCTGCCATCCGCGACGGCGGAGCGTTGCCGGTATCACTTCCGGCCGATCCACTATCGGTAGAGCTCGCCGCGAGCGGCCTTCCCCTGGTGACGGCTGGTACCACGGCGAAGATCAACTCCACCATTACCCGGCCCGCCGATACCGCCCAATACGCAGCGGGGGAAGCCGTCACCAACTCCACCTCGGCCCCGGCCACCGCCATCATCGCCAATGCCGCTCGGGCGATCGCTGGCACGGGCATCATCCTGAACGCCACTCTGATCGACAATGAGGCCCCGGCCACGGCGGGAGAGTTCGAGGCCTGGATCTTCGATACCACCATCACCCCGGACAACGACAACGCCGCCTTCACCCCCACAGACGCGGAGCTGCTCACGCTGGTGGCTATCGTGCCGTTCGGCTCGGGCGACTCGTTCGTGGGCACGGCGTCGGGCAACCGGGTATACCAATCGGCGGCCATCAATCGCGGGTTCGTCTGCGCTGCCGTCAGCGCCAGCCTATATTGGGCGCTGGTGGTGCGCAACGCCTACACCCCCGTCTCGGCTGAGACTTTCACCCTGCGTCTCACTATCCTCCAGGATTAGCCGTGCCCGCGCCCCTCACCATGCGCAAGTTGCTGGCTGCCGACTCGGGCGTCCCGCGTCGCAGCCTGGCCGCCGCCTGGCACTTCTTCTACCCCAACATCGCCATCGACTCGGAGACATTCTCTAGCGGCTTCTGGACAAAGAACTCCTGCTACATCGCCGCCAACTGCGCGCTCGATCCGTTCACGGGGGCGTACACAGTAGACAAGTTGGTGGAGAACGGGTCCGCAAACGATGTCCACTACTTGGCGCAAGTCATGGGGGCATCGACAGACACGCATACCACTGGCATCGTTGTCGAGCCGGCGGGCCGAACGTGGATCAGACTAGTGGCCGCTGGTGGCACTAAGCACGCCTACTTCAATCTATCGGGGGCGGGGACGGTAGGCACAGTCTCTTCCGGATACACCGCTGATATCGAGGCGTTGGCTGGTGGGTGGTATCTGTGTACGCTGACCGGAGCTGGTGCAGTCAGCAATTCGATTCTTATCGTGCTTGCCGAAGGCGACGCCGACCAAACCTACTCCGGCCTGGGCCACTCCCAAGTATGCGCCGCAGGCGGCGGCGTGACGACGGCCAAGTTGAGCACCTGCGTTCTGGCCGATGACACTCTCAACGGCTCCGAAGCCTTCTTCTCGGACGCGCCTACCACTGTGCACACCGTCACCGACTGGGACACCACCAGCAAGGTGATGACCTTCACTCCGGCCCGCTCAGGCGCACCTGACGGCACCACCTGCGTCGTTGGCCCCGGTATCTACATCGCCCGCGCTCAACTCTACCCGGCCGCCACGCTGCCCGAGTACGTCGCCACCACCGACCTGCAATCGCTGGCCGGGGCCTACGGCACGAGCGTAGCGCTACAACAGGGTTCGACGGCCAATGCCGACAGCAGCGACTTCAAGCCGCTGGGGCCGGGGGCGAAGTTCGAGACGGACGACATCGGCATCAGTCCCAACCTGACAGGCGTCACCATGGCCGGGGCGTTCTCGCTCTTCATCGCGGGTAAGTTCAGCGGCACTAGCGGAACCATCGTCAGTCTGGCCGGAAGCGCCGGGACCACCGACTTTCAGCGGGTGGCTTACAACGGCTCGGGCGTGGTGCGGATCGGAAGCAAGGCCGGGGCCGCTGCGGAAACCAACTCCGCCGATTTGACTGTATCGACCACCGCCTACCTGGTGCTGGAACTGAAGAGCGACGGGACCACCCTCACGCTCACCAATCTGACCACCGGCGTGGCCGTCACCCTGGCCAGCCAAGCCCCGACTGGAGCTGTGCGCCTGGGCGTCTACTGCAATGCCCTGTCCACCATCGCTACCATCGCGGACGCGGCTACCGGGCTTTCTGGTCTCGTCTACGGCCGGTCAGTCTCCATTGCTGAGCGATTCCGCGTCTTGAGAGCGCTCAGAGCCTACTGGATCGCCTCGCCTAGAAACGTGACGGTGGACTAGATGGGAACCACGGAAGACATCAAGCCTGCGCCGCTGGTTATCATCGACCCGGCCAAGAGCCTCACGGCTGACGCCGCTATCAAGACGGCCCGCATGACCGCCTGGGCCGCGCCCATCGTCGAGAAGACGCTCACCGACGAAGCTCTGGTGCGCGAGAAGGTGTGGCGTGACGACAAGGACGCGCCGCTCGTCGTCTTCGACGGCAACGAGAAGGGCGCAGTCGTGACGGTCGTCCAGTGCGCCAAGGCCGATGAAGCCCAGGTGCGCAAGCTGATGAGCCCCAACCTGCCCTTGAACGGTCAGAGCGTGGCCCTGGGTGTGCCGGTCGAAGGCGCGGACGGCCTGCTCGTCTGGTGCGACGCCCGCTGGTCGCCCGCCACCGGCCACTGGATGATGGCCCGCCTGGCCGGGGTGGCGAGCGCCAAGTGCCTGGCCGCGCTGCCTAAGGGCTGGGCGGCGAAGGGCGATGGGAAGCTGGTACCTTCGTGATCCCCTCCTTCTGGCGCGACAGCATCGCCATCCTCCGGGCGCCGCTCATCACTGACGAATACGGCACTCCGGGCACGGAGCGCGACTGGGCGCACCCGGCCACGACCACGGTCGCGACCTGCTCAGTGCAGCCACTCGCCAGCACAGAGTACGACCTCGGTCGCGAGGCCGTGACGGTCCGCTGGCGAATCTATGCGCCGTCGGGTACGGACATCCGCGCGGGCGACCGGGTGGCGTTCGCCGGGGAGACCTATGAGGCCGACGGAGACGGCCAGGACTGGTCCTCTCCCAGCGGAGAGCTCGACCACGTAGAGGCTCTGATGAAGCGGAGGGAGGGTTAGGGTGCCCGGCACGCTCCGTCTCAAGATCCTGAACGAGGGCATCGGTGAGCTGCTGCGCTCCGAGGGCGTCAAAGCCGACATCGCAGCGCGCGCCGAGCGGGTGGCGGCTGCCGCCCGCGGCGAGACAACCATGCCGATTCTGGTGGAAGACAAGACCGGCGTCCGCGCCCGCTATCGCATCGTTGCGGATGCACCGGAGGCCAAGGCCATCGAAGCCAAGACTAGACTGCTCGGACGCGCTATCGACTCGGCGAGGGGATGATGGCCCGCCCGGTCTTCGCCAATGCCCAGGCGATTCTGGTGGATTACCTGCGGCCCACGCTGGCCGGGCTGACTGACCCCGTCCTCTCCGGGCTCATCGTCGGCACGAAGGTCCCCGCGACCCGGACCCTTGACGGGCCTCCGCTGTTGGTGGTGCGCCGGAGCGGCGGGCCTGCGGAGACGCCCATCCTCGACCGGCCACGACTTGATTTCCTGGTCTGGCACGAGACCGAGTTCAGGGCGACAGCCGTGGCCAACATCGTCCGCTCCTTGCTCCTCTACGACCTGCCCGGGCAGGTGCACGACGATCACGTGGTCTATCGCCCCGTGGAATTCTCGGGCCCGACC
>Ga0299915_10002294_pt1 | contig 13989 bp, 5 predicted proteins | sample RVTome_13_FD_200263 | JGI IMG/M metagenome (GOLD analysis project Ga0299915, IMG submission 200263) | Soil microbial communities from uranium-contaminated site in the Upper Colorado River Basin, Wyoming, United States - RVT92D227 (version 2) ...
GCGGTCACCTTTACCAATAAGGCAGCCGATGAGATGCGGGAGAGGGTGGAGAAGCTTCTCGGAATATCGGCAAGGGGGACCTGGGTCTCGACGTTTCATTCGGCCTGCGCCCGCATCCTAAGGCAGCATATTGAGCGTCTTGGCTTCCAAAGAAATTTTGTCATTTATGATGCTCAGGATCAGGAGCGACACCTCAAAACGATCATGAAGGAATTGAACCTTGACTTCAAGATGTTTCCTCCCAGGGCCATTCAATCAGGACTTGAGCAATTGAAGAATGAAGGGGTCACGCCGGACCAATATTCTCCTAATCCCTATAATATCTTCCAAAAGAGGCTGGCAGTGGTTTATCAGCGCTATCAGGAGGATCTCCGGCGAAACAATGCCCTGGACTTTGGAGACCTCCTTACCTTTGTGACGATTCTCTTTAAGCGTTTTCCGGAGGTTCTCAGGTCTTATCAGGGACTCTGCCGCTATGTGATGGTGGATGAATTTCAAGATACCAACCTAATCCAATATCAACTCATCAGACAGATGGTCGAAGCGCATCGCAACATCTGCGTGGTCGGAGACGATGACCAGTCCATTTACCGCTGGAGAGGAGCAGAGGTTGGAAATATTTTGAACTTTGAGAAGGACTTTCCAGAGGCGAACGTTATCACCTTGGAACAAAATTATCGTTCGACGCAGAACATCCTCGAGGCTGCCAACCATGTAGTGCGGAAAAATCGCTACAGAAAAACGAAGAAACTCTGGACGGAGAATCCTGAAGGGGAACGCCTCACCTTTTATGTGGCCGAGGATGAAGAGGACGAGGCTCGTTTCGTCGTCAAGAAAATCGTGGAACAACTCTCCACGGGGAAATCGGTCAGGTCTTATCGTGACATGGCTGTCTTCTACCGGATCAATGCCCAATCTCGTGCCATTGAAGATGAGCTGGTCAAGAACCGGATTCCTTATACGGTGGTAGGAGGGATGAAGTTTTATGAACGGAAAGAGATTAAGGATGTCATGGCCTACCTGAAATTGGTGGATAATCCCTCCGATGGTCTCAGTCTGAAAAGGATCATCAATGTCCCTTCACGGGGGGTCGGAGAGAAAACAATCGAGAAGATAGAGGCCTTTTCCAGAGAGAAAGGGCTTTCCCTTTATGAAGGATTGAAGCAAGCGATCGGGGAAGATTGGTTGACCCCTGCTGTTAAAGCGAAGATAAAAGAGTTTATCCAATGGATAGAAGAGTTCCGGAAAGATGTAGAATCCCTTACCCTCAGCCAACTCACCTTAGCCCTTCTCGCCAAGACAGAATACCTTCAACGATTGAAAGAGGAGGGAACGGATGAAGCTTTTTCAAAGATGGAGAACATCGATGAACTCATCAACGTGATGATGGGCCTTGAACGAGGAGAAGAGAAGGTTTCGTTGGAAAGCTTTTTGGACAAGGTTTCGTTGGTAACGGACGTGGATCTTTATGAGGATAAAGGGAACCGGGTTTCTCTGATGACCCTTCATTGTGCAAAAGGATTGGAGTTTCCGGTGGTTTTTATCGTTGGAATAGAAGAGGGGCTTCTTCCTCACTACCGGCGGGGTGAGGAGATTGAAGATATGGAGGAGGAGAGGAGGCTCTTCTATGTGGGGATGACGCGTGCGAAGGAGCAGCTCTTTCTTTCACGGGCAGAAGAACGATCCACCTTTGGTGCGGGGCGGGCCAATCTTCCCTCCCGTTTTCTTGATGAGCTCCCACCGGGATCGATACAATTCGAGGAAAAGAAGGGGAGGAGTATGGAGAGTTTATTTTCGCAGGAAACTCCATGGAGAGACGATCCCCATCAGACCGGGGTTATGGCGGATGACCTGTCGCAAGAAATTCCCTTCCCAGAAGAGGGTGGAGTCGTTCTGAGTCCTGACGGGTTTTTTCCACTCAAAATAGGGATGCGAGTGAGGCATCCAAAATTTGGCGAGGGAAGGGTTAAATCCGTGGAAGGAATGGAGGAAAATCAAAAAGCAACGATCTTCTTTCAGAATATAGGAGCCAAACGATTGAAAGTCAGGTATGCCAATCTGGAGATCCTTGAGTAAGCCCCGTTAGAAATTCCAGGAAGGCATTAAACCCCGCCGGAATTATTTGGAATGTAATCCTGCCATAGCGGGACTGCAGGGCAGCGGGGCATTATTTCTAATTTATCACCCCATCACTTCGTTTTAAGATTACTACACCCTAATTAGACTGCGTCCCGTCGTGCTCTAAATCGCCCCTTCTTCTTTTTGGATGTTTTTGGTTGACCGGCAAATTGATAAAAAAGGAAGATCCTTTATCCAACTGACTTTCCACATCAATATAGCCGCTATGGTCTTGAACGATCTGATGCGAAATGGATAGCCCTAATCCGCTCCCTGTGCTCTTCGTGGTAAAGAAAGGATTGAAAATATCCTCTAAATGCTCCTCTGGAATGCCACAGCCTGTGTCGGTAAACTCAATCTGGACATAAGGCTCTCCCCCTGGCTTCGTAAAGGATCGGGTCTTGACTGTAATCTTTCCATTCTCGGATGTGGCCTGAATTCCATTTATTAAGATGTTTAAAAAAACCTGTTTGATCTGCTCCCGATCCATCTGGATAGGGGGTAAATCAGAGGCATAGTTTTTGATAATGTTGATTTTTTTCTTCTTCGTTTCCGTTGAAACCAGGAGGATCATTCCATCTAAAATGATGTTGATATTCTCTAACTCCAACTTTGGATCGGAAGGTCTGGCAAAATCGAGAAGCTCAGTGACTAACAAAGAAATTCGGTCTACCTCACTGGAGGCAATCTTGAGGAATTGTTCTCGAAACTCTTCATCGTCAAGCCGGTCTGGAAGCAAATGGGTAAAGGTCTTGATGGCCACCAAGGGGTTACGAATTTCATGGGCCAGTCCAGCAGTCAAAGTTCCCAAGGAAGCCAAACGGTCTGCCCTTCGAACATAGGTTTTCGATCTTTTTAAATCTTCATAGAGCCTTGCATTCTCAATGGCGATTGCGGCTTGGTTTGCCAGGGTGGCGAGTAACTCAATATCTTCATGGGAATAAATATCTTTATTAAACTTATGGCTCAAATTAATCATCCCAATAAGCTGCCCTTTCCAAATGAGGGGAATGCTTACCTCTGCTTCTAATAAAAACATTTTATTAATGACATTATTTATTTCTGGGATATCGACTTTTTTGGCCAACTCTTCTCGAATAATGATCTCCCCAATATCTTGCAAATAAAAGGGGAGGGGGTCGTCTTGAGGAAGATGTTGTGTCGAGGTTGTAATCATCACATTCTTGGATTCACATAAATTATACCCTCCCTTTTCTTCATTTACTAAAAAAAGCGAAGCTTTCTCAACCCCCATTGTTTGGGTGATGGTCTCCATGATTCTCTTTGAAAGAGATTGTAAATCGAGGATAGAAACCATGGCCTTGCTAAATTTTCCTAAGGTTTCGCGATAATCATAGTGCTTTTTAAAAAGAAGCTGTTCGACCGCTTTCTCTGTCCGTGGTTTGATCTTGTAAAAAAAGATAGCTACCAGGAAAAGAATGGAAAAAACATAGGTCAGAAATAGGTAGTTGATTTCTTTATGAAAGAGTCTTTGGCCAAGAATGATTAAGAGAGCAGAGGGAACGAAAAGGAGAAATATCAAAAGACCATACGTTGTTCCTTTCTTTAAGACAATATTAATGTCCAACAACCTATGTTTGACTATAGAATAGGTTGTGAAACCAACCATAATTACTGTAAAGCAGGGACCTACCCAGTTAAACCTTGAAATTCCTGCCATTGGGAGAAAAAGATTTGTGCTTACTCCAAACCCAGCAGTTAAAGACATGCCTGCCAAACAGTATTTAATTTGGAGCCTGACAAGACCTGCAGCCTTTCTATAAGTGCCTATTAGAAATACAAAACATAGAACCATATAACCAACTAAATAAATCGAGAAAAAGGGATAAAATGGGCCGTAATTAAACATCTGAGGGGCGGAACCGAGAGAATGTACTATTTGATTAGTAAACGATAACCCGAAAATAATTAAAGAAGGCAACGCTAACAATATTAGTTTTGAAGAACTCAGGTGTCTCCTTTCTTGAGGAAATATTAAGCTAAAGCAGAGGAATGTGGCAGGTATAATTCCGGCTGTTGCAAAACTCATCCTTCCCCAAAATAACATGGAAGGTTGATCCATGAATAAATAGGCCATAAATATACATAATGCCCAGCCAGCAGATGCCCAAGAAAGTAAAGAAAATATGATATTTACGCGTCTAACTTTGGACCTATTCAAAAAGACTAATAGGCCTAACCCTAAATTAGCAAAGAATGCAAACGAAAGTATAAACCTAATAAGAGTCAATTATTAACCCCAAAATGAATGTTATCTGCTATTTAAATACTTACCTACAACCAATGTAGTATGTCTTCCACCGAATCCTTGAGCATTCATTACAGCTTTTTTAACTTCCTTTTTGATTGGTCGATTTGGTGCATAATTTAAATCGCATTGTGGGTGAGGATTTAAAAGATTTATTGTTGGTGGGATAATACCATCTCTTATCGCTAAGAGACAAGCTATTACCTGGAAAATTCCGGTAGGTGAAAGAGATTGTCCGGTGACTGGTTTTATGGATGAAATCGGAATTTGATAGGCACATTCGCCAAACGCCTCTTTAATGGCTTGTGTCTCACGAATATCATATTCTAGATAGGCGTTTCCATGGGCATTAATATAATCAATATCTTCAGGTTTCAGGTGTGCACTTACTAACGCTTGTTTAAAACACATTGCCGCCACTGTGCCATCGTTATTTATACCGAATACGTCAGACGCATCATTGGCTGCGCCGAATCCTAAAATCTCTCCGTAAATATGGGCATTTCGCCTCATGGCATGTCCAAGTTCTTCTATTACAATAACGGCCCCTCCTTCACCTAGGACTAAACCATCGCTATTTATATCATATGGCTTTACTGCTCTTTTAGGTTCATTATTGGATTTCGATAAGTATCCACTTGCACAAAAAATTGCAAAGATGTAAGGCGTGATTGGAGCTTCAGCAGCTCCAACCAGAATCAAATCTGCATTACCCATTTGAATTGAATTGTAGGCGAGATAACAGGCATCTAATCCAGAATTGCAGCCTGCTGAGACAGTGTTGTTGAGGCCCTTCAGACCAAACTCACAACTAATTGCTCCACTAGCGCAATGGGTTGAAATTGAGAAAACCGAATAGGGAGGAATTCTCCTCATCCCCTTTTCCATAAAAACTGTATGGTAATGTTCTGAAACATCTCCTCCGCCTATAGCAGTTCCGACAAAAACTCCCACTCTGTAAGGATCTTCTTGACTAAAATTAACAAATGAATCTTTTACAGCCATTTGAGAGGCTGCTAAAGCAAATTGGGCGAACCTACCTAATCTCTTTGCAGTTCTATAATCCATATAATCAGTAGGGTCGAAATCCGGGACTTCGGCGGCTACTTGGCAGGGATATGAGGAGGCGTCGAAATGGGTGATTCTTCTAACTGCTGATCGTCCATGAACTAATGAATCCCAAAAGTTATCTATCCCAATGCCATTGGGAGCAACTACTCCCATTCCGGTTATAACAACTCTTCTTTTTTCCATCAGTGAGAGTCTCCCAACAAAAAGGAAAGGACGTATTGAATGGTTTTCTTTTGAATAATCTAAAAGATTAAGGTATTATTATAGATAATTTTGAATTTTGCAACAATTTTGTACACTTTTCTTAAACAGACCCAATCCCGATGTTCCCCGTTATCGTTTGCTTCTTATTGGATTTTTCCATAACTTCTATGATAATATGATCGACATGCCTGACCGATTCCCTGAAGAGCAACGGTGCAGTATCCTGACATTCCCAGAAGATCTGTTTTATAGCGATACCCATGAGTGGGTGAGAGAGAAGGGGGGTGAGGTGACCATCGGACTGACAGACTATGCTCAAAGGCAGTTAGGGGATATCGTTCACATGGATGTTCCTGAAGTAGGCTCTGAGTTTAAAAAAGGAGATAGCATCGGAGTTGTCGAATCTGTCAAGACCGTTACTGATATTTACTCTCCAGTCACCGGCAAAGTGACGGATGCAAATATTGTCCTCAGGGATCATCCCCAATTCGTTAATGAAGACCCCTACGGGAAAGGGTGGTTGGTTAAAATGGAAATTCAGGACAGAGAGGAGTTAAAAGGGCTCTTATCCTCCAAAACCTATCAGGGTTCTTTGGCAACGGATTAATAACTATGGCGTCGGACGAGCTTTAACATTTTGCAAATAAAGTTTATGGAACGCAGAGGATATATCATCGATCTGGGCATGGTTGAATATGAAAAGACATGGGATCTTCAGCATCAACTTTGGTCGAGGCGAGTGGAAGAAGAGTTGCCAGATTTGTTGCTCATCCTTGAACATCCTCATGTGATTACTCTTGGAAGGCGTGGAAACCGATCGCATCTAATTGCTACTTCAGAAGTATTGGAGGCATTGGAGATTCCCATCTTCCATGTGGAGAGGGGCGGGGATGTCACTTACCACGGTCCTGGGCAAATAGTTGTTTACCCCATCCTCCACCTAAAAGAGTATGGATATCGCATTGTCCGATACGTTGATCAACTGGAAGAAGTTATTCTCCGTGTCCTCAGAGATTTTGGGATTGAGGGAAGGAGAGACCCCTTGAATCGGGGTGTCTGGGTAGAAGAAGAGAAGATTGCTTCAGTGGGAGTGGCCATCAGACGATGGGTTTCATTCCATGGTTTTGCACTCAATTACGGAACAGACCTGACATACTTTGACCTCATCAACCCCTGCGGTCTCGAAGGAAATAAGATGACCTCTATGATAAAGATCCTTGGAAAAAGGATTTCTCGGGAGGAATTAGTTAAGAGGATTTCATTCCGTTTCAAACAGACTTTTGAAAGAGGCTGGGAAGAAAAGGAGTTGAAAAACTTGTTCCCCTCACTCCCTGACTACCGGCAGGTAGGGATGGCGGATTAAAATGAAGCACCAAATTCCAGGCGTCAAATAACAAATAAATTTCAATGACCAAAATTCAAAACCCCCCATCCTCCCCCTCTCCCCTTGGAGACTGTGTCGTAATCATGATGGAGGGTAGGATACGGGCGGAACAGACAGTCAGGCTCCTCAGCCTTAGAATGCGGTCATTTAGAGGTATGGGTAATGGAGCTTCTTGCAAAGGCAATCTTTTCATGGGTTTGCAGCCCGGTGACTGTCCAATAAAGGGTTTCCGCTCTAAAGCTTCGTTACCTGACCGCCTGTTCCGTCTCGCAATGCAAGGGGTCCCTCTTTAATTGCGACACAGTCTCTTGGGGGAGAGGGATGGGGTGAGGGGGCGTTTTGGTCATTCGTAATTGGAATATGGATTTGTTTGGAATTTGTAATTTTATGGAAAGGTAAATAATAACAAGAGGCAGAAACATTGAAAAAACCTTCGTGGCTGAAAAAAAGAATCCCTCCTTTTCAGGATCTCCAAAGGGTAAGGTCGATTTTAAACGAAACAGACCTTCATACGGTTTGTGAGGAGGCCCGCTGTCCAAACCTGGGTGAGTGCTTCTCCAGAGGGACGGTAACCTTTCTCATCCTGGGAAAGATGTGCACAAGGAATTGTGGTTTTTGCGCTATGGAACATGATGCACCTGCTTCGCCCGATGAAACGGAGCCAGAAAGGGTTGGGCAGGCTGTTAAGAAGATGGACCTCCAATATGTCGTCATCACCTCCGTTACCCGAGATGATCTTCCGGATGGCGGGGCACTTCTTTTTGCCAAAACGATTCGGGCCATTCGAGCATTGAATCCAAAGATAAAAATTGAGGTATTGATTCCCGATTTCAAAGGAGATCTGAACTCTTTGAAGACCGTTTTAAAAGAATGCCCTGAGGTCTTGAATCACAATATCGAAACCATCTCGCGACTTTATACTGAAGTCCGTCCTCAAGCTGGCTATCAGAGATCGTTTGATTTATTGAGAAGATCAAAAGAAGGTTATCCTTTTATTTCCACGAAATCAGGTTTTATGCTTGGACTCGGAGAGACTCAGGAGGAGGTTTTAGAACTCCTTCAAGATCTGAGAGGGGTAGAATGTGATTTCTTAACGATCGGTCAATATCTTCAGCCTCGTCCGCATCGGTTGCCGGTGGCCCGATATATTTCTCCGGAAGAGTTTGAAGGATATAAGAAGATCGGGGAGGAAATGGGTTTTAAATCTGTGGCCTCTGGACCCTTCGTCCGAAGTTCATTTCACGCTTCCCAGATGTTTGAAGCCCAAATTAATTTATTAGTTAAGGACCATCCAACACCTTCCGGACCTTAAGGATTAAATCGTCGGGGGTGAAGGGTTTTTGGATGTAGGCAATGCCCGGGTCTATGACACCATGGTGGACGATGACATCATTCGTATAACCTGACATATAGAGTACCTTAGTCTGCGGCCACAGAAACACCAGACGATCTACCAACTGACGACCACTCATTCCAGGCATCACTACATCCGTCACCACTAAATGGATCGGATTCCCATTTTGTTTTTGGACGATGTAAAGGGCCTCTTCCCCATTGGATGCCTCTAATACCCTATATCCATTCTTTTCGAGGACCTTACAAGCCAATTTTCGGACGATCTCTTCGTCTTCTACCACCAAGATGGTTTCGGAACCTTGCAGCGATTCGGTTGGGACAGCAGTTGGCCTGAGTGATTCAGCATCTTCTTCTTCAATCCTTGGGAGAAAGACCTTAAACGTTGTCCCCAAGCCCAATTCGCTGTAAACCCAAATGCTTCCACCACTCTGTTTGACGATACCATAAACGATTGAGAGGCCAAGACCTGTCCCTTTCCCTTTCTCCTTGGTGGTAAAGAAAGGTTCAAAGATCCGTTCTTTGATTTCTGGTGTCATACCCATTCCTGTATCGCTCACTGAGAGCATCACATAATCACCTGGTTTTACGCCGATATGGGAATCAGTAAAGCTTTCGTCCAACGTTGCATTACTCGTTTCAATGGTGAGTTTTCCCCCAGAAGACATTGCATCCTTGGCATTGATTGCTAAATTGAGAATCACCTGCTCCATCTGTGTAGGATCGGTCTTGACCTGTCCCAGATCGTTAGATAGCGAATAAACCAGTTCGATATCCTCACCAATAATGCGATGGAGCATCTTGTCCAGGTCTTGCAAGATGGTGTTCAAATGGAGCACCTTTAACTCCAAGATCTGACTGCGACTAAAGACGAGAAGCTGCTTTGTAAGACTCGCTGCGCGATTAGCAGCTTTTTGTATCTCCTCGACATTTTCCTTTAAGGGATCGCCTTCTTTGAGCATGACGAGCGAAATCTGGCTGTAACCTTTGATGGCTGTCAAGAGGTTATTGAAGTCATGGGCGACGCCACCTGCCAGCCGACCAATAGCCTCCATCTTTTGGGCCTGGCGAAGCTGGTCTTCAAGGGCCTTCATCTTTTCCTCTGCACGTAGGCGCTCATTAAATAGCTGTGCATTGGCAATAGCCCCAGCAATCTGGTTGCTCACCCTTTCAGCCAGTCTCACTTCCGACTCCGTATAGGCGTTTGGTTTGAGCGATTGGATGTGAAGAACACCTATCACCTCATCCTTTGAGATCAACGGGACTGCCATCATCGATCGAAATCCAACCTGAAAACTGGATGAAAGACCAGGAAACGAGCATGCAATTCCCTGTGGGTCTTCTGCTTGGACGAACAAGCTCGACCGAGCGCGGAGGGCCGCTTCCGTAAAGGTTCCAGCTAAGGGGATAGCAACCCCGACCCGACGGTCACCTATATCAAGTCCATTAACATAGGCGATGGTGGTGGTCCTTTCCTCATGATTAACGATGTTGATCGAAATCCTTTCGAAAGGAATGAGCTTAAGTGCTTTTTCAGCAAAGCCTTCATACACTTCTTCGATGTTCAATGTTGAGCTAATAATCTGCCCAATCTCGGCCACCGTGGCATTCTCTTGAGATAGCCTCTTTGCCGCCTCCTCTGCCCGTTTCCGTTCAATAAAAAGCTGGGCATTGGCAATGGCGCCAGCAATCTGATTGCCGATACTTGCGGCAAGCTCCAGATGTTTATCTGAATAAGCCTCGGATTTGGCCGAACGGAAATGCAAGGTACCGATCACCTGATCTTTGTAAATTAATGGAACCACCATTAGCGACCGAAGTCCTTTGTCAAAGGCTGTTAAGAGAGTTGGAAACTGGTCTTTAATCTCATCCCTGTCTTCAGTTTGGATGATAAGACCTGAACGTTTTTGCATAACCTTTCCGGTCACAGAGCCAGCTAAAGGCAAGACCTCTCCAGGTTGACACCCCGGAACGGCAATTTCCGAAACGAAGGGCACCGTAATAGTGCCTTCTTCAGAGTTGATCATATTAATTGCAATTCCATCAAAGAAGATGAGTTTATGTACTTCCTTAGCGAATTGCTCGTATACCTCCTCGATCTCCAATGTAGAGCTGATGATCCTTCCAATCTCAGCTATGATTGCATTCTCTTGAGCCAGCCGGTTTACCGCCTCCTCAGCCCGCTTTCGTTCAACAAATAGCTGTGTATTGGCAATGGCGCCAGCAATCTGATTACCTACCTTCTCAGCCAGCTTCAGATCCAACTCCGTATAAGCATTTGGCTTTAACGATCGAATGTGAAGAACACCGATCACCTCATCCTTTGAGATCAAAGGGACTGACAGCGTCGACCGAAGTCCTGCCTGAAATGCACTCAAAAGGGTGGGATAGCGTTCAGCCAATTCACTTTCGTCTTCCGTCTGAATGAGGATTCCTGATCGCTTAGAGAAGATCTCTTCGTAAAGTGAACCAGCCAAAGGGAAAACGGCCCCCTGATTTCGGTCTTTGACTTCAACTCCAAGGACATAAGCCATAGTGCCAGAACGGTGGTCGGGATTAATGGTGGTCAGTGCAATCCGGTTCAAGGGGATGAGCTTACGGACTTCTTCCGCAAAGCGTTCATATACTTCCTCGATGTTCAGGGTGGAGCTGATAATTCGTCCGATCTCAGCCATGATTGCATTCTCTTGAGACAGCCTTGTCGCCTCTTCTTCACTCCTTAGGAGCGCTCCCTCTGCCCGTTTCCGTTCAATAAAAAGCTGGGCATTGGCGATGGCGCCAGCAATCTGAGCGCTTACCCTTTCAGCCAGTCTCACTTCCGACTCCGTATAGGCATTTGGTTTGAGCGATTGGATATGAAGAACACCTATCACCTCATCTTTTGAGATCAACGGAACTGCCATCATCGATCGAACTCCAGCCTGAAAACTGGATGAAAGAGCAGGAAACGAGCATGCAATCCCCTGTAGATCTTCTGCTTGGATTAACAAGCTCGACCGAGTGCGGAGGGCTCCTTCCGTAAAGGTTCCGGCAAAGGGCATAACAACCCCGACCCGACGGTCACCCACATCAAATCCATTAACATAGGTAATGGTGGAGGTTTTTTCCTCATGATTAATGATGTTGATCGAAACCCTGTCTAAAGGAATAAGCTCATGCACTTTCTCAGCAAAGCGTTCATAGACATCGTTGATATCCAATGTTGAGCTGATAATTCGCCCGATCTCGGCCATGACGGCATTCTCTTGAGCCAGCCTTGTCGCAGCCTCTTCGCTTTTTTGCAGCGCGTCTTCTGCCTTCTTACGAAGGGTGATGTCTACAAAACTCGTCAGGTATTCACCCGTCTCTAATTTCACAGGGAGAAAATCGATGATCTTTTCAGTACCGTCCTTACAGGTGACTGTAAAAGTCCTGGATATTTTTTCTCCTGGTTTGGAACCTGCTAAGTCGGTGTCATTAATCCAGGCCGAGATGACATGATGTCTATAGGTAGGGTCAGGATATGCTTTCCTGAACCAGGTTTTCCCATCAGGAGTATCATTCAAATCGTAACCGAATAATTCTTTAAACTTAGGATTAATATATTTAAAAGTGCCGGTTTTATCAGACATTACCATCCCGAAAGGAGCGTTCTCTGATACCGTTTGAAATCTCTGTTTCTCAGTACGCAGTGCCTCTTCAGCTTGCTTGCGCTCGGTGAAGAGTTGCGCATTGGCAATAGCCCCAGCAATCTGATTGCCCACCCTCTCCGCCAGCTTCAGATCCAACTCCGTATAAGCATTTGGCTTGAGCGATCGAATGTGAAGAACGCCTATCACCTGCCCCTTTGAAATCAAAGGGACCGATATCATCGACCGAAGTCCTGCCTGAAATGTACTCAAAAGGATGGGATAGCGTTCAGCCAATTCGCTTTCGTCTTCCGTCTGAACGAGGATTCCTGATTGCTTAGAGAAGATTTCTTCGTAAAGTGAAGCAGCCAAAGGGAAAACGGCCCCCTGATTTCGGTCTTCGACTTCAACTCCAATGACATAAGCAATAGTGCCAGAACGGTGGTCGGGAGTAATGGTGGTCAGTGCAATCCGGTCAAAGGGGATGAGCTTACGGACCTCTTCTGCAAAGCGTTCATATACTTCCTCGATGTTCAGGGTTGAGCTGATGATCCGTCCAATCTCTGCAACGATAGCATTCTCTTGAGCTAATCGTTTTGCTTCCTCCTCACTCCTTCGCAGTGCCTCCTCTGCCCGCTTGCGATCAATGGCCAATGCCACCTGGTCGGAAACAGAGAGAAGAATATCAACCTCCCTTTCATTGTATTGGTTGGGATTGGTATGGCTGTGAACAACAATGGCTCCTATAACCTCATTTTTGATTTTAAGCGGAACCCCAAGCCAAATCTTGGAAAGAGTCATCCCCGGTTTTAGATTCCTTTCACTAAGATACTTCAAAAAATCTTCTTTTGTATGCAAAACCGGTTTTCCGGTTTTTATAACGATTGCTATATGAGAATTGCTGTTCGGACTACTAATATTAGAGTAATCAGCAGCTAGATCATCTACTGCGTCTACAGAATAAGGAATATGAAGAGAATCCTCCTCCTTGTTGTATAGGGCAATATAAAAATTGGTCGTATCTATGATCCTGCCCAGGGATTGGTGGATGGATCGATAGAGCTCATTCAGATCCCGAGTCGTGTTAACGGCATTCGATATACTGAAGAGGGTGCGAGTGATCTCCTCACTCTGCCGAAGCGCTTCCTCAGACCGTTTGAGTTCCGTAAAGAGCCGTGAGTTGGCAATCGCACCGGCAATCTGGTTTCCGATACTCTCCACAAGCTTCAGATCGTAATCTGTATAGGAGTTCGGTCTGGTCGATCCCAAAAACAGTGCGCCTATTACGATATCTTTCGATATTAACGGCACTACTATCATTGACCGATGACCAGCTTGAAAAATTTTTAAGAGGCCAGGGATCCTTGACACCTCCGCTTCGCTCTCTGTCTGGATGAGCAGACCTGAACGAGTCCTCATGACCCATTCTGAAGCAGAGCCGGTCAAAGGGAATTCATCACCAACTTCACGGCCTTGCACATATCCCCCACTGCCGTAAGCTACAGATGCGGTGTTTTTTTCACAATTAATAAGGGTGACTGAAATTCGGTCAAAGTGGATGAGCTTACGTGTTTCTTCAGCGAAGCGTTCATAGACTTCTTCGATGTTCAGGGTTGAGCTGATAATTCGCCCAATCTCAGCCACCGCGGCATTCTCTTCAGATAGCTTTGTCACCGCCTCTTCTGCCTGTTTGCGTTTTGAGATATCTGAAATGATGTTGACCGCCCCGATGAGACGGCTGGCTTGATCAAAGATAGGATCTACTGAAACATTGAACCACAGGTCATTTACCGACAAAATGGTAGTCTCTCGGTGAAGGGTCTCCTTCATGCGCAAAAAAGGACAATCTTCGATTGGTGTTGTGGTTCCGAGAATTATTTCCCAACAGGAATGGTTGATAATTTCGTTGAACGGTTTCCCGACGAAGTCTTTCATGGCCTTGTTACATCGCAGAATTTTTCCATCAAGGTCTAACAAGGAGA
>Ga0299915_10002295_pt1 | contig 13984 bp, 11 predicted proteins | sample RVTome_13_FD_200263 | JGI IMG/M metagenome (GOLD analysis project Ga0299915, IMG submission 200263) | Soil microbial communities from uranium-contaminated site in the Upper Colorado River Basin, Wyoming, United States - RVT92D227 (version 2) ...
AGAAGTTGAACTGACTATAAGAGATCTAACTCTTGGCCAGCACAAATATGAATCGCGGTATGTGAGAGCAATCCTTTCTAGCTCCATCGATCAGCTACCAGGCGGTGATGTATTGTGGATCAGATTCACAATGGGATTTTTGCACCCAAAGCCTTGGGCAATCAAAATAACAGCGGAGCTGGGGGAATACCAGCCATAAGTAAATATAAATCGTAGACGTCATTCGATTGGATGCCGAGGAGGATAACTGAAATGGTTAGGCCGTCTATCTATACCCAAGAAGAGATGGATAATTTCATCGTACATAGGTATTGGGATCGCGCAAATAGTTTGGACGTTTGGGAACGAAACGCGGAGAAGTATCCTAATGATGAAGCCGTTGTGGATTCGAAATCAAGGTTAACTTGGTCCGAGGTGAAGCGACTATCGAACCGAATTGCTATTTCATTCCTTGAATTAGGTATCGAGAAGGACCAAATATTAGTGATTCAACTACCTAATTGCGCTGAACTTCCTGTATTACGACTCGCATGTGAGAAAGCAGGCATTATCCCCCTCCTTGCAGGAAGGGCATTGAGATCTGTGGAGATAAAGAGTTTAATCAGGCAAAGCTTAGCAGTAGGTGTTATCATCCCCTGGCAGTTTCGAAAGTTTGATTATATAAGTATGATTGAAGAGATTCAAACTGACCTCCCCTCACTAAAACATATTTTTGTTGTTGGGGACAAGGTCCCTAAGGGAAAAATCTCAATCAAAGAGCTAACGCAGCAGCCACTCGAATCCAAATACCCGCCAAATTTTTTTAGCAAAACCCGAATCGGTCCAACCGAAATCTGTTCCATAGTGCATACTAGCGGGACTACGGGTATGCCAAAGTTAATAGAACGAGTTGGCGCACGTACCGGGGCGTCTCGAGATGCTATACAAAAATACAATTTGACCCGGGAGGATGTCTTTGGCGCTTTTTCTCCTGCGGTTACTGGATCCTGCGAAGTTCATTCTTACCTCACAATGCCTTTTTTAGGTGCTAAATGCATCATGGTGGAGCACTTTGATGCTGAGGAGGCGTTTAAATTGATTGAGAGAGAGAGGATTACCATTGCTTCGGTGGTTCCTGCACAGCTAACGATGATGCTAGATCACCCAAATCTTGATAAGTACGACTTGAGCTCTTGGAAGTCCGCATTCTCCCACGCATCTCCCTTGTCATATCCTACTGCCGTCAGGTTTGAAGAAAGGACAGGATGCCGCATAATGAATGTGTACGGTACGATGGAGGTATCAGGTATTTCAACGACGAGCGTTTTCGATCCACGCGATGTACGTCTATTAACGGTTGGGAAGCCTTATTTGGGTAATGAAATAAAGATTGTTGATGATAGCGGGAGAGAGGTGGAACAGGGAGAGGTTGGACAGATAATGATCCGTGGACCCTTTGCTTCAGCCGGCTATTACAAAGCTCCTGAACTTAATGAGAAAGTTTGGACGGATGAGAAATGGCTTAAAATAGATGACTACGGAAAGCTTGACGCAGAGGGCAATCTAATAATCATTGGACGTACGGATGATGTTATTCTGAGAGGAGGGCAGAATATTTATCCTGCCGAGATTGAAACTCTACTTGCTGACCATCCCAAAATAGAAAGGGTGGCTGTCGTTGGTATGCCTGATCGAATCATGGGACAGAAGTGTTGTGTTTTTATAGTACCTCGACATGGCGAGATTCCCACGTTCGATGAAATAGTCTCCTCTCTTAAGAATAAAGGCATTGCTCCTTATAAGTTGCCTGAAAAGCTTAAGATTATAGATGAGTTACCCTACACAAAAGAACAAAAAATAGACAAAAAGGCGTTGCGGGTTAGAATAGCCCAAGAACTTGAGGGGGAAGTCAAATAGGAGTTTAAGAGTCGACTCCCGCATCAGAAGTCTGAGGGAGCACTTAGGAAATCAAAAGGGAGGTGGGAAAAAACAAAGTAGGGCTCTACCTGCCCAGGAGTGATATTTTTAATTCTAATGAGTCCGCCAATGATTTGCTTAAGTTTCATTACAATGGAGCAACTGTACTGTGAGGGATTAAATGAATTCAGCTGGAGAAGAAAGAGAGAGTGTATGGATACCAACCACCTGTCGAATGTGCTACACAGGTTGTTCGGTTCTTGTCAATCGGGTAAACGGTGTCGCTCGTAGGATCAGGGGCAATCCAGATTCACCACTTAACTTGGGCAAAATGTGCACACGTGGTATTGCTGCTCTCATGACCCTGTATGATCCAAATCGGGTATGTACACCTCTTAAAAGAACTAATCCTGAAAAGGGAATTGGTATAGATCCAAAATGGGTGGAGATCACCTGGGAGGAAGCTCTTCATACCGTTGTAGAGAAGTTTAGAAAAATTAGAGAGACCGATCCAAAAGGGCTTGTGTTGTGCTCGCTGGACCATACTCAACTGGAACAGATTACTTTATGGATGAGGGCTTTTGGTACTCCTCATCGCTTTGCTGGTGGTGGAGGTATTTACTGTGGGGGAGCCCAGCACCCAATTTGTGCCTGGGTCCATGGTTCTTTTACGCAGGAGGTTGATTTAGATCATTGTAACTATCTCATATTATTCGGCACGCAGCAATTTAGCAGTTCCCGCATGTTTGTATCCAGGGGGATAGGCTGGATGACTAAGGCGAGAGAGCGTGGAATGAAGCTGGTGGTAGTTGACCCTATATGTAATAAAGGGGCAGAGAAAGCCGATGAGTGGATACCTATCAGACCGGGCACTGACGGCGCATTGGCACTTGCAATGGTCAATGTCCTATTAAATGAGATTGGGATCTATGACATCGAGTTTATAAAGAAATATACTAATTTGCCCTATCTCATCGGTCAGGACGATCTATATGTGAGGGATAATGAAACAGGGAAACCTCTCGTATGGGATCCTGTAGATAGCAAAGCCAAAACTTGGGACTCCCCGGATATTAAGGATTTTGCTTTAGAAGGAAGATTCAGATTCGAGAATAAAGAGGCAAGACCAGCCTTTCAAATTTTCAAAGAGCATGTCAGGTCCTATACCCCAGAGAGAGCATCCGAAATAACAACTGTCCCTGCAGGTACCATTCGCAGAATCGCCAGGGAGTTTGTGGAAGCCGCCAAGATTGGTAGTTCTATCGCTATAGATGGAAAGGTATTTCCTTATAGACCGGTTGGAGCCTTATGGGGAAAAGGAGCCCAGGGCCACCAGCATGCGTTGCATCAGGGCATGGCGATGGAAGCCCTTTCTATCATTGTGGGGGCAATTGAGGTTCCCGGCGGATTATATGGTGGGAACAGCGCCGGACCGCACTGGGGACCCACTGAAGACCGAGATGGTCTTCTCATATCTTCCAGTGTGGGTTACCCCGGGGTACCCCCCTATCCACCGCACCCCGTAAAGGCACCAGAGACCTTTGACTTAGAAGACTTATTCCCAGTAGGATGGCATACGTACCAAATGTATGTGCTAACCCAGTTGAATAAGGAAAAATATAAGATACCCCATAAATGGGAAGCTATGCTTCTCTATTACAACAACCCTATGATGAATATGGGAAACCCGAAAGAAATGGCTGAGGTTTTAAAGCAAATCCCTTTCATAGCGGCTCACGCTCTATTCATTGACGAGACTGTGGAGTTTGCCGACATCGTTTTTCCTGACACCTTTTACTTAGAAAGGTTTGACCTATTTCCCAATATGGCCTGGATTGGAATGCCTGGACGAAGTCCTGCTTTTTGGCAGATCAGACAACCGGTCGTGAAACCGGATTTCGATGCCAGACCATTCCATGATTTGTTGCTTGAGTTGGCAGAAAGAATTGGTTTCCTGCCAGATTTCTACCGCGCATGGAACAAAAAAATGGAATTAAAAGAACCGTATATGCTGGAGCCAACACAAAAATATAGCTTTGAAGAAATGATGGATAATACATTAAAATCCAAATTTGGTTCTGAACATAACCTTGAGTGGTTTCGGAAGAATGGTTTCATAGCTATACCAAGGGCGGTTGAACAACTTTATTGGAGACCCTTTTACAAAGGTAGAATTCCTTTATACATGGAATTTCTCAAACCTGCGGGTCAAGAAGTAAAACGGGTAACTGATGAGGTCGGCATAAATTGGGATATATCCGACTACCAACCCCTCATAGAATGGAAGCCCTGTTCCGCTTATCGGGAAAAAAGATTGGAGTTCGATTTGTATGTGAGTTTTTACAAGGCTTACATGGATACTTTTTCAGTGACCCAGGAGAATCCGTGGTTACAGGAATTAGCCACAAAGCATCCCTGGGTCCATAATGTGATTATTAACGATGAAACTGCCAAGAGGAAAGGATTGAAGGATGGGGATGTTATTACAATAGAATCCCAACATGGTCTTAAGGTGAAGGGGAAAATTCGTTTAACTCAAGGGGTTCATCCTGAAGTCCTTGGTATTGCTAGCAACTACGGTCAATGGGCAAAAGGGAAACCTATCGCTAAAGGCAAAGGGACCCACGACAATTCACTATTCCCAATCAACCTGGAAGAACGGACCGGATGGGTTTCTGGCAACCTGGATCTTTGCACCAAGGTGCGCATAACTAAAGGGTAGAATGGATGTGTGAGGGAGTTAAATGGGATTATATGGGATGGTGATCGACTTAAAGAAATGTATAGGGTGTGAAGCTTGTGTCATCGCCTGTAAGATGGAAAATGCGACTCCTCCTGGTATCTCGTGGTGCCGGATATTGAGAGAGGAGAGGGGTACGTTTCCTCACGTCAGAATTTTCAGCCTTCCTGCTGCCTGCAATCACTGTGCGGATGCACCTTGCGAAAAGGCGTGTCCTACCGGAGCGACTTACAGAAACGGTGATGGCATCATATTGATAGAATCAAGTAAATGCATCGGTTGTAGAACTTGTATGACGGCTTGCCCTTACAACGTGAGATATTTGATGAAAAAGGAAGTCTCCTATTTCTCGCCCCAACCACTCAATCCATATGAGATAATGGGCTATGCCCAGCATGAGACAGGCACGGTTCAAAAGTGTACATTCTGTGCACATAGACTGGAAGAGGGAATGAAACCAGCTTGTGTGGAGCTATGCCCCGCCGAAGCCAGATACTTCGGCGACCTCGATGACCCGGAAAGTGATGTATCCAAAATGGTAAAAGAACGGCATGTTTATCAGCTTCTTCAAGAGATGGGTACAGATCCCCATGTTTATTATCTATCATCCTAGGAGGTATTAGATGATTGTTCGACGGGGGATGACCTTTGAATATCAAGATGCATTTGGCATTTGGTTTGTTTTGGCAACTTTCTTTTTAGGAATCGGGGCTGGATTATTTATATTATCTGTCGTCTACGGATTCGTTTTAGGAAAATTGATCGGCCTGATATTTGTTCTCTTGGAAATGCCATTTCTGGCTATTGAAGCCGGACATCCCCTCAGAGTATGGAGAGCATTTGCTTATCCAAAAACATCATGGCTTAGTCGGGGTGTGATTGGCTTAAATGTTTTCATTATCTTAGCAATTATTAGTATTCTGCAGGGATATAAGTTTTTATTCTTGAAAGACGTATCACCCTATGACTGGTCAGTAAATGTTGCAGCTGTAATTGTAGCTGTCTTCTTAATCTTGTACGGTTCTATGACTGTAGCCAGATATCCCTCTATACCTGCATGGCACTCTATACTTTTACCATCTTTATTTGTCTCTTATGGCTTGACCAGTGGCACGGCCATCTTATTCTTTCTGTATCCATTGGCAAATATGAATTCAATGCAGCTTGGGCAGACAGGATTGATAGTCATTCTAATCAACTTGATCCTACTGTTGATGTATTGGATTGAGCTGTCATTATCTACTACTGCAGCCAAGGAATCAGCAAGAATCTTAACCAGAGGTAAGCTTTGGCCATATTTCATAATTGGGATAGTTATGACGGGATCGTTGATGCCGGCAATTTTAATCGCGGGGCAGATGTATTCTGTTTCACAGCAGCCAACAATTTTATTTATGACAGCTGGCGTACTCTCATTGATGGGTAGTTTTTTATTTCGTTACGTATTAATGAAAGTAGGCATTTATGAGATTCCACATTGACAGAATTGATGATTAAATACAGAAACTTAATGTATTGATTAAAAGAACCGGACTTTTTTCTTGACAAGTCTTTTTTAATTTGCTATGTAACAAACCAAACGGTTGGTTTACTTTTAAATTAAAGCCTATGAGAGATAATAAATACGAAAAAATTATATCAGTCGCTGGTAAATTAATAAGCCAAAGGGGATATAAGGGAACATCACTTCAAAAAATATCGGATGAGGTTGGATTACACAAAAGTAGCCTGTTTCATTATTTTAAAAATAAAGAGGAATTACTTCTTCGAATTTTAGAGCATTCTACTGATGAAGTAAGTACAGAATTGGGAAAGATAATTATTGATCATACATTAGAACCTGAAGAAAAACTGAAAAGGGCTATGGACAATCACCTAATGTTACTGAGCAAGAATTTTGATAGAGTAAATGTCTATTTAAATCAAATTGGAAATTTGGCAAAAAAGAATCAAAAGATATATTTGAGGAAAAGGAAAAAATATGAAAAAGATTTGGAAAAAATTGTAGTGGAAATGCGAAAAAATGGATACTTCAAAGGGCTGGACACAAAGATTGTTACTTTGGGTTTGCTGGGCATGCTGAATTGGGTTGCTAAATGGTTTAAGAGTAATGGGCGACTCCCGATCAAAGAGGTTTCTAATATCTTTTATGGGATAGTAACGAAAACAAATCCATATAAAGAGAAATAATATGTTTTTTGAACTCTCAGAGGAACAAATATCCATTAAGAATACTGCTCGAAAATTTGCAGAAACCAAAATAGCCCCTCTCCAGGAAGAGGATGAAAAAAAAGGTTTTTTCCGCCGGGAATTTGTATCGGAAATGGGTCGATTAGGCTTCTTTGGCGGGGTGATCCCAGAAGAATATGGAGGCTCGAATATTGGCTTTTTAGGATCTGTCTTAATCGTGGAGGAGATTGCCAAAGTAAGCGCTTCTTATTCAACTCACCTTATTTCTCAGACGGTCGGCCCCGGATTGGCAATTTTAAGATATGGGACGAAAACTCAAAAAGAAACGTACCTTCCAAGACTGGTGACTGGAGATTGGATCGGATGTTTCGCCTCCACGGAACCCGATGCAGGCTCTGACGTAGCTTCTATGAAAATGAAAGCTGTTAAAAATGCAAAAGGGTTTACATTGAATGGGGCGAAGACCTGGATCACCAATGCCACCGTTGCGGACCTCAGCTTAGTGTTTGCGTATACGGACAAAGAGAAGAAACACAATGGTATTTCTTGTTTCCTTGTCGAGTTAAAGAATACCCCTGGTATCACCACACGCTCCATCGAAAAACTTGGTCTATCGTGCTCTGTTGTTGGAGAAATCTTTTTTGAAGAGGTCCCATTACCTTTAGAGGCCCTCTTAGGAAATTTGGGAGAGGGTTTTAAAATCCTGATGGAAATGCTCAGTCATACACGGTTATTTGCGGCCGCTCGAGCCTTAGGAGTTGGGGGAGCTTGTTTGGAAGCAAGTATAAAGTATGCAAAAGAAAGAGAACAGTTCGGACAATCTATATCTAAATTTCAAATGATTCAAGAACAAATTGCAGAGATGTATATAGAGCATGAAGCTTCTAAGCTATTAGTTTACCAGGCCGCATTGAATAAGGATCATGGCAGGCAGAATGCCGTTGAAGTTTCTGTTGCTAAATACTTTGCCTGTGAGGCCGGGGTCAAAGCAGCAGACACGGCCCTGAAAATATATGGTTCCTATGGTTTCTCAATGGAATATCCTATACAGAGATACATTAGGGATTCTCGAGCCTTCCATATTACGGAAGGGACTGCGAATATTCAGAAGGTCATCATTGCAAGAAGTTTATGGGATCTATAAAAGAAAGGATCGGGCAATGGCTTATAGAGATTTAAGGGAGTGGATTGATACATTGGATAGGGAAGGGGAGCTGGCGAGGGTGAAGGCAGAGGTTGACTGGGATTTAGGGATTGGAGGAATTTTGCGAGAAAACATGGACCGTAATGGTCCTGCATTACTCTTTGAGAATATTAAGGACTATAAAAATACGATATGCACGAAACTCTTTTCGTCCTCCCTCTCGAGTCATTCAAGGATTGCCTTGATGTTAGGTCTGCCGAAGGATACGTCATACAAAGATTTAATCCGGGTATGGAGAGAGCGGACAAAAAAACCGATAAAGCCCGTCATCGTAGACCGTGGTCCGTGTAAGGAGAACATCCTGAAAGGTGAGGAAGTCGATTTATTTCAATTCCCCACTCCTCACTGGCAGAAACTCGATGGTGGCAGATACATCGGGACGTTTCATGGTGTGGTTACCAAAGACCCTGATACGGGCTGGACGAATGTGGGAACCTATCGTCAGATGATTCATGATAAAAATACGACAACGATGTCCATGGCACAGGGACAGCACATCTGGTTCCACTGGAGGAAATATCGCCCCAGAGGTAAAAACATGCCGCTTGCAGTAGCAATAGGTTGGGACCAAGTGTTACCTGCGGTCGCAGCCGCTCCCGTTGCAACAGGTATAGATGAATATACTGTTATGGGCGCCTTGCGGCAGGCACCTGTGGAGCTTGTAAAGTGCGAGACTGTGGATCTCTATGTCCCGGCTTCAAGTGAAATAGTCCTCGAAGGAGAGGTAATTACCGACCGCTCGAAGTTTATTCCTTGTGGGCCTTTTGGAGAGTATACAGGGCACTATGGATCGGCAAACCTTAGACCTCCATTTAAGGTTCATTGCATCACTTTCAGGAATGACCCCATACTCCAGGGGACGTTAGAAGGAATGCCTATTAATGAGGATCACAGGATATGTTCGGTAAGTCATAGTGCTTTGATATGGGACCTCCTTGAGGAGAGAATGACAGGGGTGACAGGTGTAAATAATGATCCAAGTACAGCCTATGCAAACCTTATCGTCCAGATTGATAACAGCTACTACGGTCAGGTTCATCAAGTGGCAGCCAATGTATGGAGTTCCCACTTGTCCAATATGATGTGTAAAAACATTATCGTGTGCGATCAGGATGTGGATATTTACGATTTGAACAGAGTCTTCTGGGCATTCGCTTACAGGGTTGATCCTTCAAAGGATATTATTCAATTCCCCGGTTGGATCAGTGCTCTTGATCCGATTGTACACCCCAAAGACAGGCTTGGCCCGGGTGGGAATAAGGGGATAAGGCTCCTCATTGATGCAACAAAGCCTATAGAAAGACCTCGAGCCGAGGAGTATTGGGGCGAGAAATTCGCTGTCGTTGCTTTTCCTGATGAAGAGACGATGAAGAAGGTGAGAGAAGAATGGGGGAAGTACGGAATAAAATAAATAGGGGATAGTAAAAAGTGCGATGATTAAGATATTGCTCACGGAAGATCAAGAGATAATGAGGATAAAAGTTAAGGGCATGGTGCCTTACAGATTCTTGAAGGAGTTAATGAAATACAGAAGATAATTGCCCAAAATATTTTGAATTGAAAGGAGAGGGGCTTATGGAGGTAAAAGATGTAAAAAAAGTTGGTATTGTGGGCTGTGGGACGATGGGACCAACAATAGCAGCAGCCGTCGCTCTAAAATATCCGGTAGTAGTTAAGGAATTAAACAAGGAATTAGCTGATAAAGGGTTTCAAAGTATTTTGCAATGTTTTCCAGCTTTAGTAAGAAAGAATGTAATTACCGAAGTCCAAAATGAAGTCGCGATCTCTCAGATTTCTATGACCACTGATTTAAAAGACCTTAAAGATTGTCAAGTGATAATCGATGCTGCCCCTGATATACTGGAGCTAAAGATTTCGAACTTTTCTGACTTAAATAAGATTTGTTCTCCGGACACTGTTTTTACAACCACATCCTCTTTGGTTTCAATCACTGCTCTTGCTGCCGGTTCGGGCCGACCCGATAGGGTGATAGGGACTCACTACAACAATCCTGCACATCTGATGGCCTTAGTAGAGGTAGCCCCTGCTGTTCAAACCAGCCAAGGGACCATCGACTTTATAATGAGTTTTCTCAAAGAAGGATTAGGTAAAACTCCAATTAAATGTAAGGATTCTCCCGGCTATATTGTGAACTTTTTATTCTTCCCTTACCTTATCCATGCTATTAATGCATTGGAGCGCGGGTTAGGGACGGTAGAGGAGATTGACACCGCAATAAAACTGGGTTTAGGCCATCGCATGGGACCCTTTGAACTTATGGACATGTTTGGGTTAGATGCGTGCAAATGGGGTTTTGAAGCGATTTATGGGCAACTCCGGGATGAAAGGTATGCCACTCCAAGCACTCTGGTCAAACTATGCGAAGCAGGCTATCTGGGAAGGAAGACAGGCAAGGGTTGGTATATCTATGATAAACAAGGTAAGCAGACGGGCGTTAACAAAATATTCTAAGAATTTTAGGTAATTATAACTTCTACCCATTTGAAATTTCAAAAGTGAGGAGATATGAGTGGCGGAAATTTAATTATTACTGAGGTGCAGGATAATACTAAAATTATCTCCCTTAATCGGCCAAAAGTTTTAAATTCCTTAAACAGCGAAATTGAGGCCGAGTTGGAGCAGGCCATTGATGATGCGATATCAAGAGATGATATCAGGGCGATCATCATCACTGGAAGCGGTAAGGCTTTTGGAGCCGGAAAGGATATCCCTGAATTTTTGGGTAAAGGTGGGGATGGGATGGCTGAAATATCGAAGAGGGACCATCAAATTTTCAGTAAGATCCAAAACTCACCAAAACCGGTGATTGCAGCGATTAATGGCATGGCTTTAGGGGGAGGTTTAGAGTTAGCCATGTCCTGCCATATAAGGGTTGCCTCGGAGAATGCCATTTTAGGGCAACCTGAGGTGGGGCTGGGGGCTATTCCGGGCGCCGGTGGGACGCAACTGCTACCTCGTTTAATAGGGAAGGGAGCAGCGCTTTACTACCTTCTTACTGGAGAGAATATTCCAGCCCAGGAAGCCTATCGGCTGGGACTCGTGGATAAGATCGTTCCTGCCGACAAGGTCATGGTGACTTCACTGGCAATAGCCAAGGTGATCGGACGGAAAGGGCCGATAGCAGTGAAGCTGATATTAGAGGCAGTGAACAAGGGATTGGAACTCAACCTCGATAAGGCGCTGGAATTGGAAGAGGAGCAGTGGAGAAAATGTGGAGCAACAGAGGACTTTAATAGTGCAATAAAAGCCTTTATGGAGAAAAAACCTCCAGTTTTCCGAGGAAAGTGATCTGGATGGTTGTGTCCCATAAACAGATATAAAAACGGAGGGCAAAATGAAGAAATTTTCACTATTCGTTATAGTAGTGCTATGGATTATGAACACAACAGTAGGATACACACAGCCGAGATCAACCCCCACCACGCCATCTACTGAAACCAAGGAATTCCTCGTCTCGGGGTCTCTCGTAGGGGGTGCTGCGTATTCGGTATCCATCGCCATTGGCGAATTAATAAACAAATATGTTACCGAGCCCTACAAGTTAAAGGCGGTTGTCCAGCCCATTACCGCAATGGTAGAGAGCCCTAAACGTTTGGCCAGAGGCGAAGTCCATATCGCTTGGTCCAGTGCGAGCACCGTTTACCCAGCAGCGCTTGGAACCGGTCCTTTTAAGGACCTTGGTAAAGTTCCGATACGGGTGCTCTTCTGGGGTGATCCGTATGCTTATCATATCTACACGACCAACTCAAAAATACAGTCCGTATCGGATTTAAAAGGCAAAAGAGTGGCAGGGGAGCTGATGGGATCGCCTCCGACTAATCTCGTTAGACAAGCTGTTTTGGGAGCCCATGGTTTATCAGATAATGATGTAAAGGTCATTCCTTTTAGGAATATCAGTGAGTGCTCTCAGCTTGTCAAGGAGGGGATGGCTGATGCAGGGATGACCAACACCTCGTTTTACGCCGTTTCAATTGATGAGATTACGGCTTCGAAGCCAGTCTATTTTATTTCTCTAAGTAAGGAAACTATAGAAAAAGCCCTATCGACGTTGGGGCCTGTGTGGACAGGGGTAGCCATACCCGCCAATGCCTACAAGGGTCAAACCAGTGCCGTACCAACCATAGGCGGATATGGAGTATTTGTCAGCCGTCCAGACTTAGATGAGACACTGGCTTACTCCATCGTTAAGGCAGTCTATGATCATCAGCAGGAATTTTGGAGCTATCATGCTGGAGCTAAATCATGGACGCTTGAAAACACCGTTGCCATGTGGGTATTGCCTTATCACCCGGGAGCGATCAGGTATTATAAAGAGAAGGGGATTTGGAAGGGCGATATGGATGCAAAGCAAAGTCGGCTCCTTGAAAAGTTTAAATAACAGAGAAAAGCAAGATTTGGGAAAAGGACTTTTTGCGATAACAATAACAATGAACCGATATAAACATCATCATGTCTCATCCATTAAATTAATTGTCGTCAGGAGGAATAGGTTATGGAAGGAGGATGGCTATCTTAAATGGTTCTGTTTAATAAACAGAATAAAGAAAGGAGGGTAAAATGAAGAAATTTTCATTATTAGTCGTAGCGGTGCTATTGATGGTAACTATGGCAACGGGATACACACAGCCGAGATCGGCCCCCACCACGCCAACCACTGAAACCAAGGAATTCCTCGTCTCCGGTGCTCCCTCAGGCGGTGCTGCTTATTCGGTAACCATCGCCATTGGCGAATTACTAAACAAGTATGTTACCGTGCCCTACAAGTTAAAGGTGGTTGTCCAGCCCATTACCGCAATGGTAGAGAGCCCTAAACGTTTGGCCAGAGGCGAAGTCCATATCGCTTGGTCCAGTGCAAGCACCGTTTACCCAGCAGCGCTGGGAGCCGGTCCTTTTAAGGACCTTGGTAAGGTTCCAATGCGGGTGCTCTTCTGGGGCGATCCTTACGCTTATCATATCTATACTACCAACTCAAAAATAGTGTCCATATCGGATTTGAAAGGCAAAAGAGTAGCAGGTGAATTGATGGGATCACCTCCGACTAATCTAATCAGACAAGCTGTTTTGAGAGCCCACGGTTTATCAGATAGTGATGTAAAGGTAATTCCTTTTAGGAATATAGGTGAGTGCTCGCAGCTTGTCAAGGAGGGGATGGCTGATGTCGGTATGACCAACACCTCATTTCCGGCCGTTTCAATTGATGAGATTACTGCTTCTAAGCCAGTCTATTTTATTTCTCAAAGTAAGGAATGTTTAGAAAAAGTTGTAGCGACGTTGGGGCCAGTGTGGACAGAAGTAACAATACCCGCAACTGCATACAAGGGTCAAACCAGTGCAATACCAACCATAGGCGGATACGGAGTTTTTATCAGCCGCCCGGAGTTAGATGAAACACTGGCATATTCTATTGTGAAGGCAGTATATGACCATCAACAGGAATTTTGGGGCTATCATGCTGGAGCTAAATCATGGACGCTTGAGAATACCGTTGCAATGTGGGCCTTACCTTATCATCCGGGAGCGATCAGGTATTATAAAGAGAAGGGTATTTGGAAGGGCGATATGGATGCTAAGCAAAGTCAGCTCCTCGAAAAGTTTAAATAATAGCTTACCTAATCCTGGCCCGAGCGTCCGTATTTGTGCGGTACCGGCTTCAACGAGTGGTATCCGCAGAAAGTAATTGCCTAATTTTGATTATTACGTTTACGAATCAACGCTTGTTTGATTGACTTTACAACAAGGAGTTCTGAGCGTGGAACGGGATAAGATAGAAGAAAAACTATTAGTGACTGACGAGAAAGTTGATGTTCAGGTGCGTGGGGTATGGCAGAAACTTTTAACAGCTTTTAGCTGCATTTTTATGCTGTACCATTTAATTTATATTACCCAGATACTGGTCAGAACGTTTGGTATCGGGATAACATCTTTATCGCACC
>Ga0299915_10002296_pt1 | contig 13980 bp, 14 predicted proteins | sample RVTome_13_FD_200263 | JGI IMG/M metagenome (GOLD analysis project Ga0299915, IMG submission 200263) | Soil microbial communities from uranium-contaminated site in the Upper Colorado River Basin, Wyoming, United States - RVT92D227 (version 2) ...
TGAATATACTGTACTGCTTCAATTGGCCAGTTCTGCATCCCATCCATGCAGACAGGTAATCGAAGAACTTGTTCATGGATTTTTCGGTCTATCTTATATGAACTTCAGATCACTGACCTGTTTCCATTTATTATACCTCAATATATAGGTCTTGAACTAAATAAAAATCTAAAAAACTGCATCATCGTGTTTATCCCAACCTATAAAACCTTGATTTTTTTCTTTTTCAATATCTCTTTCAATTTGGATCTCATATGTTGTATGTATTCTTCAAGATCTTGTTCAGTCTCAATTACCTTAGTATACCTAAAAAGTTCCGTGGTATCAATAAAATGTGTTTGTTTACTTGTTTCTCCAGTTTCTTTAATCACGCGAGTTTTCTTTTCAATAGTCTTATATGCCTCGCTACGCAACTCATCAATTTTTGAAAGCTGAACGACCACTAAAGCGCATTCGTTTGCATCATCAGTCATTTTTTTAATGCTAGTAAATGGATCTAAAATTGATAGCTTAAAATCGTTTGTCAATTCGCTATGTATATTTAGTTCATGCTTAATCTCTTCTGTCACTGTTTTTATTTTTTCCATGACTTTTTCTTTTTCATGTGCAAGTGATTCAGTTAGCGAATCCTCGATTTTCCGTTCTAATGGAGAAAGCTCTTTTATCTGAGAATAAGGTTCATCCAGGGTTATGATTTCTTCGATCCTTTTAATGTTAGCTTTTGCTTCGTCACTGATAAATTGAACATTTCTTTTAAATAAATCAATTCTTTGAATTACTCTTCTAAAAATGACTACCTGTTGGCTGTCAAAAAAGTTTATCACAGGTTCTACTTTGTTATAGATGTAAACAAGTTGTTCTTTTTCAGAAAGCAGAACATTAAAAAACTCCAAAGGATCAGTAACCTCTAAGAATTTTGTAAGGAGGCTACAATATTCTTCAATAGGTTTTTTACCTGGAAAACGATTTTCCTCAGCATATTTGCTCTGAATACTTGCAACCGCTGTAAGTTCTTGCTGTAAAGTATCGTGAGTATAAGTAAAAAGTTCTGTCTCTTTATCAGGGATATCGGTCTTATCAAAAATCTCTTTTAAAATCGATTTCACCTTGTTAATCTGATCAATCGCTGTCTTTTCACGAATTTCAATAACAAGTTTATCTGCCTCAATACTCTTAGTTAAATATTTCGCGACATCTTCAGGAGAAGATGACATCAGATAAGTTTTTTGATACCTGAGTTTTATATCTTCGGTAACAAAAAGAAATGCAACTAGACCAGATATTGTTATCTCATTCCAGCCATACGGCTTTCTCATAAAGATTTCTTTAATAGTACTTAATAAAACCCTGGTATTCTGCACCTGATTCAGTTTAATATAATCAAATATTTCTTTGCGGGCTAGTTTATTCGTTTCATTTTTTACACCAAACTTCTCAAGATCATCGGATCGCAATATATGGAAAATATCATCAATTGTCTCATATTCCTTTGTCACATAATGTGATTTATTATAGACGTTTTTCACTAAAACTTCTAAGCCTTCTTTAATCCGTTCTTTGGGATTTGTCTTTTCAAGGGATACCTCCTTATCACAAACAAAAACCTTTGCATCAGAAATACCTGCAGATATCGATTGAATAAACGAATCTCTCAGCGAATCCCTTTCCTGAGATTTTGCTACTAAAATATTTTGGATATCAGGGTTATTTTTATAAGACGTGTTTTGCAGGAGATATTTATTAATTTTCAAATAAGTCTGTATTTGTTCAAGGAACTCACTGTCTTCTGGAAACACAAACAGTAGTGTATCCTTAGAATCAATCAGCCCTAAACTTTGACCATCAAGAGACTTCTGGCGTGCTCCCCAAGAATATTCATCTGCATACGGAGTTAAAAATCGAATAGTCATATCAGCGGCAGCGATTGGTTTTGTATGATTATCGACCGATTTATTGAATTTATATATTTTATAACTTGGTGGACAAATATCATTAAAAATAACCTGATATACTTCGTCTTGAATCTGATGGCGATCGATATCCATATTTTTAATTTCTTTGTTAATTTCCTGTTCATCATTCGTTAAAAAGAAATAGCTATCTTGGGAATGATGTACAAGTGTTTGCTCCTCTAATCGTTTAAGAGAGTCACTAATATTTTCACGTAGTTTTATTTTATCCTTATCAACATCGTCAATCGATAATATTGTTAAATTATCGAGTGTGGGTTTGATTTCCTTTACATGACGAATCATAAAAAGAATCTTTATAAGTTCGATGTCTTCTTTTTTGAGAAAACTATTATCTTTTGCCTGATCAATAGTTCGCTTAATAATCGGATCCAAAAAACTTTCAATGGTATCATAAAAAGAGGAAAACGGAATAAGAATACCAATCGTCTCTTCGCAATATCGTTCTGTAGATTCTTTAAACGCACTGAGCATAGAACGTTCCCCTTTTGCTAAGTGCTTACCTGTAAAACCAGTTTTTCGAATTTTTTCAAACACTTTTTGAAGAAGTTTAAACTGATACGGAATGAAGGGATAAACATTGATAAAATCTTCCTCATTCGAATAGGTTTTCATCTCCGCACTTTGTGAAAAAGAAATAAGATTACGAATAACCGTCTTTTTTTCTGTATAGAACGATGAAAGTGACTCTTTATACTTATCTTTCTTTGCTAAAAGGCGCTTCTTTATAACCTCATCCACATTGGCACTTGATAAAGGAAGTCTTGTATCAAAACGACCCTGAATTTTTGAAAAATCGTAACCCTTGACTTGTTCTTTGGTAATTGTATCAATATCTGCTTGAGACGTTACAATAACCCATGCCTTGGCTTTAAGTATTATGCCCAGCTCTTCAACGATAGACTGCAGATCAAGCATTAAATCGCTTTTTTCGCCAATAAATTGTCCCATCTCATCTACTAAAAATATTATGCGATGATCTTTTCCTTTTGATTTACAATATTCAAGAATCTTATGAGCAAACTTATCAACATTTAAAAGATAGTTCCTACCATCACTTTCAAATAAGCGAACAATAGACTCTTTACTCTGATACCCACAATTCACCAATGCTTTAACGATATCATCCTGCTCGAAAGAATATGCATCTCGTTTCTCCTCCCAAGTTTTTCCACTAATCTTTTTAAATTCTTCTTTAAATTTTAAATATAATCCTTTTTTTTCTAAATCTTCTTCAAGTTCTGCAACCCAAAGCACATCACCTAAAAAACCTCGTTTTTCATTGAATATACGCATTAAAATATTAACAATCAACTCATTCTTTTGATCACCCATTGTCGCTTTGTTCGCTTTGGTGTCGATATTAAAAAGAATAACATCTTTTGTACCAGCGTTCACAACTTTCTCTATATTACTTAACAACATTTGATCATGTATTTTTTCTTTAAAAAAATCAAGAGCATATTTGTCTCTGACTTTTCTATTCTCTAAAAGATAAGATAACATTTTAATAAAATGCGATTTTCCAGAGCCAAAAAAACCTGAAATCCAGACACCTACTTTATCGGTAGGCTCCTCAAGAGATCTTATATATACACTAAAAAATTTATCAAGATTTTTCTGCGTCTCAACGGTAATGACATATTCGTCAAGCTCAGTATATACATTTTTTTCGTCTTCTTGATCGACTTTAATGACACCGTTCAATTCTCTTTTTATATTTCTTTCAAAGAGATCCTTAATTTTTATACCATTTGTACTCATATTTTATTCTCCTTCAATATCAATCATTAATCAATCGAAATGCACGATAATAATTTGTATCCTTAAACTTACCAAATAAACTCAAATCAAAACCACTATAATTCCCAGGATAAAACATAACCAAAGGAACGTCAGTAATTACTGATTGTAAATTATTTAAAATCGCGTGTGAACGAACCAACGGCCACACCTTGCCAACCCCAGTTAAAAAGACTAAATCGACAGTGTCATCCATTTTAGTAAGAATAGCATCTCTGAAAACTTCTGGTTTCAGAATAGGTTTAAGTTTATTTAACAGTTCATTAGATCCCTTCTTCTTCTCAAAGTCAGTAATCCGCTCAAAAGATATTTTTTCTTGTAGAATCCCTAAACAAAGATTGTATAAATCAATTTCTAAAATATAGATAGATTGTTTCTCAAAATTAGTCTTAATCTTGTGAATTGTGTCCCGAATCAAGAGTTCTTTTTCAGCAGGATAATCAAAAATCCAAAAAGCTACTTCATTACCAAGTCCTTTGCTATCGAGGAAATCTTTCTCCTTAATTTTATCTTTCATCAGTTCTATCCGTTTCTCAATTTTCATAAGACTCCATTAATCTCCAATACATTCAAGAAATATTTTCTCATTATTTTTCAAAAAGAATTCTCTCAAATTATTACTAATTATTATCCTTTGAAGCATAGGTGGGCTTTCTTCAGATAGCAATGAGGTTTCTTTAAGAATCTTCAATAACACTTGCTCTAACTTATGAATCGTATATTCATGCAAATGAGTAATTTCTTGACTTTGTTCTTTTTTTCCTTCAAAAAATCGATTAAGATCCTTAGTTGAAATCAAATAATCCATCTGTAGAAATTTTATCCTAACAACCTCAGTCATAAACTCATAAAACAATCTGTTAGTTCGCATAATGGAATATAAAACAACAACTCTAGCATCTGCACTAGATGCTTCGGCTACCAGTTCTATTAGAAACGGATCTAAATTTTTTAATCTTCGATAGACAGAAGCAACTCGTTTAAAAACACTCTTTTTCGTTTTGTAATTAAAAAGATTCTCATCATAAATCTTAGATTTTATTTCTTCGAATGATAATCTCTTGGTTAAAAATTGAGCAACTACTTTACTCTCAAAGAACTGTAAAGGTTCGCCAGTAAGACTTGCTGAATATTTTTGATTTTCCATTAAACCTCCCTATATGCACCATTTGTTATTAGATAACTTTGCTTAAATCTTTTTATAATATTATTAAAATTAAGAAGATCAAAATTTTGATCAAAAAATCAGCTCAATTTAAATTTTACTGACATACAATCTCTTAAATTTTTCAAGCTTAACAAATCTGTTGATATCTTCAATTAAATCAGGGTTAATACTTTTTTCAGCCAAAAGATTATTTAAAGCAGTTGTATCAAGCTGATCAACTATATTCCAGATCTCATTATCTTTAAGTATCTTCTCCAACTCATTTCTTTCTTTAGAATTTTTAGATGGAAACTTTAATTGTTCAGATTCTTTTATCCTAACTTTATTCTTCGACCCAAATACACAATCAACATTTTCCCGCTCAGCAAACTTGATAATTGCTTCCTCTAACTTCTCCAACTCTGCATACAAATCAAGGGTCACCTGCTTCTCCTTTGTTTTCAACTCAACATATTTATCTACCAATTTTACACCAGAATCACTTATGTATTCATTCTCTGGTTTCCCCATAATCTTATACAAATGAGACCATTGCCTACAGACAGATTTAAACTCACACCAATCACAAAGGATTGAAGGACTGGCCCTGAAGGTCTCATCTTGTTCAATCATCTCTATTAGTTTGATTGTATCGGTTTTCAACCTCCCAAGTTCTTCATCTGTCCTAGTAGAATCAATCTCCTTATCAAACTTCAAAAAATGCCAAATCAACCGCACATGTTTTACATCAGGATAATTATTCTTAACACCGATCATGTATAGCGCAAGCTGCCTGTCAGATTTAATATAATCAGCAAGAGGCAACCTGGAATTTGTCTTATAGTCATGTATCTCATAATACCCATCTTTGGTTTCAGTCAACCGATCGATATAGCCTTGCAGCCTATATGTACCAGCATCATCCAAATCAATTAAAATACGTTCCTCCAAAGCAACAGTCTTTTCATTATCAAACGGTTTATATCTATTGTAGTAATCTGTTACGTACTTCTCAGCCATCTTGAGATAATTCTCCTGATTATAATCATTGCTCACTATTACAATATCATCAGACCAATTCTTCTTCCACTCAGATTGTAAAAAAACAAGAAGTTCTTCTAAAGAATTTATTTTCTGATGTTGAAGATCGCGATATAGTTTCTCTAAAGTCTCATGAACACGACTGCCGAGAAACGCCTCAACGCTTTCTTCCACTTCAGTCTCAACTTTATCGATATACTGCAGCTTAAACTTCTGTGGGCACTGCTCATAACAACTTAAACGTGAATGGGAATAAACAGTCATCAATATAAAGGAATAAAATACATTGATTTAACTATATTGAAAATTAAAAATTCGGTGGTATATCATTATTATCAAGGATACAGAACTTGCAATCTTATTGAAATACAACATTGAAATCTTTATTAAATCTCATCAGCATTTTGTTTAGTTATTCTACAGGTTTTTGTTTTACCTACATGTTTATCAATATAGCTTTGTATCATTATTGTAAGCATTTCACATCTTGTTACATTATATTTTTTTGCATAACGATCCAGCTTATTCTTCTCACTTTGGTTTAATTTTATGCAAACCCTTTGATATTCAATAGGAGACTGTTTTTCTTTCTTCATTTCTTCTCCCCTTAAATCATTATTAAAAAACAACTGTTTGTTTATAAATCTCTCCTTTAAAGAAGTTAATTATTGAATAAAAAATCATGTATTTTTTCTTACAAAAATAATTATTTTTGATTCTGTTCTTTTGCCTTCTTTGTATGGTAAATAATATTTATCTTCATAAACTTTAAGAAAACTCCCATCGTTTTCTAAATCCTTTGCCACTAAATTGGTTGGTAATACATTTTTACCAGAACCCAATAGATAAAAAATATTTATTCCTTGTATAAATTCCTTTTTTATATGTTTTATATAAGGTTCTGTCCCATGCGTTATGAAAGTATTATATTTAGCAATCAAAATGATGCTACTTTTTATGTAATTTCCACTGTAGGTTGGATTTATATCAACATCTTTCTGTTTAAAAGCTAGAGTTTCCATCATTTCAACAAATTCTTTTGTCTCATTTTTCATATTATCTGAAGGTATCTGTTGAGCTATTCTATCTCCAAGCATTAATAATTCTTTTAGAAGAATTCTGGTAAATAACCCATCATCGTTTAATTTTTCCAGTGCATTTGTATATTTTTGAATTATTGGTTGTTTTTTTATTTCTGAGTTGAAGATTTCATCAGTAAAATATCTTAAAGCTTTTTCTTGATGTTCAGTAATAAGTATTCTTTTTGCTAATGTAAAATCTATCGCTTTTAGAACATTGTCCTCAACATATGAACGTGCTGTTGGTAAACAACCTATCGACAAAAACATTAGGGTAGCTAAAGCTAGATTTTCTGCTTGATTTTTATGATTTTGCATTCTTACTACAACATTTCCCTCACGAATAAAGGCATCTTTATTTAGTTCCTTTATCCATTCAATTTTTACACCAAAAGGAATTGAACCATCAGATTCTTTATTTATCTTTTTAGATACTATATTAATTCTACCTTGTATTTCCTTTGAAACTGCTGACTTTTCTGCTCTCTCACTGAAACCTGCAAATAACCTAGCTAATAATCCATGCCATATCTCTACCTTTGAAGGATTTATTATCATATAAATAACAATAAAACCAAGAATTCCAACAGCCCCATAAGGAATAAATAATTCAATCATGTTTACTACCTATTAATGGTAATATTTTTTCATAGCATGTATACTTCTGACAACAGAATTCAATTTTATCCTTAAAGGGATATACACAACCTAGATTATCTTTTGTTATTGAACATTTGCAAACATTACATTTCAGCTTTTTGTTTTTTAAATCTTCTAATAATCCCAAACTATTTAAAAAAGTCTCTAAATCATCATCATGAACAGCATTAATCTCATATCTTTTCATTTTTCCACCTAATGTTTAAACTTTAAAAATAATATCTTTTTTTTCATTTTTCTCCTTTTCTAAAAACATTATTAACTATATTATCTCCCTCAAATCTAAAAATTAAAATTTGAAAACAACTAATGACATGAAAAAACTTCTTTTAAACCCTTTGCCAATAGTAAAAACAATTGACAAAGGGGCACAAGGCAAGCCCGCAACAAATATGGTCTAAAGAAGACCGTACAACTAAATTGGGCGCCCCTCCAATAACGACTAGTCAATATGTGCCCATATTGGAGCACGAATAGGTACATGTCGTTAATATTTGCCCATATATACGCAATCAAGGAGGTGATCCCCATAATGCGTACAACATATGTAGGAATGGATATACATAAAAACTTTATTCAAGCAGCTGCAATGGATGAACAGGGAAACATTCTACTGGAACAGAAATTTAGTAGTGATATCTCTGGGATAAACAGATTTGTAGAAAGCTTAAATGCTCAGAAAATCAAAGCAGCTATAGAGTCAACATGCACATGGTATCATGTATATGAAGCATTAGACTCTTTGGGAATAGATACAACACTGGTAAATGTAAGAAGAACAAAGGTGATAGCAGAGTCAAAGATAAAAACAGATAAACTGGATGCAAAAAGCATTGCCCATTGTCTACGTACAGGGTTCATAGCTACAGCATACATACCATCAAAAGAAGTGATAGAACTTAGAAACATCCTCAGACATAGCATGTCACTGAGAAAAGAAATAACAAGACATAAGAACAAAATACATGCGATACTACTGAGAAACGGTATAAAACACAGGTATACCGATGTGTTTGGTATGAAAGGCATGAGATTTCTCAGAGAACTTAATCTCAGCGATTCTGAAAAATACAATCTAGAAAGCCATCTTAACATTGTTGAATCACTACTGGAAGAAAACAAGAAGACAACAAAGAAAATAGAGGATCTATGTAAAGATAACAAGCAGGCAATGCTTCTTACAAGCATCATCGGTATCAGCTATTACGGAGCAATGATCATAATTACAGAAACTGGAGATATAACAAGATTCCCGAACCCAAAGAAACTGTGTAACTATGCAGGATTGGTACCACGGACAATCCAATCAGGAAATCATATGTACCATGGAAGAATACTTAAAGAGTGCAACCAGAATCTAAAGTGGATACTTAACCAATGTGTACATATTCATATCAGACGATGTCCAGATAGTTCAATAACAAAGCTATTTTACAGAGTTAAGAACAAAAAAGGTAACAACAAAGCAACTGTTGCAGCAAGCAGAAAGATGCTTACTTGTATGTGGCATATGCTTATGAAGAATGAAACGTTTAAGTATATCAACTAAGATTAAGATGCAGAAGTTTTTTCATAGGTATTTGCTTATAAAACTCTCCTTAACAAATGTTAAGTTATGATAAATAAAAATTGTGAACTTAGATTAAGAAAAATGTAACTCAAACTACAAATTATTTTGTTTTCTTAAAACAAATATTATATAACCATTTGATTGATTTTAAGTCTGAGGTGGTTATGTTTGGATGAGAAAAGTAGACTAAAAATTGTGGCTGGTGCAGATTTAATAGTTTCTATTTTTATTTTGATTACTGGGATGTATGTGATTTATTTTGGGCTTAGCTTTAATGGTTATATTGATACGATAAGAGATTATATTCCTCATACAGTTTCGACCGATTGGATACTTGCAATCCCATGGATAATTTTCATGATTGGGTTAACGACCATGATATACAGTATAAAAAGACTTATCGATAATATATCTAGATTATTTGTTATTTGATGGATTTCGGCATATGTCGTAAAAAGTAAAGATATTGACTAATGATATAAACTATTAACCATGTTGCGATATGCCCTCAGATTTTATTATTTTCAATCACGATAAAAATAAATAGAAAAATCTAACTGTAGCATTCAAAAGAGGAAATGCGCCGAGCAGAAAGAAAAAAATGCCTAGAATATGAAAGAAAAAAGGCTTTCACTTTCTGCTTGGTACCTCCTTTCTTAATCTAATCAAACCTGCTTCTATACGGACAAATGTTAAACTATTCCTATTATATTTATCCAACCTCACTCCAAATTCTTTAGCAAGTTTTTTAACTAACAACAACACCTTTGGATTAGCCTTCGTCCAAAAAGGTCTCAATTCCCTTAAAAAAATATTTACAGTTATAGGACCTATACCTTTGAATCCCATTAACTTCTGTTCTAAATCTTTACTATTTTTTACTTCTTCATATAAGCAAGTTAATGAACCGTAATTCTCCAAAAGGGTTTTACAAATAACAAGTAATTTATCTGCGGTTGAGAAATCATACCTTACATAGCCACCCTCATCAAGTATTCTTACCAACTCATCCCATCCAGAATCTAATATCTTCTCAGGTGCCAGCACATGATATTTTTCAAAAACTTTGTATGTATTTTTCGCAATTGTCTCAGATATTCTTGCTCCGAACAAAATACTTGCTAAAAACCATTTAAAAATCTCATCATCTGTTCTCTCGTTTAGTTTGATTCCTAATTCTTCAGAATATAATCTACTCCTTTCCAACTGATTTATATTTTTTTTCATCCCATTTTTCCCCTCTCAAAACTACAATTTTTTTATTTTCTGCCTACTGTTTTTAATAAGAAGATATCATTATCGCCGTCAGAGTCACCATATCCTGTTAGTATATATCCTCCATCTTTTGTCTGTAAAACAGACCATACTAATTCTTCATATGATTTCTGCCATTGCTTCGTGCCTTTACTATCAGTTTTAATTAAAAAGCCACTGCCATCACTAGTAAATCCCGCAATTACGTATCCTCCATCCTTTGTCTGTTGAACAGTTCTTGCCCCCAGAAGTTCAGTATGCCATTGTTGGTTTCCATGGTCATCTGTTTTTATTTCTGAGCTACCTGCTAAGATATAGCCACCATCTGATGTTTGTTTAACTGAAGAGAAATATTCATTTTCAAAAGTTTTTTCCCATTGTTTTATACCATTGATATCAGTTTTAACAAGACTAGGGCCCCCTGCTATAATATATCCACTATCTGCAGTCTGTTGAACCGACTGATATCCGCCGTTATCAAATGATTTATTCCATTGTTCATTACCCTTATCATCGGTTTTTATTAATCCGAAAGTTCCAGTTATTATATATCCACCGTCAGTGGTTTGACAACCATCAAATGCCATTGTATCAGACGAGCCGCTAAACGTTTTATTCCATTGCTCGTTCCCGTTTTCATCTGTTTTAATTAACCAAGCGTTAAAGAGATTATTAGTTGTTGAGAATCGCCCTATTATAATATATCCACCATCCTTCGTCTGTGCAACACAATGGCCTATATCTTGACCTGTTCCCCCAAAAGTTTTATTCCATTGTTCTGTCCCATTTTCATCTGTCTTAATTAACCAAGCATCCCATACGTCGGTATGGAATGGGTCAGTAGCACCCGTAAGAACATATCCACCATCTGAAGTTAACCCAACTTTAGAACCGCCCATGTCCTGGAAATCGTTTCCTAGACCTCCAAATGTTTTCACCCATAGTTGTTCAGCTGCAGCCTCATCTTTTCTTTTTTCTTCAGCTATTCGTTCCGCTTCCTCTGCTAGTCGCTCTGCTTCCTCAGATTTTCTTTGATTTTCCTGCATTGTCATTATTTGAATTGCAGCATATGGCACTATAAGAATAATAAGTATGATTACGAGAAAAACAGCCAATATTTTTTGTGTTCTCTTGTTTCGTAAATCTGAATAGAAACGTTCTTTTTGTTCTCGTCGTCTTTTTTCTCTCAGTTCTTGTTCTTTCCGCTTTTCTTTTTCAATTTGCTCTAATCGTTTTCTTTCCGCAGCATCAATTTCAGCTTGTTGTTCTGCTTGTTTTTGTCTTTTTTTCTCTTGTATTTTCCGCTCCTTTTGGTCTCGAAGTTCCTTTTCTTTTTGTTTACGAAATTCTTGTTCCTGTTTTGCTCTATACTCGGCATCTACTTTTTCTTTGATTTCTTTTTCTATTTCATCTAAAGATTTTTTCTTCACAACTCTAACGATTTTTTTTCCACATTCCTCACAGAATTCTCCGTCTTCTCGTAATTTTGTTCCACAGTTATTACAGTATTTAGAATCATCATTCATTTCAATTTCACCCCACATTTATAACAAAACTTTGGCGTTCCATCTAATTTCACTCCACATTTTGGACAAAAACCTTGTTTCTTTTCATTAATATTTTTTTCTTCAAAATCGTGTTTGCAGAAAGGACAGATAACTGCATCAAGTGGAATTATACGCCCACATTTAGGGCATCTTCTATTAGAATATATTGTTTGTTGATTTTGTGTTACTGTAACATTTTTTGGTTCTTTTATAAAACCGAGTATTATTAAAATTGGACCTATAATCATAAAAATAATTGCTAATATAAAAAAAATTAAGGTTAACAAACCAGAGAATACCATTCCTTCTGCACTTCCACCGAAAGTCATTGCGACAAAAAGAACAGGGAAAATAAAGATTGCTAATATTAAGAAAATAATGGCTAAAACGAGTATTGCGATTCCACTTTTTAATGTTGAATTCAAGTTTCCTTCCTCCTTCAAACTAAAATTTAAAACCAGATTTTGTAATCATATACATTGCTAATAACCAACTTAAAACTGCGAGAACAACACCTAAAACAATGGCTGTTATCCCAAGCGTTCTATCTCCTTTTATCACTCCTATGGAACCACAAATAACTGCAGCAGGACCAAAGCCTATTGGAAAAACGATTAATGAACAAAAAGCAAAAACAATTCCTAAAATGCTATATGTTCGTCCTTTGTTTTCTTTATTATATTGTTCTTTTTTAATTTCAATTCCACACCCAGGACAAAAATTAGAATTGTCATTTAATTCTTTTCCACATTCAGAGCAATATTTTGGCATTTTTTCCCCCAAACTCCAATTTCAAAAACAGTTGTTTGTTTATAAAACTCTCATTAATATTTATTTACACAGACTTCATTTCAATATCAAATGCTTTTAATAATGCCTACTAATGTTCTTTCTAATCTATCCTTATAAAAGCTATAAACCTAATATATTATTACTTCACTTACTCTAATGTTTAAAAGATTTATTAACAATTTTTTCACCCATATCACTAATATTGCTATCGGTGATAATTTCAATATCATCAGATAAATATGATAAAACATTATGAGCCCTGCCTATAAATAGAATCCCTGTTTCCCCACTTAATAAATTATTATTTATCTGTTTGGCAATATATCTATCTCTTTTTTGCTTAATCACAAAATCATTTTCATTAAGCTTTTTTCTATGCTCGTTAGCAATATTATTATTTTTATCCAAGTTCTTTGGAAAGTTTATTAAGTCGTCATTAATTTTTTTATGTTCATTTATTAATTCATTGCTTTCTGTTTCTTCCAACACAGCACCTTTTTCAATTAAGTCTAAAACTATGTTGGATATCTTATCCGGCCATTCATTAAATTTTAGTATTATAAAAAGCATATCATCATCCGTAAATCTATCAGTCTTTTTTCCTAAATCTTTTCTTGCAGACCTTATTTCTTTTTCATTTCCTCTCCAACTTTCAAAAAATATCCTATCTATCTTGACATTGATTTTTTTTATATAATCATCTACTTCTTTCCAAAATTTATTAGTATCCCGAAAATATTGGTCAACTGTTTTCTTACTAAGGGTATTTTCTAATATATCACGTTTTTCTAAACAATGGTGGATAGTAGGGATATATACAATATTTCTCTTTTTCATCTTATACCTCCCCTCACCTATAAAATATTTCTATTTTATATAACTCATATTAGGATAATTGAAAGTATAAAAAAGGAATAAGAAAGAGTTAAAGCCTGGTTTTTTTTAGTTTAGATATAGTAGTATCTTTTCAAAGTGACCAGTTTTTTTATTTCATTTGACTGTAAACTAATAATCTTACTCATTTTTTGTTTTTTCTCCTAATTTAGTTCTATAATCAAAGTATTCTTGCAGATAATGATATGGCACGAGATTAACGACTGCTATAGTGTGAAATTTT
>Ga0299915_10002297_pt1 | contig 13979 bp, 8 predicted proteins | sample RVTome_13_FD_200263 | JGI IMG/M metagenome (GOLD analysis project Ga0299915, IMG submission 200263) | Soil microbial communities from uranium-contaminated site in the Upper Colorado River Basin, Wyoming, United States - RVT92D227 (version 2) ...
GGCGTTCGATCCAGCCACAGAAGTACGCGTGGTCACCTTCAACCTGGAGAACCTGTACGACTTCCGCGATGACCCCTTCGACGGCTGCGATTTCACCGGGAACGCGGGCTGCCCCGGAGTGAACCCACCCTTCGACTACGTCCCGGCGAGCGAGGCAGCCTACCAGGCGCGGCTTGCCGAGATCGCATCCCAGATCGTCGACGTCCTGAGCAGCCCCGACGTCCTCCTGGTGCAAGAGATCGAAGACCAGGATATTTGCACCGCCGGGAGTGGGGCGCTGACCTGTGCGGGAGCGAACGACGCCGATGGACTGCCCGACCCCCTGCAGGAACTTGCCGCCGCCATCGGTGCCGCCGGGGGCCCGACGTACGAATCCGCTTACGACCGCGACGGTGCGGACGACCGCGGGATTGTCTCCGCTTTTCTCTACCGGGCGGATCGGGTGGAGCTCCTCGACATGCCAGCGGACGATCCCGTCCTGGGCTCGGCTCCCACGGTCGAATACCGGGGTACACCGGCTGCCTATAACGCCGATGCGCAGAACCCCAAGGCGCTCAATGCCGTCCTCCCGGCCGACGTAGACCGCAGCACGGGGACGGATGGCAACAATGTCTTCACCCGGCCTCCCCAGGTGGGCCTATTCCGCCTGTGGCGAGGCGGGGTCGGGGCCGGCGTCTTTCAGGACGCATACCTCATCAGCAACCACTTCAGCAGCACGCCGGATGCGCGGGTGGGCCAGAGGACGGAGCAAGCCGCGTACAACGCCGCCATCGTGGCCGCGCTCCAGGCTGCCGATCCGGACGCCCGGGTGGTTCTCGGCGGCGACCTGAACGTCTACCCCCGGCCCGACGATCCATTCGCGCCGGGTCACCCGCTGCATCCGAGCGATCAGCTCGGCCCGCTCTACGAACAGGGGCTGACCAACCTCTTCGACATTCTGGTCGTCGAATCGCCGGCCAGCGCCTACAGCTACGTCTTCCAGGGGCAGGCTCAGACCCTCGACCAGCTCTTCTTCACCCCCAGCCAGGGCGCCGACCTGGCGCGTGTCGCCGCCGCTCATGTCAACAGCGATTGGCCGTCCGATGCTGCCGGGGACGGCGCGCGCGGCACGAGCGACCACGATCCGATCGTCGCCGACTTCAGCCTCATGCCCACCCTCGATCGGCTCGAGCAATTGACGCTGTTCTACGCAGAGGCCGGGATGATCCAGGGGAACAACACCCTCGAGATCCTCCTGAGCCGGCTTGCCCGCGCTCGCGGGCACCTTGCCGCCGGGCGGCAGGCCGCATACCTTGCTCAGCTGCGCGCGTTTGCCAACCAGGTGCTGGGGTTCACGCCGCAGTTCATCTCGGAAGTGGCCGGCCACGCACTGGCGGAGGAGGCAAAGTTGCTGGTCAGTTCGGGGCCTTGATCCGGCACGGGCAGCAGCGGGCTGCCCCTGCCAGGGCGTGAACGGGCCTCGAATGGCGGCGCCGCCGCGACGATCGTGATCCTCCGCGGGGCACAAAGCCGAACTCCTCCCCGTGTGGCCAGCCCCGGTGCGGCAGGCTTCGCGGGCTATGAGCACATGACCGGTGGGATCGGGATCACCAGGCCACATGCCTGAACGCCCCCGCTTGAGGCCGGCCAACGTCCGCCCAGCCCTATCCTTAGAGAGTGAGCCGGATCTCAACCCGCCGCATGAAAAGGCGGCGGGTGTGCGTCCGGCACTACTCACCTCACAAGCCCAGGTCTCCGACAGCCTCCGATGAAGAGTGACGGTCGAACCCACACCGGACGATGCACACATCGGCCATGCGGGGCAGGAGCCGCAGATTCCAAGCTCTCCCTTTCCTGTGCGCCTTGTGCCGCCGCGAGCCGCCCCGGTGAGCCCCGCCTCGTCGGTTGTGGCACCGGTGCTTCGGACGGTGATTGGGTCCGTCCCCCCTGTAACGGCATCGATGTGGTCTCGTTATCTACTGAGAGTATTCGGGGCTCATTAGTTACGTATTGAGAGACCTGGCAGGGGGTAAACGTCTCGTTCGCCGCGTTCCGGATGTAACCAAGGTCGCCCCGCAGGAGCGACCTTCGGGGTCTGGGCCAGGCACGGTCCCTCGGGAAGGATCGTGTCAGTGCACGAAATCCGTGTCCCGAGCAGTCTTGTGTACATAATGGAGGGTTGGATGACTAGAAACAGGTTGGCTTCTCTGGGGCTGGCGGTGATCGCCGTCGTCGTCCTGGCGGTGGCTCCGGGGATCGCCCTGGCGCAATCGAAAACAGTCGACGGTGTGACACTGACGGCCCCCGACAACCAGACGGCCTGTCCTCCCGACGGCGCCATCGTTGTCAGCGGGGTGGCGGCGGGCGTATCCGTCAACTACAACTTCTTCGAGGTCACGACCGACCCCTTCGTCCCTCTGGGCGGAGGCACAGTTGTCTCGTCGGGCGGCGACATCAATCTGGCCTTCCCGTATCCCGCGGACGTGGACGGCCGGTCGTTCGCCGTCTTCGTCGGCACGACGGGCGCCAGCGGAAACCCGGTGACGATCGCCAGCAAGTGGTCGGTCTCCTGCCCGCAGGAGGAGCCCACCGAGACGCCCACGAACACGCCGTTCGTGACGCCCACGGATACGGCCACGCCGACCGACACTCCCACGGCCACACCCACCGAGACTCCCACCGAGACGCCCACGAACACGCCCACCGACACCGCGACCCCGACACCCGTGGTCGAGGGCTGCACGCCCGGCTACTGGCGCCAGGACCAGCACTTCGGCTCCTGGCTGGTCTACGACCCGACGGACGATTTTGAAACCGTCTTCGGCGTGGATGCCTCGTTCGATCCGCACACCTTGCTGGACGCCGTCTGGCTCGGCGGCGGCGGCGAGTCGGCCCTAGCCCGACACGCCGTAGCCGCCCTGCTCAATACAACCGCCTCAGGCGTCGACTACCCGTACTCGACAGCAGAGGTGCTCGCGATCGTCCAGAACGCATACGCCACCGGCGACTTCGAAAGCGCCAAGAACCTGCTGGCAGGGGCAAACGACACCTTCTGCCCGCTGAACTAGCCACGTTCATGGTCCTTAGAAGCGGGAGCTTGCCCTGGTCCAAGCTCCCGCTTCTCTTCTTTCCATACGCACGACTGTCCCGACCCCTGACGTCCCCTCCCATGAGCGGCCGCCTCGGCTGAATCCCGCTGCTCCGTCCAACTGAAGTCCTACCTCCCCGATGGGCGCCGCCCCGACCGGCGAACGAACGATTGAAACCTTCAGGGGCATCTGTGACGGGCGGCTTTGGGTAGTGGACACCCTCCAGGAAACCGGGGGGCTGTCCGCATCAAGGTAGGGCGCGATCCTGCCCGCGCAAGGCAGCCCGGTAGGAGTTGCGGTGATGTTCCACGCCCGGGCCCACGCGAGTGCGGGCTTCACCGGCAGTGCCCTGGCCGGGATCTTCTTCCCGTTCAAGGCGAGGGAGGTCTATGCGGCTTCACCGGGCGCGAAGTACACCGTCAACCCTTACGTTGGAATGCTGTTTGGAGTGGCAGGCGTCTTCGCATGGATTTGGTCGACATGGGTGCTTGCCCCTCAAGCCTTCCCCGACTCGGTGTTCCTGATCACGCTGGTCAGAGCCGCAGCCATCGTCGGCGTCGTCGCGTTCCTCTGGCCACTGCGTGTGCAGGTGCCTGGATGGCTGCGGGGTGAGAGAATGCCGTGGCCAACGGCGCTCGGTCTGCTGGGCGGCGGTCTCGGCATGGCGATGGTGCTGTCGTTCCTGCTTTCGCCCGCGCTAGGCGTCCTGGGGAACTGGGACTTCGCGGAATTCCCAACGCATCTATGGTCTCAGATCCTGGCCTTCGCGGTCATCATGTTCTGCATCGTCTGGTATGCTTGGACCAAGCGCTCGCAGAGAGCCCGTGGATTCAACCTCAACCACGCGTTCAAGGAGATCCCGCCCGAGTAAGCGAAGCCCGTCCGATTCTGAGGGGAATGACGGTGATCAGCGGCGAAACGAACAACCAGCCGCTGATCACTGTCTTTGGAATCAGGAGTTGCTTCCGGCGGCCCGTCCGCCTCTGCCAAGACCGGCCCCGCGTGACGGAGCACCGTCGCCTAATCCCGGGAGATGGTCCACCGGGGAAGAGGAACCGAGGACGAGGCGATGCAGGCGCCGGGCGAAGGCCGGCCGAGCTGCCGGCGCTTCTGCTCCCGGCCGCAGGCCGTGAGATCGAGCGAATCCCGGCGGGGAGAGTAGAATCCCGCGCAAATCCACGCGCCGGAGAGATCGGCGGACCGGATTGGCATGGCGGCGCGCGTTGGGCTGGGGCGGCCGGCATCTTGGGGACGCCTGCGAACCGGGGGCCCGATACGTCGGAGCAGAAACGGAACGGAGCGCTCCCCGCGCGACCCACGAACGGCTTTCGCATCCCGGCCGAAGAAAACGCCCGGCGCGGACGGGCAACCTCCCGAGAGTGAGATCATGACCCTTACACTGAAAGAGGCCATCGCCCGCATCCCTTTCCTGGCCGAGGCGAAAGACCTGAAGACCGCGCCGCTCTCCGGCGGCATCACGAACCTGAACTACCGAATCGATGCGGGAGGGAAATCGTACGTCTTGCGGATCACGGGGGCCGGGACGGAAAGGCTGGGGATCCGGCGAGACGTCGAGCATCGAGCCAACCTGGGGGCCGGGAGGCTGGGGGTCGCTCCGGAGGTGGTGTACTTCATCGAACCGGAGGGCTATCTGCTGACCCGGTTCATCAACGGCAAGCGTCTGCCTCCCGAGGAGATCACCCGGCCCGACAACATCATCCGAGTCGTCCGCAAGCTTCGGCTGTTCCACAAAAGGGGGCCGGAGCTCGATGGCGAGTTCAACGCCTTTCGTCGCGTCGAGATGCTCACTCGCGTGTCCAAGGCCAACAACTGCAAGTTCCCCTTCGACTTCGACTGGATCATGCAGAAGATGAGGCAAGTGGAGGAAGCCCTCCTCAAGGACCCCTACATCCCCGCTCCCTGTCACGATGACCTGCTCAACTTGAACTGGCTGGATGAGGAGGTGCCCGGGGGCACCGGGGAGATCCGCCTGCTCGATTGGGAATACGCCGGCATGGGGGACATCTTCTTCGACCTGGGGAACTTCGCCCATCACCATCGGCTGAACGACGACCAGGTGCGGGTGCTTCTGCAGGAGTATTTCGGCGAGGCGACGGCCAAGAACTTCGCTCGCCTCAAGCTGATGTGGCCGATGTCGGAAATTCACGAGGCGATGTGGGGTACCACCCAGACCGGTATCTCCACCCTGGAGGAGGACTTCCAGGGGTACGCCGACCTATGGTTCGGCCGGGTGCGCCAACATGTGATCGACCCGCGCTGGGAGGCGTGGCTGAAAGACGTGGCCAGGAAATAGGATCCGCGGTCGTGAGGGCCCGCCCCCGGGAGGGCGCCGTGGGCCGCAAGGGGCGGGCCGGCGTGCGGGACGCGGCTCACGGTGCGCCGGAGCCATCGGGCGAAGGCCGTTCAGCCCTCCTCCTGGCCACTCCATCAAGAGGCAGGCGCCTCTCCGCAGGAGAGGCTCCGGGCGCCTGCCGGGATCCCACCGGGCGGGCCAGCAGGCTCGCGGCGCCGGCCGCCACAGAAGGCTCGCACTCCCCCATCGGTTTCTCGGCCCTTAGCATCCCTTCCCGATCCCCCACGGGGAACCACGATCCCCCCGCAGAGTCGGAGGGGAGAAACCCCGGGCGTATAATTAAGAAACGAAGGCAGAATCGTCCGTGAATTCTCAGATGGACATCGTCGGCGAACGCCTGACCGCGGAGCTGGAAGCCCTGACCGAGGTCGCCAAGACGCTGGCAGCTCCGGTCGAGCTCCCCGAGCTGCTCGAAGCGGTCATGAATACGATCGTCCGGGTGTTGGAGCAGGCGGACGTGGGTGCGATCATGCTCTGGGACCATGCCGCCGGCGTGTTTCGTTCGGCCGCGGCCTTTGGGTACGACCTGGGCATCCTGAAGGAGATGGGTCTGCGTGCGGGGGAATCGATCACCGGGAAGGTGTTCGACAGCGGGCAGGCCCGCCTGCTGGGCACTCCCCAGGACGTCGCACAGGCGATGGCCGACATGCGCCCTTTCAATCGGGAAGTGATGGCGCGCTCCATCGGGAGCGACATGCTCCCTCATTCGGCGGTGGCCGCTCCGATCGCAGCAGGAAAGGCGAAGTTCGGGGTGCTCGTCCTTGAGGCCCTGGATGATCACAGGCAATTCACCGACGAGAACCTGTCTTTCGTTCAGACCTTAGCGGACCTGGTGGCCTTGGCGATCGAGCGAGACCGCCTCGAAGTGCGGGCCGATGCGGTCCGCGAGGCGCGGCGGGGTGATCGCCTGCGCTCCGAGATCATGGCCACCCTCTCACATGAGTTGCGCATGCCTCTGGCGACCATCAAGGGATATTCGACCGCCATGCTGATGGACGAGGTTCGATGGAGCGAGGAGAAGCGCAAGGAATTCCTCCAGCTCATTGAGGAAGCGTGCAACGAGATGGAGGGCATGATCCAGGACATCCTCGACTCCTCCCTGATCGAGGTCGACCAGATCAGCCTGGAGTGCCAGGCGCTGCGCCTGCCGTCGATCGCCGGCGAAGTCGCCCTGGAGGTGCAGCACCGCAGCGAGATCCATCGCCCGGTGGTCGATTTCCCGGAGAACTTCCCGATCGTTCAGGGCGACTCCCGCTGGATCAAGCAGGTGTTCCGCAACATCGCGGACAACGCGGTCAAGTACTCGCCGGGTGGGGGGCTGATCGTGATCAAGGGGGAGGTGCGCCCCTCGGACGTGGTCGTCAGTGTTGCTGACCAGGGCATCGGCATCTCGTCGGAGGATGTGATTCCTCTCTTCGAGAAGTACTTCCGCGTGCGCTCCGCCTCGACCCTGCACGTTGCCGGAACCGGGCTTGGGCTTCCCATCGCCCGGGCGATCGTCGAAGCTCACGGCGGCCGGATCTGGGTGGAAAGCAAGGCCGGGGAGGGAACGACCATCCTCTTCTCGCTGCCCCGCCAGCGGCCTTCGGGGAGCGAACGGTGAGCCCCGATCCGAACGGGCAACGCATCCTGGTGGTGGACGATGATCCGCGGCTGATCCGCCTCGTTCGGGAAGTCCTCATGGCGGCGGGCTATGAGGTGTTGACCAGCGCGACGGGTGAGAAGGCGATCGAGGCCGTCGCCATTCAGCAGCCCATACTGATCTTGCTGGACATCGTCTTGGATGACCTGGACGGCTACCACATCTGCCGGCGGGTGCGCGAGTTCTCCGAGGTGCCGATCATCATGCTGACGGCCAAGGTGACCGAGACGGACATGCTCGCCGGGTTCGATGCCGGGGCCGACGATTACATCACCAAACCTTTCAGCTCGAAGGAGCTGCTGGCCCGAGTGCGCGCGGTGTTGAAGCGAGCCCGGTGGCCGGCGGCGCCCAGCGGGGAGGCCCAGATCGTGTGCGGCGACCTGACGGTCGACCTGGCGCGCCGCCGGGTCAGGGTCGCCGATCGCGACGTCTACCTCACCGCGACCGAATACAACCTGCTCTACCAGCTGGCGACCCGCCTGAACCAGGTGATCCTTCACGAACAGCTGCTCACGGAGGTCTGGGGGACGGAGTACCGCAACGAAGTGGACTATTTGCGCTCCTATGTCCATCACCTGCGAAAGAAGCTGGAGCGCGATCCATCCAAGCCGGAGATGATCGTCAACATCCAGGGCGTGGGATATATGCTGTCGACGCCGGAGCCCAGGCCCGGATAGGGTGAGCCGAGTGAGCGACAAAGCCTACAACTTCTTCCAAATCACTCAAGAGCAATTCGACCGCATCGCCGACCAGCTGGGGCTCAATGGGGCGACGCGCGACCTGCTGCGGGTCCCCATGCGCGAATACTTCTTCAGCATCCCCATCCGCATGGACGACGGAAGCGTGCGCATCTTCCGCGGATCGAGGGTTCAACACAACGACGCCCGAGGCCCGGGGAAGGGCGGGGTCCGATTCCATCCGCTGGAGGTCCCCGACAATGTCCGGGCCCTGGCGATGCTGATGACCTGGAAGTGCGCCGTCGCCGACCTGCCTCTCGGAGGCAGCATGGGAGGCGTCGCCTGCGACGCCCACGACCTCAGCCCCCTCGAGCAGGAACGGCTGTGTCGCGGCTGGGTCCGGCAGGTCGCCCGCAACGTCGGCCCGTTGTGGGACGTCCCGGGGACGGACCTGATGACCAGCAACGAGCACATGCTGTGGATGCTCGACGAGTACGAGGCCATCCATACGGCGCGAACCCCCGGGTTTGTCACCGGCAAGCCGGTCGGCCTGGGCGGATCGCTCGGTTGGAAGGAAGCGGGCGGCTTTGGCGTGATGATCGTCGTTCGCGAGGCGCTCAAGGACATGGGGTTGAAGGCCGAGGCGACGAGCGCCAGCGTCCAGGGGTTCGGCAACACGGCTCAATCTGCCATCGAGCTCTACTCGAAGCTGGGCGGTCGGGCGACATGCGTATCCTGCTGGGATCAAGAAGATCGAACGACCTACGCCTATCGCAAGCTCGACGGGGTCGACCTGGATGAGCTCCTTTCGATGACGAATTCCCTCGGCGAGATCGATAAGCGCAAGGCGGAGGAGAAAGGCTACGAGCGCCTCCCCGGCGAGGCCTGGATCGAACAGGACGTCGATATCCTCGTGCCCGCCGCGCTCGAGAATCAGATCACCGCCGAGGCCGCAAGCCTCATCCACGAGCGGGTGAAGATCGTCGCCGAGGGGGCCAACGGCCCGACAACCCCGGAGGCGGACGCCCTCCTCCACGAGCGGGGAATCCTGGTGATCCCCGATCTCCTGGCCAATGTGGGGGATTTCATCTGCAGCTACTTCGAGCAGGTGCAGGGAAATATGAACTACTATTGGAGCCGCGACGAGGTGCTTGGCAAGCTGGACGTCCAAATGACCGATGCCTACCTGGCCGTCCGCGACCTGGCCAAGAAAAGCCGGTTGAGCTTGCGAGATGCCGCCTACGTGATCGCCGTGAACCGGGTGGCCCAGGCCTGCCAGGAGCGCGGCTGGGTCTAGCGCCGGGCCCGGCGATCGCGCCGCCCCTCGCGGATGAATCCGTGGCAGAGCTTGTCGACTTCAGCCGGAGCTTCCTGGACCCTGAAACCCCTCTCGCACGAATCGGCAAGGGCGAGTTGGGAGGCAAGGCCCACGGATTGGCCCTTATTCGAGAGGTGCTGAGGGAAGCCTTCGGCTCATCCCGATTTCCCGGGATGGCGGTGGACATCCCCTCCCTGGCCGTCGTGTGCACCGGCGTGTTCGATGAGTTCATGGAGCGCAACGGCCTGCATGAGATCGCCCAATCGGACCTCCCGGATGACCGCCTTGCGCGCAGCTTCCAGAAGGGAGATCTCCCCTTCGAGATCCTCGGCGATCTGCGGGCGCTCGTCAACCAGGTTCAGACGCCTCTGGCCGTGCGTTCCTCGAGCCTGCTTGAAGACGCAAAGAAAGAGCCCTTCGCCGGCGTCTATGCGACGAAGATGGTCCCCAACAATCGTTTTGATCCCGACGCTCGTTTCCGGCAACTCGTGGAAGCCGTCAAGTTCGTCTACGCCTCCACCTATTCGAGGAACGCGAAAGACTATCGCACCGTTACCGGCCATCGAGAAGAGGACGAGAAGATGGCCGTCATCGTTCAAGAGCTGGTCGGCCGCCGCCATCACCATCGGTTCTACCCGGAGCTCTCCGGGGTGGCGCGTTCCTTCAACTACTACCCCATGGGGCCGGCCCGCCCCGAGGAGGGCGTGGTCAGCCTAGCCCTGGGATTGGGCAAGACGATCGTCGACGGCGGGCGCTGCTGGTCCTACTCTCCCTCGCATCCCAAAGTCGACCCGCCCTTCGGATCGGTGGAGGGTCTCCTGAAGGAGACGCAGACCGCGTTCTGGGCGGTCAATATGGGGGAGCCGCCCGAGTATGACCCGCTGCGGGAGACCGAATACATGGTGCAAGAGAATCTGGCCACCGCCGAACGGGACGGGAGCCTGCAATACCTGGTCTCGACCTACAGCCCGCTCTCGGGCCGGCTCTCGGTCGGGATGGGGTTCGATGGGCCGCGGGCCCTGACGTTCGCCCCGATCTTGCTCCTTGAGGAGTTTCCGCTCAACGACCTGCTCAAGGAATTGCTCGAGGTCTGCTCGGCGGCGCTGAGCTCCCCCGTGGAAATCGAATTCGCCATGTCGTTTGATCCTTGCCGCTTCCGGTTTCTCCAGGTACGGACGATGGAGGCTCCAATCCGGGAGACGCCTGTCGACGTCCGGGACCTCAAGGGCGAGGACGTATTGCTGTCGACGGACTCGGCGCTGGGCAATGGTGTCCTCGAGACACTCTCCGACATCGTCTACACCAAGCCCGAGGCGTTCGATCTGAAGCACACCGCCGCCATGGTCCCGGAACTGGCACAACTCAACCGAAGCCTGCTGGCCGCCGGTCGGCCTTACGTCTTGATTGTGCTCGGTCGCCTGGGGACGACGGACCCGTGGCTGGGCATCCCCATCAACTGGGGGAGGATCAGTGGGGCACGGGTTGTCGCGGAAGCGACCGAGTCGAACGTCCGCGTCGAGCTCAGCCAGGGCTCGCACTTTTTCCACAACCTCGTCAGCCAGAGCGTCAAGTACTTCACCCTGTCTTTGTCTTCGGAGCACATCATCGATTGGGAGTGGCTTGCGCAGCAAACTACGTATGAGGAGACCCGGTTTTTCCGGCATGTCCGGCTCCCCCGGCCGCTTGTAGTCCGGGTTGACGGGCGGAGCAGCCGGGGGGTGATCCTCAAACCCCGGGGTTGACCTATGGCTGAACAACCGAAGTCGCTGGACCGCCTGCTCCACGACCTGCGCGAACGCGCCAAGGAGCTCAACTGCCTCTACGAGGTCCAGGAGCTCCTCGGCCGACCCGACATCAGCACGGATGAGCTCTTCCAGGGCATCATCCGGGTGTTGCCTCCGGGATGGCAGTATCCGGATGTCTGCCAGGCGGAAATCGTCCACGGCGGCCAGACGTACCGCTCGCCCGGCTTCCACGAGTCACCCTGGGTGCAGACCGCCAACATCATCGTGCAAGACGAGCAGGTCGGCCGAATCAGCGTCTACTACACCGAGGAACGACCGCGCTCCGACGAGGGCCCGTTTCTGAAAGAAGAGCGCAAGCTGATCAACACGATTGCCGAGCAGCTTGGCTTCCACTTCCTGCATGAGCAGCTCAAGCAGGTGTTCCAGGAGCAACTGCAGGCCGGGGCCACGCGGGCGGGGGAGTGGGTGATCATCCTCGATCTGCTGAAACGGACCGATCCCGACCTGCTCATGCGGATCACCCGCAAGATGGTCAACTACCTCGGCTGGAGCGGGATCCCCGAAGCCGAACGACTGCTCGAGACCTCCAACCTCTACCCGGGGGGCGGGGTGGCGGAGGAGAACCGCCCCTCTACGGGAGAGGCGGGCCGGAGCCCTCTGGACATCAGCGACGAAGTGTTCTCCATCGCCAGCAAGCATCTCTCGCGAGATGCGATCCTGACGAACATCCAGAAGTGGAGCCGGGAAGACCGGGTGCGCTTTCTGGTGGATGTCCTGGCGAACCCCGGATCGTCCCTGGCGGAAGTCAGCTCGGCGATCGAGCGCTATCATCTCCTGGCGGCGCAAGGGCTGGAGCTTACCGCCTCGAGGGAGAAGTGGTTTCGCATCGCGCTCATCCGGCGCATCGTCAGCGATCAAGCACAGTTCATCCGCGTCGCCCAGAACTACGTCGGCATCGACGACTTCAGCGATTTCATGCGCCGAGTGATCTTTCCGATCGGCGGCCGTGGCAAATTGGGGGGCAAGAGCGCCGGGCTCTTCCTGGCGGCGCAAATCCTTCGCCGGTCGAGCCACGGGGCGGACCTTCTCGCCGAGGTGAAGACGCCCAAGACCTGGTATCTGACCTCGGACAGCATCTTCCAGTTCATGAGCTACAACGACCTCGAAGACACCATCGAGCAGAAATACCGGGATCTGGGCCACGTGCGCCAGGAATACCCCTACATCATGCACGCCTTCAAGAACGCTCGCCTGCCTCCGGAGATCGTGGGCGGCCTCTCACTGGCGCTCGACGACTTCGGCGATGTCCCCCTGATCGTGCGCTCGTCCAGCCTGCTGGAAGACCAAGCGGGCGCGGCCTTCGCTGGGAAGTACAAGAGCCTGTTCATCGCCAACAAAGGCACGAAAGAAGAACGGCTCGCCGGCCTGACGGATGCGATCACGGAGGTCTTCGCCTCGATGTTCGGCCCGGATCCGATCGAATACCGTACCGAACACGGGCTGATCGACCATCACGAGGAGATGGGCATTCTGATCCAGGAGGTCGTGGGCACCCGGGTGGGGCCCTACTACCTCCCGGCGTTGGCCGGCGTCGCCTTCAGCAACAACGAATTCCGATGGTCCAGCCGGATCCGCCGAGAAGACGGCCTGGTGCGCCTTGTCCCCGGGCTGGGAACACGCGCCGTCGACCGTCTGAGCGACGACTACCCGGTGCTGATCGCGCCCGGTCAGCCAAGGCTGCGAGTGAACGCGACGCCGGATGAAGTCATCCGCTATTCCCCGAAGAAGGCCGATCTGATCAATCTGGAAACGCGGACCTTCGAGACGGCCGATGTCCGCGCGCTTCTCAAGGCCAACGGGGCGGCCTATCCGCTGGGCCGACACCTGGTGTCCCTCCTGGATTCCGGTGGACTGCGCAAGCCCGGCCCCTTGGGCCCCAACTTCGAGAAGGACGACTTCGTAGTCACGTTCGAGGGTCTCTTCACCGAAACGCCGTTCCTCCAGCAAGTTCAGATGATCCTCACCGTCCTGCAGGAGGCCCTGGGGCACCCGGTTGATATTGAGTTCGCCCACGACGGGAAGAGCTTCTACTTGCTCCAATGCCGGGCGCAAAGCTACACCGAGGAAAGCGCTCCGCCCCACTTGCCCATGGACGTTCCATCGGAACGTATCCTCTTTACGGCCAATCGGTACGTGTCGAACGGCAGCGTCCACGACCTCACCTACATCGTCTACGTGGACCCGCGGAAGTACGGCGAGCTCAACAGCCACCCGGAGCTCGTGGCGGTGGGCCGAGCGATCGGCCGCCTGAATCAACGTCTCCCGAAAAGGCGGTTCATCCTGATGGGACCCGGGCGGTGGGGAAGCCGCGGCGACATACGCCTCGGTGTGAGCGTGACCTACTCCGACATCAACAACACGGCCATGATTATCGAGATCGCTCGCAGGCAAAGAGACTACGTCCCCGAGCCTTCCTTCGGGACGCATTTCTTCCAAGATCTGGTGGAAGCATCCATCCGCTACCTCCCGCTCTACCCGGATGAACCGGGCATCATCTTCAACGAGGGGTTCTTGATCTCGAACACGAACCGCCTCTCCGAGCTTCTGCCGGAGTTCGCCTCTCTCTCCGAGGTCATCCGCGTCATCCATGTTCCCAGCGCCACCGAGGGGCTGGTGCTGCAGGTGGTGATGAACGCGGAGACGGAGGAGGCCGTCGGCATCTTGGGTGAGCCAAGCAAGGCATTCGAATCCCTCCGCGAGGCCGAACCGGGCTAGCCTCACGGACCTATCGGCCCACCGCGGCCGAGCCGGCCGGCCTCGGTTCCGCGGGGCCGAGAGGGGAATGGCGGCCGACAAACGCAGCGCGGACTCCCGGGGGCGGCCCAGCCGCCCCCGGCTGGCTTTCCAGGGCTGTTGCGACCGAGGCAGGAGCGGAGGTTTCACCTCTGTCCGTCCAACACTAGTCGGCGTACCCTGGTCGAGACAGGAAGCTCTCCAAACCCCCGCAGGCGCGCCCCGCCCCCCACCCCCGGATCGAATGCCTCGCCCCCAAAATCCTCCGTGCTCCCGCTGGATGGGAGCAGGTCGTGTGCCGCTTTCATTGTGTACCGGGTGGACCAGAATACTACGAGAAAGCGCCGGCTGTCTCCCGAGCA
>Ga0299915_10002298_pt1 | contig 13977 bp, 22 predicted proteins | sample RVTome_13_FD_200263 | JGI IMG/M metagenome (GOLD analysis project Ga0299915, IMG submission 200263) | Soil microbial communities from uranium-contaminated site in the Upper Colorado River Basin, Wyoming, United States - RVT92D227 (version 2) ...
GTCGCGATAGTGAGTACCGGCGGTACAATAGCAAGTCGCGTTGATTACCGAACAGGAGGCGTTCGGCCGGCTCTCAGCGCCAGCGATCTCTACAGCGTCGTGCCCGAACTGGCGAATGTAGCAAGCATAGAGACTCAGATATTTCTGAGCATTTTCAGCGAAGACATAACCCAGCAGCACTGGACCGAAATTGCCAAGACGATAGCAGGAAAAATATCTGAAGGAGTCAGCGGAGTGGTCATAGCTCACGGAACGGACACCATGGGATTTACCGCCGCAGCTCTCAGTTTTGCTTTGCAGGACCTTCCTGTCCCAGTCATAATAGTCGGCGCACAGCGCTCAGCAGACCGACCTAGCTCCGATGCCGCAACGAACCTGCTGGCCGCCGTCCTCGCGGCAGCAGAAGCACCTTTCGCAGAGGTTGCAGTAGCAATGCATGAAACAACATCAGATGCTTCGATAGCACTCCACAGGGGCACAAAAGTCCGCAAATGCCACACAAGCAGAAGGGACGCGTTTGAATCAATCAATGCGACGCCCATAGCTAGAATAGAAGAACAGAAGCTGACCATGCTGACGGAAACGTACCGCAAGAGAGATCTGTCCAGAAAACTTCGCTTGAAACCCGAATTCGAAGAAAAAGTGGCCATGATAAAATTCTATCCCGGAATGGACCCGGCGATAATAGATTTTTGCACTGAAAAAGGCTACAAAGGCATTGTTCTTGAAGGCACAGGACTCGGTCATGTCAGCAAACGTTGCCATGACGCAATAAGAAGGGCCGTAGAAAAGGACATCGTCGTTGCAATGACATCTCAGTGCATATGGGGGCGTGTAAACATGAATGTCTACAACTCGGGTCGCGATTTGCAGGCTCAGGGGGTAATTCCATTGGAAGACATGCTCCCAGAAACCGCACTTGTTAAGCTCATGTGGGTTCTTCGACAAACAAGAAACCCCAAGGAAGCAAAGAAGCTCCTGACCACGAACGTGGCAGGTGAAATATCCCCGAGAACCTTACCTGAAAAAGGGGTCTTCAGCGGAGGCGGTCAAGATGACGCTTGACTATGAGAAAATAGGGCTGATCGTGGGGCTGGAAATTCATCAGCAACTGAACACTTCACAAAAACTGTTCTGCAGTTGTAAACCAGCCTTGTTCAAAGAAGAACCTGAAGTAACATTTCTGCGAAGACTCAGACCTACACAGAGCGAGCTGGGTCAAGTGGACCCAGCAGCTTATTTTGAATTTCAAAAAGGAATCAGGATTCTCTACGAAGCAAACCGCGAAACGTCCTGCCTTGTGGAAATGGACGAAGAGCCTCCACACGCCCTCAATCTGGAAGCGGTTGAAACAGTATTGACAGCGGCTTTTATGATGAACGCCAAACCAGTCAGCGAGATTCACGTCATGCGCAAAACGGTCATTGATGGATCCAACACGACAGGGTTCCAGAGAACGTGTGCAATAGCTCTGAACGGAGAAATCAGAGTCGGCACCAAGAAAATCCCAATCCAGCACGCAAGCCTAGAAGAAGATGCCGCAAGAAAGACGGGCGAAAAAGAAGGAAACACCATAAAATATCGCATAGATCGACTTGGAATACCCCTCATAGAAGTCGCAACAGGACCCGTCATAAAATCGCCAAAAGAAGCTGAAGAAGTTGCACTGGCGATCGGCAGAATACTCAGAGCAACTGGAAAAGTGATGCGAGGCCTCGGTTCAATCCGTCAAGACATAAACATATCGCTACCGAACGGCGCACTCATAGAAATCAAAGGACTACAAGAACTTGAACTCGTCTCCCTCGTGGTCGAGTACGAGGCACAACGTCAACTCAACCTAATCAAGATAATCGAAGAACTCAAGAAGAGAGGAGCAAACGAAGAACTCCTAAGAGAGGAATTTCATAACGTCAAACAAGTTTTCCAAAACACAAAATGCAAGGTAATCCAGAAAGCCCTCGAAAAAAACCTAGAAGTCCTGGCTGTCAGACTTCCCAGATTCACAGGCTTTTTGAAGTGGGAATTGGCGCCGGGATTGCGTCTCGGAACTGAAATGGCAGACCGAGCTAGGTTCTGGGGAAGAGTGGGCGGGATATTCCATACGGATGAATTGCCCGCCTATGGAATTACGACAGAGGAAATCGAAAATCTGAGAAAAAAAGTTGAAGCAAAGGATGAAGATGCCGTTGTGTTCGTCGCGGACAATCTCGAAAACAGTGAAGACGCTCTGAGAGCTGTCGTAGCAAGAGCTCACGAAGCCCTGAAAGAAGTGCCGCAGGAAACCAGATCACCGAACCCTGAGGGGACGACACGCTACATGAGACCCCGTCCGGGAGCTGCAAGAATGTATCCTGAGACGGATATCCCGCCTGTTCAAATCACGAGTGAACGAGCGAATGAAATATCCTCAAATCTGCCTGAAATGCCCGAACAAAAACTTCAGCGATTGCAGAAAGAACACAAACTCAACGAAAAATTGGCAAAGCAAGTGCTAAACTCGGAGTACAGCGAGCTATTCGAAACCATAGTGAACGAAAGCAAAGTATCCTCCACGACCGTTGCAGCGTTCATGACGGAGACATTGATAGCTTTAAAAAGAGAAGGCGTTGCCCTTGAAAAAATCTCAGATGAAGATCTGCGCGCCATGTTCACACTAATGGGTGAGGGAAAAATCGCCAAAGAAGCAACGACAGATGTTGTCTTCTGGCTATCGAAACACGAAGGCAAAACAATTCAAGACGCGGTTAAAGAACTCGGAATTCAAAGCATATCAAAAGATGATCTTGACAAGCTCATCACAAGAATCGTCGAAGAAAACAGGAAGATCATCAAAGAACGCGGCGAAGGCAGCTTCGGAGCCTTGATGGGGATCGCCATGACCACTCTGCGAGGAAAAGCGGATGCTGCGCTGGTAAGCAGAATTCTTAAAGCAAAAGTGAGAGAAGCGATGGAATAGAGAACTGCATCAATTTCTGTTCAGGCACGGCTAACGTGGGACTTCTGAGCAGTCTGGCATCTTCACCGCAGTAGCGCGCGCTAAACCACATTCTTTGTTTGTGAGAAAGCCCGCACTTCTTCTAAACAATGTAGTAGTCAATGACTTTCTGCATGCTTTTTGGCGTCTCCTGTTTTGCAGCAAGTTGTTTCAGCATTCTTATCATTTGAGGCTCAACTCGCGCAATATCTGTCAGGGTTACTATGCCTACAAGCTTGTTTGCGTCAACTACGGCTAGCTTCTTTATCTTGTTTTGAAACATCAGTTTCACAGCTTCTTCCAGATCCATGCCAGGCTCAACAACAACTAGTGGCGTGGTCATGATCTCCTTCACTTTTGTATTCATAACGTCCTTTGCTTCTGCAATGACTCTTCTCAAGAAATCCCTTTCGGTAACTATGCCTTTGGCTTTTCCTTTTTCCAGCACTATGATACTGCCAATCTGAAATTCGTTCATAATTTCGACAGCTTCTTTAACAGATGCATTTTCGTCCACAGTTACTACTTCCCGCACCATTACGTCTCTGACTTTCAATGGTAGCAAGTCTTCTTCTTGTTCCTCCCCGTTCTCGTCTGACAACAAAACCACTCATCCAATTGTCCATAATCACTACATATTGGCCGTATCTTCAGCCGGCATTCCAGGAATCATACTCCGTGTTTTCCCAATCTTTTTCTCTCAGTCTCCACCTTTCTCTTCAGGACCTCAAAATAGTCTTGGGCTTGCAGCAGATTTTGGCGGTCATTTTCAAAGTCTTCTAGCTTTACGATCGCAAACCAGCCTTCGCCGTAAGGGTCTTTGTTTGCCAATTCAGGGCTCTGATTCAGTTTTTCGTTCACTTTTTGGATTGTGCCGCTGACAGGTGATATGAGGTCAAGCACTGATTTGGTTGACTCGAAAGACGCTATCTCATCGAACTGTCCAATCTTGCTGCCAAGTTCGTTGAACTTGACGAAAATGATGTCGCTTATCATATTCTGCAGGAAATCAGTGATGCCGACTTTCGCAGTATCCCCTTCGATTCTTGCCCAACAATCATTCTCGTTGTAAAACAGCTCCTTGGGCACACGAAATGTCCATTTGTCAACTTTAATTTGATAGGGCTCTTCAACCATCACAACTCACTTTCCCAAGAGTTTATCGATTTCTGTCGCAATTTCTTCCGCCAGTTTTTCCACAAGCTTTTCTCCATCCGGCCCTATGTCTGACGCAGACTTGGGCTTGAGGTTGTACTTCTGAACACACTCCGGAATCAGGATTCTTCCCTTAATTCTTGCCCCGTTCTTTACAGCGATCTTGGTGGCACACCGTTCTGCGCAACCATCAATAGGAATAGAAGGGTACCTTTTGACGATTTCCGAGTAAGATTTGACTCCTGCAACTAATGGTGGAATGCAGACGAGCACAGCTTTGCCTGGTCTCAGCTTCTCGACCACTTCAAAAGCGCAAGCACGGGCAACCGACCCTAAAGCTTTGTCCATTCCTGCGCAAGGAATAACGGCCACCCTATCTTCGGCACCAGACTGCGGACTTACTTCTTGACTTTTCTGCATAGGATTTCATCCACTTTCTTGGCTATTTCTTCGGCCACTTTCGTAGCCAACTCCATTTCTTGAGGCTCGAGTTTTTCTCTCGACTTGACCTTAAGATGAGGAAATTTCTTCATTTCTTCAGAAACCAGAATCGTTGCGACCGGTCTTCCACTATATTTCTTGGTTCCTGTCTCAGCGCATTTCTTGTCACAGCCGTCGACAGCGATTGTTGGAAAGACTCGGGCAAACGCTCGTTCATCTTCGCCTCCTGCAAGAAAAAGCGGCAGGCATAGTGTTACTGTTTGATCAGGCCTGAGTTTCTCCAGAACGAGACGTGTTGCTACGCGCGAAATTGTCCCTTCGGGCAAGTCTTCTCCGCTGCAGCAGATTATGCCGACTTTTCCTGTTGCCAGCGTCATTCGCATTTCTCCTCACGTTGAATCTCGTCAACTTTCTCTGAGAGAGCCCTTGCGATAATCTCGGCAAGCTTGTCTCCTTGTTCATTCAATTCTATCACACCCTCAGGCTTCAGAGATCTGTTCTTGCGTAACACATCGGTAACGATTATATTGTATGCCAGTTTTCCCATGGACGCTTCAATGTTCTTTTTTGAACATTGGGCAGGACAACCGTCCACTGCGATGCAAGGATTTTCCCTTACGAGTTTCAGCGCATCGTTGTCTCCCATGGTCAGTAATGCCAAGCACACGGTTCTCGTCTTTTCTGGTCTCATTCGCTCAATTACCTTGTAAGTTGCTACTCGACCAACAGTGCCTAGGCTTTTGCCTATTCCACTGCAGGGCACTACTACGACCTTGTGGTTTTCCATTCTTCAGAATTCTCCCTAGTCTTCTTGATGATTTTTAGGACTTCTGGTTTTGATGGAAAACCAAGCGCTTCGGGTGCACAAACCACGCGGCATGATCGGCAAAAGACTACGCAGTTGTCTGGTTTTGCGACGATCAGTTTCTTTTCTTTTTCATCAATAGCGAAAACTCCGTGTGGGCAAAATTTGAGACATTGAGGGTCACCTTCGCAGAAATTACACTTAGTGTAGTCGACCAGGGGCCACCATGGTATCTTGTTTCTCGGCACTCCCATGTATGTTTCTTCGGTCACTTTGCTGTTTCCTCCAAAGTCTTCTTGACTAGTGCAAGGGCTTCTTGTGTCGTCATGTTTCTAGCGTCGATCGGGATTAAGTCCTTGTTAATGTCAAGACCAGCATTGACGAAGGAGTCTTTGAACAGTTTCCTCTGCATTATTGGGGCGCAGCCAGCAACCAAGTATTTCCGATCTTTCTTGAGAAATTCTGCGAGGAATCGTTCACCATCTTCGTCGCATAACATCGGGTGAATTAACGCGTATTCAACCGGATACTCGGCCCTTATGATGTTTATGAAATCCCACATATCCATTTTCGAAAAACCCGGACATTTTCCAGTGCAGACGCAGAATATGAACCCAATTTTCTTGTTCTCTGTTTTTTCCAATTCGGACACCAGCGACGTTGATATGGCATGTGGGATGACAATATTTAAATATTGCTATTGACCTAACGATGTCCATGCATTCAAAGAAGGGCAGTCAGCTCAGGTTCAAGGCAAAGATTTTCAATGCTCTCTCCGACCCGATGAGACTTGAGATAATTGAGTTCTTACGCGGAGGGGAGAAATGTGTCTGCGAAATAGTCCCTCATCTGGATTTGATTCAACCTGTGGTTTCGAGACATCTCAAGATTCTCAAGGATTGCGGGCTCCTGAAGTACAGGAAAGAAGGCAACCGGCGACTTTATTCAATTGCGGATACCAGGATATTCGAGATAACCGATGCTGTGGGCTCAGATCTAGTCGATGCTCTTACCAAACGCATCATTGAACAAATAGCTTGATTGGGGTGATAGATTGCAGAAGATATTGATTGGTGTTGATGGCTCAGAACATTCGAAAAAGGCGTTAGTAGAAGCAATCAAGATTGCGGAGAAGTTTGGGGCTGAAATAACTGTTGTTAGCGTTTTTTACCCTGCGCCTACACCCTCTGCTCACGAGTTTAGCCATAGAATTTTGGAAGATGCTAAAGCTGTCTTAGAGTATGAAAAAGTAAAGTACAAACTCGTCTCGGTCACAGATACCAATCCTTCCAAGGTCATCATAGACATGACTAGAGAAGGGATGTTTGACCTGGTTGTGGTCGGAAGCAAAGGAGCTGGCGCTGCTCATTCTCTATTATTGGGAAGCCATTGCAACAGAATAGCTTGCGAATCTCCTGTAAACGTACTTATAGTAAAGTAGTCGTCAATTGTAAGAGGACAAGGCTTTGACAGATGAACAACCGTATGTTAAACACGAAGCATCTTTGGGGCTTTTTGAGAAATACCTAACGCTTTGGATAGCAATATGCATAATTGCTGGCTTACTCATTGGACGCTTTTTGCCACAGTTTGGGCAGTTTATGGATTCTCTCAAGTTTAACAAGCTGTCTATTCCTATAGGAATCCTTTTGTTTTTTATGATGTATCCCACGGTCGTCGGAATACGGTTTAGCGACATAAAAAGAGCAGGCAAAAACCCCAAGCCATTGCTCGTTACGATAATTGCTAATTGGTTAGTGGCTCCAATCCTAATGACAGTTTTGGCAAATACGCTTCTCGCTGGAAACCCTCAGTACATTGCAGGAGTCATACTCTTGGGCCTTTCACCATGCACCGCCATGGTTATGTGGTGGATGTTTCTGGCAAAAGGCGACATGGCACAGGGCTTAATCAATAACTCAATCAATGCTCTGCTGATGCTTGCTCTCTATGCTCCTCTTGCAGCTTTTTACTTGGGCATCAGTAGCATTCCGGTCCCGTGGGATTTGATTGCCACTAGCGTTCTGATTTTCATAGCGTTGCCAGTCGCAGCAGGAGCAATTTCTCGCAAAGTGATACTACAGAAAAAAGGTGAAGGCTGGTTTAACAATACGTATATCCCAAGCCTCGGGAAAATATCCATTATTGCATTGCTGACAACCCTTGTAGTTTTGTTTTCATTTGAGGGCGAAGTTATTCTAAATAATCCTCTTTTGGTCGCGTATCTTGCAGCTCCAAACCTGCTACACTATGCCACCATGATCACATGGACCTATCTTCTCGGTTATTTCCTCGGTTGGAAATACGAAACTGCCATCGACACCACACTCATAGGCAGCAGCAGCCACTTCGAAGTGGCAATTGCTGTAGCTACAACACTTTACGGAATTGGCTCCCAGGCGGCGCTGGCAACAGTAATCGGTCCGTTGATGGAAGTGCCGCTCATGCTTTCGCTTGTTTGGCTTGGGTTGCGCACTAGGAAATATTTCCCGCGAAAAAAGGCATTAGCGCGTATTGAAGGAGAGAACCAATCAGATTAAGCTGGAATCGTGCTTGGTCGACGGCTCTTCAGTCGAGATGGAATACGCAGGCACCTACGAGACCTCTCATTGATTATGAGTAGGAGCAGAACCACATGCGACTAGGAGTCCCACTCTATAAACAGACTGCGGATTTCACGTGCGGCGCATGCGCAACTCTTATGGTTTGGAGATATTTCGATAGGAACGTGCAGCTTTCCAAGCGAAATGAATTCTCGGTCTGGACGGAGATAGTTGCCTTACCTTTCAAGTTCTCGTCGCCGTATCGAATTGCAGCGTTCTTCATTAAAAAGGGGTTTGAAACGCAACTACTAATGAGTCAGGGCATTGGTGGCGAAGGCAATGTACTGCTCGAATGTTGTCAGACCGACCCTGCGGAAAGAAAGCTTTTTCTCGATTTCTTCGAAAAACATAATGGGATACTGAAAAGGCATATTTCCTCAGCTATTCTTGACAGAAACCCGACAATGCTCGATATCAGAAGGGCGTTGTCTAATCACAGCCCCGTAATTGCGTTGGTAGATTCCTACTACACTTCTAAAGCAAGAGGAGCAAAAGATCCACCTCATCTGCCCCATTGGATTGTAATAAGGGGGTATGATGGCGAACAAATTTACATAAACGATTCGACCCATGAAAGTGGCATGAAGACAGGAAAAATGGTCATGGAAGGACGTCTCCTCGAGAAGACGATGGATACTTATTCGAGGTTCGGCTGGCCTTCTGGGCTAGTAATTGTTGGATCAAGGAAAGCGAATTGATTCCTCGTCTATACCGTGTAGGCTCTGTACAATAGACCATTGAATACGCGCCTTAGGATATTTCAAAATTTAGCGTAGCGCGCGCGATCGATAGATGGGCTCTTCGCGCGCATCTGGCGGAATAATGGAACAATATATTTAAATATGTTTCTTGTTTCTAGTGTTTCGAAGACTAAATGTCTACGTCCAAAACGAGTAGAAGACTTGAACGATTAACAGAATCGGAAATCTGTCCATCTGAGAATGCTTCAGAATATGCGGTTGAGTTGAAAAAACTGGGCGAAACAACCGTGACCTCTGAAGATGCTGAAAAGAAAAGCAAGGTTTTCAAGGCTCTTGCTGACAAGACCAGGCTGAGAATCTTGGGCCTTCTGAGAGTCCGTGAAATGTGCGTATGTGAAGTCATGGTTGCTTTGGACTTGACTCAGCCTACAGCATCCCATCATCTTGGAATTCTGGAAAATGTTGGATTGGTCAAGGATAGGAAGGAAGGGAAATGGGTCTTCTACAGTTTAGCCGAGCCCCGACTGGTCGAAACCATGTACCGACTTGTGCGTACGCACACGTGAATTGATCTTATAGGAAATACACGTTGCCCATGTGTAAGTAGAGAAATTATAGCGACGCGCGCGCTTGGCAGATGTCCTTGCGTCAGTCTGGATGAAAAATGCTCGGGCGTGGTAGGAAATTTCGAAATTTAGCATCTGAGCGCATATGTAGATAGAATCAGATTTGTCAAAAAAATCGGAAACACTTAATATTTAGAACTCCGATACTTTGGATAAGGTGATTAAGGGTGAGTAGCTGCAATGACGATGCGTGCAAAATTGATGCAATCGTAACGATGGATGCAAAGGGGCAGATAGTTCTTCCTAAGGATTTGAGAGAGAAGGCAGACCTTAAGGCAGCTGATAAGATAGCCGTTGTCGCTTACGAGAAAGAAGGCAAAGTCTGTTGCATAGTGATGATAAAAGCCGAAAGATTAGTTGGTGCAGTAAGCAAAACGCTTAGTCCCCTTCTTAAGGGAGTAATTGAAAAGGAGAGGTAATTTTATGAAAGAAGAAAAGGTCAAAGAGATTGTCAGAAAACGCTATGGCAACGTAGCAAAGAACAGTAGTTCATGTTGTGCCTCCTCTGACTCTTCTTGCGGTTGCACACCTGTAACCAGCGGAGACATAAGCAGAAAGATAGGTTACAGCGAAGAGGAATTGAGTTCTGTTCCCGAAGGAGCAAATCTGGGGCTTGGATGTGGCAATCCCATCGCTTTGGCATCGTTGAAAGAGGGTGAAACAGTTCTCGATTTAGGCTCAGGTGCAGGCTTTGATTGTTTCCTTGCTGCATCGAAAGTGGGCAAGAAAGGTAAAGTAATCGGGGTAGATATGACCCCGGAAATGCTAGATAAAGGAAGGGCAAACGCAAAAAAAGGCAAGTGTACAAACGTTGAGTTTAGACTAGGGGAAATCGAGAACCTTCCAGTCGCAGACAAATCAGTAAACGTCATAATCTCAAACTGCGTAATCAACCTCTCCCCAAACAAGAGACAAGTCTTCAAAGAAGCCTACAGAGTTCTAGCTCCCAACGGCCGATTAATGGTTTCAGACATAGTATTGCTCGATGAGCTACCAAAAGAACTGAAAGAAAACGCTCAAGCATACACGAGTTGCATTTCTGGCGCAGAACTGAAAGAAAAATACCTCAATTTCATAAAGGAAGCAGGCTTCAAAGAAGTAAAGGTAATAGACGAAACAAACTTCCCCATCGATTTCATAGCGAGCGACACTACTCAAGAGTTTATCAAAACCCTTGGCATATCTGCCGAAAAGATCAAGGAAATCGGAAACAGCATAGTAAGCATAAAAGTGTCCGCAATAAAATACTAAGAACTAGCATCGCGGGGAGGTGTAGAAAAATGAAGAAAATAGAAAAGAAAACAAAAAAAGAGCTAGGGGAAACCGAAGAGTTGTGCTGTAGTGATTCAAACGTGTGTTCCGTAGATTGCAGCCCTAAGTCAAAGAGATCTAACCGTGGCGATGGCGCTTGCTGCTAATGCGCGCACTAAACGCTCTATGACTTCTTAGCGCGCGCTACTAAAAATAATCATTGACATCCATTGCAACCTTGCTGTCAGATCGTCCAGTATGAACAGATAGTCAAGTCCTTTCTTTCTAGTTGGGTTTTGAGAAAATCTATTATCTCTTTGTCTTCTAGACATCTGTTCCCATTTCTGTCCTTTCGTATCGCAATGCCTGTTTCTCTAAGTCTGTCCTCTTTTGGAAAGTCAAGAAAAATATAGTACACTTCTTGAGTCGGCATAATCAACCTCAAACTCGTCAACTCTCTTTCCGGAGAAAGACCGTTCTGTTCAATGTTGTAAACGACGGACTTGGGTTTGAGATTGATGGCTAAACGTTTGAATTCCTGCCAGCTTCTGACTCTGATAACTCTGTCCATCAAGTCTTGCCTAGTGGTCTTTTGTTGGCTCATTTCTCAAATGTGCTTTCAGCAATGCTGTAAATTCTTCGTAGGACAGAAATCTGCCGACTACGACGGGCTCTCCGTCGACGAATATGTAAGGTGTTGGTTTGCTGTCTAGCATCAACTTCATCACATACTCTGGGTAATCCAATCGTTTCTGGTTGATGAAATCTCTGCTTATGGTAACGCTATCTTTGTATTCTTCTGAAAGTTTCTTCACTATTTCGCTCCGTTCTTCCAACATCTTCCGTAGCTTTTCCACTGCCGCAAGAGAAGTCACTCGAGGACCAGGCCCGCAACAAGTGCTCCCTAACGGGTCATCCTCGTAGATCTCCAGTTTTATCTTGACTTTTTCCATGTTCAAGTCTTCTTTTACGAATAGACTACGTCTATTGAACCGCGCCCGTTGAGATGTAGAGATTTATAGCAATATTTTAATATTGCTATCGCCTTCTTTCTCATGATATTCCCGAACTATAATCATCACGTGAGAAACTTGCCCAAAAAAGAAGAGCAAAAGAAGAAGAACTGGAGGGAGAAACAACGCGAACGACAGAGGACTCAGGAGGCGTACGAGACACAAAGGGCAAGAGAAGCCCAGAAGAAGCCGCGAAAATATCCAAAAGGCAAAATAATTTTTGGAATCTGTCTGATTGGATTGATATTTGTGGCCTACGTAGCGTGGCAGTCCAGCAGCAAACCTCCTTCATCAAATAACGGAACTACAAACAATCCGCCGCTTACAGGGTCAGCACCAGACTTTTCCTTGACTGACATAAATGGGGCTCCCTTTTCTCTTAGCCAGCAGGCTGGAAAAGTCATTGCAATTCATTTCATGGCGGTCAGCTGTGGCGGAGGAATTGTCCAAACAAATGAAAATCAACTAAGGACTCTGAAGAGTGTGTGCTCCACCTATTGTAGCCAAAAACCAATAGCTGTGGTAACGGTTGCAGCCACGACCTGCGCCGTAAGCTGCCTGGAACAAATCCGTTCGGACTATGCAGTAACTTGGACACTGGGAAATGACTATGACGATGGAAAAGCGGACATAGTCGACGCTTACAGCTCATATTCAATTGCAGACGGGGCGATTGTTCTGATCGACAGGAATTTTAAGATAGCTGAAGTTTACGCCGAAGAAACAACGTTTGAAACGTTGTCTTCACGAATAGGTCAACTTCTGTAGGTCTGCTGAAATGCTTCAGGAATCTATGAGCTTGTTTTTCTTGGGGATAGCAACATTCCTTTCACCTTGCTCCATCTCCCTTATCACAGTATATCTGACCTATTCAGCAGGCGTAAGCAAGAGCATACGAAAAGGATTGGTAATTGGCTGCTGCTTTGCACTGGCCATGAGCCTGGTCTTCTTCGTCTTAGGCTACGCAATCTGCGCTCTCATTCCTATTACATTAATTAGTTCAAGGATTTTCTATGGCATATCAGGCATCCTTCTCATTGTCTTTGGCATCAACAATATCGGCATCTTTGAAAAGCTTGGCTTGAGGACCGGCATTGGCAGTTCTCTCAATGAACGATTGAACGCGGCAAAGCTAGGTTCCTTGACGCGGTTTTCCAAATATAACTATGCAATAGGCTCTTTCTTATTCGGATTAATCATCTCCGTCGCACTAGGCCCTTGCACACTCTCAATAGTCTTGCCCGCTGTACTGTTGACCATGTTTACTGCGCCAACAGCCTTCCACGGCGGCTTTTTGCTCTTTGTATTCGGTATAGGTCATGCTTTGCCAGTGGTTTTCCTAAGTGCACTGTTAGCAACTGCGAGGCGAACAGCGAGCGATAAAATTGCTGGCGCCGGGAAATGGGTGACGAGGATCTTTGGAATAGTTTTCGTCTTAGCTGGCATTGCGATTATTGTCTATGCACTTGGAGGATGGTAAGTATTGAAGAAAGGCAAGGTGAAGATCGAGGTTTTCGTCCCACTAGGTTCGTGTGTCTGCAACTTCGCACCCTTCATGGAAAAAATCGGACGTGTAACATCAAGATTCAAAGACGTGACAGAGGTCCAAATGAAGTCGAACAAATCATCAGAAGCTTCCAAGTACGGAGTTCAAGAAATGGGAATTGTCATTGACGGGAAGATCAAGCTTTCAGCAAGTTTTGAAGAGAAAGAACTTCAAGACGCAATATCTCAAGAAAAGCAAAGTCACCAGTAGGATGGCGTCTAGGTAGGTCTATCATCGTGCAAACAGGCTACGAAGAGACAGCAAAGAAAGGTGTTTGTAATTGAACAAGATGAAAATCCTTTTCTTATGTGAACACAATTCAGCTAGATCGCAGATGGCTGAAGGTTTGCTTAGACATTTGTACGGTGAGAAGTATGAAGTCTATAGCGCAGGCTCAAATCCAACGCAAGTCAATCCTTTTGCCATTGAAGTCATGGCCGAGATGGGGATAGACATTTCCAAGCAGACTTCCAAGAGCATTGAAGAGTTCCGAAACAAGGAAATCGACTTAGTTGTATCAGTCTGCAGGAGCAGCGCCAAGCTAGCGTGTTCACTGTGTTCTTCACCAATCGTCATGGGTAGACCAGAAATAATCAACACGACAATACCCGGAGCAAAACACTATCTCCACCATGGATTCAACGATCCTTCTGAAGTGGACGGGAGTGGCGAGGAAAAGGCGATGGCTTTTAGACGCATAAGAGATGACATCAAACAATGGATAATTGATAATTTTGCCGATCCAAAGATAATAAGCTCGGATAATGATTTTTAGGCGCGGGGAATTAGCGCGCGCGAAAATCATTACTCCGCTTTCATCCTTACTTGAATGATCCAAGGAATACGCAACACAACTGCG
>Ga0299915_10002299_pt1 | contig 13974 bp, 16 predicted proteins | sample RVTome_13_FD_200263 | JGI IMG/M metagenome (GOLD analysis project Ga0299915, IMG submission 200263) | Soil microbial communities from uranium-contaminated site in the Upper Colorado River Basin, Wyoming, United States - RVT92D227 (version 2) ...
AAAGAAGGTTGAAAAATGTAATCAAAGAAATCTACAATGGTATCTTTTAAATATTTTAATTTATTCTCAATTACAATTAGAATTTTATTTTTAGACATGCACCCGTGAATCGCATAAACGAGCGTCTCCGGTTTAAGATTCATTTTTATTTCTACAATATCGATATCTTCAGGCCTTATTTCGATTATGGGTTCAGCTTTAGATTCGATGTCATCTAATAAAACATCTAGTTTTTGATAACCTCTTACTTTAAATTGTTTATCAATAAAAGGTATGAAAGTATGGTTGCATATCCTTCCCATTGGGATTAAAATACTCGTTAATTGTTTAGATTCGTCTACAATTCGTTTTGGAATATTTATTATTTTTTTTGCTTGACAAATAGGACAAATTATTTCGACATCCCCCCAGTCATCAGAGTCTACGAAGTTTTGCACTTTTACTTCCATAGTTATTAACTTAAATTCGTTTTGTTAATTTTTAATTATTAATCTAAAAAAACTCAACTAAAAATTATTTATTATTCCAAGATAATTGCCATTTTTATGATCCTAAAAATAAAAATGTTAAAAGGTTAAAATGTTACCAGACTCGTATATTGTATCGTATAATCCTACCTTAATTTGTCCTTTAGAAGCAATATCGATCGCATTATTTATAGCTTCTAAGACCTTGTCCATTAAAAAATAAAAAGCTTTAACACAATCGTTTAGCAGATTAAAATTTTTTTCTCTTAAGCTTTTTGAAATAGCGGGGATTAGTTCAGGTATAAAATCGTTACTAATCATAGTTTCTTCGGCGTCAATTTCTATGTCTTTTGTTCGAGAAAAAGGATTGTGAAGGTCCATTTTAGCAAACATTAATTTGCATACAAAAATTGAAGCTTTTATTTCTCGCATTATAAATTTGATTATATAGTTCTTGTCCTCAAATTCTTTAGAAGTAGCCATTTCCATCAGTTTTTCGCCGGTTATAGAATCGTCGTCCTTAATTAATCCTTTAACTCTTTCAGAAACATTACTTTTAGGAAACATTAGCGTTAGATTCGTTTTGTTTTTCTTGTAATACTCTTCGGCGAAAATAGTTAATAACGAGGATTGCGAGTCTTTATATTCGCTAAATATTTTTAATTCAAAATTATTCGTTTTTAATTTATCAATAATATTTTTAATAATTAAGAATTTTAACTTAAGTCTGTGCAATGCTAAATAGACGCAGATTCGGGTTTTAGAATATGGTACAACATTTCCCATTCTGTACATGTCGTGATGTTCCCTTTCATAAGTAACAATTGGTTTTACTTTTGGAATTGCACAATTAATAAAATAATCAATTATATCCACATAAAATTGATTACTTCTCATTCCTAAAATGTCTATTAATTTCTGGCTTGTAGGTCTACTTTCTGGTACATCCTTAATGCGATCGAAATTAGAATTTAATAAATATAAAGAAATTAACGCTTCCATCTCTAAAACAGTCCTACAGGGAATGAACACTTTATTAAGATCGTTTATAATATTACTATTTTCAGACATAAATTTCGCTTCTACTTTATAAAAATCTCAAAAATCCTCAAATTATGAACAATTAAATGTTAAAGAAAAACATTTTTTTTACGATAAAAAGTTGCTTTTTAAAAACATAACTCCACGATTAAGGTTTGCGAATTCTGCCTAACATTTTTAACGATAACCAATCAAAAGCTTCTTTAATATTTTCTCTTGTTATTGCACTAGTTAAGAAATATTTCATAGGTCTATCGCCTAATTTGTCTAAACAAAGCAATCGTTTTATTTCTTCAATTTCAGGTTCCTCTACATCAGATTTATTGAAAAGGATTAATAAAGGCAGGCCCCTTAAGTTTTCGTGCATTGCAACATTATGAAGAACTTCTTTAGCTTCATTTATTTGCTCTTTATTAGTGATGTCGAGAACATATACTAAACCATCCTGATTTTTTAAAAAGGGATTCCATAATTCTCTAAATTTTGATTGCCCTGGAGCATCAAAGGTTATAATAGAGATATTATTTACGTTAATTTTAGAAACTTCTACATTTGTCGTTGGGAGCGTATTCGTTAAATACGAATTTTGAAGAATTTTAACGATTGTAGTCTTCCCAACTTTGGAAAGCCCATAAATGAATATTTTTGCGTCTCTTTCTCGAATAAAATTATTTTCTGAGTAATTTTTATAAAATGTGGTGAAGATATTTTTAATTAATTCGTATTTCACTAAATCTCCGTCGTATTCGTCAGAATTAACATAAAAGCCTTTGTAAGCGTCCTCAATTTCTACGATTTTGTTTGCAAATTTCTCTAAAAGTTTTTGAGATTTGTTAACATCTATCTCCCCATCTGTAACAAGAATAGAAACGAGAAGTGTATCTTTTTTATTGATTGAGTACTTGTTTGGTATTTCAAATATTAGATTAGCGCTTTTAATCCCCCTAATATCGCTAATTAAGAACCTACTTTCAGATTTAACAATCAAATTAGGAATTTCTTTCAAATATTTAACATCTAAAGATTTTGGAACCTTTAAAAAGACTTGAGGAAGATAGTATTTATCAACGTGACAAAGAATTAACATCCACATCTTTTAACACCGAAGTAATTTGAGCGTAGATCCTTAAGAGCAAATACTAAGTATTTCGTTCGTTTCAAAATAAACTAACGAACCTAATTTTTAATTAGTAATTTATTCTGTTATTTAATTATTAGCTAAGAATCAATTGACTTTAAAAAGAGTTCGCCTTTATAATTTTACTATTTTAAATTAAAAGAAAAAGAATTGCAGATTTTTTCCTCGTTTTTTAGCATTTCTAAATACCTTTTTCGGAACTGTACTTTTTTATGTTCCCTAAATAACTCCCAATCTTCTCTTTTTATTTTTAAAGTTTGTTTTTCCATAAATTCTGTTCACCAACAAAGGAGGTAAATCTTAATAATTTACAAAATTATTCGAACATATAAATCGTTTAATTAGACCAGTTTTGATTTCTTACGAAAAAAATTTTTAACGGCGTTTTTTTATTAGATTAACATGAAAAATATAGATATTTTTCGAGAAGAGCTCAGAAAGGTCAATAAACGCAAAGAACACGATTTAATACTAAAAAAGGTTAAAAAACTCGAAACTCAGAGGTTGAAACTAATGATCGAGCTCGAGAAATTACAATACCTATAAAATGAAATATTAAAAAAAAATTTAGTTAATAATCGATTTTTTTCCGTTCAATTTTTCCTAATTATTGTTCAGATTTAGTTGGAGCGAATTTAGTTGCAATTAAATCTATTATTATACCGTATATTATTCCAGCGTATAAATAAGAAACTGCTGCTAATCCGGGTATAACGATCAATATTACACTTAAAATTGCTCCTAATATCGCACCTCTAACGATTGAATTACCTAATTCGTGCTTTATAATTTTGATTTTATCAGCATATCCTATAATAAAACCTAAAATTAAACGATTATACCAAATATATATCAAAAATCCAATCGTTAAAATTGATTTAGAAATTGGAGCTGTAGAAGTTCCCCAAGCGCAAATTAATCCAGCTATTGCGCCCAAAATTAAACAGACGATCATTCTTAAGACATTGATTCCGAACTTTTGCGTTTTAATCACGATTTTTTATTTTACAAGATTTTAATAAATTTCGTTAAATTTAATGTAAAAAAAAATAAGATTTATTAAATAAAAAAAGAGGGAGATAATTTTTATATCTCTCTATGATTTTGAACGAATTTTTTTAAGTTCCACAATATTTATCGTTAAAATTAAAATTCAAATCGACATTTTATACATACTCTTTTCTTCGCATATATGCGTCTTGGAACATAACTAATAATTTTCGTTTTATCGTCAAATTCTTTAATGTCAAAGCCCATCGCACCGCATTTTGGACATTGCCTTTTTTTCCCGCTTAAACTTTCGCTAATAGCTGGTTTTTGCACTGTAATTTGAGGAGGTTTTAGCATTATATTAGATTCTAAATTTGGAACTTGAATAGAATTTATATTTTGAACATTGGAATTCAGTAAATTCGATTTTTGCTGCATTTTTTCTACGTACGATTTCAATTGCGTGTTCTCGGAGTTTAATTGGTCAATTGTAGTGCTTTTTTCTGTGAGTTGAGATCTTAATTGCATTATTATACTCTGTAACTCAACAACTTGACTTGATAACTGCTTTATTTTTTGTTCTTGATAAGAAGGAACGCCTTCTATTTTATTGTATGCCATGCTTATAATTTCGCCCTTTTTTATAAGTATAATTTTATTTATTATATTAGTTCACATAAATATAAAAATCTTATTTAGAAATAATTGATAACGCGCTGTAAGATTTTTGAAAAAAAGTAAAATATTTTGCAATCTTCTTAGATATTTATAGAAACAAATAAAAGAATTAAAAATGATAAACAAACGAATTCTATGCCTAACATGTAAGCATAATCTTAGAAATAATTCTTGTGGTCCTTGCGTAAATCGAGAACCAATATTAATCGATAATAAAACATTTAATTTAGGTATGGATTTGATAAATTCAGAAGACGAAAATATTAGTTTTTTAAAATCTTCTTGTAAAATCCTTATGAAATATCCAGAAGATTACGATGCAATCGATCTATATAATTGTAAATATTACCTCTCGAGTTCTTTAAATTTTTATTAACCGTTTTTTATAAAAAATAATAATTTAAAGTTAAAACAATAAAAGTGAAAAAAATTTGCAACAGTTTCAAATTGCGAGCGTAAGACCTCCCACAGAAAACTTTAGTTTATCGATAAACACTCATTATTATTGTCCCTGGGGAAAATGCGCGTTTTGCCCTCGTGTTCTGTTTAAAGAATCTGGACGATTCAAAAGAAGATCAATAGAAGAAATAAAAACCGATATCGATAATGCGGCTACTTTAAACGACTATCTTTTAGAGTTCGGAAATATTAGTCAAATCTCTATGTTTAAAGCAATTTCTAAATATCCTTCCCTGAACGAATGCATAACTCACCTTGTATATTGGCATTTATACACTAATGCGAGTACAGCGTTTTTAGGAGGTGCAAATCCTCTTATATACGATAGCACTTTTCTAACGAGCGCAATAAACTATTTGAGAAATACTTTTCCATCGATAAAAAGAATAACGAGTTATGGACGAACAAAAACATCTTCGAAAAAAAGCGTAAATTATTTTAAAGAACTTCACGACGCCGGACTGGATCGAATACACGCAGGAATCGAATCGGGCTCGGATAATGTGTTAAAACTCGTAAATAAAGGTGTTACAAGCAAAGAACACATCAAAGGAGGAAACAGAATTAAAGAAGGTGGCATTTCCTTGTCAATTTATGTGATGCCCGGATTAGGAGGTAAAAGATGGAGCGAAGAGCACGCCTTAGAAACGGCAAGAGTTGTAAACGAACTTGAACCAGATTATGTGAGGTTAAGGACTTTAGAAGTTTTTCAATTCACGCCGTTATATGGTAAATTAAAATCTGGAGAGTTTCAAGAGTTAAGCGAAGAAGAGGTGGTAAAAGAAGAAAGACTCTTTGTAGAACATGTTAATTGTAATACCGAAATTACAAGCGATTCGGCAGCTAATTTATTAACTGAAGTATGGGGGCACCTTCCTAAAGATAAAGACAAAATATTACGAGCGATTGACGATTATTTGGAATTAAATCCTAACGAAAAGTTAGAGTTTAGCTTAAAAAGAAGGTTAGAGGCTTACGATAGCCAATACGGAGGCCTTTCTCGTAGTATAGAAAAAAAAGTGAGCAACTTATCTAACATTCCTAAAAACGACGAAAAATATTACGAAAAAATGGAAAACATAATAAAATACGTTCGAAGCAAACTTATGCCTTAAATATCGAAAACTATTAATTATTAAAAAAAAATTAATATTTAATTTTCAAAATACAGATTTTCTAGAATTATGCCTTTACTCTGGGACATTTGGATGAGTTCTGTTGCAGGGTTCGTTTTTTCTTCGCTCAAACCGTTAATTGAAAGTAAATTTAAAAGATTTAAGCTAAACGATATGTTATTTTTCTCTTTGGGACTATTATTTAATCAATTAGTAATTGTTTTAATTTCCGTGTGGATTTACACAGAAATTGATCCCAATTGGATAATGTTATATTGGATTGATCCTAAAATCTTAGGTAACGCTATTCATTTCATATACGCTTGCTTTCCATTATTTTATTTAGTATCGTACAAAGCTAATAAGAGATTAATTAAACTAAATCGCGGTAGATTCTCGCTATTAGTAGCAGCAACAAGTTGGATTATTTTAACTGTGTTAGTATCGCCAAATTTCTTTATTGTGTTCAAAAACAACGACGCTCCTACGCATGGCGTTGACTATTCAGCTCAGTATTTGTGGCACGTAACTTCTTTTCCGAGCGAAAATTTATTGTGGATTATCCCAATCGATTTAGGATTGTTTTTCCTTGCGTTCTTTGTGATAGTAATTTTTCTCCTCGTATTTTTCGAATTGCTTGGTCTTATCGTGGCTTGGAAAGATCATTTTAAGCCAAAATCGAATCTTTGAGAAATGATAGTATATTTAATTAAACTAACGGAAGTTTTATAATTTGAACGAAATAGAAGAAGCAGTTTCTTGTTATAATAAAGGTTTTTCTTGTTCGCAAGCGATTTTTTCGGCGTATGGCAAAAAACTTGGAGTGTCGTACAAGCTTGCGTTGAAGATTGCATCCGCGTTTGGAGGTGGAATGGCCAGATTAGGCGATGTTTGTGGAGCGGTTACTGGAGCCTTTATGGTTATTGGTCTAAAATATGGTAGAAGTACAATTGAGGACGAAAACGCAAGAGAAACAACTTATAGCTTAGTGAGAACATTCGTAGAAAAATTTACGAAAAAAAACGGATCAATTAAATGCAAAGAACTACTTAAATACGATCTAAACGTTCCAGAACAGAGAGAGATTGCAAAGAAAAAGAATCTGTTTAAAACTTTATGGCCTTTGTTTGTGCGCAATTCGGCTGAAATATTAAACGAAATTTTGTAATTTTAAACGAAATTTCAATTTTTCTAACTTATGTGCTAAATTTTTATAGAAATTTAATGTATTTTATATATTGGTTAATTAACTTGTTAAATCGAAATCCTGACTCGAAATTATATCCGCAGCGAGAACAGCTGTAAATCGTAATTTTACTTTCGTCTGAACGATCTAATCGCGTACTAACCATTGTGCTACCACATTTATCACAAGAAATAGCTTCTGCCATAACACAGTAAAATAACGAATAATTATTTTATAAAAGAGAGTTTACCGATTTAGTAAATTGTAATTTAAATAGTAATAACTGGTAAAAAATTTAAATAATAATATGAATAAAATTAGTTATTGATTAACGGCAAAACTCCCAAATTTATCGTACGGTTTACTCGTTGCCGACAACAGTTTGTGAAAAATTACTTGGCAAATGCGCATACCTTCTTTCAAAACGAGAATACTCTGAGAAAGATTTACTATTTCTAAGATTTGACGATTATTTACTCCAGGATTGATAAATCTACTTGTAACATGAATAGCAAGTCCTACTCGAGCGAATCTCGTTCTTCCTTCGAGCATTGCACAAATATCGGGTGCTAACGTTATCCTTTCTTTAGTCCTTCCGAGTAAAAGTTCTCCGGGTTTAATTTTAACTTCTTTACTTCTAAATTCTTCCAGCACTTCCATTAAATTAGGGCGATCTAATAAGATTTCCTTGTTTCGATATTCAGGTTTTGTTCGATAGAACGTATCGTCTAAAGCAAGATCTATTGACGCAGGACCAATTTGATCTTCACTTAGGGGCTCGACTTTAATTTTGCCCGTTTTTATGTGTTTTTTAATATCTTCGTTTGATAGTATCATAGATAGTATTAAAAAAGACCTATATTATAAATTCATTTTTTCTTCTTTTTATCATTTAAATAAATTAAACCAAAAAATCAAGATTTAAATAAATTAAAAAGTAATTTTATAATAAATAATTTAATAAAAACATATGAAAATAGAATATTGTTGCTAATGATAGATACCATACCTTCCGCAAGAGTGGATTATTATCAAGGAATTCATCTTGTTCTATGGATAATTGTTATAATTCTATTTTTTATCGGTTCCGTTTTATTTTTGATAGGCGCGTTGAAAGCTGAATTAAAATCTTCTAAAATGGGATATTTTTCGCATAGCATCTATTGTTTATTTTACGGAATTGCTCGTATCTTTTTCATGATTGCGTTTTTTAATTCGGAAAATTACGATTTCATAATGTCCATTGGATACGTTTTTGCTACGTTATCTATTATATTTTGGGTATTCTTTTTGGAAACATATATAGTAGAGTTCACAAAGAAAATATTTTCAATAATTACGGTTGTAATTCTCGCTTTATCCGTTTTTAGCATGTTATCTCTTTTGAATAGATACGATGCGGTATTTTTAATAAATGTGTTAACCCCTTTTTCCGTTGGATTAATCTTTTTCGTTTATTTATACATTACGATAAAAGCAAAAGCAACGGTTAGAAAAAAAGTCTTTTTGCTTTTTATCGGAGTTTTTCTAATATATTTAGGTCATTTTATGGATACAGAATTCTTTTTAAATACATTTACGACGATTCCTATTGAAATTGCTCCGGTTATCATGCTTATAGGACTAAGCATCTTCGTATTACAATTCTACAACTTTCCTTATTTCTACATTAAAAGAGAGACTATTTGAATTGAGAATCTACGATGTTAAATACTTCTTTCACTTTATCCGTTAGAATTATTTTACCCAAATCGTACTTCGCGTTCACTTTCGCAAATCTAACAACATCTAAACGTTCTATATCTTGGAATACCATTGATGGAAAATATACGATAGGATAATAGCCCAATTCGAGGAAAGTCTTTTGAATTCTAGGTGAATAAGCAGAAACATCAATTTCAATGTATTTTGCGCGTAACGAACTTATTATATAAGCGTCTATTGCATCGATGAGGTACCCTTTTACGAAATCGTCTTTCGCTACCATTTCAAATATCTTGACTTTATCGTCAATGTAATCGTGAATGTATCCTATCGCACCTACAGGTTTCCCCTTTTTGTTCGCAACGAGGTATTGAGCGTTTTGCTCGGTTATTTTAAAGAATCCGTAATTTATGTGTAAGTTTCCAAAAATTTCAGGGGAAGATACTCTTCCCATTTCAATTCTTAAGAGACGAGGCATAGAAAGCTCGTCGATGATAAAGAGCTCTAAATCCTTTCCGATTGGATATCTACCCACATAATCGTCAACGTTAAAGTCCGTTTCTAAGTTCATGCTATTAATTACGTGTTTCGCTAAAGGTTCAACTTCAGGAACGATTAAAATTCGATTATTTCTGAGTTCTTTGGCGTGACCAAACAATTTTCCATAAACGGCAGTATTTTCTCGGCGCGTAGTAATAAATTTCAACGGTTCGAATCCTAAAGGAGTAAAACCAAGGCTTTCCATTATTTTTTGAGAACCCAGATGCACCACCCTAGCCTCTCCAAATCCAAATTCAAGGCGCTGTTCCGCAGCGTAAGCAAGCGTTTCTATAAGAATTCGCCCGATACCGCTTTTTTGTAAATCAGGATCTGTTACCAACCGCCCGAATTCTCCCATTAAATCGTCGTGGTCACCAGCTTCTAAAATTAAAGACGCAGACGCTAATATTTTTCCACCCCCTTTCTCGGCTGCAACTAACCATAGAAGAGATTTGTTATATATGCCTCGTAAAACCCAATCTGGTTTATAAAACTCTCGATAAGGATAGTTATCGCCGTAATTTTTCCGAAATATGTTAATGATCTCGTTGACATCCTTATCGATAATAAGCCTTACTTCGAATTCCATATTATCGTTTAATTTGTTTGTTGTAAAAAAAATAATTAAATTTCGTATAAAAGGCTTATATATTTTTCAGCAGATTTTTCCCAAGTAAACGTTTTAAACAAATCAATTCCATTTAGAATCATTTTGCTATATTCCTCCTTTTTATCGTTATACAATTTTATTGCTTCTTCGACGACTTTTTCGAGTTCAGTTACCATGGACCAAAATATTGGATTGCGCCAATCGACAGGTTCTTGAACGGATCGCGGCTTTGAGAAGTCTGTTCCATATAAGTAGCGCCAATTATCGGCGTTTTCAGTGCTTGAGTGCTCTCTATACAAATATCCAGTAAATTTTGTTATATCTTTGTGGTATAATCTCAAATAATTCTTAATTGTTTTTGATAGAGATTTGAAATTTCGAGGGCACACTTGCTGAATCAAACCACCCGTAGCTCTTGCAATAACGGGCGTTCCTGAGGCGTATCCTTCGTTAGCTGCTCCAAACGGTTCGTAATAAGACGGCATTATAATATAGTTCGCCGACTTGAGCAATTCGACATAACCAGCAGACAATCGAAACGGAAAAACCATGATATTCTCGCTGAATTCGGTAGCTAAATCTTTTAAATATTCTAAACCGATTAATCCGTTAGGACCTGGAACGGGAGTAAATATAAAAAACGCTGAGTTCGTTCCTTTTTTTTTCAATAATTTGTACACAGCAGAAGCGGCAGCGTCAAATCCTTTCTGTTTAGGATCGTCTCTTCCAAAGAGGAGGAAAATAGGTCGATCGTCTTTCGTTAAATCCGTTTTACTCCCCCAAGTAGGATTAATGTCCTCTCGTTGGGACAATAAAGCGTTAAAAAATTTCCGATTTTTTAATTTTTCCGAAATAATTTCGTCGGGAAGAGATAAATTTTCGGGAAAAGATAATTTTACAAAATTACCGTTATTAATTCCTATTGGTTCTTTATATTGAATAAAACTTTGTAGTTTATAAGCTAATAATTCCCTCTGGAGGATATCGTGTTTAAGTTCGTAAGCGTAATGTTCAGAAACTGCCGAAATACTGTGAATTTTCGGGATAGTATATTGAAGTATAGTGCGTTTTTGAGGGTCGTTTGGCAGGTATTCGTCGTACGTATTGTGAAGCGTTAGAACGCATTTATTTGGGAGACTTGGTGGCATGGCTTCTGCGACTAGTGCAGTTTCCCAATCTTGGAGATTTATCACATAAGGTGGCTCGTATTCTTCTTTAATGAGTTGGAGCGAAACTGGAATCGATTTGCACAAAAAATAAGAATCGTGAAACAAAGCTTTTTCTCGCCAAAAATCTATGTAGGGATTCTCGTCGGCTAAAAAGAAGTCATCGGACTTTATTAAGTAAATAGAATAATTTTTGTACTCCGAATACTCAGTGCTTTTATATAAAGTGATTGGATTATATTTTCCCAAATACAAAACTCTCCCTTTCAAATCTGTCTCTACTAATGTTTGCGATTCTAACGATTTTTTTGTTTTTTCAATGTTGAAAAAAAGAGGGGAAAACAAGACCGTCTTGATAGATTTCGAAACAACGGGAGGTAGCATTTTCATTACTGCCGCTAATCCGCCTAACGGCGCGTAATGGTTTTCAAACGAGACGAAAACCACCGTTTTATATTTAATTTTAGAAAGCGCTTCCATAATCGATTCAACTAATTTAATTTCTTCTTTTTTGTTTTCTAATAAAAATCACAATATAAATTCAAACAGTTGCTCTTTTACTTTTACGCCCCAAGTAGTTCCTTCTTGTTCTTTAACGAGCGTAAAACCGAGTTTTTCGTACAAATGACGAGCGGCGTCTAATCCAGAAAATGTCCATAAATATACGCGACTAGTTTGGCCTTTTTTACAAAACTCTAGTGCGGTTTTAATTAGCATCGTTCCAACACCCTTATTGTGAAACGCTGGATCTACAATAAACCAACGGAGATGGTTACCATCTGACTTAGATTTAATGCCGTCAATAGCAATTGAACCAATAACTTTTTCTTTTGAAATTGCTATCCAAAATCCATCTCTTGAGGGATCTATTCTGTTTAAAAAATCAGCCATTTCAGTAGCGACCTTGGATTCAAAAAATAATCCAAATCCAGAATTTTTATTATAATATACCGCGTGTAATTCTGTAATTCGACCGATTGCACCGGGTTGATAATATGATATTTTAAAGCCTTTCATACGATAACTCTATTTTATATTGAAATCCTTTCCGAAAATAAATTTTTTCTGTCAAAATACGGAGATTTAATTATAAAGTCCACCTCAAACTATTTAATTTTTTAATATTTCTTAATCTAAATGACTTTTTCTAAAATTTTGCGCTTTACGGAATTTTGGGAAACAAACTGCTTTACGATTCGCTTTATGCCTCTAAATTTTGATTTTCGCATCTCGTTTAGATTTGGTAAAATTGCTGAAAATTCAAATAGTTAAATAAATTGTAAAAAAAAATAATTACCAATTAATTCATTTGTTTTAATTTATATGTTTTTTTAAAATTAAATTATTATTGTTATTTGTATAGAACAGTCATCGAATGAAATTTTCGTTAAGATTTCGAAATATTTAGCGTACATGTTACGCCACCATCCAGAGAGTGCCGACATAACGCTCGATGAAGAAGGCTTTACGGATTTGCCGCCATTACTGAAGATTCTTAACGAGAAATACAAAAACATAAAAGTCGGTGAAATAACAAAAAATACGATCGAAGAAATAATACGACAATCCGATAAACGCCGCTACGAAATACTCGGAAAAAAGATTCGAGCGCTTTACGGCCATAGCTTTGCTGCAAAGATCGTTAAGCAAGAAACAACGGAAGTGCCTCCGATATTATATCACGGTACTACTTTATAAGCTTACGCAGCGATTAAAATGGAGGGAATAAAAAAAGGAACTCGTCAATTTGCGCATTTAACAGATAACTTAAAAATTGCACTTGAAATTAGCAAGCGCAGAACGAACGATCCTGTTATTTTAAGCGTTGATACTAAAGCAGCTCGAAATGAAGGAATAAAGTTTTATAAATCGGGAGATATGCATCTTACGGATTTTGTTCCACCACAATTTTTAAGTGTAATAATTCCTAAGCGTTTAAAATCGTAAAAAATCTATCATACTAGTAAAATTCTATGATCGATTAACAATTTAGCAACAATATTGAAAGTTTTTGTTAAAAACTTTTTTAAATCAATTGTTTTCATTGTTTTCATATCGCTTCTTATCATAACTTTTTAAGAAAGCTAAAAAAAACAATAACTATTTTTATTTGTAGATTAATCGTTAAATATATCAAAATCTTTTTGGTTCTCTAAAATAGCGTAGATTTTAGAATAATAGTTTTTCAAAAAGGGAGGAAGTTCGGATTTCAGAATAGACATTGTACTCCAATAATAAGCTAATATTTCTTCGGGATGAAGTCTGTGTTGATTCTCGTAAGGTTCAATTTCTTCGCATAAATCGTATAATGTTGGCGGGGGTTCAATAAATTTTAAGGCTTTTTTTTGAAATATAGGAACACATTTATCTGTCTCAATTTCGCAAGCTAAATAAGAAAATCGAAAGTAGCGAAAGAAATACCCACCCTGATAAGGTCTCGTAGAAAAAAGAAATGGAACTGCTTTTAACGAATCTCCTTTATCCTTTATCTCTAAATAACAATTTTTTCCAATTGTATCAGGATTTTAAACCGATAACTTTTTGTATTCTTTTGGTACGCTTAAATCCGGACACGCAATAAATCCCAGTTTTGCGTACCAATTCTTCCTAAATTCAGGATTATGGGTACTTATTATGTGAAAAAGCTCGTGGGAGATTAATAAAGTAAGATCGTAGGTATTCCATTGAATCATTTCGTTAGGAATATAAATGTGCTTTCCTCTCGTGTACGCTGCATTACTTTCTTCGGCACCGCTCGTTTTTATTAGAGGTATTTCGTTGAATATATACTTTTTATACGAATCGTAAGCTTTATTTAAGCGCTGAAAAATTAACTCTATTTTATTAATTTCTTGCGGTTTCCAATCCAAGCATTGATGT
>Ga0299915_10002300_pt1 | contig 13971 bp, 10 predicted proteins | sample RVTome_13_FD_200263 | JGI IMG/M metagenome (GOLD analysis project Ga0299915, IMG submission 200263) | Soil microbial communities from uranium-contaminated site in the Upper Colorado River Basin, Wyoming, United States - RVT92D227 (version 2) ...
CCAAAGTGCGAGACCGAAGGGTCCTCGGCTCGATTGCCGAGTTAGTGCGCGAGGCGCGGTTCTATATCGTCGAGCGGGAGGCGTCCCCTTTCGACGCAGCTTCCCAGGTCAATCAGACCCCCCTCTCATATCTGCGGTACAAACACCCAAAGGAAGTTTTTGCCCACTTGCGCCCACCCATCTCCTTCGGCCGATAAACATCATCCAGACCCATGCCCTTCCCACCCCGACGTGCGGATTTCTTACCCACAGACCTCCCCGATGCCCACAGAGGTCTTTCGACACCGATTTTCACTGTATTTGATCAACTGTTGAGCACGGGGTAAATGGGTGAAATTTCGAGATTCTCTGTCGTGGTTGAGAAATAAGAAGTTGCTGGCCCTAATCAAAAAAGCATGATTCAGAGAAATCCGCAACGTTCGCGTCCTCTCGCCACCAGTTCTGACGAGTTTACCACGAGGCTCGGCATTTCGACCGCTGCTGAATGAAAGCTACTTGACGATCAGTCGCAGCAAGCGTATCTTAGAAGCTCGGACGAATTGCGGCGAAGTGCCGCCAGCGAAATAAGCAGGTTGCAAGGAAAGGTGGCTTGCACTATGGAACTCAAATCGGTTGATTACGTGGAGTACGAGGGTACGCCGCAAGAGTGGCGTCTGCAGGGGTTTTCTCCTAAGAAAATCAACTTGATCGTGGGAAGAAACGCGACCGGAAAATCCCGAATGCTCCGCTTGATCTTAGGCTTGGGAAATCTCTTGGCTGGCGATGTGAAGCTCCAGTTTCTATCGGGCGACTACAAGGTGAGGTTCGACGATAATAGTGAGGATATCATCTACCGCTTGGCCTATCGAGACCAGAAGGTCAAACTCGAGAAACTTGAGATTGCAGGCAAGACGCGCCTGGATAGGAGCAGCGGTGGACAGGGAAAGCTGTACTTCAAGCAAGCTGACATAGATATGACTTTCCAAGCCCCCGAGAACGAATTGGCGTGCTTTGCCAGGCTAGACGCGATTCAGCACCCCTTCCTTCAACGATTGTATGACTGGGGCAAGTCGTTGCGCTACTATCCCTTCGGCACACCTCTCGGGCAAAACGAAGTAGCGGTTCTAGGCCAACCCTCAGCAGAACTGAACCTCAAGGAGAGCAGCCACGTAGTCGCAGTACTGAGAGACGGGATGACGAGAGCTTCGTCCGAGTTTGCCCAAACCGTAATTGCAGATATGGCCTCTCTTGGCTACCATCTTGACGAGTTGACAGTCAAGGAATTGGGCGGCAAATTGATGGGTGCGGTCCCTACAACGGCGCTGGGCATCAGCGTGCAGGAGCACGATCTGACAAAGGAGCTTCAGCAGACGGACATCTCCCAGGGAATGTTTAGGGCACTCTCTCTCATAATACAGTTCACCTACTCAAACATGTTCAAGCGCCCCAGTTGCATACTTATAGATGATATTGGTGAAGGCTTAGATTACGAAAGGGCGTCTGCTTTGATAACACTACTCACTGAGAAGGCTAAGGACTCGTCCGTACAACTGATAATGAGCACTAACGACCGCTTCGTCATGAACAATGTCCCATTGGAGTATTGGTCCGTCGCCGAGAGAGCGGCGAATGGCTGCAGGATTTACAATTGTGATAACGCACCAGAAAAGTTCCGAGATTTTCAATTAACCGGCCTAAGCAACTTTGACTTTTTTGCAGCCGGCTTTTTCAGCGAGGGAGAAGCTCAGAGATGAAAAGAATCGCCGTATTCGTTGAGGGTCATTGTGCTCTGGTTTTCGTTCGCTCAATGCTCATGCTCGTATTCGACAACAGCAAGGTGAGCTTCACTTGTTTGGAATGGCGCTCGCACACCCTTGGGCCCGTCCCGTATGCACATCAGCCGCCGGATCCCGAGATACACTTTCTGATTGTTGACGCAGCCGGAGACCAAGCGGTGCTCAGCGCGATAAAGGAACGGGAGAAGGGCCTCTTTCAGAAGGGATATCAGATCATAATTGGTCTCAGAGACATGTACTCAGAGGCATACGTCACGAGGGCCGGGAGGACAATTGACAATAAAGTAATCAGGCAATTCGTGGAAGGCTGGCAAGAGACCATCGCTACTATGAGCAAGCCAGACAAGATCAGGCTCCATTTGTCCATAATGGAACTCGAAGCCTGGTTCCTGGGCATGTATCCCATCTTTCCCAGACTTCATCCGACCCTCTCAATCGATTCGATCAAAAGCCAGTTGGGTCATGATTTGAGGAGCTGTAACCCACAGACGGAGTTCTTCCGTCCCTCCAGAATATTGAGCGAGATTCTCCAATCCGTGGGCGATCAATACAAGAAGTCCAGAAGTGATATAGAGAGGATATGCTCGCATATCGAGGCGTCAGACTTCGCCAAGGCTACAGACAACGGTAGGTGCACATGTCTCAGAGAGTTTCACGCCGAGGTCCTCAACTGCTGGCGCCAGTAGCATCCCTCCTCCTGTGAGACCTCCCTTACGGTCGCGCCTCTGTCCCGTGTGTTGTCATTGTTTTACAGTGTAAACCTGTGTAAACCGGTGTCAAAATAGGCAATATCTTCGGGTGCATTGGTGCGAATTCGTGCCTACACAGTCCTTGTGCCTTGGTGCCTTCGTGGCCGAAATCCATTAAATCTGCGCAATCCGCGGTTCTTTTTCGTTATTCGACCGACCGCTTCTACTGCTTCTTCTTACCGACCCTTTTTCTGGGTTTCTTCTGCTCTTTGGGCGGCGCACCGGTCGCGTCTTGTGGCCGCAGTTGATCAAGTGCCGCCTGAAGCTTGGCCCGGGCCGCTTGTGCCTGGGGCTCGGTGCTGTCGGCCTGGATTGGAGTCTCCTCGAAGGGGGCGTCCTTCATATCGAACAACTGGCCCTGGTTGTTGAGCTTCCAGCGGGCGTCGCGGACGTACCACTGATTACCCAACTGCACGAAAATCCATTCGCGCGGCGTGCCCTGCCGCCCCGTGATTTGTGGTGCGAGGCTGCGGCCATCTATCGTGACGCCTTCCGGCAGCTTGGCCCCGGCCAATTCGGCAAAAGTGGCAAAGAAATCGCTCAAATCCACCAGGTCCTTCGATACCTGTCCGGCGGGCGTCGTGCCCTTCCAGTTGACAATCAGCGGGACGCGGCTGCCGCCCTCCTTCATGCTGCCCTTGGCGCCATCGATGTTACGCCCGCGGATCGCACCCCCGCCGCCGCCCTTGGCGCCCGACGCCTGGGGCGTACAGCCATTGTCGCCCGTGAAGACGATCAGGGTCTTCTCACGAAGGTTCAGGCTGTCCAGTTCGGCGACGAGCTTCCCCATCAGCTTGTCAAGATACGTGATGTTATCCGCGTAGAGCTCCGTGCCGCCCGCTGGAGTGTCGGGCGTCCGAAGAATGGGGCCGTGAATCAGCGGGATCGGGTAGTAAACGAAGAAAGGCTCATTTCGGTGGCGACGGATAAAGTCAACAACGAACTCCTGGAGCAGGTCGGGGCCGTACTTGTCCTTGGCGTCGGGTATCTGTTCGCCGTTCTTGTTATAACCCGGGTCCCAGTACCGCTCACCCTTGTTACCCTCAACGCCCCAAACAACGAACTCATCGAATCCCCACCGCTGGGCATCCTCCTTCGTGGAGAAATACTGCAGTTGCCGCCATTTTCCGGCCACGGCCGTCGCGTACCCAGCCTGTTTCATCACCCTGGCGATGGGCACTTCTTTATCCGGATGGGCGGCGCTGCCTGCGCCATTGTCCACCACGCCCGTACGGAAGGGGTACCTGCCGGTCATGCAGACCCCCCGCGACGGCGCGCACAGGGGCATTGCGAAACAGTGCTCGAACCTTATGCCCCCCTGCGCCAGCGCATCGAGATTTGGGGTTTTGAACCTGTCGCTGCCATAGCAGCTCAGGCCGCCGATACCGTAATCATCGGCAAAAATAAAAATGATGTTGGGCTTCTTGCCCTGCGCGGTCCGGCCCGATGGGGCGGTTGCGGCCCGTACCTGCGGTAACCCGCCAAGGCGGGCTGCCGCAGCAGCGGAGCCGGTCCATTTGAGAAAATCACGTCGGTTCATTGTGTGCGTCCTTATAGCCAGTGTCTGTTTATGATTTGCCGTTTGCCCGCCACGACGGGTCGAAAACGGCCATTTCCATTGATACTCCGGCGGCCATCAATTAAAATGGGACTTCCCATATCAAACGCTCGGCTACACAACCAAGCCTTTCAATTCAACGATAATATCAACACCTGCCTTAAATTACAATAATGCCAAGGTATTTTTCACGAATGTTATTGCTGCATCTGCCGAAATCCGTTAAATCTGCGTAACCCCGCACGCCCCCCCGGCCGCCGGTTGCAAAGGGCTGGGTTTGTGATATTCTGGCCGAAGGAAGTGGTATGACGGATTTTCCTGAACGAATAACCATTGACAGTCACACGATAGAGATTGTGCCGCGGTACGTCGAGACGGACAAGGCCGGCGTCGTGCACCACAGCGTATATCCGGTCTGGTTCGAGATGGGCCGCACCGAGCTATTGCGGGCGAACGGCGTGGCGTACAGGGACCTCGAGGCCGAGGGCGTCTTTTTCGTCGTCGCCGAGATGCACATAAAGTACCGCCGACCGGCCTTCTATGATGAAAAGCTCAAATTGGAGACCACCTGCTCGAACATAACGCCCTGCAAGGTCGAGCATGCTTACAGGCTCATCCGCCCCGCCGATTCGACGCTCCTGGCCGAGGCGCGGACCGTTCTGGCCTGCGTCAACGCCGAAGGCAGGGTCCACAGAGTGCCGCAATTCATGTGCCCCGAATAATATATCGCTAATACATCAGGACGGCCTGGTTCTTGGCGGGGTTTGCAGGATGTTGCCATAGAAATAGAAGTAGTTGCGCATAACGGCCCAAATCCTAAATCCGAATATCGAAATCCGAAACAAACCCAAAATCCGAATCACCAAAATACAAAAACGTCGATCTCAGTAGCTTAAAGTGAAGGATGTTTATTTGACTTGGTGGAGGCGATTCGTTAGACTACCTTTTTCGTCCAGTCGCAGCGCCAACGATATTTGATAATTTAGTGTGAAAATTATGTCCCAGAGGGTATCAGAGAAGAAAGAGAAGTGCGGCCTTTTCGGCATCTACGGCGACCCGAACGCAGTTCAGAAGGCCTATCTCGGCCTGCACAGTCTTCAGCACCGCGGGCAGGAGTCGGCGGGGATTGCATCGAGCGACGGCCGGGAGATACAGTGCTATACCGGAATGGGAACGGTCAGGAGGGTGTTCCGCGCGGGCAGCAACGTTTTGAAGACGCTGGCCAACCCGATTGCAATCGGCCATGTCCGTTATTCGACCACGGGCGGCAGCAAATCGACCAACTGTCAGCCGCTGCTCTTGGAGTACTCCCGCGGCCAGGTCGCCGTCGCCCACAACGGGAACCTGATAAACGCGATGCTGCTGCGCGACGAATATGAGGCCTACGGCAGCATCTTCAAATCAACGAGCGATACCGAGATTATCACTCATCTGCTCGCCAAGCCGACGCACATCAGCAAGCCCGACCCACTGGCTCACGTGCTCAACCACCTGCAGGGCGCGTATAGTCTTGTGTTTCTGTTTGCCGACCGCATCGAAGCGGCCCGCGACCCTTATGGCATCAGGCCGTTGTGCATCGGCCAAACCGGGCAGGGCGCCTACGTTGTCGCCAGCGAGACGTGCGCGTTCGACTCCATTGGGGCGGAGTTTGTTCGTGAAGTGGAGCCCGGCGAGATAGTGCGATTTGACAAGAACGGCCTGTCCAGCCGGTTCTTCGTCACGCCCGGCGCCGTAACGCCGGCACACTGCATTTTCGAGCACATCTATTTTGCGAAGCAAAACAGCACAATCTTCGGCGAAAACGTGCACGAGTTCAGAAAGAAGCTCGGACGCCGGTTGGCGATGGAGCATCCCATCGACGCCGACGTGGTAATCCCCGTGCCGGATTCTGGGACGTCCGCCGCGGTCGGTTTTGCCGAGAAAAGCGGGATACCATTCGATATGGGTATGGTCAGGAGCCACTATATCGGAAGAACGTTCATCTCGCCCGACCAGAAGCAAAGAGAGTTAGAGGTCAATCTCAAGCTGCAGGTGATAAAGCAGGTGGTTGCGGACAAGCGCGTGGTGGTGGTCGATGATTCAATCGTCCGGGGCACTACGACGCGGGGCAAGATAAGGGCGATACGCCAGGCCGGCGCAAAGGAAATCCACATGCGGGTGAGCTGTCCGCCGTTGAGATTCCCCTGCTTCTATGGTATCGATTTTCCGACGAAGGAAGAGCTGCTGGCGAATGGCCGCGATCTGGACCAGATTCGGGATTTCCTTGAGGTGGACAGCATTGGTTATATGTCGATCGAGGGGCTGCTTTCCTGTGCGATCCTGCCGGCGGACCATTACTGCACGGCGTGCTGGACCGGCCAGTACAGAATACCGATTGACATCGCCGTCAATAAGTTCGTTATGGAACGTTACCAGATGCGGATGTTTGAGGAGCTCGATGCTTGATGCTCACCATGTGGGCGATGATGGACGAAAGACGCAGAACCTCGTAGTGCAAAGCGTAAAACGCAAAGTGAAAAACCAAAACGCAAAAACCAAAACTGAATTGAGCCATCGAACATACAGGTACTCCATCAAGGTAGTTGAGTTTCTCGATTCGCTTCCTCAGGATGTAGTTACTGGTGTCATAGCAAGACAGCTTCTGAGGTCGGCTACATCGGTAGGGGCGAATCTCGTTGAGGCCAAGGGCGCCAGTTCAAAGCGGGACTTTACCAATTACTTCACCATTGCTCTAAAGTCTGCCAATGAGACTTTGTACTGGCTCGGTTTGCTGCGCGACGGCAAGAAAATAGATAACGACGAGTTGCGGTTTCTTTTGACTGAGACAAAAGAGCTGGCAAACATACTGGGTTCGAGTATTCTGACTCTGAAGGGCAAGCGGCAGTTGTGAGTTTTCAGTTGTGGTTTTTGGTTTTCAATTTTGAGTTTGCAGTTCCGGTGGGCTGATTTCTTGCAGGCGAAGGATGAGTAAGTACATAAGCTATGAGCAGTCCGGCGTGAGTATCGACGCCGGCGACGAGATGGTCAGGAAGATACAGTCTTACGTTGCCGGGACGTTCGGGCCGAGGGTGATACCCGGCAAGAGCGCTTTTGCCGGCATGTTCCGCCTCGACTACGACGAGCGGCTTTTCAAGAAGAATTACCGGAATCCCGTTCTGGTTGCTTCTACAGACGGGGTGGGCAGCAAGGTCCAGTTGGCGGTAATGGCAAAGAAGTACGACACCGTCGGCATCGACCTTGTGGCGATGAACGTCAATGACATGCTCGTCCTGGGGGCTGAGCCATTGTTCTTCTTGGATTACCTTGCGGTTCACAAGCTCGACCCGTTGGTTACGGCGGAGATGGTCAAGGGCGTCGCCGCCGGCTGCCGGATAGCGGACTGCGCGCTCATAGGCGGGGAGACCGCCGAGATGCCCGACACCTACGCCCGCGGCGATTTCGATATGGCCGGGTTCTCCGTGGGGGTCGTGGAGCGAGAGAGAATTATCAGCGACAAAAACGTCAGAAGGGGCGATGTTGTCCTCGGTCTTGCATCCAGCGGAGTGCACAGCAACGGTTACGCCCTGGTTCGCAGGATATGCTTCAAGCAGCATAAGATGGATATGGGCGAGGCGGCGCCGGAGCTCGGCGGGGCGGTTTTGGGCGACGTATTACTGGAGCCGACGCGGATTTACGTCCGCCCGGTCGTCAAGCTGCTCGGGCAGTACAAGGTCAAGCGGGTCGTTCACGCTATGGCGCACATCACCGGCGGCGGGCTTGTAGGCAAAATTGCCCGCGTCCTGCCCGGCGACTGCGACGCCGTCTTAAAGAAATCGAGCTGGCCGGTGCCGCGGATATTCACTTTCCTGCAGGAAAAAGGGCCGGTGGAAGAAGAAGAGATGTTCAGGGTTTTCAATATGGGCATTGGTTTTGTCCTGGTCGTAGCCGAGGACTTTGCCGATTCGATTGCAAAGAAGCTGACGAAATACGGCGAGCAGGTCTATAGAATAGGAAGGATCACCACAGGTGCGGGCAGGGTACTCCTCAAATAGCCTGTGGTTTACTTAAACCCCATACATAGCAAAGGAGGCAAAAAATGAGCGGCATTTTCGGGGTAGTCTCGAAGGGCAATTGTGTAGAAACCCTTTTCTACGGCACGGATTATCATTCGCACTTGGGGACGGAGTACGGCGGGATGGCGGTGCTCGGCGAGGACTTCACACGCCAAATTCATGACATCAGCCAGAGCCAGTTCAAGTCGAAATTCTACGACGACTGCAGGCGAATGAACGGCAACAAGGGCATCGGTGTTATAAGCGCCTTCGAAGAGCAGCCCATCTACCTGAACTCCAGGCATGGGCCGTTCTCTTTGGTCACAAACGGAATCATAGAAAACGCGGACAAATTAGCTGAAGGACTCCTCAAGAAGGGGGTATCCTTCAGCGAGGTAAGCAAGACGGGAGTCAATCCTGCGGAGTTAGTGGCGAAGCTGATTAACCAGGGAAGCGATTTGACGGACGGCATAGAGAAAATGTTCGCCGTAATCGAGGGATCATGCTCGCTGCTGCTGCTCAACAAGGCCGGCATACACGCCGCAAGAGACAGGTTTGGATATACGCCCCTTATCGTCGGCAAGCGCGACAACGCATGGGCTGTAACCAGCGAGACCTGTGCACTTCCCAACAACGATTTCGAGATAACCAAATACCTCGAACCCGGAGAGATAGTCCTGATAAACGAAGAGGGCACAGTGCAAAAAAGGCCCGGCCGAGCTGCAAACCAGATATGCGCATTTCTCTGGATATACACGGGGTTCCCGGCTTCAAGCTACGAGGGGATAAACACGGAGATAGTCAGGGAAAGGTGCGGGCGGCATCTTGCGAGGCGCGACAAGGATATTGACGTTGACGTGGTTTCGGGCGTGCCGGATTCCGGGTGCGCTCACGGCCTTGGCTACGCGATGGAGTCGGGCAAGCCGTTCAGGCGCCCGCTGGTCAAATATACGCCGGGATACGGCAGGAGCTACACCCCGCCCTCGCAGGAAACACGCGACCTGATTGCAAAAATGAAGCTCATCCCCATCAAAGAGGTGATTGACGGCAACAGCATCGTGGTCTGCGAGGATTCCATCGTCAGGGGGACTCAGCTAAGGAACTTCGCAATCAAGAAGCTCTGGGATTGCGGCGCCAGGCAGGTGCATATAAGGCCGGCCTGCCCGCCGTTGATGTTCCCGTGCAGGTTCAATCTTTCGACGCGCTCCATCCACGAGCTCGCCGCCCGCAGGGCCATCCGAGCGCTCGAAGGGCGCGACATAGAGGATGTCTCGGAGTATATCGACCACAGATCGGAAAAATACCGCGCAATGGTGGACTGGATCGCCGGGGATTTAGGCGTCACGACGCTGAGATACCAGAGAGTTGATGATATGGTCGATGCCATCGGACGACCCAAAGAGGACCTGTGCCTGTACTGCTGGACCGGCCAATGTCCCAGGGCAAAGCGTCCTAAGATGAGAATGGACATCGTGGATGTGAAAAAACCATCTGCGGAAAAAATGGAAGCAAGGGTCCCGCTGTGATGTAAACTCTGTACTATAATCCTTCAACTTCTTGTTTTTTATGCTTGATATTGGAATCCGGCTGCCATAACCACCATCCGAATAAGACGTTATGGTTTGTTTTGAATTTTGAGTTTCGGTGATTCGGATTTGTTTCGGATTTCGGATTTCGTGTTTCGGATTTGGTTGCGGCCACAGGCCGCGCCAGGATGTCTTTATCAGCGAGAGATGCCTGGTTTGCACGGATGCACATGGGCAAAAACGGTTACGCCAAATTTGTTGCGGCTGCTGCAATATACGCTGGCTTCACAGTGAACCTGCTTTGGTGGCGCTTCGAGACCTTCAGCCGGTGGCAGTGGCTCTTGCCCGTGAATGTTTGTCTGGCGGCTTCGGGCTGCTACGTTCTTAGCCGACGGTGGGTATCCTCGTTCGCAGGGTCGCTGTTAGCGGGGGCAATTTACGGCTTCGGGCCGTTTATGCTGGGCCTGGCGAAGTTTCACCCGACTGCCGGTTTCCTCGCGGCCTTGATACCGTGGCTGTTTTGCCCGGCCGCCTTCGGCCACAAGACCAAATGGCGACGCAACGCCGGGCTGCTCGTTATCCTGCCCCTCCTGGCGATAGTCCTTTTCTTCCAGTTGTCGGCGCACTACCGCTTTTTCCCGGTCTCAGCCCAGGCGGCTTTGCGCTCCGACGACTTAGTGAGCCTGTTCGCGCCGTTGGTTATCGCCGAGCGCGACCCAGTAGGCACGACCCTGATTGGCTTTTATCACGTTCCGATAGCGGCCCTGGTTATGGGCTGCGCGATGCTGCTCGCCGCCCGCAGGTTCCATATAATAGCAATCTTCTCGCTCGGCGTTGTGCTGGCCTGCTGGAGGCCGTTCTTTGGCGTCAGCCCGGTTATGTGGCTCACTCTGCCGGTGCTTTGCTGCTCGGTGGTGATAGGGGCGGGCATACAAGGTATTATCCTGGCCGGACCAGCCGACAGAAGGTGGCTCCTGGCCGGCTCGTTCGTCCAGGCAGGCTTTGCAATCGCGGCCCTATTGCTCGCGACAGAGTACTTCCAGGCATTCCTGAGCCTCGCGGACAATTACGCGCGGCTCTTTATCCAGACAGCCGAGATGTACGTACTCGGCGCCGTCGCAATGATGATCCTTTTCTTCGTCGCCCGTGCAAAACTGCGAATCGAGCGCGTGCGGTGGGCCGTCGTTTGCCTCAGCGCAGCCGTCGATATATTCCTCGGCGCAAGATTTATCCTCGACCGCATCCTTTGAGGGCGTTGTGCCCAGCCAATCCCGCCGGATAACCTCGGCAAGGCTCGGCAAAAGGGGCTATTGCGGGGTGGGTATGTTTGCTATGATGGTGCAGTGTGTGGACGGCCGACTAAGCGGGGGCGTCGGGCGGTTCCGAAATATCCAAGAATATGAAAGGCGACAGATATGGAACGGCGGACAAGAAGAGAATTCCTCAAGGCAGTTGGCCTTGCGGCGTCGGGTGGGGCGATTTCGGTATTTGCGGGCTGTGCCGGCGCAGGCCGGGCGCAGCGCGGGCGGGAGAGGCGGCCCAATATAGTCGTTATCATCAGCGACGATATGGGATACGCGGATTTAGGCTGCTACGGCTGCAAGGATATCGCTACGCCCAACATCGATTCGATTGCCCGAAACGGCGTGCGCTTCACCAACAGCTACGTCTCGTGCCCGGTGTGCAGCCCGACGCGGGCGGGCTTGGCGACGGGGCGGTACCAGCAGCGGTTCGGGCATGAGTTTAATACAGGACCGCCGCCCGGCGGCCTGGCGGAAAACGTGGGCCTGCCGCTGACGGAGCTGACAATAGCCGACGTCCTCAAGTCGGCCGGCTATGCTACCGGCGCAGTCGGCAAGTGGCATCTCGGCATGGCGCCGCATTTCCATCCGTTCAAGCGCGGGTACGACGAGTTCTTCGGCTTCCTGCACGGGGGCCACTCCTATATCGACCCCGGCCTGGGGACATTCAATCCGATACTTCGCGGGACCGAGCCTGTAGATGAGAAGGAGTACATCACCGACGCCTTTTCGCGCGAGGCCGTAGCCTTTATCGAGCGCCGCCACAAAGAAACCTTCTTCCTGTATCTGGCGTACAACGCGGTGCATACGCCGATGGAAGGACCGCCGCGTTACAAAGACAGCTTCAGGGACATCGCCGACCCGAAGCGCCGCGTTTATGCCGGTATGCTCACGGCGATGGATGAAGGCGTCGGCAAGGTGCTGGCAAAGCTGAATGAGCGCGGGATTGAAAAAGACACGCTGCTTTTCTTTATTAACGACAACGGGGGACCGACCGGAGCGAATGGCTCAAACAACGGCCTACTGCGCGGAAACAAGGGCACAATGTTCGAGGGCGGCATTCGAGTTCCTTTTGTGATTCAGTGGCCGGGCCGGCTCACCGGCGGGCAAGTTTACGAGCACCCGGTGATTTCGCTTGATATCCTGCCTACCGCCGCAGCCGCCGCAGGCGCCAAGCCGCCCGGCGACCGCAAGATTGACGGAGTGGATTTGCTGCCGTTTCTTACGGGCAACAAAAAGTCCCGGCCTCACGAGACCCTCTTCTGGCGGGCCGGGCAGAACCATGCGGTCCGCAAAGGCGACTGGAAGCTGGTGCAGACCGGCGGCGAAGGCGGCCTGTTTGATTTGGCCTCGGATATCGGCGAGAGCAAGGACCTCAGTAAAGAACGCCCTGAAGTGCGAGAAGATTTGGAAAAGACCTTTGCACAGTGGAACTCGCATACGGCCGAACCGATCTGGACTTTGCAAAGAGCAGCGCCCAAAACCACGAAGAAGAGAACTAAGAAGACCTGAAACTTGTATCGTGGAGACTGAGCCGGCCTGTCGAAAAGCCGACGGGTCGGGGATGATTTCTGGAAGGAGACGCTGATGGCGAATGTCGCAAGACGGATTTTGATTGTGCTGACGGTTGTCCTGCTGGGCTGGTCGGGTTCGATGGCGCGGGAAGGAAGGACTGTGGTGCGCCCGGAAGATACCGGGGAGGCGCTGGTGAATCCGGGGATGGGGTGGGGCTTTCACTTTTACTCCAACATCCCGACGAATTACGGCTCGAAGCTGGCGCCGTCGGACACGCTTGACGATTTTCCCGGCCTGAGCCACATCTATCTTCGTATCCCGTGGTCGTACCTCGAGCCGCAGGAGGGGAAGTTCGATTGGTCGGCCTTAGACGTGCCTGCCCAGCGGTGGATAGATAAGGGCAAGCAGATTGCGCTTCGTATCTCGTGCAGCGAATCGTGGATGCGATATGCGACGCCGCAGTGGGTGCAAAGGGCCGGCGCGAAGGGGTACAACTTCACGGTCGGCAAGGGCGTTGATCCAAACGGCCCGTTCTGGGAGCCGGACTATAAGGACCCGATTTTCTTAGAGAAGCTCGACAACTTTTTGGCTGCACTGGCGAAGCGATATGATGGAAGTGCGGATGTTGCATTTATTGACATCGGCTCATTCGGCGTCTGGGGCGAAGGGCACACCTGGGCAAGCTCGAAGCTGCCCTTTGATTACGAGACGCGAAAAATTCACGTTGACCTGTACTGCAAACACTTCAAGGAGACGCTGCTTGCGATAAACGATGACTTCGCCGGCCCGGATGCGAAGGGCGGCCATTCAGCAATCACCGACTACGCGCTGTCGAAGGGCGTGACGCTGCGGGATAACAGTATCCTGGTGCAGGCCGGCAAGAATGCATATTTTCACGCGGACCTCGCGCAGGCGTTCTGGCCTAAGCTGCCGGTCATTTTGGAGTGCGAGCATTACGGCAGCTCAAAAAAGAGGGGCTGCTGGCAGGACGGCAGCTTATATTTGCAGGCGGTTGAGGACTATCACGCCGGCTATGCGTCCATACACTGGTGGCCGAGGGAGTTTCTGGAGGAGAACCGCGACCTTATCAGGCGGATAAACCTTAGGCTGGGCTATCGCCTGCAGCTTGTTGAGGCCTCATGGCCGAGCGAGGTTGATATCGATTCGGATTTGCGTTTTGCCGCCAAATGGCGCAATGCGGGTGTAGCGCCGTGCCTGGCGGGCGGTTACCCGGCTGTGACCTTGAAAGACGACAAGGGCGGCATTGTCGGCGTGTTTGTCGATGAGGGGTTCGATGTTCGTTCGCTCCCGGTCGGGCCGCCCGGAGAGGCCAAAGTCGTTGACCGGGAGGTGACTTTTGCGCTTTCGCCGCTTTTGTATTCAAACTGGCGGCCGGGCGTTCGCCGGCCGGGCGCGTATGAGCTTTACATATCAGTCGGAACGCGGACAGGGACGCCCCGCATAGCACTGCCGTTGAGCGGGGATGACGGGCAGCGGCGGTATCGCCTGGGAATGC
>Ga0299915_10002301_pt1 | contig 13969 bp, 14 predicted proteins | sample RVTome_13_FD_200263 | JGI IMG/M metagenome (GOLD analysis project Ga0299915, IMG submission 200263) | Soil microbial communities from uranium-contaminated site in the Upper Colorado River Basin, Wyoming, United States - RVT92D227 (version 2) ...
AAGCCCCTCATCTGGACCGCGTCGGCCGAGAGTATCCTCGCCAAGCTCAATCGCCGTAAAGTTATTTATGAGACGGTACACTAGCCATCGAGCCTCAAGAGTCCTCCGCCGAAGCTATGGACTCCGCGAAGGCGGAAGCACGAGCGGACGAAGGCCGGCGCCAATGCCATCGTCGGCGACTTTCTCCTGCGTGATGAGATTCTAGCCTGGCTGAAGGTGTAGTGGCGGAGCAGATCTATCCACAGATGGCGCAGATTTCGCAGACAAGACCTTTTTCATCTGTGCACTCTGCGCAATCTGCGGAGAAAAGAACTGGCTCCTCGGCCGCCCGGCTCCGCTCAGGGCGGGTCTTTCGACTCGCCTCCCTTTGGCTTAGGCCCTCGGTTGCTCGCTCAGGGTCTCCATTCTTTCTTTGCCCGCCAGGCAAAGAAAGAATGGAGGAAAACATCCTGGCATCGAAACAACGGGGCTTCGGACGGCTGTGGCGAGTTCGATGCCAGGAACGAGTGGTTAGAGAAACGTTAGGGTCGTAACACCCACACCTTCGCCACGCCTCGCGGACTGGCGTGTGGCATTTCGTCGCGCCCAAGGACAGGGATCCCGCACCTCACTACCGCCGGATGAGTTGTTGGACACTACGGGACAGTCACCTATCTTCCTCTTTTCTACTACACAACAGATAGGTGACTGTCCATTATTCCTCTATATTGCTACCGAAATCGCGTATTCATGTCTTTACGCTTTAGTAGAGAAGCTAGTGGATTCAGCATTCATAGAATCCACTAGCTTTCGTAGCGCATTGCCTATCTGAATACTATCTTTCTAACTGTCTCCTCGGAAAGGCAGTATTCATCGGCGAGTCTCTCGATGGAAGTCTTCTGCAAGTACCTCTGCCGAATCTCGGCATTTCTCTGCTGAAAGTAGCTCCTCGCTCCCGAATTCTCGCCCCACTTCTTCCGCGCGCTATCTTTTGGGAAGTACAGTGTTTCGCCAGCAGCATATTTCTGCACTTCCTTTAGCAGGTGATCGGGCAAGACATCGGAGGCGTTCTTGTACTTCATTCTTCGACACCTCCGGAGATCAAGGGTTCTCTTTCAAAAATCCCTCAACTGATGGATAAGACTCGATGGTTACCCCAGTTGCTTCTATGGCGGCAACGATTTTCCGCTCGACAGACTCCGCGCGTTTGCGGAAAGCTGACAGGTTGTCGGCATCAAAAGCGCCGAATATATCAAGGTCCGCGATTCCATACTCGTCACCGACTTTGTCAACCTCATTCTGCAGTAAGCAGCACCAGAGATAAGCATTGACCGGGTCGTTCATATCACACCAGTAGTAAACCCTGCGCCACGTGTAGCAAAGCTCCTGATACCAGGTTGCCAGCTCTGAGAAGTCCGGCGCGCTTATTCGTCTAGCAGCATTTCTATCATGTTGTTCGACGAATCTCCTCGTAGAGTCAATGATGTCATGGCACAGGCTCTTCTGCTCATCAGCCGTCTTAGCACGTATGATGCGCTCGTACAGGTCAGTAAAGCCCACCGGGACTTCATTCATGGACAAGAGCGCCTTGATCTGATCGGTCTGCCCATGCCTGAAGTATCTCCGATTTACGCATGCCACGGCGATGGATAACAGATCGCAGATATGGCCGGCATTCTCGCGCACTTTGGGCAGAGCTTCCTCGAAAAGCGTTTCCTGGTATACTTCCATCACCGTGTTGAGCCATTCAAGGGCTCTGTTGTACATATAATGCGGGTTTTGTAGGCTTGCCCCAAGTCTTGCTTGAAGACTTGTAAAGCGCTCTCGGTCGTCATCAGTTCTGGCATACAGGATCTCGGCATCGGCAAGAAGCGTTGTGTTGTACTCCTTAACATCCGCAATCCTCTCTATGCGTTCCCAGGGCACAGGAAACAGGTCATAGCCAATACCGTCGATAATGAACGTGCGCGCAAGACCATTCGCTCGGCTTGTTGCAGGGATGTAGAAACTGAAACTGGTTTTGCCCTGATCCTTGTCGAGTCTAAGTGTCCGATGCTCCAATAGCAGGCACACATCGTCCTTATACTCAGACTCTATCTTGCGGATAGCCCAATCTGCCAATACAGCTCCTGTTTGTTTCACAGTCAGCACCTCCTTGTATACTCGCAAGCGCTTGCGGTGATCAAAGACTAGCATGGGCACATTGCATGGACAATGCCGACTTCTTCTATAATCGTTTACACTGGGGAGCTCTGCGTAAGCAAGAGAGCTGATGTTGTAGAGCGTCAGCGTTCTTGGGCCAACAGGGGGCTCGATGGGCTGCACCTCCAGTGTCCCTGACTCCGCGTCCCCACACGGTATCCCCCGTCTCCGGCACGCCTCCCGGCGAGCGATCAGCGTCCTGATCTGGAGTGCTCTTCGCCGGGCGAGTACCGCTTTCCTACTGGCGCCGTCGGGAAGGCTTGTAAGGAGGAGTTCGCAACCAGGAGGGCTGGCCTGTGGTGAAGGGAATGTAGTTCGTCGCGAAACATCCTCTGCACTCCGACATGCACACGGTGTAGCCTTTTCCCGCCGGTTATCGTATCCCCTCCTGCAATACTCGGATGCAGGTCCAGGCCGAAAAGGCTTTTGTAGCCGTCAAGGTTGGTCTCGCAGAGCCTCAGAATTGCCTCCGGGAAGGGCTTCGGCAGGTTGGATTCAATAATGAAGTGCTTGCTTTCTTCGCGCGCCGGTCGAAGGTGTGCCGGAGCCGGCGGCGGGCCGGCCGCGGCGGCCTGACACCAAGAGGCGCCGAGGCCCAACAACAAGGCCAGGAACAACCAGATCTTACGTCCCATCACACCATCCTCTCATTCGAAGCAATTGATGCCTCTACAACAACTCGTTCGGGGCAAAGAGGGGTCTTTCCTGCCCTTGACAGGAGGAATTCCCGTCTTGGGAACTGCGGCTCCTGCGCGACGAGATTCTCGCCTGGCTGAAGGTGCAGCGGCGGAGCAAATCTATCCACAGATGGCGCAGATTTCGCAGACAACACCCTTCTCATCTGTGCAACTCGTGCTTCGTAGCGAAGTGGCCTCGCTTCCAGCCTTCGTAGCCCGCCTCAGGCGGGCGGAGTAGGCACTTCGCAGAGTAGCATCTGCGTAATCTGCGGAGAAACAAACTGGCTCCTCGGCCCCTCGGCCTTGCTCGGGGCAGGCCAGGACTCGAACCTGGGACCTAGTGGTTAATCCGCCACAGGCGGACTCTGCCAACTGAGCGCTGCCTCTATCTGGTCGAGCAGTTCCCTCCCTTTGCCTGACTTGTAGAAGCGTTCCCGCGCCATTGCCTCTGATCGAGTGCTGAATCGCTCTGTGTGCATCAGCCGCCACGGGCGATACGGCGCGGTGGCAAAGACGAGGCCTGAGTTGTGCCTTGCTAGGCGTGTATCCAAGTCGTCGGTATGGCCGACATAGCGACGATTGATCTTCTCACTCCGCAGGATGTATACCCAGTACGCCATCCCACGCCAAGAAATAAACTGGCTCCTCGGCCAGGACTCGAACCTGGGACCTAGTGGTTAACAGCCACCCGCTCTTCCAACTGAGCTACCGAGGAGTAACGGCAAAGAGCATCGCAACACTAAACAAATCTTACCACCTGCACGAAGCCAGCTTCAATCCTCTCACCCCTCGGAGAGGCTAACCAACGGCGTCTCTCCCAAACCTAGTGGTTAATCCGCCGCAGGCGGACTCTGCCAACTGAGCTACCGAGGAGTAACGGCAAAGAGCATCGCAACACTAAACAAATCTTACCACTTGCACGAAGCCGGTTTCAATCGTCTCAGGCACCTCGGAGGACTAACTAACGGCATCTCTCCCAGACCTAGTGGTTAATCCGCCACAGGCGGACTCTGCCAATGGCTAGGCACCATGTGCCGCCACGGCGGTCGCAGACCTAGCCGCTGAGCTACCGAGGAGCGATAGCGCGCCTGTGACAGACTAATTCTATCTCCGGCCGGCGTTTTGCGCAACCCTCTGAACAGGAAAGGGCGTCCCTGAGGCGAACCTCTGCTTTGAGGGATTGGCCGTGGCCGGGTCAGAGAATAGCGCAAAATGTCCGGCTTGTGGAGCGGAATCTCAGGCGGGGATGAACTTCTGTCCCGTCTGTGGAGCGCGGCTGAAGGCGGCTTCCGCCGCAGTCTCCAGGATGATTGAAGATTACCGCAAGCGGATCTCCACCAGCCCGGAGGATGCGGATGCTCACTATAATCTCGCCCTGGCCTATCTGGAGGCGAAGGAAGACGGGTTAGCCGAGGTGGAACTGCGGCGGGTAATCGAGTTGGAGCCGGGGTTTGCCGATGCCCATCTGCGGCTGGCAAGCATCTATCTGGGGCGGGGCGAAAGGGAAAAGGCGAGGAAGGAATTGCAGAAGGCGCTCGTAGCGGAGCCAAATAATCCCGCAGCCAGGGAGATGTTGGAAAGGCTGTAGCCAATTCGGCGGGGGTGCCTCCTTCGCCGTCCTGCTTCGCCCCTTCGGCTTCCCTCGGCTTCGCAGGACAAGCGGCTACGGAGCCCAGGGGCACCTCAGCCCTACAGGGGCGCCTCCAATCAGCGGCCTTTTTGTTATTGCGGTCAGACGGATTACCGGGCCTGCCTCTTTTTCGCGCGGCTGACGATTTCCAGGACTTCGGAGAGGACTTCTTCTATGCCCTTGCCTTCGGTGTCAACTGTTATAGCCTCCGGCGCGGGCCGCAGGGGAGAATCGGCGCGGGTGGAATCCCGCTGATCCCGCTTTCCCATTTCTGCCTCTATCTTTTCCAGGTCGGCCTCTATTCCCTTGCTCTTCAGTTCCAGGAAACGGCGCCGCGCCCGCTCCTTTGTGGGAGCGGTAAGGAATATCTTCACTTCTGCAGCGGGAAAGACGACGGTCTGCATGTCTCTCCCTTCGGCCACCACCCCTCCGCCGGAGCCCATTTGTCTTTGCTGGGCAACCAGCACCCTTCTCACCCCGGGGAGGGCGGATACCCGGGAAGCCCACTCTCCGGCCTGGGCGGCGCGGATGGGGGTGGTCACGTCCTCACCATCTGCAATGACTCTATTGTCTCCCTCGGAGGTGGGTATCAGCCGAATCTTGGTGGCGCGGGCAATCTCGGTAACTCGTTCCGCGTCCGCGAGATCAATGCCCATCTTCTGCGCCTTCCATCCCACCGCCCGATACATCGCCCCCGTGTCCAGATGGAGATACCCCAGGCGCTGGGCAAGCAGTTTTGCCAGGGTACTCTTTCCCGCGGCCGCGGGGCCGTCTATGGCGATAGTCAGTCTCTCATTCTTCTCAGTTGCACGTTGGGACTCGAAACTTGTCATTGCTGGTTCCGCTTTGGCGCTGCAAATAGGCGAAGGCATCTCCCCGCCCGGCTCAACAGGATAACCGTCCAGTAGCCCAAGCCTCCAACCCGCCGCCGATAATGCTTTCGGTAGAAGCGGAGCAAGGATTCGTGAGATTGGGCGATCATCTCCCGTTTGCGCTGGGCCGTGGAGGAACCGTAATGATGAAGCGCCTCCGCCTCAGGCAGGAAAAAGATCTTCCAGCCGGCCTGCCTGAGTCGAAAGCAGAGGTCAACGTCATTGAAAAACATCGGGAAGCCTTCGTCGAAGCCGCCTATTTCTTCGAGGGCTTCCCGCTTCAGCATCAGGGCGGAAGCCATGGGCTGGTCAACTTCGCGAAGAGAATCGTGTGGGAAGAAAGTCATGCGGTATTCGCCGCAGATTTCACAACCGGGAAAGACCCGCGACAGCCTGAGGATATCCATCAAAATGGCGCGGGGCTTCGGAAATGAGCGGCAGGAAGGCTGGATAGAGCCATCGGGCCAGCGGAGCCTGGGCGCCGCGGCTGCGGCCTGCGGATTATTCTGCAGAAATTCACTCAGGCGCGCCAGGCAGCCCTCTTTCACTTCAGTATCCGGATTGAGCAGCATCACGAGCTCTCCCCGCGCCATCGCCAGCGCCTGGTTGCTTGCCTTTGCATAGAGGAGATTTTCGGAGTTGGCGAGCAGCCGGAAGCGGGGAAATTCCTCTTTCACCATCTGCGCGCTGGCATCTGGAGAGGCGTTGTCAACTACAATGATTTCGTATTCACCCACAGGAGGGTGAGAATCAATTGCCTTCAGGCAATTTCTCAGCAGGTCGCGCGTATTCCAGTTGACAATGCAGATAGAAATCATTGGTCAATGAGTCCAGGGGCTCGAGTCGAGAGTCAGGAAAGGGACTTCAGCCCTGCTCCTTCCCATACACATCCTTGGGGTCAAAGACTCGTTCGCCGACGACCTGCCACTCTCCATTCTGCAACCGGCGGTAGAAGCAAGAGCGGTAGCCCTCGTGACAGGCGGCTTCTTCCTCCTGCTCTATTTTCATTACCAGGGCGTCGGCGTCACAGTCAAGCAGGACTTCGCGAATCCGCTGGCGGCGGCCGGAAGTCTCTCCTTTCATCATTACCCTTCCATAGCGGCGGCGAAAGAGATGCACGAATCCGCTCTCCAGGCTCTTCTCCAGGGCTTCCAGGTTCACATAGGCAAGGGTCAATACTTCTCCCGTGTCGGCCTCCTGCAGGATCACGGCGAGCAGTCCCTTTTCGTCCCAGTTCAGTTCCTCCAAGTTCATAGTCTTCTCTCCTCACTCATCCCTGCGGGAGCGAAGGTCGTCCCGGAAGGACATTATACAGGATTATCTGGTCTAGCAATCAATCGGGAGGGGCCCCGGACCCTGGCGCCGCCGGTTCGGCTTTGTCGCGCTCTGTTCACGCTTTTGTCATTGATTCGGGCTAGGATGGGTTTAGTCCCGGCGGATTCTTCCGGCGGTCGGGCAAGGCCATTTCCCAGGAGGAGGCAAGAAGAGGTGACACATCGAAGGCTCATCCGAGGTCTGCTTACCGGGTTGGCAGTGCTGGCAGCAGCCACCGCAGCCGCAATTCTGCTTGCGGGGTGCCAAAGAACCCAGCAGACCACAGAAAGAATCCCGGCCCCGCAACAGGAAAAGATCTATGCCTACATTCCGTGTGGAATGAGAGAGCCTTTTGATCATGCCGTTCAGATGTTCAACAGCAGCCATCCGGGCATACCGGTGCAGGCCTTTTATGATAATGCCATAGTTCTCGTCAGGAAGATAAAGGGAGGGGATCGTCCGGATGTGATGATCTCTCCGGGCGAGGTGGAGATGAAAGCCCTGGTTGACGCCGGCATGGTGGATCCCGCTGCAGTGACGGATATCGGAACCTATACCCTTGCCCTGATTGTCCCCCGCGAAAACCCCGGGAAAGTGAAGACCATAGGAGATCTGACGAAAGCGTCAGTGCGCTCCATTGTTATCGGAGAGCCGAACGAGAACTCTGTGGGCTATTATGCCAAGCAGTCACTGGAGAAGTTGGGGTTGTGGGATAAGGTGAAGGGCAAGGTCATCAATCCGGAGCACGCCCTGGATGTAATCACCTTTGCCGCCATGAAAAAAGTGGATGTGGCTTTGGCCTATGAAACCTGCCCGCTTCAATCCGCGCCGGAAAAGGCCTCAAAAGAGAGCGTGATAGTTCTCAGCAAGATTCCGGACGAAAGCCACTCTCCGATAGTAGTCAAGATTGGCGTCTTGAAAGAAAGCCGCCATGCGGAGCGAGCGAAGGAATTCGCGAAGTTTCTCACCAGCGAAGAAGTTCAGGCCGAGTTCCAGAAAACCGGCCTTCCTCGCCTCTCCAACCTCAAGCGCTGAGACCGCCCCGCTTCAAAGAGGCGAGGTAGCGCTCGGCGAGGACGATGGCGACGTAGTCGTCATAGGCCCGGTCGGGAAAGAGAAGGGTGCGGGGCAGGAGGCGCTTCCAGCCGACCGGGGGATTGTCGGCGAAGAAGCGGCGGCGGCCTTCCTCGGTGGAGCGGTGTTCGTCCACCAGCACGATTTCCATCTCGATCCCCGCGGAACGCAGCCGGCGGATCAGTTCCCCCGTGCCGGTGCGGTCTCCCAGGACGAGCCGGGAAACGCCTTTTTCTCTGACAAGGGGCAAAAGCAATTCCGGCAGATTCCTGGTTGCCACTACCGCCTGATAGATGACGCCCTGCTGTGCGTCAATGACGGCCAGGCCGCATTTGTCACGGCCCGGGTCTATGGCAACAATAGGCGGGAGGAGTTCCGTCATCTGTGCAACCCCTGGGTCTCGTTAGACCGGGGCGGCGGCCCGCAGGGCTTGGCCGCTGAGGAGATTGGTTCGCCCCCGGTCACTTGTCCCCTATCCCCAGTTCCACCTCAAGCGGCCCCGCGGTCCAAGTATCTTGGGCAGCGCGGGCGACAACCGTCACCGGGGAGTGATAATGCTTGACTTCTTTCAAGAGACTGAGGAGTCTATCCGGGCTGATGCGGCCCACCGCATTGCGGCTGGTTCCGAACAGGAAGGCCTTTTCGCCCGGAAGGGGCAGATCTGGCAATATATTCTCATCGCGGGCGCGGGTGGCGACTTTTTCCCTCAGCCATTCCACTACTTCCACCAGCAACTCGGCCTCCGGCTTGCTCGGGTTGAGAGTTATCTTGCCTAACCTTTCCCCTTTGCTGAAGAGCAAGCGATTTGGGATGACGGTGAGGTTCGCTGCCACGGGCCGGCCGCGAGGAACGTTGAGAAGGCAAAAGGCTCGCACAATCACGCTTCCGCTTGGAGCATGGATTTGCCGTGCAAGCATCTCCATCACCTCGGAATCCTCATAGACCCGAACTTCGTGATTGCCCTCCTGTGTCAGCACACGGGCGAGGACCAGGGCGCGTCCGTTCTCATCCTCTCGCGCGCCCGCTCGACGCACCGTCCTTTCCAGACTGTGCACGAATTGCTCCAGTTCCTGACGAATGGCGGCAACGGGCTGGCTGCCCTCAATCTTCTCCCGCCCCAACTCCTCTCCGACCTCGAAGATTACTTCCTCGGTGAGTATCGGCGCAGTCGCCCCGACCAGGGTGGTCAAGCGGGCCACCTCTGCCTTCAGGAGATCCCGTTCTTCCTTGAGGGATTTCGCCTGCTCCTTCAGACCGTCCACCTCACTGCTCAGAAGGCCCTTCTGTTTGGCGAGTTCGTTTCTTTGACGTTCAATCTCCAGGGACTTCCTGCCTTGCTCGAAAGCCGCGTCTAAACCTCTCTTCAGTTCGGCGTCTGTCTTTTCCAGCTGGGCTTCGACCTGCTGCAGGCGCTGCTGCGACTGGCTCAGGCGGGCCGTGGTGCGCTCAAGTTCTCCATTGACAGCCTTCAATCTGGCGTCCGCTTTCTGCAATTTGGAGGATACCTCGCTCATCTGGCGGTTCGCCTCGGACAGTCGGGAGACCGCGGCTCTGCTTGCCTCCTCCGCGCTTGCGAGGGCGCTTCGACTCGCTCTCAGTTTCCCTTCCAGGTCGCTTACCTGGCTGCGCATCACGTCCACTTGCGTCAAGCCGATACGCACCTTCTCCGACAGGGCTGCCGCTACCACGAGCGTGAGCAAGGTGATGGCCATTCCCGCGACCACGGAAATGACAATCGCCGTGTACCTGGGTCTCAGCCCGAAGATAGTAATTCGCCGGCGCCCGAGCCGCCTCCCCAGGATATCCCCCAGGTAAGCGATCAGTCCGCTCACCAACACCAGCACGACTACCAGCAGGATTCCGTAAGCGCCTTTCATCTCTGGCCCTTTCCGGGCGAATTATAGGGCTGTGAGCAACCCTGGTCAAGGAAATCGAACAGATGTGATACAATTAACTTGGAGTGGGCCAGGGGATCGCTCCCGCCTTCGCCAAGGCTGCGGCGGGGAAGCCCGTCTTTGGCAGTGGTTGCGGCGGGGGAGGAAAGTCCGGGCTCCATAGGGCAGGGCGCTCGCTAACCGCGAGGCGGGGTGACCCGACGGAAAGTGCCACAGAAACGACACAGCCCTGCATAGCCGCCGAAGCCTGCGAAGGCGAATTGGCGACGCAGGGCAAAGGTGAAATGGTGCGGTAAGAGCGCACCAGCGGACTGGTGACAGACCGGCTGAGCAAACCCCGCCCGGAGCAAGGCCAAATAGGGGACCTGTACGCCGGCCCGGCGTGGCCCCGGGTAGGCCGCTAGAGTCCGCCAGCAATGGCGGACCCAGATGGATGATCCCCCTCGACAGAACCCGGCTTATCGGCCCACTCCGCTCTTTTCTCCCCTTTTTCGCCGCCTCCAACAAACCCGCATGGTTGAGCCATTTGCTGGCTCTCTGAAATCTCAAATCTGAAATCTGTAATTCCGCTCCCCACGCGCTCGTGCGGCCTCACAGCCACCCTCGGCAATAGCCAACAAACCCGCATGGTTAAGCCATCCGTTGGCACTTCGGCCCATGTCTGCAAACCTCGACATTAAGGATTTTATCAGCCCATTAAGGACTTGACTTCCTGGCGCCTCCAAGTGATGAATGACCTGGCAAAATCACACTCGGAGGCGCCCAGTGCAGGAGGCAGCCAAGCCAGGGCCAGCGCAGTCCGCGGATGAAGCGCCGCTTTCCTTCGATGCGGCGGTAGCGGAGTTCCTGCGCTACTTGCGGGGCTATCGAAACTACTCGCCGGTCACGGTGAGAGCCTACGGCATTGACCTGCGCCAATTCCGCAAGTTCCTCGTCGGGGAACTGGGGAATCTCCCTACACCACAGGAGATCTCTCGCCAGCAAGTGCTCGCCTGGGGCCTGCACCTCCGAGGCATGAAGCCACTTACCATCCGCCGCAAGTATGCCTGCCTCTCCTCGTTCTTTGGGTTCTTGCAGGACCTGGGCTACGGCGAAAGCAACCCCGCCCGGAGGCTACCGCTGCCGAAGGTGGCGCACACCTTGCCGGTGTGCCTGACCGCCGAGCAGGTGCGCCGCCTGCTCGCGGTGGCGACCGCGCCGCACCACCGGATGCTGATCCTGCTCTTGCTCTCAACCGGCCTGCGCCGCAGCGAAGCCGCCGGCATCACCCTTGATGACCTCGACCTGGAGCGCCGCCAGCTCAAGGTCCGCGGCAAGGGCAACAAGGAGCGGGTGGTGCCGCTGACGGCCGAGGTGGTCGCGGCGATCCGGAGCTACCTGGAGAGGCGCGGCTCGACCTGCCGGCATCTGTTCGTCTCCCGCGCCGCGGGCCAGCCCATCCCGGGCCGGCGCATCTACGGGATGCTGCAGCGCCTGCTCACGAAAGCCGGTCTCGCCGGCCAGGGCATCACACCCCATAAGCTGCGCCACACCTTCGCCACCCATCTGGTGAGAAACGGGGTGGATGTGCGCACCGTGCAGGAGCTGTTAGGCCACTCGGATTTGGGCACTACCGCGAAATACCTGCATTCCAATCCTGCCGTAAAGTCTGCCGCGGTGGCACAACTGACCCGTCTGGTAGAACCAACCCCAGGAGGAACCTTATGAAGAGGACAGCATGCCTGACAGAGAAGATGGAGCAGTTCCTCGACTACCAGCTCAACTACCGGGGCCACTCGCCCCTCACCGTCTCGGTCTACCGGACGGAACTCGACCAGTTCTGCCGCTGGCTCACCGCGCGCCTGGGCCGGCTGCCGCAGGCGGAGGAGATCAACCGGGAGGTGGTGATGGGCTGGGCGGTGAGTCTGGGCGGCTATGCGCCCGCCACCCTGAGACGCAAGCTAGCCGCGCTCTCCTCCTTCTTCGCCTTCCTGGTCGACCTGGGGGAGATCTCCACCAGCCCGGTGCGCAGCATCCCCCTGCCGCGGGCCGCCCAGCGCATCCCGGAGGCGCTCACCGAGGCGGAGATCGGACGGCTGCTGGCGGCGGCGCAGACACCGTTCGAGCGCGCGGTGGCCCTCCTGATGCTCACCGCCGGGCTGCGCCGGGCGGAGGTGGGGGCGATCCGGCGCGAGGATCTGGACCTGGAGGGTCGCCTCCTTCTGGTGCGGGGCAAGGGTTCCAAGGAACGCTTCGTGCCCCTCCTGCCGCAGGCACTGGCGGCGCTCTCCACCTACCTCGTCTGCCGGCCCGCAGTCGGCGTGCTGCACCTCTTTGTCACCCCGCAGGGCCGGCGGCTTCCCCACGACTTCCTCAACCGCTCCATGAACCGCCTGCTGCCGCGCGCCGGCTTGGCCGGCCGGCGCATCACCCCCCATGTGCTGCGCCACAGCTTCGCCACCCACCTGGTGCGCAGCGGCGTCGACGTGCGCACCGTCCAGGAGTTGCTCGGCCACGCTGATCTGAGCACGACCGCCCGCTATCTCCACTCCGACACCCGCACCAAGCAGACCGCCGTCGACCTCATCTCAACACTGATCTCCCCCACTCCAGTCTGACCATCGACAGAGCGGCGCTTATCGCAACGAATCAACCCAATCCTGATGAGCGGAAATGAGCGGAAATGAACGGGTTTCCTGGAATTCGGAACCAGCGAACCGAACATGAGAACCGATGATTGTGTTTCACGTGAACTAACAAGCATTTGAAACACCAGACCAACTTCCCGAGGGAATCCGACACATGGACTCCGTCTCCAATGCCGTTAGCGTGACTTCTGACGCCGTAACCCGCACTCGTTACAGCCCGAGGTCGCAGGTTCAAATCGGGGGCAGGATTTGAAGCCCTTAACAAGCAACTGCTTTTGGCTACAACACTTGCTTTGACATACAAAGTGGACTGCACCCCTAAAGTGAGACACAAAGTTAAGCTAATATGTTTATGAAAGGGAAGCAACTATGGGTCTCAAGAGAAGGGTGTTCAGCAAGGAATTCAAAGAGCAGGTGTTGCTGGAGATCGAGTCCGGCAAGAGCATTGCACAGGCGGCGCGAGAGTATCAAATACATCCGGTAACGATCTGTAAGTGGCGCAGCCAGAAAGATAAGTATGGCGCAAAGGCTTTCGCCGGCCCGGGTGAAAGCTACACGGATGAGGCTAAGGTTGCCGCATTGTAGCGCAAGTTGGGCCAGCTCACCATGGAGAATAACTTCTTAAAAAAGGCCTTAACGCGGCTGGAGGAGCATCGGCGCAACGCAGCCGGCAGATGAGCGGGCTGGTTTCCATTGGCTGCCAAGATGCCGGCCTGCCGGCCAGCCGCCTTTGTCAACTGTTAGAACTGCCGCGGGCCAATTACTACCGCTTGCGCGATAATCTGGAAACGGTGGCTGACCTGGAATTGCACCACCAGATTCAGCGGCTGGCAGGAGATGCCAGCCTACGGCTATCGGCGCATTACCGCCGCATTGGGGCGGGAAGGGTGGTCGGTGAATCACAAACGGGTATTGCGGCTAATGGCGGGAGGATAATCTGCTCTGCCTGCGCAAGAAGAGCTTCCTGTGCACCACCGACTCGAACCACGGCTGGCCGGTCTATCCCAACCTGGCGGCGACCCTGGCTCCGACCGGAACCGATCAGCTCTGGGTGGCGGACATCACCTATATCCGCTTGCCGACGGAGTTCGTCTATCTGGCGGTATTGTTGGACGCCTATAGCCGACGCTGCATTGGCTGGGAGCTGGGCCGAAGACTGACCACCGCACTGCCGCTGGTGGCGCTATAGGAGGCGCTTGACGCGCGGCGGGTCCAGCCGCGCCTAGTGCACCACTCGGATCAGGGGGTGCAATATGCCAGCACCGACTATACGGGACTGCTCCAGGAGCACCAGATTCGCATCAGCATGAGTCGGCGGGGCAATCCCTATGAGACAATGCTTTGGCGGAGAGCTTCATTAAGACGCTGAAGTACGAAGAGGTATACCTGACCGAATACCAGAATGAAAAAGAAGCGCGGGCCGGCATAGGCCACTTCATAGAAGCGGTATCCAACTGCAAGCGACTGCATTCATCGCTGGGTAATCGCCCTCCGGTGGAGTTCGAGGAGCTTGCTTGCATTAACTAAACTGACTGTCTCATTTATGGGGTTCACTCCAGTCTAACTGCCAAGCTATACATAGCGTCATAAATTATTGCGCATAATGGGCTTTATGTGATACCCTTGGCGCATGAAGCGACTAACCATTTCCGAACCCGAAGTGATTGTGCTTGGACTGCAAGACGAGATCCGCCGATCG